>JACCDL010533743.1_pt1 | contig 85168 bp, 87 predicted proteins | sample 7441931 | NCBI WGS metagenome assembly JACCDL01 (sample SAMN15323437, study PRJNA562643) | freshwater metagenome | isolation source: river surface water | place: USA:Blue River Watershed | collected 2017-08-16
CTTCCATTGAGTCTTTCGGTTGTACTTCCAACTTTTATACTCTCTGAACTTATGTGAATAAATTGGTTTACCATTTCCGTGTCTACCCCAAATCTTTGAAGGTGCACAATCATAATACCAACTACCACATCTTTTAGAACAAATGAAACAATAGTTCCATTCCATTCTCATTCTTTTTACTTTTTCTTTTTTGTTTTTCATTTTGCATTAGTTTAACTAATGCTTATCATATTTCTTTTTCATATTTCAAATTTTAGTTGTCCCTCATGGATTCGAACCACAGCTACGTGAGCCAAATTCACGTGTACTACCGCTATACTAAAGGACAATATGCACCCACGTAAGGACTCGAACCTTCATCCTCGGTTTTGGAGACCGATGTTCTACCAATTGAACTACACAGGTGTTTGCGTTGATGATAGGACTCGAACCTATATCCGATCGGTTAACAGCCGATTGCTCCACCATTGAGCTACATCAACATTGTAGAGTAGACAGGACTCGAACCTACACACACTTGCTCCCAAAGCAAGGGACCTACCATTGGTCAACTACTCTAAAACAAAAAAACCTCGAGATTTTGTCCCGAGGTTTCTTAATTCTATTAGTTAAATTTACATTTAACCGTGATTAATATCTCCGAGACTATAGGACATAGGATTCTCATCCCAACTAGGTTGGTTTGAATACGACGTCATATTTGTTAATTGTCTCATTGAATTCTTTTCTTGTTTTAATCTTTTATAAAGATAACAATAAATATGTATATAATCAAGAAAAATCAAAAAAATATGTTTTAACTTTTTTTTTGTGACTATTGTCAATACCTGATATTTATCAGTATGACAAAAATAAAGGGAACCTCTCTCCTCCTTTTATTCATCTTGTTCTTGGGTTTCTCTTCACATGCTCAAGACACTAAAAAGGTGTATATCAGTGGAGTAGAGAACAAAATCAAAATAGGTAAATTTACCGGCAACCGAAACTTTGCGTTCGGTGTGAAGAACATTTTTCAAGAAATTTTACAGGATAAAGATTTCTCCATTGTGGAGGAACAAAGTCAAGCAGATTTAATCTTCAGTGCTGATATCTTATACTTTGACGTTAATAGAACAAAACGTAACGTTTCAGTATTTCATTCAGATGTTGAGGAAACTTTAGTTGTTATGAAAGGACTTCTTACGGATAATTCGGGTAAGAAACTTAAAGAATCTACAGCTGAAGAATCAAGTTCAGAAATATCCACATCGACTCTAATCACAGACGAAGGTAGTGGTAAAGTTAATCAACAAGCGTTGTCGTCCGCAATAAAAAAGACGTGCGAATCATTAATCAATAAAACATTTTTTAACAAAAAGTAAGAATGAAAAAACTCCTCTCTCTTGGCTTCTTTTTATTAGTTGCCTACACTTCTTTTGGTCAATTAACAATTGCCCAATCATTATCACCAACAACCGGTTTAAAGGTTGGTGATACAATTACAGTAAAGTATAATCTAACAAAAGGACAGGTGATTAAAAATCCTCGTTACCTTTGGTTTAGATATCAATTTAATAATAAGGCATTGTCTTATGTTTCCACAACATTTAATCAAGGAACATCAGCACAAACATTCTACACAGGTTGGAATAACTACAAGTTTATATTCAACGGTGGTGCAAGTGATAATGATTTGGATGTACAATATGGTTTAACTCCTTGGAATTACTCGGTAAATGCAGATTGGAACGTTGGACAATTGACAGTTCAAAGAGCGGATGCTTCAATTAGCGGTTTAATTGCAACTCAAAAATATATATTAAAAGACCAAAACAGTTATAATAACATATTCAAAATAGATTTGGCCACGGGTACCGATACAACAGGTGCTGCGGTTGGAACTATCTATGGTGGTGGTTGGTCATCATTAAATGGTGTTGTGGGTAACACATCTCAATTTAAAGTAAAAGTATTATATCCACAAGGGTATACTATTACTGATCACAATGTCCAATTGATGAGATTAAAATCAGATGGTAGTGGTATGATTGATTGGTCACAACAACCTATTGCACAATTACCATTGGATGCAAGTGGTGAAGCACTTTTCACAACACAGGTTAAAGTTGGAGATTCAGTTGGTGTATTTGTTGGACCGGCATTTCAAAAAGCTTGGATGAGTAACATCATAACAGTATCAGACGCTTATAAGGCATTTTTAGGTCATGCACAAACTGATATTAGTGGAACTGTTAATTTCTTTACATATCCTACATTAGAAAAAAGAGTTGGTAAAGTTACTAACAACACAAATCCATTTGGAGAAGGTGATTCATACGCATTATTTGCACATGTAATGGGACAAAATATGACATCAGTATCGATGATTCCTACACCAACATCAACATCAATAAGATGGCAAAGTGGTTTGTTGAATCAAAGTTGGTTAGATGGTACGCCTACAAGTAGAGTATTAATTGATACTCCAATAAAAGAAGTTTATGCGGTATATGCTTGGGGTGGGGATTTAAACTGGTCACATTCATCAGAACCATCTGCAATTGTTGCCAAAATAACTGCGGGACAATACACAAATGCAGTAAATGATAAAGCAGTAAATACAATTAAATCTACGAGTACTGCTCCAATGGCTTATCTAACAGTTGCTGAAAAGGCGACATTAGGTGTAACATCAAAATTAGAAAATGGTAAAGTTATATTAACAACTACGTTAACAAAGGAAGGATTGGCTGGTTTACAAGTCATCATGAACTATGATGAATCTAAATTAACTTTAGATGAGGTTAAATTTGATGCAGGATCAACAATTACTAACTTCTCAACACATAATGATGGTAGATTAACATTTGGTTCTATTGACCAATTGAAAACCTCAAGAATTAAAGTTGGAACACCGTATACGTTAATATTCACACCAAAATCTACTTTAACAAACACTGCAGGGTTATTCTACTTTGTTTTATCGGATGCTGTTGATGCAAAAGGAAATAAAGTTGACTTAATTGTTGAGTAATATGAAGAAACTATTAGTTGGATTTTTCTTACTAATTTCATTTTTAGGGTTCGGACAGAGTGTATCTGCTCCGGACTCTAAATCGTTTATACCATCCACAACTGCACAAGATGCGAGTGGATTTGTATTAAGTGGATTTGCACCAACGGCAACCATATTAGCATCAATCAGTTTAGTAGAATACCCAATTGGTACAACATTCTATTTGAGCACATATTCAAACTTAACCGCCGCAAGTGGTTTTGGAATGGTCGGTAATAAAACTCGTTTGGTATTTACGGGAACTATGGCTAATATCAATACTGCATTAGCGTCCCTAAAAGTAAATACGGGTTCGACAAAGGGTAATGTGAAATTATCAGTTGCGGCAACAGTAAATCCAACAGGGTATTATTATAATGGGGTAAATGGACATTTCTACAAACCTGTATATCCTGGTACAACGTATACAGCAGCAAGATCAGCATCATTATTATCAACATTCAAAGGACAGACGGGATATTTGGTAACAATAACTTCTGCTTCAGAAGATGCTTTCATTCAATTGAATGTGCCACAAACTAACATATGGTTTGCTTGTACGGATGAGGTAACGGATGGTAGATGGGTAATTGACGCTGGTCCTGAAAAAGGAACCGTAATAAAAACATCAAATGCAACAAGCGGAAATGTTGTTGGACAATATAATAACTGGGCAGGTGGAGAACCAAATGGATATAATCATGGTGAGGATTATGCAGTAACCAAATGGAATGGTAATCTATGGAACGATTTGAATAACAATTGGAATAACGCATATGTAATTGAATATGGGACTTGGAGTAATCCCGATGACCAATCATTTACTGATTTTTATACCAATTCAACAACTCACTCAAACGGAGATGTATTAACGGCAAGGTTCAATATTGATTTTGGTGGTAATGTAGATGAAACTAAATTTTCAGCAAAAGCAAACACATTTGTAAATAATGTATGGGGTGTAACAACTAATACGGCAAGAGCATTAAGTGGGTTAGGTAAAGTTGATATTACAAATGATTTGGATACTGCAAAAATATCAAATGGTGGTATTAAAGTGTCATCAACCGCGGGATACGCAGAATGGTGTGTTATATATGAATACGATTCGTACAATCAAAGATATAGAATTGGAATAGATAGTAGAGAGGTAAATGGTATTCTTTCAGACCCATCAACAATTACTAATTTACAATTATTTGATTTATATAATGGACCAGTAACGTATGGTAGTTATGACCCAAATGGTTGGACTGAAGTTTATGTTTATACATCAACACAATTTAATTTCGCAGGTTCATCATATACATCTAACATTAGAAATGGTGGAGGTTATTATGCATTAACTGCTGAATTTACATTCGCACCAATTCAAAGTTTTAAACAACATGGAATTGATATAATAGCAAATAATCAAACCGAATTAACTAATTTATACAATAGTATTGTGAGTGTAACTGATGTTTATTTGGCATTTAAGGAATTATCGAATGGTGGTATATTTGGAAATCAGAGTGGATTAGAATTTACATCAGGTTTACAATATATGAATGCAGATGTAGATGGTAATGGTGTATTTAACGAAAGTGATACATATAAATTATTACAACACTTAACAGGTGTTGCACCACTAACACAATATTCGGCATTAACTTATTTGATGAAACTATATGGTAAAACTGAATATGATACTATAACTAAATCTAATTGGAATACTCAATTTAACTCAACGAGAAGTTTGTATCCATTTAATTTGAATAGTGGTGTATTGAATAACACATACAATGTAAATGTAACTTGGTTAGGAGATGTAAATTTATCACATTCGGCGCAACAAACGGCTAGTAGTGTTGCAAGTAATTCAATGAGAACTATGAGTTTATCAACTCAATCGGTTTCAAATCAAATCAACGCATATCTAATGGGTGAAAATGTTGGTGGTAGATTGATAGTAACGATTTCAGTAGACCCATTACAACAAGAGTTAGTTGGTACACAATTCAATTTAAACTATGATAATACCGCATTAAGTTTTGAAAAGGTAGAATTTACTACAAAAGGAACACCTACCAATTTTGGAACTGATAGAGGTACATATATTACATTAGGTTCATTGATAACAGACGGATCAACTACATTGGATAAGACGACTGAATATAAAATAACGTTCTTACCATTAATCGGATTGAGTGGCACGTTGGGATTGACCTCAATTTCAAATACCGATGCGGTAAGTAAGGGTGGAACACAATTAAAAGTAAAAGTAAACTAATGAAAAAAATAATATTAATATCGTTGATTTTATTGGTGGGATGTACAAAAATTGATGTTCCCACACCAGTTCCACCTGTTGAAAAAATATTCAATGTCGGTGAAAGTAAAGTTGAAAATGGACAATCGATATATTTTGATTTACCCTCCGCAGGTACGTATATGTTAAGTTTAATTGACATTAACACTAATCAAGTTATAAGTAGAGAAAAGTTTGTCGGACAAAATGGTGAAAATATAAAAAAGATTTATACCAATTCATTACCTAAAGGATATTTATATTTAGTACTTGAGGATGTTGGTAAAAATGAATTAAAAAAAACTAAAATAATTATAAATTAAACATAAACAAAAATGAAAAAAATTCTCTCAATAGTACTAATATCCACAATTTTAACAGGTTGTTATAAAGAGGATGTTGTACCAACACCACAATCAATATCTGAAGAACTTAAAATGACAAGTTCTGTAGGTATTAAATTACAAACCGCATTTGTAACATCTGAAGTTGCAATGAATGTTAAAACTGAAACGGCGGGTTCAGTAACTGTTAAAATATTTGATATTGCCAATAGAGTGGTATCAAAAGAAACGATGAACGTTGTTGCAGGTGATAATCTGTTAAAAGTTTACACTAATGCATTACCATCATCAGCATATAGAATTGGTTTATTTGATTCTAACGGAAAACAATTAGGAATTACAGATTTTAATAAAGTACAATAATTATAATATATAAAACAAAATACAATGGCAGAAGAACAAGAAGAAGGAACAATGAGTGGTTTAAAGAAAACTCTTATTGGAACAGTTGGTACAATAGTAACAGCTGGAGGTGTATGGTTAACAACACTTTTAGGTGGTGGTGATAAGGCAGAACCTGCACCGGCACAGGCCGCACCTGTAATTAACATTACAAACTCTAATCAACAGCAACAACAAGCTGCGGGTAAAACAGTAATCATCCAAGGTGGTGGTGGAAATGGTGGGTCATCAGCAAAACCTGTGGCACCTGCACCTAAACCTAAAAAGAAGGAAGGTGATGAGTTTAAAGAAGAGGCACCTAAATGGTAATTTATTATCAAATCGGGACGGTAGTATTTTTTATGGGGTTACTATCGTTCTTAATAAGATATAATTTTAAATTAGAAAAAAAAGATGAGTGAACAACAACAACCACCAAGTGGATTTAAGGAATTATTAAGTAGTATGATGAAACGTAGATGGTTCATCACTGCCATCGTGTTAGGTGGTTTTATGATTATCATAATGGGTATATTTGCCGCAATTGTGAGTAAATCCACAATTGAAGGAGAATGGAAAGAACTATTATTATTGTTATTAGGAGCATTCATTGGATCATATGGTAAGATTATTGACTATTGGTTTAGTGATACTGATAAGGATAAAATGTTAGTTCAGAAAATGGATGAGGAAGATGGGGTATCTTTAAGTAATACCGCAGATATGCCAAATAACCCAATAGTTCCAACCGATATTTCACCATTATCATTACCAAAAACTGAAACTCTTAATGATTCATTTGAACAAGTTCCCGTAAATGATGAAGTTTCTAAAATCACAACAAAAGCTGAAAAGAAAGGTGTAGAAATAGATGAGGATGGTGATGGTGTAATGGATGGTTTAGATTTCGATGGTGATGGTAAAATTGATGAATACTTTGCACATAGACAATGTGAACACGTTTGGGGTGACTTGGATGGTGATGGAACTGAAGAATGTTTGAAGTGTGGTAAAATCAAAGATGAATCCGCGGAAATCCACATGGAAGGATAATAAATAAAATTAAAAAATGACAAAAATGAAATTTAAAGAATGGGTAATCGAACTTTTCAAAGATGAAAGGGGATCTATATCGGTAAAACCGGTAATCGCAATGATAGGTGCGTTATTCCTATGTGTAACAATGATTTTAAATTCGTTCTCTCACGCGGATTTTGCACCGTCACCTGAATTAGTAAATGCGGTGATGTTAATAACAGGAATAGGTATGGGAGCCGATACATTGGATAAGTTCTCACACAAAAAGAAAGAAGAAACTGAAGGTTAATATAAAGGGAGGGTTTACCTCCCTTTTTTTTGTGTATATTTATATAAAAACATTTTATGACATTATCATTAAAAAACATCGGAGAAACCCTATTCAAAGGATATCTTGTTTGTGTATTCATTTGGTTGGCATTTGCATTATCATTTGATTTAATCATGATTGGTGCACATTTCATGGATGAAAATTTAGAAAGAAAAATATCCAATGAAATTATGTGGAAAATAGACGGGACATTTAAAAATAACCCCGATAATATTTGGTACGAGGGACCAACAAAATAAAATAAAAAATGGCAACAGAAACAAACGCTAGTATTAATCAATCATCTGAAGCACATTCAGATAACAACTCTGCAGGTGTGTCGTATGAAAATACGATGGAAGCTTCTGCGGGTGTAAGTACAGGTAACGATAATGCATCTATTGGTGTGGAAGTATCTGTAAAAACAGGAACCGAATTTTCTGCTGAAGGTGGATTAGACGGTAATAATGTATATGCAAATGTTAATTATTCAGATACAACAGAAGCTCACGTAACTGTGGAAGGTGAAGTTGATTATAATGGATTAGGTGGGTCTGCAAATGTTGATGCGTATGTTAAAAGTGGAACCGAAGCTGAAGCTCATTTATCCGTTGGGGATAAGGGTGTTGAAGTTGGTGGTGGAGCGTCAATTGGTAATGCTGCGGGTGTTGATGCGAGTGGAACTGCAGATTTAAGAGAAGTTTCAGTAACTACCGGTGCAGGTGTAAGTTTTGGTGAACAATTATCTGCCGGTGGTAGTGGTGAAGCAACATTTAAAGATGGTGTGGCTACCGTAGGTGTTAGTGGTGATATTGCGGCGCTTGTTGGTGTTGAGGTGGATTTGAGTGTTAGTGTTGACACTAACCAAATAGTAAAAGACGCCAATGTAGTTGCAAATGAAACAGAGAAAACTGCTAATATTGTCGCAAAAGAAACAGAAAAAACCGCCAATATAGTTGCAAATGAAACAACAAAAGTTGCCAATGATGTTGCAAAAGGAGCTGAAAAATTAGGTAACGACATAAATAAATCGGCCAAGGATACTGGTAAAAAAATTAGAAAAATATTTAAATTTTAATATATGAAAAAAATATTGTTACTATTAGGTATAATACTGATTAGTATAACATCATTTGGACAAACAATTGGTTCAACTAAAACCGAACAATATAAAGCCGATTTTGAAAAGAAAAGAGATATTTCGGCATATATGGATTATGAAGGTCCACAAATACCAATTCAAATCCTTAAATGTGGTATTTCAGATGAAGTGTATGAAATGTATCCTGAATTAAAGGAAAAACGTGTGGGTTTAGGTGTGGCTAACATATCTATGGAATACCTTGAAAACTTAAATAGATTTAAATTTACCGAGGATAAAACGGAAATTAAGAATCGTATGGTAAAACAATTCCAAGCATCTCAAGCGGGTATTTCTGAAAATAAATTAGACGGTAGAGGTAAAATTAATTTGGCAAAGTACTTTGTTACAATTGAGTGTTACGACTACTCAATTTCTGAAGATGAGACTATCAATTTAAAAGATGGAATTAAAGATAATATGGTTACTCGTATTGGTTTACAGGTTAGATTCACAGATGCTGAAACGGGTGTTTTATTCGGGGCTTCGGGTTTGGGTGAAGCAACAACCAGAAGAGAATTAACTTTATTGTCAGATGCAACAGTTGACCCAATTAAGTTTAACCAATCAACAATTTCAATTGCAACAAAGAAAGCGTTAGATATCGCATGTGCAAATATTTTAGATAGGATGATTAAAAAAGGTATATTTACAAAATAAGATAAATTATTTATTATTAAGGGGACAATAGTCCCCTTTTTTTTTGAATATATGGATAACATCACAATAACAATATTTGGTCATTTTAATTATAATGACGATTATTTGACGTATTTACGTTATCTTCTTTATAGTTTACCCGACGAATTGAAGAAATGTAAATTTTTAATAATATTTGATACAAACAATAAAAAAACCAAAAATTCTAAATTAGAAGAATTGGAGATGTATTTTGAAAATAGAAATGAAAAATTAAACTACGAAATATTCTATTCTAATTTAGGATTAATTGATAGTGTTAATATTGCATTGAAAAAAATCAAAACTGAATATTTCATTTTTTTAGAATATGATTGGGTTTTTTTAGATAAAGATACTGTCGATTTTGAGGGATTATTAAAATGTTTCAACAAATATCAATTTGTTAATTCTGTTTGGTTTAATGCGTATTTTAATAAAAAAACGTTACATGAATATGCACCTAACGATATAAATTTTAAAGAAACATATTTTGGTTTAGAAGAAAAAATTGAAGACTTTCAATTGACCAATACTATTAGATTTTTAAACTCCCCCTCAATTCATAGGACTAAAAAATATAAACAATGGTTTAATAAGTACATAGATGTCTTTGAAAATAAAGTAAGTGATATCACCCCCGACGAAAATGGTCATTACGGATCAAACGGTTTGGAAGAGGTTATGATTAAACGTATAAGAGATTTGGTTCACGCAAATGATTATAATGAAGTTAGATATTACATTGGAACTTATTTATATGGTAAACCCGGTGATGGACCGATAACCGCACATACAGACGGGACAAAAAGAAAATTTGACAATCCGTTAAATTCCCAATTCAAGAAAAAAAGTTTAAGTGAAATAAATGGTGATTATTACATTTTAACAAACGAACTTCCGAAAAATGATTAAATATGATATTTATCAATATGAAGAATTTCATATTTTTAATAGTCATAACTATTTTGTTTATTGGTTGTAAACCTGTTAGATACGTAAATGTTAGTTCAAAACATAATTACTATGAAAAACATAGAACAACTACGTATACCGTCCCAACTTGGTTACCAAATGTAGGTATTGTTTTAGAAACTAGAGTATATCGTGGGCATAGGTGGTCACAACCTAAACGAAGATATAAAAGACACAAAAAGTAATGAAGAAATGGTTATTTGTTTTCTTTATTTTAGTGTCAATACTAATGTCCCAAGATGTTAGTGGTCAAGTAATTATGACTCAAACGTTTATTGATAAATGTTCGGGTGAGGTTAAAATTGCCACAACAACGTATGTAAATGGTAATGCGGTTGTTACATTCTACAATCAAATAAAAACATTCACACCGACACAAGTTCAAAATGGTGAATTACAAACTTGGTTACAACAAACATATACAGCATATAATAGTACAGGTTGTCCTACAAATTTAGTAGTTCAACAAACAATTACGCAACAAGTTGCCGCCGCAGCGACACAGGCAGCAAGTCAAGCGGCATCGGCAGCTGCAACCGCAGCAGCTAACGCCGCGGCAAGTGCTGCAAGTTCAAGTGCATCATCCGCAGCAAGTAACGCGGCAAGTTCGGCTGCCAGTTCTGCTGCAAGTAGTTCAGCATCCTCGGCCGCCAGTTCAAGTGCGTCATCTGCGGCCAGTTCAAGTGCCGCTGCAAGTACACCACCGGCAAGTAGCAGTTCATCGTCTTCATCAAGTGGGGGTAGTTCTTCATCGAGTAGTAGTTCATCTTCATCGGAAAGTAAAACTGAAACAAAGACTGAAACTAAATCAGAAACAAAATCCGAGTCTAAATCAGAATCAAAATCTGAAAGTAAGAGTGAGGAAAAGAAAGAAGAATCTAAATCAGAATCCAAAAAGGAAGAAAAGAAAGAAGAATCTAAAGAAGAAAAGAAAGAGGAGAAAAAGGAAGAAAAGAAAGAGGAGAAAAAGGAAGAAAAGAAAAAAGAAGAAAAAAAGAAACAACAAAACATGAACCCAATGTTAATTGCTTCCGATATAACCACCGCAGAATCTCCTGACGGTAGTTATTCATTGGCAATGACTGTTGGTATCTCTAAATCGTCTCTAATGGGTGATAAATCATATAGTTTAAACGGTATGGCCTTTTCAACTTTAGATCAGTTTGCACTATCTTCGGGAGTCACTGTTATGAAATTAACAGATAAAGGTCAATTAAACTCAATCAATAGTTATTCATTCACATCAGCCTATTTAAAAGGTACGTTAATGAGTCTATTGGGTTACACTTGGATTAAACCACATCCTAAATTGGGTACCTATGGTTACAACGTTGGTTTAATCACATTATTAATGAAGGGGGAGGATTCTTATATGACAAGTCTATCAACGTCAACAGTTGCGTTTTGGACAAAACCATATCAATACAGTAAAAAATTAACAATATCTCCACAAGTATTTGCAATGTATTCACCAATTGGGTATAATACGTTAACAGGAGGAACAACAGTAGGAAAACAATTTGGATTCCTATTAGGTAGTAGTATTGATTACAAGATTACAAAAAGGTTCGGATTCAGTTTCAACTATAAGTTAAATCTAAATACCGAACCCGGTTCACCAATGCTTAGTAACTTCTTGATTGGATCAAGAGTTATGCTTTAACACATCTTTATCTAATGAAAGAGGTTTGATGTGTTCACGTTGTTTACGAAACCCGTATTGAGTTTGAACTTTAGATAGTGTGATTCCAAATGAGGAACATAAGACGAAGAGACCTATAAGTAAGTTTAACATATTGTATTTTTTTTATATAACTATTAGAAAAATACAACAAATATATTGTAATACCAAGAAAAATAGGATATTAACAAGAAGTTCTTCTTATAGTACAATTATATTTTAATAAAAAAAAGAATCCCCGTAAATCAAGGACCTACGGGGATATGACAAAAATAAATGTACCTCTCTCCTGATACATTTAAATTATAACCTTTTCTTTTTTATTTGTCAACTCTTCGTATAATTTTTTTATTTCTGCACATTTTTCGTAATCTTCAATGTCTTCAAAAAACGGCATTAAATCTCTTGTTAATACTATTGCCTCTTGTTTGTGAAATATAAATTTTGTGTCCCAATCTAATGTTTTAATTTTTGCGGAAACATAAAGATCCAATGATTTTTTTCTAGTTGTTTTTAATTCGGTAAAAATATCAAATATTGATTCATATATGATTTTTTTGTTTTCATCATAAAAATCCGTAAAGTCATTGTATTTCCCTTGAATTTCTAAAGATATGAATGGTTGGTTTCGTTTTCTGGTGTTTTCTGACATTTTAGATTGGGTTAAATGGTTAAAGTTTAGTTTGATAAAATTAGAGAAAAATAGTTAACGAACAAAATTTTTTAATCTTTTCTTCGCCATTTAGCTTCCCTAACTTCAGGACTCATTTTAAACTGTTCATCAATTGTATGTGGAAAAGGTTGGTATTTACATGTCATTGGTAATCTACAATTTTTTAAATAATTGTTGATATATCCCATCATATTATGTGCTCCGACGGGATTTGCTGAATGAACAAAAATTTGGGGTAAAGGTATACCTGTTTCAATACTCCTATTTACAAGAAATTTGCAACAATCATAACCTGTTTTTTCAATTATATTAGAATAATCAATAACATAATTATCCTTTACGTTATTGTAGTATTCAACCATTGCTGTGTCACCTAAATCATGGTCAAGTGAAATCATGTCGATATTTTCAAGACCGTGACGATTTATATTTGCAACAAATTGGGTATAGTCTCTCACAACAATCCATTCAGAATCTGTTGGTGTCCTTACATCATCCAAATAAATTTTTACTTTTTCAATTCTCATCTTTCTTAAATGGTTTTTCGTATTTTGGTTTCATTAATCTCCATATGATATGTTCATATGGTTTCCTATCCCACATGGCAAATAGTATCGGTCTATAAAATGTTTCAACATTACATTTCTCTAAATGTAGTGCAAAATCCTTTTTTGTTGGTTCGGGGTAAACATCCCCGTATTTACCATATCTAAAGTAATCGTGTATTTTGCCACAATGTTCTCTAATGTTATACATACCATATTGAAATGAACTAACTTGTTGTTTAACCCATTTGTAAAATTCATCAGGTACTCTATCTAAAAATTCATCTAAAGGTTTACCTTCCTTCATTAATTCCCAAATATCTTTAGAAGAAAAATTAGTTAGAATTTTATGTAATCTTTTATATTCTTCACCTTTTATTTTCATACGAAAACCATTCTTGAAACGAATTACATAACCTTCTTTATCTTTTGAAATTTCTTCCTTTAATACGTCATACCCTTCTCCCCATGTCTTATATAACATAACAACACGAAATCCAATATTTGAAATCATGTTTTTTAAACGAATATCATTATTGTCGTTATGGATATTAACCTCGTCTCCGGTTTTAGTATTTATCACACCTAACAAAACAAGATCTTCATAATCATACTCACACACTATTCTGTTCTCTTTGTAGATTATCTCAAACAAATATGTGTAATCGGTATGCAACCTTTCAAAATTATATTTTTCTAAAAGTTCCTTACCTTTAATTGCTTGTGGTGATGTGAAAGAACCACGAGTCGCCATAATCCATTCACCTTTAGTCTTTGGGGTCGGTTCGTAATACGGGTCATCAAAATTAGGTAGGTTGTTTGGGTCAAAGAACTTTTCCATACCGGTTTCGTAATTGTTATTGAACCATATGTTGTATCTTCTTTCATCACTCAATTCATATTCGTAATAAAAAAGAATACCTAAAGACCCATCCATTTTTTCATAAACATCAAACAATTCATTTGGTAAATCCTCTGGTTTATGTTCTTCATAGTTAAAAAACTTCTTGAATGGTCTTGCAACAATATCACCTTTAGAGTTTGTAACTAATCCACGACATTGCATAGTAATATCATCCCATAATTTCTCGTATTGAACTTTTGGGGAATAATTCCAAATAGTTAAATCAAGAGTTGGGTGAGTTTGTTTGTGTAACAAACCTTCTTTATGGTATTTCTCTAATGTTGATAACATTATTTATGTTTTTTAGATACTCCGAATGTAAAACTTTTATCTAACCAAGAAATGGATAAATAAAGACCGACAAAACCATCTTTAATAAATCTTTTGTGTTCTATCGGTGAGTAAGTTTCTAAATATAAATCAATGACAGGTATTATATGTATCGACCATTGATGATTGTGCTTGTTGAAATAAAATTTCATCTTATTTGTATTTTGAGTGTGAAAATATGATTTGATGAATTCACTCATTAAAGTTTAGTTTCAAATCTATCCTTCATTTGTTGAAGTTTATCTTCAGGGACATTATGAACATTTCCCCCTCCGTGGCGATTTTCTACTATTACTGTGTGAACCCTATACTTGTATCTTTCCGCCATGTCAAAATAAATTTTCATTTCCCATTCTTGTGTAAATGTATTTGCCACAACAATTTTTGAAAATTCATTTTTCATTTTGTTAGCACATCTAACTTGACAGTGATTATGTGCCTCTTTTAATTTAGTGACATCAAAATTATAATTCCCATCAGAATCAACAAAGTAATCGTCTGCCGATAAAACATCAGGTTGATCACTACCAACACAACGAAGTATTGCCGAACCTAATGTGGTTTTACCACTACCAGGTATCCCTCTTAATAAGATTAAGTCTCCGATAAAATTATTTTCCATGTCTCTTGATTAAAAAAAATAGGGTCGGGGATACCGACCCCATTCTTTATTTTACAGCTGTAGTGTCAGCAGCTGGTGCTGAAGTAGAATCTACTGATGCCGTTGCAGTATCAGCTTGAACCGCTGTTGAGTCAGTTGTTTCAGTTGCGGTTGACCCTGAACCACATGCAGTTAGTGTTAATGCAACACCAAGTGCGAAGATAAATGTATATTTTTTCATATATTGTAAATATACGACATTTTGGTGATATAAACAAATTTAAATAAAAAACCCCAACTAGCTGTCGGGGTTTTAAGGTCTTTCGGCGGGTTCAACCCCACTTACTTATTGAAAAAACGAAAAGGTAATCGACAAAGAGAACCTCTATTGATATAAATATATATAACTTTAGAGAAAAGTCAACTATTTACAACTATTTTTTTGAAATAGTTAGTTTTTCGTTAGCATATCTAATGACTGCAAGTTTACCTTCAACGATATTACCTTTCAAGATTTCCTCACTTAAGAAGTCCTCACATAAATTTTGGATAATACGTTTAAGTGGTCTCGCACCATATTCTTCTTGAACGTTAAGTTCGTGAATTCGTTCGATAATTGATTGGTCAAAAGTCACATTAAATCCTTTATCAATTAAACGATTGTTTAGTTTACCAAGTTCAATAAGAATGATTTTCTTCAATGTTTCAGTATCCAACGCATTAAATAAAACAATGTCATCAATACGATTTAAAAATTCAGGATTGAATTGTTGTTTTAATGATTTTTGAATCATTGATTTACGAACTTCATATTGTTGTTGTTCACTGCTTGATGTTGAGAATCCAACACCTCCACCGAATTCGGATACTTTCTTTGCTCCAACGTTTGAAGTCATAATAATCAAACAGTTAGTAAAGTTTACCTTACGTCCAAATGAATCGGTTAAATGTCCCTCATCTAATATTTGTAACAATAAATTGAACACGTCCTTATGTGCCTTTTCAATCTCATCAAATAAGATAACCGAGAATGGATTGTTTTTAACCTTTTCAGTCAATTGACCTCCCTCATCGTATCCAACATAACCTGGAGGAGAACCAATTAATTTAGATACGTTATGACGGTCCATAAATTCACTCATGTCAACACGAATAATTTTATCAGGATCACCAAATAACATTTCCGCTAATGATTTTGCCAAGAATGTTTTACCAACACCCGTTGAACCTAAAAAGATAAACGAACCAATAGGTTTATTACTATCTTTAATACCTACACGATTACGTCTGATGGCTTTTGATATGGACGTAATTGCTTCGTCTTGACCAATTACCTTAAGTGAAAGATTTTCTTCCATTTTAAGTAACTTCTGTGTCTCCTTATCGTCTAATTTACTGATAGGTACACCCGTCATTTGTGAAACGATTTCATATACATCGTTAATAGATACGGGAGTTTTATTATCTTTTTGTTTTTCCGCCCATTTTGTTTTCTCTTTCTCAAGTTTGTCTAAAACTTTTTTCTCATCATCTCTTAATTTTGCTGCGTTCTCGTAATCTTGTTTTTTAACAACTAAAAGTTTTTGTTCTTTGATACTTTCAACTTCTAGTTTTAATTTTTCAATTGATTCAGGAATACGACTTGATACACGTTTTTCAGAACCCAATTCATCAATTACATCAATTGCCTTGTCGGGAAACTGTCTATCTGTAATATAACGTCCTGCCAATTTAACAATCGTTTCAATCACACCATCCTCATATGTTACTTTATGGAAATCTTGATATGATGTTTGAAGATTCTTCAGGATTTCAACAGTTTCAGCTGCGGTAGGTTCATTAAGAATGATTTTTTGGAAACGTCTAACTAACGCCGCGTCTTTTTCAATGTGTTTTTTAAACTCATCAAATGTTGTGGCACCAATACATTGGATTTCACCTCTTGCCAACGCAGGTTTTAGAATGTTTGCAGCATCCATTGCGCCACTTGCATTACCCGCACCTACCATAGTATGTAATTCATCAATGAATACAATCACATTTGGTGACTCTTGTAATTCATTTAAGATAGCTTTAATTCTTTCTTCGAATTGTCCACGGTATTTTGTGCCGGCAACAAGTGAAGTTAAATCTAACGACATGATTCTCTTATCTAAAAGATTAGTAGGACAATCACCTTTAACAATCATTAATGCAAGTTTTTCAACGAGAGCCGATTTACCAACACCCGCATCACCTACAATAACCGCATTGTTTTTCTTTTTACGTGATAGAATTTGAGCAATTCGTTTCACTTCTTTATCCCTGCCAACAACAGGGTCAATCTTACCATCTTCCGCAAGTTTAATGAGATCCCTTGAGAAGTTATCTAAAATTGGTGTGGTTGAACCTTTCCGAGTTTTTTTCGGGTTAGTAACGGGTCCATCGTCAAAAAAGTCTACTGCCATTGTGTTTTATGTTTTATAAGACAAACATAACATATTTTATACTCAATTCAAAAAAAATGTCAAAATGTCTAAAAAAATGTCTAACGAATGTCTAAATGTCAGTTTTAGACATTTGGTTTACAATTTGTAAATTGTGAATTAAAAAAATATAAAAACTATGATAACATTATTCAAAGACCCACTTTTCAACACTTTAGATAGAGTGTTTGACGATGCTTATTTAAGAGCTGATAAAAAAACTAACATTACCAAAGAAGGAAATGATTATCATCTACAGATTTCGGTGCCAGGATTAACTAAAGATGATATTACCATTTCTTTAAAAGATAATGTAATGTCCATTTCATATGATAAAAGTGAAAAGAATAAAAATTTCACATTTACAAATTCATTTAAAAAATCATATGAATTACCTGATGACGTTGATGAAAAACACATCACAGGAACAGTTGAAAACGGTATTCTTGAAATTGTAATACCTACAAGTAAAAGAAAAACAACTGAACGTCTAATATCCCTAAATTAAAATTAAACCCCGAGAAATCGGGGTTTTTTATTTGATATTTATTTTGTATATTAGAGTATAAACTAAAATAATATGGGAATTATATCAGAAAAAATTGATGGTAAACTAATTGAGGTTACTATTAACTCAACAAATCTAAAAACTGTATCATATAATACGGAAACTGAAGATCTTATTGTAACTTTTAATAATGGTGGTATTTATCAGTATGATAAAGTACCTTGGAATAAGTTTACTAAATTTAGGTTAGCTGAATCTCAAGGAAAATATTTTAACCAAAACATAGCAAAAAGTTACAATTACAAAAAAATACAATGAGTTTATTTGAAGAATTGATTGAAGATAGAGTTGGGGATGAAAAGATTATTAAATCTTTTGAGTCCAAAGAAACGCTATCAGATAACATATTTGAAACTTCAGGTAAAAAGATTGTAATGCGTGATGATATTAGAAAATCATTATTAAAAATTGCGGATGAATTTGTTGATACATTAGGAATTGAGTTTTTTATTCATGATGTTGTCTTAACGGGATCACTTGCAAATTACAATTGGTCAAATTTTTCCGATGTTGATTTACATATTGTAATTGATTATAAAGAAACTGATTACAATATAAATTTACTTAAGGAATTTTTTGATGCGAAGAAAAATGTATGGAATGAAAAACATGATATCAAGATTAAAGGTTTTGATGTGGAGGTGTATGTTCAAGATGTGGAGGAACCACACATTTCTTCCGGTGTATATTCTATTCTAAATAACAAATGGATTATTGAACCTGAAATGTCTAAACCAAATATTGACGATAGAAAAATATTAGAAAAAGGTGAAGAATATGCCAAGAAAATAGACAATTTAATATCAAAAGCTCAAAAAGGTAACGATGTTATTAAAGAAATAGAATCATTACGTAAGAAGTTAAAAACGTTCAGACAGAGTGGATTAGATGGTGGTGGAGAGTACTCTTATGAAAACTTAACCTTTAAATTATTAAGAAGAAACGGATACATCGGTAAATTATTAAAATTAAAAACTATAGTTACAGATAAGAAATTGTCTGTGGCACAATAAAGAACCTTATTTTTTTCTATATATCTATGTATTTATAGGATAAGAATAAGTATATCTAACAATTTATAAAATGGCAGATTTAAAACCCCTTGGTAGTGAAAAGCTTAACGCTGATGAGAAATTAAAAAGAATTCTCGAATTAACCTACTATAAAGAGAATAACAACAAGAAGTCCACATCTTCAAAACCTGAAATGGTTAGTGAATCAAAAAATGGTGGAGTATATGGTATCGTTAAAGAAAAAGACGGATACTATGTAAAAAGTGGTTTAAATGAATCATCACTTGATTATATCGGTGGGATGTTCATGAAAAACAAAAACAAGTTCTCTTCTTACGCAGAAGCAGCTAAAAGATTAAGTTTAATCCAAGGTCAAGAAGAATTACACGAAGCAACAAAATATGTTTTAAAACAAAACAGTCCAAAATCTGAAGCACCGGCACCCGCACCATCTATGGATGCACCGGCACCGGCTCCTGCACCATCTGCAGCACCTACAATGGCGCCTACAGATATGAGTGAACCTTCAGGTATTCCAGCTTCCGATGAACCAACAGACTTACCTCCATCAGATGGTGGTGAAGAGGCTCCAAGTGAACCAAAACGTTCTGACTACATGGCTGAAGTTCAAAAATATGCTGGTAAATTAGGACAAGAATTAAGAGACTTACATGATAGAATGGAAAGTGATGATATTAAGTATGTTCTTAATATGATTATTTCGGCAGTCGATTTAGATAAATTAGATGATGAAGATATTGAAGAAATAGGTAAGAAATTTGAAAGAGATGAGGAAGGTAACGCAGAACAACCATCATTTGATGAGGTTCCTGCAGAAGAACCTACAGCAGCTCCTGACGAAGATTTAGATGAAGATGCTACTATGGATGCTTTAGAATCTTTTATCAATACACCAATGGACACTGATGAGATTGATTTATCATCTTATGTTGGTGATACAAACGAAATTGATGATTTTGCTCATCACGCAGATTTAGAAATGGGAGAAGATGCCACTAAAGAAGTTGATTTAGAAGAAATTAAAAACGATATCCATAGAAGTATCGGTGAAACTTTAAGTAAATATTTCAACTAAAATGCACCTAATCTATGTTAATGAAATCGGTTCCGATTACAAAGGTCAAAAACAGTATGAATTTATATTCAGTACTGCAACTGAAATTGACATGGACGAATGGTTTGTAATACCGGCATCAATTACACCTCACACAAAATCCCCCGACGTTGAATACGTTGATTTAGTGGGACTATTAAAAAACACAGATTTACAGTTAGAATTAGTTCAAGACTCCGATTATTTCGGAGTTATTGACGCTGTAGATGGTGTTGTTGCTTTAGCGTGGGAAAAATTTAACATAGATTCTGAAGATGATAGATTAACATTTAAATTTGGAGAATCGATGGAAAATGTTACAAAAAAATTAAAACAAAGAAGTTACATTCTTTTAAGTGAAGAAATTAAATTCAAAAACATATGAAAAGAGATATAATAGTTGGAAAATTATTAGCTGAAGGTTTATCTGAAAAAACTTTAGTTAGATTAAACGATAATCAACTTTTAGCATTGGCTGAAAGAATGTTATCTGAAGAAGATGTGATGATTTCTAAAAAGGACCCACAATTTCAACAAAAAGTTGCGGCTAGTAAGAAATTAAATAAAACCATCGAAACATATGAGCAAGAATTAAAAGGTGGACAAAAGAAATTAGATAAAAACCACAATGGTAAAATTGACGGTCAAGATTTTAAAATTTTGAAAGGTCAAAAGAAATCAAGTAAAAAATGTGACGATTGTGGTAAAGAAGTTAAGGATTGTAAGTGTGACCAATCACATTTAGAGGAATCACCTAAATTTGGAAAAAAAGTTACTAAAGGACACAATGGTATACCTGAATTTATGGATTCTAAAAAGTTAAAAGGAAAAAGTGAGAAAGCTCAAGTTAAAGAATGGGTTGAAAAATTAGTTGAAAATCAGTATCATAGTTTTACATCTAAAAATGAAATTATGGAATTAATTCAAGTTAAATTAACTGAAAATCAACCGGCACCTTCTAAACCTACAAGAGAGGCTCCTGTAAGAGAAAAACCTTCTACTAAACCTGAAAAACCAAGTAGAGAAAATCCATTTGAACCAAAACACAAACCAAAACCAAAAGCATTAGGTGAAGAAAACAATGAGGAACCTGAAGTTGAAATTAAACCAAAGGAACCTAAAATTGAACCTAAAAGAAAGGCTCCATTTAAAGATAATCCATTTAAACCAAAACATTCACCAAAGCCAAAAGCATTAGGTGAAGAAGAAATGGTTGGAAATAAACCTAAAATGCCTGAATTTATGAAAGCTAAAAATTTAGGTTTTAAATTTAAAGATCAGAAGTAATGTTGATTTCCAAGAAAAAATTAATATCTTTGATTCAAGAAAACTTGAATGAGATGCCAATAGATTACGGAACCAACCCCGAAAGAATGAATCCTGATTTAGAAAGAAAATTAGGTAATAAAGAAACTCCGTACAAAGATAACCCTTCAATACCACAAGATGAACCAGAAGGTTTACCTTCAAATTTTGAGGAGGTTATTGCATCAAAACGTTTTATTGACGTTGTAAATAAAGTAAAACACTATACCGGTCAACAAGGTAACGTAACAGATCATAACACATTTAGACAATTACAAATGTCTATGATGGGTGCAATGAGAGAGGTTATGGAATTTGAGTCAACTAACAAAGAAATGTTAGAGCAATTGGCGGTTGAGTTGGTTAAAAAAGAATTGGCAGTACCCGAAGGTGTTGTTCAATATGATGCTAAATTAGTTGGTATTGGTCAAATAGATAATGAAGGATTCTCAAATCAATCAGAAAATCCAACTGAAGAAGAAATCGAACAAGAATTTGGTGTTAATCCTGAAGAGGCAAGTGATGATGTTGAAGAATTTATGTCAGCAATTGAGATATTCAATGATGAGGTTGCCAAAAGAAAAGTAATGAATGCCTTGATTCAAGGTTCATCTAAAAAAGGACATTATATGTTTGAATTAGTTGCTGATAGATTAACAGAACTTAAACCAAACATAGTAAGATTATACGGTGTTTTAATGTCAGTTAATGACATGTTATATTGGTTGATGCCAGATGAAATGATGTTAGGTGGTGATGGTGGTGGAACTAAAGCCGGTAAGGAAGAGGTTGACCCTGAAACTGAACCACCAACAGTAAGAGCTCGTGGTGTTTTCTTTCCAGTATTAGTTCACGAATTGATTAAGGGAACAATGGAAATTATTGCCACTCAAGGTTTACCTGACGATAAGAGACAAGCGGATATGGTCATGGGTGTAACTGATACATTACCAATGGAAATTTGGGACTTAAGATTCGGACCAGTTATTTGGGAACGTTTAATAGCAACATACCCTGATAGATTATATGATGAAGATTATAGACATATTCACAATTACCTATTCTCAAGAATTTCAAAATTATCAACAAAAGATTTTGCTAAATTGATGAATATGGTGATTAAAGAAGATCCAAGAGCAAATCAAGTTATTGAAAAAATGGTTCAAGAAATTGAAGAACATTTAAGAAATGAGGATTGGGAAGAGGATGAATATAACAGAGAGATGGATAATTACAATAATGATGACGACGATGGGGATGATTTTGATGATTTCCTACGTTCTATGGGAATTGATAGACCACAAGATTAGTAGAAAGGGAGTTTAACTCCCTTTTTTTGTATTTATATATATGAATAGTAGGATAGAACAGATTAAAGAACTGGCTCGTATAATAAAAGATACTCCTTATGCATTAAGAACATATCTACAGACATACGACAATACACAAAAGAAATACGTTCCTATGGACCTATTTCCTGACCAATTACAATTGATTCAGGATTATGAGGATTATAACGAAAATATTACAAAAAAATATCGTCAAGCGGGTGTCACAACCGTAACTGCAGCTTGGTTGTCAAAAAAATTACAATTAGCTAAACCGGAAAATCCAGAAAGAGTCTTGGTAATTGCCAATAAGAAGGATACTGCGGTGGAAATGGCTAATAAAATTAGACATTTTATTGAGCAATGGCCAGAATGGTTAAATGTCGGATTCTCACCTGACAAGAACTCTGAAAGTAGATTTAAATTAAATAACGGTTCTGAAGTTAAAGCAGTTGCAACATCTGCGGATGCGTTACGTGGTTACACGCCAACAATTCTTGTATTTGACGAAGCTGCCTATATTGAGGCCGGTGAGGATTTTTGGGCAGCATCTATGGCCTCTCTATCTACAGGAGGTAAAATTATTCTTGTATCAACTCCAAATGGTTACGACCCGATTTATTACGGTGTATATGACCAAGCATTACGAGGTATCAATGATTTTCATATAACCGATTTAAGATGGTTTAAAGACCCTCGTTACACCAAAGACTTACGTTGGGTTAAATGTAATGATATCTGTCATTACATGTTGAATAGAGAATTGTACGATGATAATGAAGTTGTTTTGTATGATTTTGAAATTGAGAAATATCACGAATATGAAGAACAAGGTTATAAACCATTCTCATCCTGGTTTGAATCTATGTCTAAAAAATTCAAGTATGATAGACGTAAAATTGCTCAAGAGTTAGAATGTGACTTCTTGGGATCAGGTGATGGAGTTATACCGGGAGATGTTCAAGAAAACATATCAAAAAATATGATACGTGTACCCAAAGAAAAATATATGCAAGGTACATTTTGGCATTGGAAAGAACCGGTACAAGGACATCGTTACATTATGGGGGTTGACGTTAGTAGGGGTGATAGTGAGGATTTTTCGGCAATTAACATAGTTGATTTTGATGAAAGGGAACAAGTTGCAGAATATATTGGTAAAATACCACCAGATGATTTGGCTGCAATTGCATATAAATGGGGAGTGTTATATGATGCGTTTATTGTTATTGATATTACTGGTGGTATGGGAGTTGCCACATCAAGAAAATTACAAGAGTTAAATTATAAAAATTTATATATTGATGGAGTTAATACTCAAAACATTTGGGACTATAATGCAAAGGCATTAGAAAAAATACCAGGTTTGAACTTTAACAATAAAAGAACACAAATTGTCGCGGCGTTTGAGGAACAATTAAGAAAAGGATTTCAAGTTAGGTCAAGTAGGTTATTAGGTGAACTTAATACGTTTGTTTATATGAACGGAAGACCTGACCACATGAAAGGTGCTCACGATGATGCTATTATGAGTTTATCGATGGCACTTTATGCTGCTGATATGTGTTTCAATCAATTACAAAAAAGTGAAGCTAAAAGTAGAGCAATGATAGAATCGTGGGTTATGTCAGAAAGAACCTATGAACCTAATAAAACTTTTTATTCTTATGGTACATCATTTGACCAAATTGGGTCAATGGGGATGGATAATCAACAAATATATCATCAAAATAATCCAATGCAAGCAACCAAAGATTCTTATCAAGAATACTCATGGTTATTTGGTAGAAAAAGATAAGATTTGATTTATCAATAATTTAGTTTATATTCAGAAAGAAAACTATTTATATACATGGCAGTTCAAAATTTAACAGTCTTTCAAAAGTTAACAAGTATGTTTGGTTATCCTGGCAAAGTTACACAGGAAACCACACCGTCATTTAACTTCAGTAAAGACGAATTATTAAAAACAGATAATAGGGAAGAATTTGAAAAAGCAATGTTACAAGCTCAACAGAGCTCGTACATTTCCGACAAATGGGCTAAATTAGACCAATCTTTATATAATCAATCAGTTTATTATGAGCCAACAAGAATGGCGGCATATTATGATTATGAATCGATGGAATTTACTCCCGAAATATCTGCGGCGTTAGACATATATGCGGAAGAATCCACAACAATGTCAGAAAAAGGTGAAATCCTTACAATTTATTCAGAGTCAGATAGAATTAAAAGTATACTTGAAGATTTGTTCCAAAACAAATTAGATATTAATACTAACCTACAAATGTGGGCTAGAGGTTTATGTAAGTATGGTGATGATTTTGTGTATTTAAAAATTGATCCTGAAAAAGGAGTAATCGGTTGTCAACAATTACCTAATATTGAAATTGAAAGAATTGAAGGTGCCGCATCTAAAACACCTTCAGAATTAAAAGATTCTAAAGTACCTAGTCGTGAATTACGTTTCCAATGGAAAAACAAGGATATGGAATTCCAAGCGTGGGAAATTGCTCACTTTAGATTATTAGGTGATGATAGAAAGTTACCGTATGGTACTTCTATGTTAGATAAAATTAGACGTATTTGGAAACAACTTTTACTTGCCGAAGATGCTATGTTAATTTACAGAACATCGAGAGCACCTGAAAGACGTGTATTTAAAATATTTGTGGGTAATATGGACGATAAAGATATCGAACCATATGTACAAAAAGTGGCAAACAAGTTCAAAAGAGCGCCTGTCGCTGACCCACGTAATGGACAAGTGGATATGAGATATAATCAAATGGCGGTAGACCAAGATTATTTCATACCAGTTCGTGACCCGTCACAAGCAAACCCAATTGAAACTTTACCCGGTGCTGCAAATCTTGGTGAAATTGCGGATATTGAATATATCCAAAAGAAAATGTTAGCGGCACTTCGTATTCCTAAAGCATTTTTAGGATTTGAGGAAGTTGTTGGTGATGGTAAGAATCTTGCATTAATGGATATTCGTTTCGCAAGAACAATCAATAAGATTCAAAAATCATTAATTCAAGAGTTAAACAAAGTTGCATTGATTCATTTGTACCTTTTAGGTATGGAGGATGATTTGAATAGTTTCTCTTTATCATTAACTAACCCGTCATCTCAATCTGATTTATTGAAGATTGAAATGTGGAAAGAAAAGATTACTCTATATAAAGATGCAACATCTGACCAATCACAAGTTGGTATTCTACCTGTATCACATACTTGGGCTAAAAAGAACATACTTGGATTCAGTGATAATGATGTATTATTAGATTTACAACAACAACGTCTTGAAAGAGCGATGGGATTTGAGTTAACTAACACTCAAAATATTATTAAACGTTCAGGTGTATTTGATGAGGTTGATGGTAAGTACGGTATATCAGAAGATGAAAGACAAAAACTTGAAGCCGCAGGTGCATTAGGTGGTGAGGCTGGCGGAGAAGGTGGCGGAATGGATATGGGTGGAGGAATGGCACCTTCAGGTGGTGGAGAAGCGGGTGGTGAAGGACCTTTGAGTGAATCAGTATCTAAAAAATCTAAAATATTAGGGATGTTAGGTGACGATTCTTTATCAATTAATGATTTATTTGATATGGATAAGGCACAACGTAATATTTATGAAATAGAAACAAAAATAAAAGACATATTAAACGACTAACAATGAACAAATTCGGGATATTAAAAACCAAAATGTTGACAAAATTAACTGAATCATACGCTAAAGAAAATAAAGCGGAGGTTAAAGATATATTGAACACAATTAAAGAAAACAAAGATTTCAAAGAAATGTATTTGTTTTATGAAGAAATTGAGAACAAATATTTCGATGATAAAGAAACTGCTAAATTGTATGTAGAAGAATTAAACACTATATTAAAATCAAAAGCAACAAACATATCAAAATTTTGTAAATCATTAGAAGAGAAGATTGGTGATGTACAAATCACTGAAAATGAATTATACTCAACATTAGATCAATTATCAGAAAACGACAATTTAAGTAACATTGACAAAAAAGTAATTGCAAAGAAAAAATTAGTAGAACATTTAATTACTAAAAAACAAATTCAAGAATCTAAAGAAGAGACGTATACGTCAAATGAAAATCTTTTACATGCAGTTTTAGCAAACAATTTCAATGTATTATATAATAACTCATTAAATGAATCACAAAAAGAAACATTAAAAAATATTCTTTCTTTAAATGACAATGAGTTAGAAATTAAAACGAATGAATTAAAAGAATCAATTAATAGTCAGGTTGAAACTTTATTAAGTGAGTCAACCGATAATGATTTCGCAAATAAATTATCACAAGTTAAAAGTGAGGTCGAACAAATGAAAACCTCCAAGTTTAATTACTACAGATTAACAGAATTAAAAAATGGTCTCAATTAAGACCATTTTTTATTTGTTGTACATACACTGCTTTTAACTTCTCATGTCTCTTGGTGACCGAAGGTTTTACAAACTCCTGTCTTTCCCTCAATTTTTGAATCTGTTTAGTCTTTTGAACTTTACTCTTGTAAACTCTCAAGGCAGCCTCAATACTCTTTTCTTTGGTTACGTCTATGATTATCATAATTTATAATTATATTCCAAATATATAAAAATTTTTTGTTTTTATAAGTATTTTTTCGTATTATTTAAAAAACACCATAAAATAAATATAATATGAAGAATTAATGAAAATTGGAAAGTATATTCCATTAGGAACGTACAACGAAGTAAAAATTGGTTATGGTACGGTAGATTTTAAAAATCTAAAAACAATTTATTTAAAATTAAATGCGTGGGTTCAACCCGAGAATGAGACTGATGATTTTGATTATCTAATTTCAAAATCGAGAAGAAAAATAAAAGAATTAATTTATAATTTAAGAAACCCTTATTTTAGACAACAATGTATTGTTGATTTAGATATAAGAACTAAAGGTATAAAATTAGAAAAAAGGTCTTTTATGAATTTAGAAGTTACATTATATGTTGATAAACAATTTGATGTGAAATCTAAAGAAGTAAAAACTGTGATAAAAGATATACTTGAAACCACAATCGATGAGGGTTTGGGTGACAAAAAATTATTCAATTTTTACAAAAGCAAGAAATAACCTTGATATTGATGTATTTATAGTAATAAAATCTATAAATGAAGATATTAGGACCAAACGAAACGGGAAAAGGAATATTAATCGAATACGACGCAGGACACGTATCTCCCGAAGACAATAAAAAAATCATATCGGAAATGAAGAATATGGACTTCTCTGAAGACCTTATTCTTTATGCCGTTTTACAAAAATTCGACACTCCAAATAAGAACGGAAGAATCTATCCTGAATTATTACTTAAGAGAGAAAACGAAAAATATCAAACACTTATTAATAAGGGTAGTGCTTTAAATGAATTAAATCACCCTTCATCATCACTTATCGATTTAGATAGAGTATCACATTCTATTTTAGAGACATGGTGGGATGGTAAAATGTTAATGGGTAAAATTAAATTATTCACATCACCAGGTTGGAAGAAAATGGGTATCGTTTCTACGAAAGGAGACCAAGCGGCTATGTTAATTATGAACGGAGCAACTTTAGGTATATCTTCTCGTGGAGTAGGATCATTGAAAAACGTTAAAGGTCAAAACATTGTACAAGAGGACTTTGAGTTGGTTTGTTTCGATTTAGTATCGTCACCATCAACTCCTGGTGCATACATTTTTTCTGACCCATCAGAGAGAGACCAATACCAAGAATCAATTGAAGAGAAGCCTGAATTAGATAGTAGAATGAAAAAGTTAATGGGTGGATTAGACAGATTTTTATCAAAATAACAAATTTTATAGGGTTACAAATAGTAAAAAAGGAAATTTTCCATAAAACCGTAGTATTTATAAGATAATAAAAACAAAATTTCACAATGACTGAAAAATCAATTTTAGAACAAGCGTTACTTCAAGTACAAACTCTTGAAGAAGCTGTAAAGCAAAATGCAAAAGGTATACTTGCTTCAACTATGAAACAAGAACTAAATGACTTGCTTAAAGAATCATTGGAAGAAGAGGAAGAAACTAAAGATGAAGAGGTTGACGAGCAACCCGAAACTGAAGTAAATCCTGAAGAAGAGGAAGACGATATGTCAGATACAGACACTGAAGAAGTGGATGATACTGAAAATGACACAAACCTCGATAACGTTGACCCTGAAGCAGGTAACGACTCAATCGAAACAGATAGTGCTGATGCTCCTGAATTACCAGATTTTGGTGGTGGAGATGACGCAATTGAAGATGAAGATGACGTTATGGACATGACAGGCGCATCTGATGAAGATGTACTTAAAATCTTTAAAGCGATGAAACCAGAAGATGGTATTGTTGTTAAAAAAGATGGAGACAATGTCGAACTTGATTTAGATGGCGACGAATATATCATCAAATTAGATGGTGAAGGTAATGACACTCCTGAATTCGAATCAGAAATGGGAGAACCGGATTTAGATAACATGGGTGGTCCATCAGATTTTGATGCAGACAACGCAGGTTCAGATATGTCAGGTTTAGGAGATTCTGAAGAAGAGGAAGAAGAAACACTTTACGAAATCGAATTAGGTGACGAAGAGGAAGAGGAAATGGCAGAAGAAGATGCAAAAGAAGTTGAAACAACTGAAGCTGCAAGAACAAAGTCTAATCCTCACGGAAACAAAGGTGGTTTCAATAGAGCAGGATTACCAAGTAAGAAAACTTACAAGGCGGGTTCTGGTGTAGTTGGAATCAACGAAGAAGTTGAAACATTAAAGAAACAAAATGCTGAATATAAGAAAGCGTTAGTTTTATTTAAAGATAAACTTAACGAAGTTGCTGTATTTAACGCAAACTTAGCTTACGCTACACGTTTATTCACAGAACATTCGACAACAAAACAAGAGAAATTGAATATCCTTAAGAGATTTGACACAGTGGCAACATTGACTGAATCTAAAAGTTTATTCAACTCAATTAAATCTGAATTAGGTACAAAAACTACAGTTACTGAATCAGTTGTTGAGAAAATCTCTAACACTCCATCAACATCATCATCTCAAGAAGTATTGGCTGAAGCGAAAGCTTACGAAAATCCACAATTCAAGAGAATGAAAGATTTGATGAGTAAAATGAAATAATAAATAAAAAAAACAAAAAACAAAAAAACATACAAAATGGGAGCATTATTAGAATCAGGTATGGTAGGTAACATCGGTCTTAAGCACTTACGTGTTATCAAAGAAGATACCATCAAAAAATGGGATGAGTTAGGATTTTTAGAAGGTCTTGACGGTCACCAAAAAGATAACATCGCGCAATTATATGAAAACCAAGCGTCTTATTTAATCAACGAAGCAGCTGTTGCTGATGCGTCTGGTTCATTCGAGACTGTGGTATTCCCTATCATTCGTCGTGTATTCTCTAAATTATTAGCTAACGATATCGTATCGGTACAAGCGATGAACTTACCAATTGGTAAATTATTCTACTTCATTCCTAAAATTCAGGATAGAGCAGGTACTCATCACCACGCACCTTACGGTTATCCAAACACTGGATCATCTACTACAGGTTATACAGATTCAGCTAAAGCACTTTACGATCGTTTCTACGAATCTTCAGATGCTGTAACTGAAGGATTATTTGATTACTCAAAAGGTAATTATTCAGCTGTAACTTTATCTGCAGATGCGGTTGTTACATTCTCTAACGGTGTTGCTGCTGACACAAACATCGTAACTACATTGACAGGTACTTCAGTATCTTCTTTATTAGTTATGTTTAGTGGTTTCACTAAAGATGGTCAAGGTAAATTAATCGGACCTAACGGTTCTATTATGGACACTGAAGAGTTTTTGGCTTCATTAGAAATCAAATTATCAGGTACATCTAAAAACTTCAACATCGTTACTCAAAAATATGGTAAAGGTATTGTTGAATACGGTTCAAGAGGAACATCTACTAACTACCCACAAGGTCGTTACACAGATATCTGTGATGAAGAAGGTGTAATCTACGTTAACGTTGACTTACAATCATATTCTGCAACTGCAGGTTTCAGTGATTTCACTGTTAACACTGGTTTCGCAGTAACTGACTTAACTGCAACTTACCGTGTTTATGACACATTAGAATTCGAAGAAGAAATCGGTGAAGTATCTTTCGATTTACAATCAGTAACAGTTTCTGTAACTGAAAGAAAATTAAGAGCTAGCTGGTCTCCTGAATTGGCTCAAGACGTTAGTGCATTCCACAACATCGATGCTGAAGCTGAATTAACGGCTTTATTATCAGAGCAAATCGCTGCTGAAGTTGACCGTGAAATCTTACGTGACTTACGTAAAGGTGCTGCATGGACAGCGAAGTGGGATTACAATGAGTGGAAATATGGTGCTACAGGTAACACTCCGTTCCAAGGATACACTCAAAAAGACTGGAATCAAACTTTGATTACTAAAATCAACCAAATTTCAGCTCAAATCCATAAAACAACTTTACGTGGTGGTGCTAACTGGGTTGTTGTTTCTTCAGAAGTTTCTGCAGTATTCGACGATTTAGAATATTTCCACGTATCTAACGCTAACCCAGAGCAAGATCAGTACAACATGGGTATCGAGAAAATCGGTTCATTAGCTGGTCGTTACCAAGTTTACCGTGATCCTTACTTCCCAGCAGGAAAAATCTTGATTGGACACAAAGGAAAATCATTGTTAGACGCAGGTTACATCTACGCTCCATACGTTCCGTTACAGTTGACTCCAACTATGTACAATCCATTTAACTTTACTCCTATCAAGGGTATTATGACTCGTTACGCGAAGAAAATGGTTAACAACCGTTACTTCGGTGTAATCAACGTAAGTGGTTTACAAACGTTCAACATGGATACTTTAAGATAATCTTAAGTTTATCTATAGAAAAGACCCTCGAGAAATCGAGGGTTTTTTTATTTTTGGAATATTCCAAATTATTTACTATATTTGTCAAATGAAGGTTATTGAGTATGATAAGTTGCGATTAGACATTCTACAAAAACTTGTGGATGAACGTAACATTATTTGTAAGTACAAAAAAGATGAGATGGTCAAATATCTTATTATGGATGATGAGAACAAATACATTAGAGAAACCACATACGAGAAATACGAAAAAGAAACCTTCATTGTTGGTATCGATTTAAAAAATCGAAATCATTTAGTGGAAATGGGTAAGTTAGTAGAAAAGAAAATTGCACGTTCAGCAAATAGGTTTTCAAATAATATGGTATATTATATATCAAATCAAAAATTAATATAATGAATTGGAAGGAATATTTTTTAAACATTGCTGAACAGGTAAAGTTAAAATCTAAAGACGAGTCGACACAGATTGGTGCAGTGATAGTTGGAAAAGATAAAGAGATATTATCTACGGGTTATAACTCATTTCCTCGTGGTTTAAGGGACGATTTACCTGAACGTCAGGAAAGACCCATAAAATACTTTTGGATTGAACACGCGGAACGTAATGCGGTTTATAACGCGGCACGTATTGGTGTTTCCTTGAAGGGTTCGACAATATATCTAACTTCAGGATTACCGTGTGCCGATTGTGCACGAGCAATAATTAATTCTGGTGTAACTACGGTGTATTGTAAAACCGAATGTACCACTAAAAATAAAGAAAAGTGGGTTGAGTCACAAGAAATGAGTAAACAAATGTTAGGTGAATGTGGAGTTGATATTATATATTACTAACTACCAAGTTCTACAAGCCCAATAACGTGGTTTCCATCTTGGTCCAGGATTATCACAATGATGTCTCGCTCTAAATGATTTTCTTCTTGCAGGATTGTTCTTTTTAATTTTCATAACCTTACCATGAGCGGACTTACCTCCAAAACCGAAATTTACCTTAACGACCTTACCCTTGTCGTTCTTGACATACACTTTAAACTTTTTAACATCACCTTGCATGATTTTGCCAAGTTGAACTTTACGCCCTTGATATTCAGCCTCATTTAACATATCATCAATTACGTAATTTGTATTTTGTACAGAACCACATTCATCTTCATATATTAAGACAGGTGTTTCTTCGTTATATTCAAAAATTCTTTTGAATTGTTCTTCTGATATTTGAATAATTGTTCTTTTTTCCATTTGTTCGTCAAATTTTGTCATTGTAGGTTTATTACCTTTTCCAATTTTAGGGTCTTTTTTTTCTGCCCTTCTTTTTTGGGAAGTCATAGCTTTTTTTTCTTTTTTATCATAAGAAGAAGCTACTTTAGGTGTATCTTTTGAAACTTTTTTTGATGGTCTACATTTTGGATAACCTTTTCTTCCTTTTTCACCATTAGCATCACTGCGACCACAAGGTGGGTGTTTACCATCAATTTTACGACTTACATCTACCCATTTTTCTTTAAACCATCTACCTAAATCTTCTTCAATAACCTCACCGTTTTTAATTGATAGTTTAATGTATTGTAAATCTTCCTCGTTTATGTGTATTTTCATCTTAATAAATATTTTATAATCCCATATCGTCTATGAATTTTTTATTTGTTTTTTTGTAAGATGAAAGGGTTTCATCATTTTCATCGGTACCATATTGCCAATTCCAATATAATTTTTTGTTTGGTTTAAACCCATAAAATTCGTGAACTTTCATTTGTACTTTAGTTACTTCCTCACCATTCCAGTTTTGTCCCACACAAATAAATCCAGTCTCAATATCCTCAACAACATTCTTTTCACCTAATGATGAATGTCTATTTTCTATCCAAGTTAAACGTTCGATTAGGTTTTGATAGTACATATTTGTTTGACCCCATCTTATTGAGCTAAAAAATAAAACGGCATCACTTTCAAACAATTCTTTAGATATTTTCCAAAGTTCGTCAGTTTTGTTGTTAAAACTGGCCCAACATCTATGATAACCCGTTGGATTTTTGTTACTATCATCTAATAATGATTTTTTAACTCCACAACTATTACCATCTTTTCTTGAAACATTACCTTCACATGGGAAAATTTTTAATTCAGAAACATCGATTAATACTGCATTTTCACCGAGTTCTTCTTTTAAATAAGTTGCGATTATTTTAGATTTTGGTATATCCACATTTTTGTCGTCCCAATTGTATCTATTAGAACAACTTAACAAGAGAACTTTCTTTTTCTTTTTTAATAAAGATAAAGTGTCTTTTAGTTTTTTAGCCCCATTATCTTGAACTAATTCTTCTAAAAGCATCATTTTTTTAATTTTAGATACTTCTTCTTGTAATATGTTAGACATATATGTAATTATTTTTTACCTGAACAATATGATCCTGAACAGTGTTTTTTACCGTCTAAACCTTTTATTTTTCCTTTACAAACCTGAACCGCATAACCATTTGCATATGCCGATGGATATACTTTAAATTTAGATTTAGCTGCAGAAATACCTCTTGAACAAAGTTTATGGCTCTTCTTTTCAGCTTCAGACAAATTCTTTTGTTCGAAATAACCTTTTATAAAATTAGCAACTTCTTCAATATCATCAGCTGAAGTGGTAAGATGGTCACCCGCCCAAGCGTGTTCACCCGTAACCAAACGAGGGAAATCACTTTGGTGTTTAAAAGATAATATTGTTTCAATATCATCTTTGATTTTGATTAGGTTACTTAAAACCATATAAGTACCATCTTCAGATATGTGTGATTCTTCTTGCTCTTTCACGACATTGTTTAAATGTTTCTTGATTATTTCCTCTATATTCATAGTATATAAATAGTTTTATCTTTCTGAAACAATTTCAAATTTAATTGATTCATTATAGAATATCTCTTCTGTATGTGTTTTACCCTTAATCTCTATATGATATTCTCTTGGTATGTAATATGACGTATCTAACGTAAATGAATTCTCGTTCGTTTTATCAATTAAAGTCCAATCGTGTACATTTACTTGTGTTAAACCCTCCTTAATATAAACCCTATAGTACACCTCATCAAATAAAACAGTTTTAGGTGTATTAATAGACCTAAACGTGACTACCATTTTTCTAACACTACCACGTTTAATTTTTTCATTTTGTTTAATTCCAAAAAATTGAATTGAGTATCTCTCTAATTCTGTTTGATTTTCACCAATTGTAAATTGAGTGTCTATTGTATTAGGTACGAACTTTTGAGTTACATCAGTTAGTGATTCACCATCAATTAAAAGTCCTTTCCATTTATCGTAAAAAAATCTTTTAGTTGACGTTACACCATCTATTGCAAATGTGACCTTATAAACACCCTTTTTTACGTGGGTAGTGGTAATGTCAGTCAAACCTAATATAGTGTCACCGGCACTATCTAAAATGTCAACTGTAGGGTTTTCATCTAAATTATAGAAGTTCCCACCTTTAGTAACATAAAGATATAAGTTTTGATTAATTTTTGCGGTAAAATCGGATCTATTATCAACTATCCTGTCCTCAAAATAAGACTCAACATAAGGTTCAAAAAATGTTTGTGTGTACTTTGTGAAAAACGCCACAGATTGGTCAACTTCAGGTGTTAAATCTTGATACAATACAGCGAACGCCAATCCAATACCATGATTAGTTGCACCTGATACAATAATGCTATTAACATAATCGGTAATATCTATGTCAATATCCTCGTTACCATTGTCAAAATGTATTAATCCACCTGTGTGTGTTGAACCTGATAAAATCGTTGGACTATCGGAATATATACCGTTTGTGGTCCAAGTATCCAATGTTGTTCTATTATACCAGTTTGATGGTCTCTCATCAAACGTATTATTACCCGATGTGTAATCATAACCAGTGTCGCTATAATCGAATCCAATACCTTCATCCCAAAATTCCGTAATTTTAAAAAGTATTAAATCAAACGATGTGGTTCTATCTCTTGAATTGGCTCTATTTTGACCTCTTAATCCCTCATCACCAAAAACCGTATTAGTTAAGTGTAATGTGTGAGTTGTTCCTGTGGTTATAATTAAATCCCCATTATCAACTTTAGTTTGCAAATCTGCAAGGTCGATTTTAAAGATAAATTTAGAAAATCCCGAACCGTAAAAAATCTCTGTTGTTGGATTTTTAGAGGTGTTAACTTGGGAATTCTTAATTAACGTATTGTTTTTCTCAAAATATGAACGGAAATATGACATCTTTTTTATTAATAAATATCAAATTAGTTGATTCTAATCGAGGTATTTAAAATGTCAGTCTCTAAAGTGTTGATTTTTTGTTGTAATTTTTTAAAATTGTCATCTTCCTGTAATAACGGACCGACAACATTGTGTTGATGACTAACAATTAAATTATACATACTTTTTAAAATATCGGTTAATACTTCACCTCTAACTAATGCGTATGTATTAGGTTCAACATCTTTAATATATGTCTCGTGACTCGGTTCATATTTATTAATTTTTTCAAAATTAATGGGTGATTTTTGAACTTCATTTTTTTTGTACGGAACAATATCGGTAGACAATAAATAAACCCTATCTGACTTTAAAGAGGCAAAAGTTTGTTCTTCTTTATTTCCGTCATCTTTTAAAACCAATCTTTTCTTTTTAACTTTTTTACTTGGTATCCCTGATTGAGTTTTAGAATAAATTAAACCTCTTTTAAATTTTTGAAAATATATACAACTATTGAATATAATGATTCTATTTTGACTATGACCAGTTGTTTCTAATTCTCTAGTTTCACATTCTTTAGTGGGTCTAAAATAAAATGGATGTAATTCTTTTTCTAAAAAAACAGGGTCAATTGCAGATAACCCAAGTCTACCTAGTTTAAAAAAAGTATTTCTCATTATAATTGCGGCGTTTGTTGTGCCGGTTACTCTAACTGTATATGTGGGTTCAGTACTATCATAAAAATTAGGATTGTTTTGAAATTGTATGTTGTTTTTGTTTACAAGTGTACAACCCGTGGTTATTTCAATATCCTCTAATTTGGGATTTTCAATTCTAAAATTATTATCCGCCTTTTCAGTATTGTAGACGAAAAAATCAACATCCGTTACCAAAGTATCTGTGGTACCTGTAAATGTTCTAAAACTATATTCAATTAGATATTTTAATTTACCCCTACCTGTAACTGTTTCTTCGTACTGCTCCTCAACATACTCTAATTTTTTAGGGTATTTTTTTAAATGTAAACTAGCAATTTTACCCGACATAATTGGTTGGGTAACAAGTTTTGTTTTTTGAGAGTTGTTGGCAAAAGGTTTACTAACAAGTTTACCACCTCTTATGTGTAAACCATCTTCGGTAAATAAAATATCTGAACCGTATTTTCCGTAAATTCCAAAATCAGTCTTTTTAGCGATAGACCCTTCTGCCTTTTTTTCTGAATATTCACCAGTTGGATTGAAAACATCATCACCGTGTTGTGCTGATAATCCGTATGTCGTATTTTCAACTTGAGCAGAATGTGTTTGACTATTATAATCGTGAATCGTTGTAAATGGACCGGCAATATATTCAATATTTGTTGTCTCTTTATCGGTATCGTAGTTTATAATTTTAACTGCTTGACCTTTTTCAGGTATGAAATTAATATTGGTTGGTAAAAATGGTGATGCGGTAAATAAATCCTTATCGTCCCATGCATTGTAATCCATGGCTTTTTCTAATTCACCAGTGTACGAACTATAACGAATACAGCGAATTCGACCAATACCTTTTGGATCATTATTATCAATACAAATACCAATATCAATTATTTTCATTTCTTAATTCTCTTTTCTATTTCTTCGTTTACCTTATTGTACATTACTTCAACACTTTCCAAATGTCTTGTTAAATCAACAACCATCTTTTTAGTTTTTTCAAATTCATCGTACAATTCGTTTACTGCCAAAAATAAATCCTTATTTGATTTGTTTTTAGCGTCAGTTACGATTTCAACTAGTTTATCTTTTTCCATGTTTAAAATTTTACACCTGCAAATTTAATTTGTCCGGGTAATAACGGTATCGGTCCTGAAGGTCCCGCCAATATTGTCGGTAAATTACCCGACATAATTTTACTATTTGCGTTGTCCTCTTTCGCTAAACCATCAATTGCCGCTTTACCTAAAGGTATTAAATTATTTGGAACTCCAAAAATTGGAGCGGTACTTATTCCGGCAGATTCCAAATTTTGAGTATAATTCATTAAAGCTCTATCTTCACTAAACCCACTTCTTAATGTTGCCAATGATAATAGGAATCCCGGTGGGGATAATGACCCAATTCCTCCTGAAAGTGCAACATCTATCGTTTTGTTAATTAATTCATATAATGAGTTACAGTCATCAATATTACTTAAAGATAATATTAACGTTAATAAAGCAATTAACGCTGAAATTATATACAAATATTTCTTATTCATTTTTAGAATAATTGAAAGTGCCATTTTTTGTAATAACTCCAATAAATCTTTTTTAATTCTTGACCAAAATTCTTGTATAAATTTCCAAAAATGTTGTTTAATAATCTCATTGAACATCTTACTCAATTTTCTCATAAATTGTTTTGCCGTTTGAAGTGAGTTGTCAACTTGACCAACCGCCGCCTTATATGCCACTATAATTGGAAACATATATTTTGGTGATAATATCGCCCCTAACATAGCTTTTGGTAAATTTACAATATATGAATTTAAAATTGAGAGGTGAAACCCTTCAATTCCCATATCGGTACCTGAATCATCGTGAGAAGTTAATGCAGTTTTATGTAATGCATCGTTAATTGCATCTTCTAAATCACCATTTTGTGCCATATAAACAAAATCTTCAAAATGATATGGGTTTGCCGCAACTTCTAAATTATTACAATCAACAAATCTTAATATTCTACGATATCTTCTATCTTCTTCATCTAAATCGACACCTTCTAAATCGTCAAAATCAAAATATACATCAGGGTCTTCTTCGTTTTCATCAAATTGTGGTGAGTGTTGATCTAACGTACCTTTTGGTTTACCGCAAGCTTTCAATATTTTACCTAATAAACGATTTAAATCATTCATACCTTGGTCAAATAATGGAGGTGAATTTGGGTCAGCATTTAATGTCATTGATAGTGCCGTTTTAGTAACCCCACTTACATCAACATGTTCAATACTCGAATAATAACTTGACATAAAATCACCAATATTACCCGTTAATCCTGAAACAATATATCTTTGATTACTTTCATCCCAATCTAATCCACACAAATCAACACCATTTACACCTGTAACAGTTTGGTTACTTGTAAATCCATCGTATAATACTCGGTTCATTTTGATTAAACCAAGGTCATTTGTTTCGGGTTCATATACAATTTGACCATTGTTACTAGTTGGGTCAATGGTCAAAACATTCATAAAGTCAAATTCTTTTGGTGAAACTTCAACAGTTCCCGAAAATGCTTTATCTGATCCACATATACCATCACCAGAAAATAATGATTGTCTTGAAACATCACTAATTATTTGTTTTGATGACTTTAATGTTTCTCTTATTGATTCTTGTGCGTATTGTTTTAATTTTTGTTTATCATAAAGTTTATTTGATGGTTCAACTTTATTATTTAAACCGATAAAACTTTCTGCTAAATCAACTAAATCTTCAAATATATTGGTAACATTTTCAACTTTCTTTTTTGCTTTTGTGTTTAAATCAGAAAGTTTTTTACCCGTCATCCCTTTCATTGAAGGTAAATCGGATAAACCTTTGTCAAGATATGAATCAACTTTACTAATAGGACTATCATTCAATCTTACGACTGTGTTGATTTTTGACTTAATTTGTCCTTTAAGTTGTTTAATATTTCTTGGCATTAGATTTTATAGTTACTTGATTTATTATCGTCACCACTATTAACTAATTTATCTAAAATTTCTCTGTCTTCATCAGATAGTGTTAGTTTACCCATAGGTCCACCACCATTACCACTTCCTTGTGTTTGTTTTAATAAAACACCTTGAAGTTTAACTAATGAAATTTTCTTTTCAGTACAATCGTTAAGAATTTTTTGCTGTTCTTTGATAACGGGTCCGATGACACTCATGTCTTCGGCGTCCTTCATAAAACTCATCATCTTTTTCATGATGAGCGATGCCGTGTTTCTGTTTTCTACAACATCGTTATAGATTTCCTGCATCAATGATAATGCGGATTCGACATCTAAACTAATATTGGGTTTCTTTGGTCTCATACCTATAAATAGATTTATTCCAAAAATCCAACCAAAATACCGTCGTATAGTTTTTTGAATCTCTTAAGGGATATCCTTATTTCTTTTGTAGAAAGAGACGTCATTTCTCTTAATGACAATAATATTAGATTTTTGTTAAACTTATTACCATCACCGACTTGAAATATTTTATCAAAATTACTGAAAATTTCAAGTAACGCGTAACCTAATTTTTGCTCATTTTCGGAAAGTTCTTCTTTTTCAATAAACTCTTCCAATGTAATAGTTAATTTTATAATTACGTCACGATAATCCACAACATATTCATCAATGACGTAAGATAAGTCTGCCCTATCCTCAATGTCGGATGAGATGTCATCATAAGAAATACTGCGATTTTGTTCTTTAGTATCCTTTTGAATGGCACCCATAAGGTAATTTTTACATATCGTACCAAAATACGAATACGCCTTATGATTTTTTGTATGGTCAAATTTATTAATTTTTGTAATTAGAAAAGACATGGTATCTGTATGAATCTCTTCAAATTCCATATCTTTTCTATATAACTTATAACGGCGGATAATTGATTCCACCATTATAATAAGGGGTTCTCTTAAATATTCGTTGAATATCTTGTTTCTTTCATCATCGGATTCGGATTCTAAATATCGTACTACCGCTTGTTCTTGATCCTCCCCAAAGTATATCTTTTGGGTTCTTGGTCTTGGCATTAAGCTTCGTTATATGTAACATCTCGTTTATTCTTAAAGAAAAATTCTTTTTTTGCGGTCTCTAACCAAAATTTAACTTCTTTCTCTTTCAACACAGATTCGTCATTGTTTTTATAGTTCCAAAATAATGAATCAGTTCTAAAATTAACGTGTTGGTAACCAACTTTTGGTACTGTCATAATCTTAACACCATTATGTGTTAGTCTTAATAAGAACTCATATCCAAATGTCAATTTAATGTTACCTTTTAGTCCACCATTATCTAAAATGGTTTTTGTTTTATATAGACCACCACTGATTTGATAATTTTGGAAATCTAATAGTACCTCGTTATCTAAAAAACCTTGAGTTTCTGTAAAACCATACGCCCAAGTTGATTCATTTGTAAAACTTACAAATTTACCGTCAGTGTCAATATCTTTTACAATTGGTAAGAATACCTCAACGTCTGTATATTCAGTCATGTACTCATTCACCGATTTTAACCAAATTGGTTTGAATTGGTCATCCATTTCTAAAATGGTAAACCATTCCGTTCCACATTTTTCAACACCTAAATTTACTTGAGAACAAAAATCGGTGTCACCCGAATTTGCAACAATTTCAATTTCTAATTTTTCTGATAAGTCAACTAATTCTTTTTTCAATTTAGTTGGACAAACAATTGAGACTTTCACGTCATTGTGAAAATCTTCAATTGATGTTAATGCGTTTGATAACATTTCATTGTACGCACCTCCCAATTTATGAACGGGAATAATTACTGTTATATTTTTCATACTGTTTTTTCTTCTTTTGTTTCTTCTTCTGTTAATTTTTGAATTGCAACTTCAATTGATTCACCTCGTTTATTTCTTAATGACTCAAATACTGAATTAATAACACCTTCAGTGATTGATTTTTCGTATGGTAAAAGAGTGTCTTTCATTTTTTGTTTAACTTCATCCTCTAAATCAACACCTTCAATCCAAGCTAACAAATAAGTTCCCAATAAATCTACAATTTTATTACCATCATAAGTCCACATTCCATTCTCATTTAACCACTCTGGTTCTGTATCAGGAATCTTACCAATAATAGGTACACCACATTTTAATGATTCTAATGGGAATGTTCCAAATGTTGACTCATTATCAACCCAAACAGATACTGCACATTCTTTCAAATTTTTAGCAAATGTTTCTTGACTCATTTGAACCATGTCTCTAAATGTAATCCAACGTAATTGTGGATACTTCAAATAAAATTCGGAAATAATCTTTCTGTGAACACCTCTATCTCTACAACTAATTGCCACATAAGGTTTAACAGGTTTTTCGGTTGGTGAGAAAATGTCTTCAATAATTGGTGGAATAACGAAAACCAAACTTTCAGGGAAATACTCTAAAATATATTTTTTAGTCAATTCGTTTGTTGTGATAACTCTATCAAAACCATAATCAATCCAACGACTACCAATTGGTAACGTTTCAAAGATATAGTCTTTTTGTTGTATCAACATAACTTTAATACATCTCACATTTGAAAGTTGTTCAAGTGTATTTGAATAATATTCGGGTACAACCAAAGTATCGTCAATGTTTAATTCAACCTTGTCATCTTTAATTGTAACAACAGGTAGTACGTTATACTTTTCACCTAACCAAGCATCAACACCTTCATAGTTTTTATCTTCAACTAAAATTTTTGCTGTGATACCATTATTATGTAACGTCAACGCTAAATCGTAAATGTGTTTTACAGAAGCTCTTGCGTTATTCTTTGTATCGTATGTTAAAAAATATACGGTACTTTCTTTTGTTTTTAATCTACCTAAAGCAGATTGTAGTTTGTTAATGTTTTCTTTGTTACTCATCGTCTTCGTTTAATTCTTCGATTAATATTTCATATTTTATTAAGGTGTTAAATGCAATTTTAAATGATGTGGTACTATTATTTTTTCCAAATGCACCTAACTCTTCATCTACCTCATCATATTCAGAAAGAACTCTATCTAAACACATTTTTATAATTTCATATTTAAAAATGTTTATTTCAAGAGTATCTTCTTCCTCTTCATCTTCATTTTTTACTCTGTTTCCGGTTCTACATTTGTCTGTGATTCCGTCAAGGTCAATGTAGTAGTGTTTTCCGAATAGTTCAACCATGGTTCTTGTATTTCAGTTAATTTAGATATTTCTTTTTTATAAGTAAAGTGTCCATTGTACTTGGTATTAAATTTGATTGCAGTTTTATCTTCAGGACAATTATCTAAAACTATTTTACTATCTGTAATCCAAACATCACATTTACTCCATAATTCTTGAATATTGTCACTTTTACCAAATTTAATGTTGTTACCTAAATAACCATTCTTTGATAGAAAAAATAATGTTGCCGGTTTAGCTTTACCTAACTCATCCAATCCAATTAAAGTAAAATTGTGTTCTTGATTATCGTATAACATTTTATGTAAATCAGTGAACGTGGTTGAATAACTTAACCCTGCATGACCATAAATTTCAATTGGGTATTCTAAATACCTAAAATACTCATACTCTTCTTGTGACTGAAATTTGTATGAATTTAAGATATTATCATTTTCAATTGGTTCCGTAATACCATATTCAAATTTTTCTTCTCCATCAATATCTGAATCGATATATGCATCGGTATAATGATAATCCAATTTTTGAATCGTGTTTCTTAAAACACCATCAATACTTATAAAAATTTCCATAGTTTAAATATAACATTAAGAATACCATAAGTAAACAATAAACCCACACCATTATGATAAACGATGTGGGTTTATTATGCAAAATTAACTTTATTGTTAATCGTATCTCTCTAAAATTTGTCCAATGATTGGGTTTCTTACAATGTCTTGATTACCAAATTCAAATATACCAATTCCTTTCACGTCGTGTAATCTTTTCTTTGCGTCGTACAATCCTGATTTTGTTTTATCTTTAAACTTATCCGATTGTTCTAAATCACCTGAAAGGAAAAATTTGGAGTTGTATCCAATACGTGTTAAAAGTAATTTAATTTGAGCGGGGGTTGCGTTTTGTGCCTCTTCAAACACAAGTATCGTATTATCTACGTTCCATCCTCTCATGTAGGCTAACGCCGCAACTTCAATATAACCTTCGTCTTTTAAACGTTCTCTCGATTCTTTACCGATAATCTTATTTAAAAGATAATATGAAGGGTAGATATATGGGTCAAGTTTTTCTTCTAAACCGCCAGGTAATGAACCTAACTTTTCTTCCGCCTCAACTGCCGGTCTAACAATAATTATTTTTTCATACTTGTTAGAATCGTCATATAAAAGATCCACAGCTCTTTTCATTGCTATGTACGATTTACCAACACCTGCTGGTCCAAAACATAATGTGATTTGATTCTCACCAAGTATTTTCCAGTATTCTTCTTGATTTTTTGTTAAGAACTTCTCTTTTGGTCTTTTAATTAATTCTCTTATTCTTTGTTTATGTGGTGTCTTTCTCTCCTCCGCCAATAACAATGAGGTATTGGTTTCTTTCTTAATTTTCGGTTTTAATGCCAAAATGTTTTAATTTAAATTCAATTATTATTCCTATAAATATCTATTAAACACCAGTTGAACCGAATCCACCCGTACCTCTTTCGGTTTCGGATAATTCGGGTACTTCCGTCATATATATCTTCGGATAAGGTAAAATCATAATTTGAGCACCTCTTTCACCTACCTTATATTTTAGTGAATCAAGTCCATTTGTTTTTTTAAATGTTGCCTGTATTTCACCTCTATAACCACTATCAATCACACCAACACAATTTGATAATAATAAGTCTTGATTACGTACAGATGAACGTGGGAAAACTAAACCAACATATCCTGTCGGAATTTCCATGGCAATACCAAATCCATAAGAAACACTAAATGATGTGTTTTCAATTTCTCTTGTTATGGTTAAATCCATTCCGGCATCACCAAATTTTGAATATGATGGTATAACCGCATTTGGATGTAATTTTTTTACTTTAACTAAAATACCATCATTAATTAATCCATTTGGTTGTGTTGAAAATTGTCCAACAGATTCGGGGAATAATGAGTTTTTTAATTTTTCATTTGGGTCATTCATCATTTGTTTTGATAAACTACCAAGTACAGATTCTAATTCACCAATAAAACCAGTGTCTAAACTTTCACCGTCAGAAGATAAATCTGATTCAATCTGTTTTAACTTACGAAGATATTCTTCGATTTCTTTTTTATCCATTTTGGGTATTCTTTTTTTCTAATATCCATTTATCTAACTTCTTAATTCTCTCTTTTAAGTCGTTATCTTGAGGTCGTAAACAACACTCAACAAACACATCGGTCACACGTTGAAACTCTTCAAAAGTAACTTGAACACCAACTGTAGTTAGGTATTCTAACGCCATCTTACTTTGAGATTGACGCATGATTTGTATATCTTTACTATAAAATTCCATTGTACAGTTGGTGTCTAAAAGTTATTACTTGTAATATTCAGGTGTGTTCTTTTCGTCAATAACACAATCGATTTTTAATTTCTTAACATCGATGATTTGACTTGAACGAATATCACCCGCCAAAAATTTAGATGCGGTGATGTTTGCCTCCGCGTTTGATTCCGCCTGAACAATAATTGTTGACTTTGTTAAACGTGGGTTACCCTCTCTGTCTAATTGTTCGGATTCGTATCCTACTGTTACTGTGTAATGCATACTTGTTTGTTTTATTTGTTTATAATTGATTTAAAAAATTCTACTCTATCTTTACAAGTTTTTCTCAATGAATACTTGTCTTTTACCGTTTCATATAAACGATTACCCATATCTTCAATCATATTAGGATTGTCAAGTAAACGTTTCATATGTTTCGCCCAATCTTTGTGGTTTCTTTTTGGGTTAACTAATAAGGCATTACCCTTATCGTTAAAATTACCATTATCAACAGCACTAATCAAATCTAACGTAAATGGATCTGTTTCACTTGCAATGATGGCCTTTTTATGAAAACCTGCTTCAATTGCCTTTAGTTGTGACTTATTTGCATTAAATTGAGATTCAACTAACGGTGCCAAAGATACATCAAAATAATTGTAATTGTTAGCGTATGTATTAATTTCTTGTGTCCATCTTCTTACATAAGGTTTATCCATATCAGGATACGGAACTTGTGTGAAAGTTAATAAGAAATTTTTATATTCATCATCAAGTGCACGATATTCATCTGTAAAAAAGTTTTCATAACGATACCATACCGTTTCTTTAGGGTGAATTGGTCTTTCTCGTCTTGCACCTGTTTTAGAATCGATTTCCGTAACGTTACCTCTTAAATCAAATCCACATAATACAAATTGTGTTTTACCTTTATATGAGTTATGAATTGATGAAATACCACCCGATAATAATTCCAAATCATGTAAGTGAGATGAACCACCTAACCATCCGAATCTAATTTTATCGGACTTAATGGGTTTAGGTTGAAATTGTGGTTCCTCATCATTAACCGCATTTGGGAACACCTCAACACTTTTTACACCTAACCTATCTTTAATTGTTTTTGCAAAAATTGGGGTTGTTGTTGTAATGTGATCCGCCAATCTTAACATTTCAATCTTCATTTCACCGATTTTTGAATGTTTAATTTGGTGATACATTGGATGACGTTGGTCTACAAACCATAAATCGTCAATATCCATAATAACTTTAATACCTTTGGATTTTAACCAATTTATACGTCGAATATTACCGTCATGATTTGTTTGATGTATAAATGAATGGAAAACTACAATATCGTAGTCTAAAAAAAACTCATCTCTATCTTCAGCGTTGTATGTTATGTCTACGTGGACTTCACTTGAATGGGCATCACCGATATAACGGTATGGGTCCATAATTCTAAATTTACCTACACCGTGCTTATCTGACGGAATGGCTAAGATTCTTATTTTTGACATTAGTTAACTTTATATGTCTAAAATATAAAGAAAAAAAATGTAAAAACAAAACCCTTATTTAGCTTTATTTACACCTGTGATTTTACCTTTGAAGATTGAGTCACCCACTTTTAACACTAGATTTTCGTTAATAGATGCAGTTTGAGATGCTGAAAGAATTTGATTTAATTTTTCATCCATAACCTTACGAACTGTGTTTTCAATAAGAACTGCCATCGCACTCATATCAACATTACCCATACCACCGCTTGATTGTCTTGGTTGTTGTGTTGATTTTTTTGATGATACACCTTCTTGTTCCATTAGTCTTTTTGCACCCTTAACAAAATCCATGTCAAGAGTTTCACTTAAGGATATTTGAGGTATTGGGTTGTCAATCATGGCTTTCTTAATTGCGTCCGGTAATTTAGAATTTTGAATTTTGTCTATGGACGGAGCACCCATTTGTCTTGGTGCAGATTGTTGTGGCATTTGCATTTCATTAATCTCTTCAGGTGCCGATAACAACATACTCTCGTTAACGTGACCCCTTTCGTAATTCCCACCATCAACCTTATTCATAACTTTTTTAGCTTGAACTAATCTTTGCATTAAGTCATTTGACGATATTACTCCATTTCCTTGTTGTGACATATTAATAAATATTTTCTAAAATATAATGTTTTTTATGAAAACATTAAACGTTTAATTCTTTTTAAACTTTCTTGTAAATTTTCATCTTCTTCACCTTCTGGTGTTTTTGACGGTTTTACTTCTGGTTTTGGTTGAGGTAATTCATCCTGTTGTGGTTCCGTTGGTTCTTCTTCAGGTTTAGGTTCCTCTTTTGGTGGTTCAACCATAGCTTGTGGTTTTACTTCAGGTTTTGGTTGAGGTAATTCTTCAGGTTTTGGTTCTACCGGTTTCTCAACTGGTTTTGGTTCTTGAATTGGTTTAGTTGTGTCAACTTTTTTAGTTGGTTTTACTTCAGGTTTTGATGGTTCAGGTGTTTTAGTCCAATCAGCGGTCACATATGTAACAGTCATTGAACGGTCATCACCTTCTTTATATTGGGGTCTTTTAGAATCAAATTGTTCATCTTTTAAAACTTGAACATTATTCATACGACCAACTATAAAAGTTCTCCAACCATGTTTAGAAAATCCTTTTTTAGATGTAGATGGTGGTTGAACCCACGCTCTAACAATTAAATTACCTTTTTTACTTAAACCTAACGCAACCGCTTCTGCTTTCACACGATAACCGGCCTTTACACTATCTTTTTTTGGTTTTCTTGGACCACTATAATAGAACGTAATCGGGATTCTTTTTTTAATTGCATCCACGATAGGTTTTGATTTTGTAGTCTTAAGAAGATTTTGTTCTTCAATAATTTGAAGAAACATATTTTTAAAAATCATATTTCAAAATCGGGGTAAGCCTTTTTATCACTATAAGTGTTTTTACCCGTAACACTAATTCTTGTGTTAATGTCAATTAATGAACCAATGGTTCCTGTATCACCAACCTGACCTTTTCCTTTATCATCACCGTCAGATTGTGCGTTTTTATTTGTTAATCCATATTCATTATTAGGTCCGTATGGATTTCTACCAAGGTTATCAATTCTATTTTGAATGTCAACTGATGAACCGATAGATCCGTCCAAATCACCTTTACCTTTTACATCACCATCAGATAACGCATTTCTATTGTTAGATGAATAATCTTTATTAGATGTGTATTCATTTCTAGCAATACTTTCGTTTCTTAATTGCTCTGCGATTATTTCTAATTGTGTCTTTGCCATATTATAACATTAATTTTTTAATTCTATCTACTTGTTGTTCAAACAATCCAAGTGATGTTATTGGTGATATTGATGATTTGTGTGAATTACTTTTCACTAAATTAGTTGGTGGTAACCAATCAGGTTTTTTTGAATGTTTTTTAAGGTGACTGTTTTTTCTCTCACCTGTTATACCTCCTATCTCATCTGCTTGTTTTCTACCATCTTTTCTATTACTCACCATATCTCTTTCACCCTGTAAATGTTGTTTTGACCACCTGTCCATTAAATCTCCACCCGCCAAATCAAATTTCATCTTATCCCCAACCCTATCAATATTTTGTAAATCGTGAATAATTCTTTTTAATTGACCATAATTAACCGTTTTATCTGTTAATAATTTTTGAGCTCTTTGTACACCATCCACATGTTGACCACCCAAACTTTTAATTGTGTGGTTTATTTTATCTAATATGTTTTGTGGGATGTTAAAAACCCTGTCTTTTAAATCTTTATTCATTATCTTTTAAATGTTTTAAAATATCATTAATAGATAAATCGTTACTATTCAGACTATTTTTTAACGCCTTTAATTGTTTTAATACAATAGGGTTTATTTCCTTTTCTTCATTTTGCTCCTCTTCCTTTGGGATAATTTCGTTGTCTTTGGTTTTTCCACCGAGAATACTTTCGATATATTCTTCCATAAATTTTTTAGGGTTTTCAACAAGTCGAACTTTATCGTCGGGTAAGTTCTTGTCATATCCCATTTTTTCAAGTCTGTCTTCTGTTTCATCATCATCTAATCCTAAATCATCTTTGAAGTACGTTTCTGCGTCCTCCATATTTTTATCTTGTCCCAACGTTGCATCGTAACCTAAAGCGTCACCCATAGCAATTTCAAGGATTTTTTCCTTTGTCATTTCTTGACCCTCACCCCAATATCTTCGATAAGATATACCTTTTACACCGTATTGACCCATTTGACCTGAACCGGTTTTAACAACCTCATCACTTGTTGAATTGGAAGTGATACCTTTCGTTGCCAAATCTGTTGGTTTTTTACTGTGTGCAATGTTACCTTTGGAATCAACGATTTCGTCAACTTCCATTTCCTCGTTTTCTACCTTATCAGGTATTTTATCGTAGTTTGTTTTATCTGAAAATTCTTTCGCCCATTTACCCCACTTCTTCTTTTCCTTCTTCGAAGCCCCTTTTTCATTTGCTTTAGCGTAGAAGAATCTTTGTTGTGCTTTTGACGCGAATTTCTCCTCAATTACCTGTTTTATAAAATTATTCATCTAAATGACTTTTTATATAAATATCAAATGTTATGAAAGATATTTATAGAATCATGGCTAATCAAAATATTTTAAATTTTTACGGAAGTAAATTAGATCTTAAAGTGGATTATTCCGAACTTTATGATTATCAATTAGGTGTTACTGATTTGGATTATAATGCGGAAGTGTTAGATTTTTCAAATGAAATCACATATACGGGACTAACAGTCAATTCAAATTGTTTAACAGGAGATACGTTAAATGACGTAAAACCTTGGTTTTATGAAATAAATACCCGATACACAGGCAGTACATGTGATTTTACAGTTAGGAGAAGAACTGAAAAGGGATGGACACTGGATTTTATTTTTAATAAAGAAGATATAGAATGGTCAGGAGGTACAACATTTTACTATTGGGGGATTAGTGGAGATACCACAGATTCAAATTACGGAGATAATAATTTAAAATTCTCATTTACAAATGACGGTAAAATAAAATGGGAGGCATATAGATATTCGGGTAGTTGTAATACCGTATCGGGGTATACTGAAAGCTATTACACTTCAACAGGACAAACCCCAACATTATGTGAAAATGGGACATCAACTGATTTTAATGTAACTATTACATTTGATAGATATAGTCATTATGAACTTTGTGAAATTGAAAATGAGGGTGGTTGGAACGATTTGATTCGTGATCCATTCTACACAATACCATTTACCTCAACTACTAGCGGTCAAACCTCAACTCAAACTGCAACAGGATATACAACAACTAATCCGTATCAAGAATGGTTAACGGGTGCAACTTTGACAAAATCATATGTTGAAATGTTAAACAAACAATGGGCGGATGAGTATAATAAAAGATTGGGTACGTTAAAAATATATTTAAATGGATATCCAATTTATAAATTAGAGAATTGGGAAGAGGTAATCCCATCCCAACGTGAGTCTGACGGTATAATGGTACAAAATTTTGGTGTGGATACAGATTTTACTATGTTACAAGTTAAGTATTTTGAAGAACCTTTAGATTTTGTACATGTTAAACATCACTATATAACATCAATAAAACCTAATTTTAATATAACAGAATGTAACGAACCAATAACAGATGACGTTTATATTTTAGGTATCGGACATATTGATTCGAGAGATGATTACCATTTAATGTCACAAGACAATAATGATATAATGTATAGAAGTTAATAAAATTGGATATTTATAAACATGGCAAAAAAATATATTACTCAACTTACAGGGACAACTTCACCATCATTAACAGGATATACGGTTTATGATAATGGGTCAACAACAAATAAAGTAACATTAGGTACATTAAGACAAACATTAGTTAACAGTGGTTCGCACTATTTTACTGGTAGTCAATTTATAAGTGGTGACGTTTTAGTTGGGGGTGCATCGAGATATTACAGTGGTCAACCTGAAGTTATTGGTGCTTATAATTCTGGTAGTTTTAATTCTATGGTGTTACAAGGTGATAGTAACACATATTTGCAAACGTATTTTAGAAATTTAAATTCGGGAAGTAGTGCCAGTACTGATTTAGTGGTTGGTGCGGATAATGGTTCAGAAGAGGCTCATTATATTAATCTTGGTATAAACTCAAGTGGTAATAGTGATGAATATTTAGGTCGAGCAAATGATACGTACTTAATGAGTGTTGCCCATGATATGTATATCGGTACTTTTGCTGTATCTGGTTCTTCTTCCGATATTCACATTTTTACAAACGGTGCATGGGAAGACCCAAGACTTTTTTTAAGCGGTTCAGGTCAAATTGGTTACGGTAAGCATTTTATAAGTGGTTTATATCAACATGAATTTAGTGGAAGTATAAGATTTGACAATACTACAACAACGAACGGATATAGTATTTTAGCAAACGCAACCTCAAGTTTTGTAAATGATGCAGCTGCAGCTGCTGGTGGTGTACCATTACAAGGATTGTACAGAAGTGGTAGTTTTGTAATGATAAGATTAACTTAATATTAGATTATATGGAATTTTTTATAAGACAGGGAGCCTCTGACCCAATATTAAAAATGAGGATGATTGATGATGGTAAGAATGATAAATCTTCATTTAATGATTTATTGGAAAACGCCTCAATAACATTTGAAATGTCAGATGTCAAAAGTGGTATTCCTTCCATATTAAACGCAACTTGTCATATTACAACAAGAAATAAAAAATATAATCAAACAACTGACGAATATTATATAACGTATAGATTTACCGAAGCCCAAACATCGGAAGTTGGGAAATTTGAAGGAAAAATTAACGTATCATTTGATAATGGATATAAACTTATTCTACCTGTCAAAGAGAAATTATACATCAACATTTTTTAATACCGACTTTTTTTCGTATAATTAATAATGTAAACAAGGCAAATTGTGGATTCACCACAAGCTAATACGTCACATTTAAAAAAATTATAAGATGAAAGAGGTTATCTCACAGGAAGTTATCGAAAACTTTCTTAATGGGGGTGACGATGAAAAGTACATCGTAGGTGTCGAATATGACTACCCCACAAACACAATTTCCAAAATTATTCAGGACCCAGAAAAGGGTAAAATTGTTAAATCGGATTCGTTCATTCCATTTCTTTGGGTTGGTGATTTATCTGAATTGAATTTCTACGGGGGTTCAAAGATGAAACAAAAACAAGCAATGGGAAAGTATGGAATTATTATCGAGAAATTAGAAACTCAAGGTAATGACCGACTTGAACGTGGACAGAAATACATTGTTAAAAGTATTAAAAGTTACACCGACTTAATTAATTTCTTTAAACAGGGAGGTTTAGATCCTTGGGGTGAAAATGTTAGACAACATTTTACAATTTTATCACCTGTAGAACAATATCTTGTTCAGAAAAAGAAAAGATTATTTAAAGGTATTGAAGATTATGGTGGTGTTCATCGATTTGTATTCGATATTGAGACCACAGGTTTGGACCCCGAAACTTGTCATATCATTTTGATTGGAGTTAAGGATAACCGTGGTTTAAATGAAACAATTCCTGCGTTTGGTGAGGATGGTGAAAAGAAATGCATTGAGAAATTCTTTAAACATATTAAGGATTTAAAACCAACAATTATTGCGGGATATAACTCCGCATTCTTTGACTGGCCATTTATATTGAGACGAGCACAAATTCTCGGTGTCGATGTAAATGGATTAACTCAAATATTAACAGGTACCGGAATTAAAGAAAAGAAGGGAATGTTGAAATTGGCAAATGAAATTGAGGATTACACTCAACACGTCATTTGGGGTTTTAATATTATCGATATCGCACACTCCGTTCGTAGAGCACAGGCAATTAACTCGGAGATTAAATCTTGGGGTTTGAAATACATCACCAAATATTTGGAGAAAGAGAAACAGAATCGTGTATACGTTGAGGGTAATAAGATTTCACAGATTTATTTGGATAATGATAGCTACTATGTAAATCCAAAAACTGGTGGCTATAAAAAGATTGGTGAACCTGGTACCGAAAGATTAATGGAGAAATTTCCGGGTAAGTTTGAAATTTGGCCAGGAAGAAAAATTGTAGAACAATATCTTGACGATGACCTTTATGAGACAATGATTGTCGATGACTCATTCTCTCAATCAACGTTCTTATTATCAAAGTTGGTACCAACAACATATGAAAGAGTCGCAACAATGGGTACCGCAACATTATGGAAGATTATCATGTTAGCTTGGTCATTTGAACATAAATTGGCAATACCCGCTAAAGATGAGAAACGACCATTTACGGGAGGTTTATCTCGTTTATTAAATGTTGGTTACGCAAAGAACATTGTTAAGTTTGACTACTCATCATTATATCCATCTATACAACTTGTATATGATGTATTCCCTGATTGTGATGTTATGGGTGTACAGAAATCTATGTTAAAGTATTTCCGTAATATTCGTATTAAGTACAAACATTTAGCTGGAGAATTGAAAGACAGTGACCCTGTACAAGCGGAAATGTATGACCGTAAACAATTACCAATTAAGATTTTTATTAACGCATACTTTGGTTCATTATCTGCACCACACGTATTTCCTTGGGGTGAAATGGATTCAGGTGAAACGATTACATGTATCGGTCGTCAATGTTTACGTATGATGATTATGTTCTTTATGGGTAAGGGTTACAAACCACTCGTAATGGATACGGACGGTGTTAACTTTGAGACACCTGAAAGTGCTAAAGATGCGGTGTACATCGGTAAAGGGTTAAATGAATTAGTAGTAAAAGATAAAGAATATCACGGAATTGAAGCGGATACGGCAGAATTCAACGATATCTTTATGAGAAATGAAATGGGTCTTGATATTGACTATACTGCACCGTCTTGTATTAATGTTTCTCGTAAAAACTACATCATTAAATTGATGAAAAAAGGTAAAGAGAAAATTAAATTAACAGGTAATACAATTAAATCAAAGAAACTACAAACATATGTCGTTGAATTCTTGGATGAAGGATTAAAGTATTTGTTAAATGGTGATGGACATTCATTTGTGGAGTTATATTACGATTATGTAAATAAAATTTACAATAAAGAAATACCATTATCAAAAATTGCAAATAAGGCTCGTGTTAAACAATCGGTTACAGAATATAAAAAACACATTTTAAAAGTAACAAAATCAGGTTCACAAATGTCACGTCAAGCACATATGGAATTGATTTTACAAAATGATTATCCTGCGGGTTTAGGGGACACGATTTATTATGTAAACAATGGTGTTAAAAAATCATCAGGTGATGTTCAGAAAGTAACAAAACCAACAAAGAAACAACAAGAAGAGTTCTTTGCTAAACACGGTAAGTCGATGCCTGATGGTTATATTGAAATTAATTGTTACATGATTCCTGAAAAGGAAATCACTAATAATCCTGATATGTTAGGTGATTACAATGTTGCACGTTATTTAAGTAACTTTAACAAACGTGTTGAACCATTGTTAGTTGCGTTTAAACCTGAAATACGTGAGGATATTTTAATTGAAGACCCAAATGATAGACAGTATTTTACAAAGACACAATGTGAATTGGTTAATGGTTTTCCATTAAAAGAAAGTGGTCAAGATAAGTTTGACGAAGTTATGACTCTTTCAGATAGTGAGGTTGTCTTTTGGAATAAAGTAGGTCGTGATCCATTCTTTATGTATGTTGAAAACAGTTTAGAATTGGCTGACCAATATTGGGTAGACCACAATAGGAAGGTACTACAATTAGAAGCCGCAAGTACGGTTAGTAATGAAGATGAAATTCTCGGGACATCCGAAAATGATTTAGCATTACACGCAATTGAAAGTTAAATTACATTGAACGGAGACGGCATCGCTCTGAACTTAAGAGACTTGTTAAGGTTTTCAGCCTCACCCGCTTTTCTTTCGAGAAGTTTGTCAGGACGTAATCTTTCAAGTCTCTGCATAAGTTCCTCAACTAACTTCATCTTTTCGTCTTTACCTTCAGTGATTAAAGATGTATAATCTAATTTTATTTGACTATCAGGAACTTGTAAATCTCCCGAGAACTTACCCCAAATACGTCCTAAACCTTCTTTAGAATATGCTATAAGATATTTTCTAACCCAGTTTTGTGCCGGTTTGTTTAGTGCCTCCCACGTTAATACTTCAGTCTCAACATCTGAAGGTAATTTAATGATATCTTTATTATTACCTAAACAAGTGTCTCTATCTGTAGTTTCATAATACCAATACCAAACTTGGTAGTTGTTGTTTTTAATTGCACCAAAGTCAAATTTACCACCCGGTGTATTCATTAAATGTACTAATTTAGTACCATTTGGACCTGCAGTGATTTTATATGTTAAATCCCCACCAATTAATCTATTCTTGATATTTCTATCTTGCATTCTTAATAATAGGTCAAAAGCTGGCATCATAAAATATGAACCCGAGTTACCCATTTGAGCATAACCACCATATCCTGATCCACCAAATCCACCACCACCAATTCCACCAAAACCACCCAAGAATGGGTCAATAATTGAATCACCTAATGTTGCTCTTGTAAACCATAACAATTCATTAATTTCACGACCTGCAGGTATTTGATACGTCTGTGTACCACCTGTTAACGTGATGTAATCTTTCTTTAATTCAGCATCACCACCAGCTTGTAAACCAACAATTTTAGAATATGCGTGAGTGAATTGAGTTTCATAATCGATACTTCTTGTTGTAAACGCACGAGTAACAGATTGAGTATCAATATCCAATCCAATTAATGATGACCATTGAGATTCAATTAACCAATCACTAACGTATTGTTCATATTCGGAAACGGATAACTCTAAAAAAGTGTCCATTTGTTCTTCGGTAAGTTCAATTCCACGAACGGGCATACCTAAAAGGTGTAAAACCTGTGTAAATAACTTCTCTCTTTCGGACGGTGTAATAATTGTTGCCATAATTTGGTATATTCTAATAAATAGTGTACATTTGAACTTATGAATGAAATTTACCCTAACTATTCGGATAAATTGTCCTATTTTTATTTTAAACCACTTTTTCAAAATGACATTTTTAAAAGTCATTATATAAAGAGATGTAATGACGTTTTTAGAAGAAATGGGGAAAGACTTGGTATATACAAATACTGGAATAAAAATAAACAATACGGAATAATAAATGAGTACGGTATATGGTGTTGGAGAAATACAGTTAATACACATCCATATTGTTTACTTGATATGTTTTATTTATATCGTCACTTCAAAAATGAAACATTAAATTTTAACGATAAAGAAACGTTAACCGATAATATCGATAAGTTATTCAATTTTATTGATGAAAATTTTGAATTATTTTTTACCCCAAATATTGAGTCAAAATATTTTATGAATTTTTGGCGTCGTTGTAATAAATCTTGGGGTGGTGGTCAAATAACCACAATTGCGGTTATGTATAAAATACGTGAAATTTTTTCCGATTGTAAAATAATTGGGATGGATTTTAGTGTGATGAGAGGTGACGGTGAAGATTTTAGAGGTAAGGATATTATTTTAAAAAACGATTGCAATGAAATTATCAGTATCCAAGTAAAAGGGGGGAGAATAATTGAAGAAAATGAAACGGGTTATGTTATTGAAAGTTCAGTTAACGATTTAAATGCAAAGTCCAATTATTACTGTTTTGTTGACTTAACAAAAAATAACACCACAATTGTTACGTTTCAGAATTTAAGAAATTATATCATTAAAGGTGATAAAAATCATACATTTCGTAAAGAAATACTTCACCCAATAAAAATTAACGAATCCATGGAATCGCCTCAAATATTACAAGAAATTGCTGAATTTTGTTTTTCTAAAAAATTATTGTTTGAATTACAATACATAAAAGAAAATACGAATCAAGTTGAGATTAAAGATGATGTTGTTATTGTAACAATTGCGGATTTTAAGGACCCCGATTTAAATAAAATATTATCGGAGTCCTTTGTAGAATTAAAGAAGACTTTTAATTAAATCTTTACTGAATGATTCAGAGTATTCTCCATCTCCCATTACTTGGTCAATAACTCCCTTCTTCTTTTGTAATATATTATAGATAACTTTTTCGATAGTGTTCTCAAATACAGGATAGTAAACGAGGACACTATTTTTTTGTCCATATCTATATGCACGGTCCTCACCTTGTGAGTGATCAGCCGGAACAAACGATAAGTCATTCATAATAACAACTTCAGCTGCAGTCAACGTGATACCAACACCGGCAGCTTTAATGTTACCAATAAAAACTTTTATCTTGTCATCATTTTGAAATCTATCAACATTTTCTTGACGTTTATCTTTATTCATTCGACCATCAAGAGTGACTGAAGTTTTCTTATACTTCTCATGTAACATATCTAATGTCATCGTGAAGTTGGTCAATACAATTACTTTCTTACCTTGTTCAATACACTTATCAATCAATTCACAAGTGTACGGTATTTTTTCATATGCAATAAGTTGACGGATTTTCATAAGACGATTTAAAGTAACCGTAATTGTCTCATCATCTTTTTTGTCATTACTAATACGAGTAAAATCTTCTAACTCCTCATCATACATTTTACTTGTTAATTCCACAAACACAGGTGTTACAATTTTTTCAGGTAAATCGAGAATATCAGTTTTCATTCTACGAAGAACTACATTTTTAGTTCTTTCACGAAGTTCATCTAAATTACTTGCACCACTTGTATTCCAAACTTTACGGTTACCGACATTGAATTGATAACCCTTACAGTATCTACGAACATACGATTGCCAATTTAACGTTAACGGAGATTCAACAATCTTTAATAGATTAAAATAGTTAATAGGTCTTGAGGTCATTGGTGTTCCCGTTAACAACCACACTTTTGGGATGGTTTCAAGAACATCATTTAACAAACGAGTTCTATTTGCTGTGGCATTTGAAATATAATGAGCTTCATCTACAATTGCTAAATCAAACTTTTCATTAACCAATAATTTATAATCATCACTATCTTCACTTTTATCTGTGGTATGGTAGTTCTTAATGATATCATAATTAATGATATAGTAATCAAAAGTTGATCCCCATTTACGACCTTCAACAATTAATACCTTTCTATCGGTATATTGTTTGATTTCTCTTTGCCAGTTAATTTTTAATGATGCCGGACAAACTATCAATATTTTTTTAGCTTCAGACTCCATCGACGCAATTACCGCAGAGGTTGTTTTTCCGAGACCCATATCATCTGCCAATATGAATTTATCATTTGCCAATAATTTCTCAATGGCAACCTTCTGATGGTCCATAGGTGGACGTTCACCATACTTTGAGTAATCAATTACTCTGTTAAGTTTTTTCTCTTCCTGTAATACCGCTGCTTTTGGTAACCAAAAAGCGTTAAGTTGTTCGTGTTCTAAAATTTTACCCCAAATATGAAAAGCCTTATCGGTGTCACATAATAATTTTTCACACCATATTTTGGTCGGAGGACTCGTCAATAATTTATCCTCCATTATTTTTTCACCAAACGTATTAACAATATTGATGTATTTTCTCGCCACTTTTGGTGACGTGTTTTGATATTTGATAACGTATTCGGATTGTGGACGAGTCAATTTAAAATTCTTAACTTCCACAAATTTTCTTTTCCACTCCAATAATTGATTGTTCGAACCTTCGTAGGTTGACAATAATTCTCTTGCCTCAATTTCGGGAATCTTTTTTTCCATATATAAAATATAAATAATTAGAATGTAACATTAAACTATTTATTAGGATATGGATAATAAACTACCAATCACAAGGGTATCCAAATTTTTTGGACAAGACGACTTTGACTTACACATTCAAATGGGTGAGGAGTATCTTCATGGGGATTTAAACATGAAATTAGTACTATATCGTGTAGATAGAAGTAAATCTGAAATTGACGATGTATATGCTGAAGTTGGATTGGATGAAATAAAATACTTCCCACCAATAGAATTCAATGCGTTAGTTAAAATTGAAGAACCAAAAAATAGTACATATAAGTCAGGTTTAGCACGTTATAACGAGCCAGGTAATATGATATTATCGGTTTATTTGAAACATTTGGAGGAGTTAAAGATAGATATATTGTATGGTGACTTTATCGGTTATCCCGAATCTGAAACAAGAACAAGGTATTATACCGTTACAAACGACGGAAAAGTAACGTCTGATAATAAACATAATATGTTTGGTTATAAACCATATTACAGGTCAATAACTTGTGCGCCTGTCCAAAACAACACATTTAGAGGAGTATAATATGCCAATACCTAAAAGAAAAACACAGATATCGATATACAAGGAGAAGGAATTAACTCCAAGAAGACAAGAACTTTTGGATAAGATTACTAAATCTGACACAAATTTACCCGATTCAATTATGCACGATGATTTGGATATGGGTATGTTAGAATATATTAAAGAAAATTTTAAAGTAGTAACTGACGGTAAACAAATCCCAATTATCCCAAAAATATTAACGATTCAAAGATGGGGGGAATTTACACAGACTTGGCAATTTACAGATGAGGATGGAAATTTAGAATTACCATTTATTGCTACTATTAGAAAACCTGACGTACAATTCGGTACAAATCCGTCAGTTCAAAGAAACGTACCAGATAGACACCAATTTTATTATGCTTCAGTACCAACTTGGAACGGAACACAAATGGGTGCGGACATATATAAAATACCACAACCAATTGCGGTAGATATAAGTTATGATGTGAGTATTGTGTGTAATAAGTTTAGAGATCTTAATAAATTTAACAAAAAGGTCTTACAAAACTTTGCATCAAGACAAGATTACACAATGGTTAAGGGTCACTATATTCCAATTGTTTTAGACACGATTGAAGATAATAGTCCAATAGATACCATTGATGGTAGAAGATTTTACATTCAGAATTATAAATTCACAATGTTAGGGTTTATAATTGACAGTGATGAATTCGAGGTAAAACCGGCAGTAAGTCGTTTATTCTTAATGAACGAGTTTATTCAAAGTAATAACTATAGAAAGAAGTTCATCAATAAATTAATTGATATCACAGTTAGTTCATTCCCCGCAGATGGTTCACAAACCGCATTTAGTGTGGGAGAAAGTATCGGTACTTTGTTTAGTGTATCGGTAAATGGTCTACTACAAGAAAAAGATGTTGATTATTATCACATATCATACACATCAAAAGTAACATTTGAAACACCACCAAGTGAAGGTAGTATAGTTACAATCACATATTATAAAGGTAGAAATAATGTTATTATTGATAACTACGGTAAAGTAATTCAAGTATCGACAGAACATTTTGAATATGATGGGTCATCATTATCATTTACTGTTGACAATGCCATCATGAGTATTGTTACATTAGATATTAATGGTCTTCAGGAAGAAGAAGGTGGTGGATTTGATATTACGAGTGCAAGTACTATTAGATTAAACGGTACACCTGTATTGGGATCAAGAATTGGTGTTACTTATTTATACTAATCGTCACCATATATATCCTTTTTTTTGGGTTTACAAGTCTCCTCAATAAATTTTTCTAAAACTTTGTAAATTTTTAATCCATTCTTCTCACAATGGATTTTTAACATCTCGTGGTGTTTTTCACTGATTTTTACGTTTTTCTGTTTGTTTTCCATAGTAAAAGATAATAAAAGATAGAAAAAGATAATTTACTATCTTTTTAGAGAAAAGTACGGAAATCTTTGGTAAAAACAAAGATATTTATTGAATAACAAATAAAATAATTAACCAAACAACAATCGATGGCAAATTCAAACAGAGTATTCGTATCTCCAGGTGTGTACACATCAGAGAAGGATCTAACATTCGTGGCTCAAAGCGTTGGGGTTACAACATTGGGTTTAGTAGGTGAGACTTTAAAAGGTCCAGCTTTTGAACCAATTTTAATCTCATCATTTGACGAATTCAAAACATATTTTGGTAGCACCTCACCTGAAAAATACGGAGACGGTAATCCTAAATATGAATTACCTTATGTAGCTAAATCTTATTTACAAGAGTCTAACCAATTATTCGTAACAAGAGTATTGGGTAAAACGGGATACAAACCAATAAACACATATGGTATTACAACATTAGGTGGTATCACAGTTGATACTAGTACATACACAACAGATTCGGGTGTAATGGACTTAACATCACTTGCAACTATGACAGGTTCAACATATTACGCTGAACTTTCAGGTAAAACTGCATTTGATGGTACCGTGTTAACTGATTATATATTCTCAAACTTTAGTGGTTGGACAACAACTAACGATAATGATTATTTCGTAATTGGATTAATATCTTCAGACGAGATACCTGTAAGTGGTGACGAAGTGGTTTCTCCATTAACAGGAAAATATAACAGTACAAATAACAACACTAAAGAATGGTATAACGTTATGTTCCATAAAACGGGAGCAACTGATTCTACTATTGATTTAGTTTATTCATATGTATTCCAATGGTCAGGTGGAACAACAAGTAAAACATTTGAAGTAACAAGATTAGAATATGATGCGTCATTAAACACTGATTATCATGATGTTGTAGTTGCTGCATTGAGACCAAGAGGATATTATTCAGGTGAAACATTAAACATTGAAGTGTCAGGAAGTACTAAAGTTTCAATAACGGGTAGTGGTTTGGCGACAAATCCATTAGATGAATTTACTTTATCTGTTACAGGTGCAACAAATACTAAAGAATTTACATGTTCATTAGATACTACATCAACAAAATACATTTCTAAAGTATTGGGAACAGGTGTATATGACAAAACTTATGGTGACTATCCACTTTATGTACATGAAAATTACGCTAAAACATTGTTATCATTATACAGACAAGGTTTAGTAAGAGGTTTAAGTACAACAGTTTCATATGAGGCTGAAACAACTAACTTCGCAGCTTCTTGGGATACTACATTATCTCCAATGGTTGTTTCTGAAGTTCGTGGTAACAAAGTGGCGGATTTATTTGAAATTATCACAATTTCAGATGGTGAAGATGCTAACACACAAGTAAAAGTTACAATCCAAAACATTAACGTAGATACTGCGGAATTTGACTTAATTGTTCGTGATTTTGCGGACACTGATGAGAACATGATAGTTCTTGAGAAATTCTCAAGATGTACTATGAATTCTGATTTAGCGGGTTATATCGGTAGAAAAATCGGTACAGCTGATGGTGAATATGGATTGAACTCAAAATATATCATGTTAAACTTGGCAGATAATGCACCATCAGATGCGTTCCCTGCAGGTTTTAAAGGATTCAAATCAAATAGTGCATTTGGTTCTTCTAAAACATTAGGTAGTGTAACATATAAAACTAAATTCTATGATTCGGGAGACACAAGTTATTACGAAGCTGACGGAGCACCTGTTACAGTTGCCGCTGATAAGTATAAAAAGGTAAGTTTAGGTCTATCAAGTCAAGAAGGTCACATATTTGATGCTGATTTATTAAAATGGAAAGGTGCTCAAGGTACTGACGAATCTTTTGGATTCCACTTATCTAAAAACGCGGCTTCTATTACAGGTACAACTTATAAGACAACAACATATGATTTGGAAGGTCAAACAGGTGGTACTGATAATAAATTAACAAACATCAATTACCGTAAATTTACATTTGCAGTATGTGGTGGACATGATGGATGGGATATCTATAGAAGAAACAGAACAAATACCGATGGATATGTTTTTGGTAAAGCAACATACATTTCAGGTAACACAAGTAACGGTGGAGTATTTGGTACAACTTCTTCAACGGCAAACTCTGACTACTACGCTTATTTAGAAGGTATTCAAACATTTGCAAATCCTGAAGCGGTAGACATTAACGTATTTGCAACTCCGGGTATCAACTTTGCTGACCACAGTGCATTAACAAATGAAGCGATTGATATGGTTGAGAATGATAGAGCGGATTCACTTTACATCATTAACTCACCTGGTCCTGTTTCTGAAACAAGTGCAAGTGGAGTTATCGATGCATTGGATACAGTATCTTTGGATACTAACTATTCAGCAACATATTGGCCTTGGATTCAAGTAAGAGATACAGATAACGCAACACAACTTTATATCCCACCAACAGGTGAGGTTATCAAGAATATCGCATTAACTGATAATGTTTCTTATCCTTGGTTTGCAGTGGCGGGTTACTCTAGAGGTTTAGTAAATGCAATCAAAGCTAACAAAAAATTAACTTTGGATGAAAGAGATGAACTTTATAAGAACAGAATTAACCCAATTGCAACATTCTCTGATACAGGTACAATTATTTGGGGTAACAAAACGTTACAAGTTAGAGAATCAGCTTTAGATAGAATCAACGTAAGAAGATTATTATTGAGAGCAAGAAAATTAATTTCTGCGGTTGCTGTTAGATTATTGTTTGAACAAAACGATGATCAAGTAAGACAAGAATTCTTAAGATTGGTAAATCCTATCTTGGAATCAATCAAGAAAGAAAGAGGTTTATATGATTTCCGTGTAAGTGTTTCTAACGATGTTGAAGACATTGATGCTAACACATTAAGAGGTAAAATCTACATTAAACCAACTCGTTCTCTTGAATTTATTGATTTAGAATTCGTAATTACTCCAACAGGAGCTTCATTTGAGAATATCTAATCTAAAAGGAGGATATAAAAATAAGAAAGGGAGGCCGAAAAGCTTCCCTTTTTTTATGTTCTACGTGGAACATTTTATGAATTTTATTTTCTCGTATCACCCAGTATATACTAGAACTAGTTTTGCTAGTATTTATTAATATTATTATAATATATTATTTATACTGGAACTAGTAATACTGGGACTTGTAAAAAACTACGAAAAATATTTGACAAAAACAACTATTGGAATAAAAAAAATCAAATAATATTATTTTTTTCAAATACATATATTTATAAGAAGTATAAAATAACAAAAAACTTAACAAATACAAAATGGCAGATTTACTAATGAAAATGCCGGTTCCTTACGAACCGAAAAGAGTTAACCGATTCATCGTTAGATTCCACTCATCTTTGGGTATCAACGAATGGTACGTTACGTCAACGGCTAGACCAAACGCTAAAATTAAATCAGTAGAAATTCCTTTCTTGAATACATCAACATATGTTGCCGGTAGATTTGAATGGAGTGAAATGAGAGTTACGTTCAAAGACCCAATTGGTCCGTCTGCGTCACAAGCTCTTATGGAATGGTTCCGTTTACACGCCGAATCAGTAACAGGTCGTATGGGATATGCGGCTGGATATAAAAAAGACATTGAACTTGAAATGTTAGACCCAACAGGAGTTGTTGTTGAAAAATGGGCAATCCAAGGTTGTTTCATTACTGACTTGAACTTCAATGAGTTAGACTATTCAAGAGACGATTTAGCATCTATCACTTGTTCTTTAAGAATGGATAGATGTATACTTGTATACTAATATTATTTTTTTCATAACTAAACCGATAACCAAATTAGTAAATCTGTCTAATAGGTTATCGGTTTTTGTTTTATATAAACTTTACTTTTAGATAGTTATAGTTTAAACTTACTCTATGGAAGAATTTAGAATAGACCCAACAATTGCATTCGATATTGTCGAATTACCAAGTAGAGGTATACATTACCCAAATAAAAAGAAATCAGTTAAAGTTGCGTATTTAACCGCAGCGGATGAGAATATATTATCGTCCCCAAATTTGATGGCTTCAAATACAATTATCATTGAACTTTTGAGAAGAAAAGTTTTAGATAGAGATTTGAATGTTGAAGATATTGTGGAAGAAGATAAACAAGCAATTCTAATATTTTTAAGAAATACAGGGTTTGGTACTGAATATAGATTAACAACAGTTGATCCAAAAACAGATAAAGAATTTAGTTTTGAAATTGATTTATCTGAATTGAAAATTAAAGATTTTAATTTAACTGAAGATGTTAATGGTGAGTATCCATTCTTTATGGCAAGGTCTAACGTCAATATCACATTTAAATTCTTAACAAAAAAACAAGAAACTGAAATTGATAACATTAAAGAAAGTTGGAATGGTGTTGGTATAGCACCAATTGTTACTAAACAACTTGAATTTATGATTAAATCGGTTGAGGGTAATAGAGAACCAATGCAAATTAGAAGTTTCATTGAAAATTTACCAATTAAAGATTCACAAGATTTTAGAAAATTTGTTAATGAGAATAAACCGGGGTTGGATTTAACCCAAATCGTAGCAACCCCGTCAGGAGACACAATCCAAGTACAAATTGGATTCGGGGTAGAATTTTTTCGCCCTTTCTACGGAATATAGACGAGATCAGTTAAACGAGATTTTATTTCTTATTAAAAGAGGTTTCACATATGGTGACCTCTTAAACATGCCAGTTAATATAAGAAGATATTATATTAATTTATTAATGGATTTAGAAAACCCTGATTAAATCTATTTATAGGTATGGCAACATTTACACTATCACAATACGATTCTATTTTTAATCAAAATAGAAATCAAACAAGGTCACAATACATATCAGCTTGTCAAAGTGCGGGTGCTCCCGATGATGCCGCTGCTATTGGTAAATTATATGATGATAAAAAGAAAGCGTTAGCTCCCACAAATAATACCAATAATAACAATAATAGAAATAGTTCATCATCCCCAGGTACCGCAACTGCGGCAGCTGTAACAAGTTTATTGGGAGCGTTCACTTCTAATCAAACACCACAATTTACTAATCAAGAAGTGAGTGACCCTGAAAGTATGTTTAAAAAACTTTCAGAAAGTGGATTAAGTTTCACAAGTGTATTAAAGGCCGGTGGTCAAGAAATTTTAGAACAGTTACAAAGAGAAAATCAATTAAGAACGGATATTAATGAAAAAATTGGTATATCGGGTAAATTATCTCAAACTTTAAGAAATGAAATTGTAGACTCAACACCTGAAGCAATAAAGTTCGGTTATAGTATGGACCACATCCAAGAGATGGTATCTGAAATTATGACAGGAACTGGTCGTTTCAATATGATTTCAAGAGAAACAATTGAACGTTCATTTGCAACCGCAAGAGCATTTGTTGGTAGTTTGGGTGAAATGGGTAAATTATTTACTGAATTTGAAAAAGTTGGTATAGGGGCATCAAATGCGATGGATGCTATTGATAGAGCAGGTAAGGGTTCGTTAAGTTTAGGTTTAAGATCTAAAGATACCGTTGCCGATATGAGAAAACAAATCGAAAGATTAAACGAATTTGGTTTTAAAAATGGTATCGATGGTTTGGCTAAAATGTCAAGGATAGCTAAAGAATTTAGAATGGACATGGACAACACATTTACTTTTGCAGAGAAAGTTATGAGTCCTGAAGGTGCGGTTAGTATGGCTGCGAATCTTTCTGTATTGGGTGCGGGAATGGGTGCATTAGCTGACCCGATGAAAATGATGTATATGTCAACAAATAATGTTGAAGGATTACAAGAAGCGTTAATCAATGCAACCAAAAGTTTGGCAACATTTAACGAACAATCAGGTAAATTCGAAATTGTTGGTGTTAACATGAGACGTGCTCGTGAGATGGCCAAGGAAATGGGTATTGATTACGCAACATTAACAAGAACGGCAATTGCGGCGCAGGAAAGAATGGCGGCAAATACCGATTTAATGAGTCGTGGTTTTGACATCAATGAAAAGGATAAGGAATTTATTACCAATTTAGCAAAAATGGACAATGGTAAAATGACCATTGAAATTCCAAAATCATTATCTGACCAATTTGCGGGTCAAAGTAAGATTACATTAGATAGCTTAACAAGTGAACAATACAAAGCATTAAAAGAAAATAGAGAAAAATTGGAAGCAATGAATCCACAAGATATTGCTCGTGACCAATTATCAGAAATACAAAATATAGGTAGAGACGTTGCTGCAATGTGGCAATTACAAAAAATACAAGCCACAAGATTAATAGGTGAAAAATTATTAGGTGAGAATTTACAGAAGGCCGAAAAAGAAATGAGAGAATATTCATCTAATTTCATTAAAGAGAATAGAGGAGTATTATCGGGTGAAAATAAAGAAGCTGCCGCTGAAAAATTGAGAGAATTAGAAAATTCCCCAATATATCAAAAATTAAAAGCTGAAGTAAGTACATTAGGTGATGTTATAGGTAGGAGTGATATGGCTCAAAAAATTAAAGATAGTTTAAATAATCTTTTGAAAAATGAAACATCATCAACCGAAACTAATAATACATCAAATAATACTCAAACAGTAAATCACGTTCACACAATTGCTGCGGGTAATAACGTACAAGAAGAATATGCGAGAGCACTATTAAAGAACCCTACGGTTATGAATGAGTGGGTGGCATCTAACAACCCTAGAAGATACGGTCAGATGAAGAAATTGAAGAAATAATCAATCGATTAAAAAAGATAATTTAATTAAACCTATTTATAGTATAAAAGGAAATAATGCCAAGTTATTTAGATTTTGAATCAAGTAGAAAAGGTGGGGGTCTCAATCAACCAAAGAATGGTTTTAGAGATTTTCTATTAGGTAGAACGTTAAAACAACCAAATGGTCCACAGACGTTTACCAAAAGTTCGTATGAATATCAAAAATTATCTGATATTCCAAATATTGATTTGGGTACAGTTGAAAATGATAGAAATAATACATTAATAGGTATTCAAACATCAAACACATATAAACCTGAAGCATATTTCATCAGAGAAAATTTAGATACATTACCTCGTAAGTATAATTTATCACTTTATTTTAATAACGGTTCACCATACTTTGTTCCTGAAGACCATAATTTAATTGGTATTATGGCCACACAGTCATATGAGAATGAATCTGAACTATTTAAGTTTGCTGCGAACTACATTAGAACAGATAAGAACGGACCCGTTCTTGCAAGAATTGCCGCAAATGCTAATAGAGAGACATTAGGTAGAGTTAGAATATTTGACGCATTACAAGGTAACAGCACTGCTGCCATTAATATTATTACGGGTAGAGAACCTTTAATTGGTCCAAACTACGCAATTACAGTTGCTAAAACATTGCCAGGTAAGGCGATAGATTTTTTAGAAAAAGTTGGTGGGATAACATTACCTGTTAGTGAAATACCTGGCGATTATTTAAGTAATCCATCCAATCCAATTAATTATCGACCTGAAGCTAAAACTGAAGTCGGTAAAGCGTGGCAAGATGTTACAGGTGCATTAGGTTCATTAATTGGTATACAAAGAAGACCAACAAGAGATAGAAAACCATCTGACCTATTAATTGAATACATGGGTCAAGGTCAAACGAATAGATTATATGATGCGTTAACTTTTAACAAATACGCACCAAATTATACAACAACGGCTCGTTCACAAAACACTTCTAAAATTTTTAGTTTTGTGGATAAAGTGGCTCAAGGTATTAAAAACATACTTGGAGTTGAGGCACCGGCAGGTAAGGCATATATTGGTGATGATAGAGGTGATAGTGTTAATGCCGTAATGAATGATTTTAATGGTAGACCAGTTTTTGGTAGTTACTATTTGGGTGTTAAATTTGACAAGACCGCAGCTGAATTATTTCAAGTGGATAAGAATATATCCCAAGGTGGACTTGTTTCAGGTAATTTAACATGGTACGGACCTAACTCACAATTAAAAGTAGATGGAAATAATAAAGTATCAAAAACTTTATCAACTAATTTTAGTGGGGACACAGGATTTAGACCGGATTCAATATTAGGAATAACTCAAGAAATATTAAATTCAGGTGCGGGTGATAGAACACACGTATCAAATGTTATTAACCAAACTACAAGGGTTTTCCAAGAGGGTGACATAAAGATATCAAGAGGTTCGGCTATCAAGTATACAAACAAATACAATAGTGATGAATCGGGAATGGAATATTGTAGAGTTTGGACTAAAGATAGATCATATTCTACATATGCTGAAACTATGAAACGTACTAATAATGTAAGAAAGTACGATGATAGTATATTAGGTGGGAAGAGTAGAGTTTGGAATATGAATATTGCACCAATGTCAAATGGTAAAAAATCATTTGACGGGTCATCAAATATTGTTGAAAGAAACGAAGGTAGAAAAGATTTTTACGCAAAGAAATATATGTTCTCAATTGAGAATTTGGCGTGGAAGGCATCTAATAGACCTGGTTTTACAGTTGGTGATTTACCATATTGTGAAAGAGGAAGAAATGGTGGTAGAGTTATGTGGTTTCCACCATATGATTTAAAAATTAATGAACAGAATAATGCCAATTGGGATAAAAATAGTTTTTTAGGTAGACCCGAACCAATTTATACGTATCAAGATACTGAAAGAAGTGGTACATTATCTTTTAAGGTAATTGTTGACCACCCAAGTATTTTAAATTTATTAGTTAGAGAACACTTTAAAGATATGTCAGATGAACAAGCTGATAATTATATTAACGCATTTTTTGCGGGTTGTCAAGATGTTGACTTTTATAATTTAATACAGACATATACAACATTAGATAGAGAAGATGTCACTTTAATTCAACAATATTTAAATGCGGGAACAACTAAAGAAACAATTGATAAATTCAAATACACATCAGAGGATGTTGTAATTGAAAATCCATCCGCCGATACGACTCCATCACCAAATACTGAACCAATAGAATTTAACAGTGTGTTCTATTTTGACAATGATATCCCAAAGGGAAAAAGTGGAGATGCTTTTGTTAATACAAATTACCAAAGTACATATGATTCTTATATCGCCTCAAAGGATCAATTCATTGCAAATTTAACAACTGATTTGGGTCAATTAATCACAGGTAATACTGTCAATGACCATATAGACCAAATTACAATTTTTGGTAAGTCTGGTAGTACTTTAAACAGTTCAAATGTAAATGAAATTGTAAATGTTATTACAAGTGGATTTACAAACCTAACCACAACTTATACTGATTTTGCAACTAAAATTACCAACCTTAAAAAAGACATTACAGATAAAAAAGTAAGTGAGGTTAAATTAGATATTTTTACCACAACTTCTGAAGTTGCTAGTAATAAGTATAATTTCTATTTGGGTTTAAGAAGAGCTTATAGTTTGTTTAATGATTTTTCGGCAAGACTTGTTAATTCTACTGAAAAGAAACAACCTACATTTAAACAATTCTCAAAAGAATTTTTGGCAAAATACAGTAAAAACGGTCTACCAAAAATGGGTGATACGATTATGACCATTCCATTTAAAGATTTTGGTTTTGATGTTGATGGAAATGTTATAGCATCTATTTCAACATTAGGTGAAGATGCGGTATTGAAAGAGGCGGGTGGAAGTCAAAATGTGGACTGTTCTAAAGTTATTAACAAAAAGAATGGTTTAAAGATTACCGCACCTATTGCGTTTTTCTGTAGACAATCAAATATTAAATTCACATACGATAAAACAAAAGAAGAAATTCCACAAAAAGAAAACATTCCATTAAAGAAAATTAAAGTGGAACCTGATACGGAAACTATAACTGTAACAAAACCAAAACCTAACATTGACGTAATGAAAAGAATCATTATGAAGACGTTATCGGAATGTTACTATTTTAAACAATTGGAAGAAACATCTCCATTGATATTTGATTCGATGAGAGAAAAATTAAAATACTTTCACCCAGCGTTTCACTCAATGACACCTGAAGGATTGAATAGTAGATTAAACTTCTTGTTACAATGTGTAAGACCTGGTGATACAATACCTGTTAAAGGATTGTCAGATAAGACTGATTTAAATGCAAGAAATACGGCATTTGGTCCACCACCCATATGTGTTTTAAGAATTGGTGATTTTTATCACTCGAAAGTTATTGTTAAAGATGTTAATATATCATACGAAGATAGTCCATGGGATATGAATCCCGAGGGTATTGGTATGCAACCGATGATTGCTAGTGTAACAATGCAACTTAACTTTATTGGTGGACAAGGAATTGAAAGACCGGTGGAAAAATTACAAAACGCGTTGTCATCTAATTTCTTTGCAAATACCGAAATGTATGATGAAAGATCAACCTCAACTGCATTGAAAATTAATAATAAAGATGCTGAAGAATTTACAAAAGAATTTTTAACTGACCTATCTAAAAAACCTGAATTTGAATTAATCACAGAATTAACGGGACCTAATAAAGATAACGTTATTCAAGGTGAATACATGGGTATATTAAATGGTAATAAGATTGATTACACAGATATGATAGATTATATCTATAGATTAATGAATGTGTATACAGAATCTTATAAGTTGGCATTTAGTGATATTGTAAGAAAATACAGTAAAAAATTAGTTGGTTTATTTTTATCACCAACATATAGAACTATTGATACATTAGATGTGACTGGTGGACCAAGTGTAAAACTAATTGGTTTATTTAAATCACCACAAGATATTTCATTATTGATTGATAATTTTAAAAACACATTAGATATTGCGATTGACAATACAAACTTGACAAGAGATTTATTTGGAATGTTTGATTCATTCGAACTTGAAGAATTATATAATCAAACATCTGAAGAATTTTTAAAAGGTGTTATTAAAGATTTGGTTGGAGATAAAATTGACCAAATGTATAAGTTTATATTAGTCAAAAGTTTAGAACACGAAAGAAATGAATTTATTAGAATTTTTGATAAGTTAAATTTTATTCACGATTATAATCATGATGTAATGATATCAGGAGACACATATACACAAGCAACTTTAAGTGGTTATGCACCTGAATTATTTTATAATGAATATAAAACCGCGGTTGAATTTTTAAATACATTTAACGCTAAAGTAACTGCCGAAATTGATAACACATTAGATTTTGGTAATTTTGATACATTGGCCGGTCAATTACAAGATATTGATATATTAAAGGAAATAATTTTCCCAATGATTAAAGATAGTAAAATTAAGATAGTTGACCCATACACATTAAATGATGTGTTTACTGCAGAGGCAGTTCAAAACGTAGACCAAGTTTTTGATTTCCAAGTTAATTTAAACACATATACAGGTTACACGTTTACAATTGACAAGTCACCAAAACGACCAAACACAAAAAAGGTTGAATATGAAATTATTGCAACTACAGAAATGACTGATGATGCGGAAGGGTTGATTGTTAATAAAATTTTCATAAATAAAGGTAACGGACCTGAAAATGACAAATTAAATTATTATGAGCCATGAGTAGACAATATTTAGATAGATACCAATTTTTTGCCACTGAAGGTAGTTTCAGAATTGTGCCGGGACTTGAGTTGCCGATTAAAGGAACTGACAAATATTTTCAATATAAAAAAGGTAAAGATAGAATGGATAAAATTTCCCAAGAATATTACGGAACTCCATTATTTGGGTGGTTAATATTACAGGCAAATCCTCAATTACCAAGTGTTGAATTTGAGATACCAAATAATTCTTATATAAGAATCCCTTATCCACTTATTAATTCACTTCAAGACTACAAAAATGGAGTAGAATTGTATAACTTATACTATGGCGAACAATGATTTAAATAACAATGAGGATATCCTTTTAAAGGTCGACAGTAATAATCTAATATATGTCGACCCTAACAGCGTCATTAACAATAATGTTGTTGAGCCCAGAGGTATTAAATCTGAAGAGTTGGTAATGTACGTCAACTTGGAGGCCGATTTGGTACCAAGAACAACATTAACAATGTCAGGTGGTGAAAAGAAGGGGAATATTATATCGATAGCTAAAGGTAATTTAAATTTTCTTAACAATAAGTCGGGCGACGGTCAATTAGATACCTCGTGGACAGATTCATTTTTTAATGTAACTGAAACGACTAAAGAGATTAATGTGAACGGCACCATAGTAAAAGAAAGTGAATTTTCACAATCAGATACTTCAGGTCAATCTTTTGGTATTGATAGTATTAACATTGAAGTTAAAGGAACATCAATCCCAACCATACAAATTAATTTTGTTGATGTTAGAGGAAAGACAATGTTTGAATCCCCAAAAGATTCACCATACAAAGCATTTTTTCATTTACCTTGGCCAATATTTTATTTAACAGTAAAAGGTTATTATGGTAAAGCGATAAGATATCGTCTACATATGACTTCATTCTCATCAAAATATAATGAGGCGAATGGTAATTTTGAAATTACAACAAAATTTGTGGGATCAACATATGCGTTTTTGGCGGACATTCCGTTGAATGGTGTGATGAATGCTCCATATATGTACTATATTGAATCTGAAAAAAACGTATCAACAAATACGAAAGACTCAACAACAGTAAAAAAGATTTCTAAATCATCAAAGGGATATTCAATATTACGTTCAGTTTATTCTGAATATAAGGCAAAAGGATTAATTGATAAAAATTTTCCTGAAAAAACACTTCGTGAAGTTATTACGATTGCAAAATCTTTGGATAAGATATTAGAGAGAGAAGTATTTGAAGGGGTGAATATGAAAGTATTCGTCGGAATAAAAGAAGTTGAAAAAATAATTGACGATTTTATTGCGATGGTTAAAGCGTGGCAAGTTACAAATTTAAAAAGTGAGGTTTTTACACGTAATAATAATGAATACACATATCTAAACGGTCAACAGAATAATCTTTTAACAAGAGTTAAGGGTGAAAAATTTGAAGGTACATTAGAATATATTATTACAAATAAACAAAAACAATTAAGAGAAAATCAATTATTTACACAAAGTTACATGAACAATACGGGTGTGGATTTTAAAAAGACCACATTTAACATGTTAACAAATGTTAAATCAATTGATAAGTATATTGGTCAACATGTTGATAGTGCACAGTTTGGTATTGCGATAAAATCATTGTTAGAAGATATTCTTACAATTAAGACATCATTCAACGCACAAAAAAGTAAGGTTCAAGAAGCGGTTGAGGAGAAAATGAATAAAATCATTAAAGACCCAACTAAAGGATTTGGATTTGAACCTACAATAAGAAACATATTTGCAATAATATTGGCTAATGCCGATGTTTACGTTAGATTGTTAAAAGATGTTCATATTAGAGCTTTTGAATCGGGTAAAACAAGAAAAGATTTAATCGGTAAAGATTATTCAGATGAAACCCCTAATCAAAACTCAATATACCCATGGCCTCAAATTAAAAAACAAACAGCAAATAGTACACAAAAAGAAATTGCTTATCCTGGTGATAAGGATTTGATTTCCGTTTTACAATCTGATAATCCCGTAATATGGCCTGAAGTGGAATTTGTTGAAGAGTATATTGGTGTGGCAACTAAAAGGGTTGACACAATGGCGGAAAAAGAAGGTGGTGTTGGTAAAATTAATTTTGTGTTTGAAAAAAATGCAACAGAAAACGACAATAAACCGATTTCAACGTTAGTCACTATTGGTGGTGGTGTACCATATACTGATAGGGGTATAGCATCTACATTTTATGAAATATATGATAGAGCGAGATACGCCACGTTATTTGACAATTTTTCATATAATACATTAGGTGAATTGGCTGAAAAGGAATTTGATAACATATCAAAATCTTTTGAGGAAGATTATGACTTTATCGATATGATAAAGACTGTAACGGGAACTACAAAATTAATTAATTATCTATATTCATTTTCACCATTTGAAAGATATCCATATTACACAGATAAAATTACAACTACACCATATATAAAAAATGCGTTAGATAGTTCTTTTGAAATTGTACAACATTTCGGTGACCCTAATAAAATGGATTTATCGTTAGAATATGAGAAAACTTCACAAGAACTTAAAAACTTTAAAGCGGAACAATATAGAACAAGTGTATTTCCGTTTAATTCTGATTTAAATTTATCATATATTAAACAGAAAAAATATGACATATCATATTTGACATTTTATGATTTATTTAAAGTAGACACTAAAGAAGGTTTTATTAGTACACCTAACGAACCGTTAGCGTGGATTAATAGTGCATATAGTGGAAATATGTTTTCGTATAAGTTACAGGTATCAAATACTGAATCTGTTAACATATTAAACACCCCATATTTCCATAAACAATTATATTCAGATTTTAATAATTCCAAAACAATGGGGAAATATGTGGGATCCGCATATTTGTTATTAAATTCATTACCATATCAAGATTTAGAAAACTACGTATTCTTTAGTAACACATCTGCAAGAATGTCGGCAATGTTTAAAGAGTTAGGCTCATCACATTATGTACCATATCATTTAATGTTGAAGTTGGGTTCAATTTATCATAGATATAAAACAAAACTTACAACTGATGTTGATATACTTTCAGGATTTTTAACTGGTACAACAACACAATCAATTAGTGGTAAAACATTCTTTGATGGTGGATACACTGGTACATCATTTACAACTTTTACAGTTAGTGGGGATACTGGATTAACATACACGTCAAACAAAAATATTGGATTACATCCTGTTTATGAAAATATATTCCATCAAATTATTAATGGATATGAATTTTATGATTTATTTTCGGGAAACACATCATTTTCGGCAACAACAAATAACGGAATATATAATTCAAGAAAAAGAACTACAATAGATAAAAACTTTTTTACATCTTTTATTGATAATCAAGTCATTACAGAATTGGCATTAGGTGTAACTGGCACAACAGGTAACACATACTATACGTTATTACCAACTGATGGTTCAAACAATAAAGAAAATTTAGAATCATTTGGTACCGATTACAATAATAACGAACAAAATAATTTAAGAGTTGTATGGTACGATGACGAAAGTGTCACAACCAAATATTCAGGTAAAACATTTAATGATTATAATCAATACTTAAAAAGTTATTTGGTGGGTAGTGATTACGATAATAAATTTTTCTTATCGACCTCATATCGTAAAGTTATGGATTTGATGGGTACATTTAGTCCATCAATTTTAGATAAGTTTGAGGAGTATTTTATTGAATTTGCATCCGAAAAAGAAAATGTGGAAGTTAAATATGATACTTTCCCATCATATACTGACGAATCTGGTTACGTACACAAAGTTAAGTACGACAATTTCCAAGATTTATTAAAAGAATTGGTAACAGTTAAAAAAGATACTGAAACTGATGGTAAAACAACGACTGACGTTATAAGTTCAATTAGAACAAAACAGTTGGCCAAACACAAAGACATAACGAGAGATATCATGTCGGCCGACAATATGATTAAGATTACAATATCGAACCCAAAAGAAATCAATTTACATGTATGGGATGGTATTGCTGATGTTAGTTCTGGTAATACGTTTAATTTAAACTATTACAAAAGTTCACAGTATACTGCTGATACACAAAAGTTATTAGACTTATATCTTGGTGAAAACCCAATAACAGGAGGTTCAACAAATTATTATAAAGAGTTCTTCATTACAAACGATATTGAGTTAAATGAAGATAATATACTATTATTAAGACCACTTATCTACATTTATGCGGGTGGAATGAAAGATGGTAAGTTTACAAACAAAAAAACGTTCCAAAGTTATTTGATTAATAACGTATTATTACAATCCGAATTGAGATTAAATGTATATCTTGATAGATTGACACAATTGATTGCAAAGAAGTTAAAACCTAAAGATAATAAAGGTATTAAAAAACAACATGATGGTTATAACAATGAACCATTAAAGATTGAATTATACAATTATTTTAAATCATTTAATGATAAATGGGCGTCAGGTAATTCGATAGGACAAAAAGGTTTATTAGAAGAATTCTTATTTTTAGATAAAGCAAATAGAGATATTGGTAACATAGCGTACCTTAATTTAGAAAATTTAATTGCACTTGATAATCAATACAATTCAAGTATGGATTTATATAGTGTTTGTGGTAACATAATCAAAGACACAGGATTTGATATGAGATGTATGCCGGCTTATGTGAATTTTTACGGAACTAATTTTTCAAACAAATCAAAATTAACACCATCTAAAAAAGTGGCACGTAATTTATTCGGGACATTTATGGAAGTTGATTACCAAGAATCATCACCTAAAGTTATTCTACAATACATAGGTATGACTTCAAAGTATCAAGATATGTCAAACATTAGTTCGGATGAATATTTGTATAATGATGATAGTTTTAGTCCAAGCGATTTAAATAAGAACCCATTACTTATCACTATACCAAACGCATTCAACTCTTCAGAATTGGCAAAATCAAATAAGGTTGTGGCATTTGAGGTGAGTATTGGTGACCAAAATCAAAGTATATTTAAAGGAATTGAATTAAATCAAGAAACATTAAAGAACACATCAGAATCTTTCCCTGTACTTGAAAATGTGGCACGTTCAGAAACGGGTGCTGCGGTTGCTTCGATTGACACTAGTTTATATGACGTGTGGAGACAGGCGTCATATAGTTGTACGATTACTATGTTAGGTGACGTACAAATACAACCAACAATGTACTTTTATTTGAAAAATGTACCGATGTTTAAGGGTACATATTATATAACGGAGGTTAGTCATAACATTAAAGGAAATAATATAAAAACTTCATTTAAGGGTACTAAAATTCCTTACAGTGCATTACCAAATCCTAAAGATACATTTACGTCAAGTTATAGAATATTATTTGATAAAATTACAAATGCGGCTGTAGCAAAATTAAAAGAACAAGGTTCACAAACAGGTTCAACTGAAACATCAATAACAACAAATAAAGGAACAAGTGTAATTGATATGGGTGCGGCAAACAAAGCGATACCTAACGAAACATTAATTAAAGATGCTGGTGTAAGTAATTTTGGTGTATTATATAATGGATATAAGAATTCAAAATATATACAAAAGATATCATATAATGGTGAAGAATACTTACGTGCAATAGTTTCAAATATGGGTGGTGCAAATTATAAAATTGACGATAATATTGAAATGTCGTTGATTAATAGAGTAACGACCAAAACTATATCAGGATCAACATCGACACCGAATAAGATACTTTGGAAAGATATCAAATCATCTACCAATTATTTTTATTCGACCAATTTTGATTTATCAAGTAAGTCGGCAAATGATATTATTAAAGGAACAACAATATTTTTAAACCCAAAACAAAATATTAAATTAGTATTGGGACCAATAACAGAAAATACAATTGACACAAATACAATACAGGGACCTATTAGTGTTGGACCATCAACAAAAGGATATGGTATCGGTATGTCAAATGAATTGATGAAAGACTTAAGTTTATATGATGGTGACGTTGTATATTTCAAGATACAATAGAATATTAAGAATTTCGGGATATTTATACTTATAACATAAAATTATGGAAAACAATAGAATAAACACAGTAAACCAATTTTTGAATCCAAAACAAGTTAGAAACTTATCTAACGATGGTATGGAAAGAGAAGAGTGTGATATGGTAACAGGTGAATGTTACACAATCAGAGAGAAAGACGGAATTGTTGAAAGAATAAATAAAAAATACATTACCAACGACGGTAGACAATTATTACAAGATTAAGCCATGTTAGAGAAAAAACTACAAGAAGAACTAAATCGCTATAAAGCCATTAACAAATATGGTAAGACGATGATAATGGAACAAGAAGCACCGGAAGCAGCTGCTCCCGACCCGGCTTTAGATACTCCACCGGCACCTGAAGCTGAACCGGCTTTAGATACTCCACCGGCAGATGCTGGTATTCCGGCTAATCCGGCATTAGATACTCCACCATCACCTGACGCAGGAATGGATATGGGTGCTGACCCTGGAATGGATGCGGGTATGGATGCGGGATCTGCACCTGAAATGGATTCAACTGAAGAAATTGATATTACAGATTTAGTTGATATGACTAAAAGCATTAAGAAAGATTTAGAAAATCACACACAAGATCAAGGTTCTGTGGTTGCTAAAATGGATGATGTGTTCAGTAAATTAGGTGAACTTGAAACTAAATTGGCGGAAATGGATAATTTAGTTGCTAAAATTGATGGTTTAGGTTCTAAAATTGAACAAATGAAACCACAAACACCACAAGAGAAATTGGAGATGCGTTCATTAGATTCATATCCATTTAATGAAAAACCACAAGAATTCTTTGCACACAAACAAGGTGAAATGCAAGCAAGTGGTAAAAATGAGTATGTTTTAACTAAAGACGATATCGAGAACTATCCTGATGATATAAAAGGAACATTTAACCCTGAAAACGAAGAAGATGAATATAGGTTCTAAAGTAAAGTTTCTATTAGAAACACAAGTACAATTTAAAATTATGCATTGGCAAACCAAAGGGTATGCTAGACATAATTCATTTGGTATGATTTATGGTGAATTAAATGATTTGATTGATGAGTTCGTAGAACAAGCCATGGGTAAATATGGTAGATTTGTATTAGAGGATGATACTAAATCACTACAATTACAGAATCTATCGGAATTAAGTATTAAAGGAATGGTTAAAACCATTGCGGAGGCGCTTATTCAATTTACCGATGAATTTGAACCAACCGATACTAATTTATTAAATATAAGAGATGAAATATTGGGAGTTACATATAAATTATCATATCTATTAACACAAGAATAACCAAAACAAACTTTTTAAAATAATTTAAGACCGGATTTCGTAATCCGGTTTTTTTTATCTATATTTTACTATAACGTTTTTAAAACTAAATTTTACATTATGTCTACATTTGACGCAGTACTAGCACAGTACGAGAAAAACAAGAACAACGCCACAAGTGGCAACGCGAACAAAGTGTCCCAAGAGGACCGCATGAAGAAGTATTTCACAACCGTATTACCGAAAGGTTCTAAAGGTGAAGAAAGACGTATTCGTATTTTACCTACAAGTGATGGTTCATCACCATTTAAAGAGGTATTTTTCCACGAAATCCAAGTGGATGGAAAATGGGTTAAATTATATGACCCTAAACAAGAAGGAAAACGTTCTCCATTAGATGAAGTACGTGAGAGTTTAGAAATGACGGGTGTTGCAACTGACAAAGAGTTGGCACGTACATACCGTTCACGTAAATTCTACATCGTAAAAGTAATCGACCGTGACCACGAACAAGATGGTCCTAAATTTTGGAGATTCAAACACAATCACAAAGGTGATGGTATTTTAGACAAAGTATTCCCAATCTTCCGTAACAAAGGTGATATCACTAATCCTGAAAATGGTCGTGATTTAATCTTGTCTTTAGCTTTAACTAAAGCGGGAACAGGTAAGGAGTACACAACAATCAATTCAGTTATTCCTGAAGATGCGGGTCCATTACACGCAGATTCTAATGTTGCTCAAAGTTGGATTGACGATGAGTTAACATGGTCAGATGTTTATTCTAAAAAACCTGAAGAATATCTTGAAATGGTTGCAAACGGGGAAGTTCCTCGTTGGGATAGTGAGACCAAGAAATTCGTTTCAAACTCACAAGCTGAAGAAACTATTTCAGCACCAAAGTCATCAACACCTTCTACACCTGTGGCTGATCCACAAATTGACGAAGAGGTTGACGAAGATTTACCGTTCTAATTATTTCATAGGGGTCCCGTTGTAATGACGGGGCCACTTTTTTAAAAACAAAACAATGGCAGGAATTAAAAAAACAGATTTTTCGGCAATTAAGAAGAAATTCTCAAAAGAAGCCGAATACAAAGCTGACCGTTTCTTCGATTTAGGAGACGCCTTCTTGGAAGCCACAGGTATTCCAGGTCCTGCAATGGGTCACATTAATATGTTGTTAGGACATAGTGATACAGGTAAAACGACGGCTTTAGTAAAAACTGCGGTAGACGCACAAAAGAAAGGAATCCTTCCTGTGTTCATTATTACTGAACAAAAATGGAGTTGGGAACACGCCGAGTTAATGGGATTTGATAAAGATGGTGAATATCTTTTCAATAGTGATTTCGAGTATATCGAACAAATCACAGACTACATTAACGAATTGATGGATGCACAAGAAAAAGGTGACATTCCTTATGACTTATTGTTCCTTTGGGATTCAGTAGGTTCAGTTCCTTGTAAGATGACTTACGATGGTAAAGGTGGTAAACAACACAATGCGTCGGTATTAGCTGATAAAATTGGTATGGGTATCAATCAACGTATTTCAGGTTCAAGAAGAACAGATAAACCTTACACAAACAGTTTGGTTATTGTTAACCAACCTTGGGTAGAATTACCTGACAATCCTTTTGGACAACCAAAAATCAAAGCTAAAGGTGGTGAAGCCATTTGGTTAAACTCATCATTAGTATTTTTATTCGGTAACCAAAAAGGTGCGGGAACTACTAAAATCTCTATCACTAAAGATAAGAGAAAAATCAGAATCGCTACACGTACTAAAATCTCTATCAGTAAGAACCACATCAATGGTGGTGGATATGAAGATGGTCGTATCTTGGTAACTCCTCAAGGATTTATGCACGGTAAAGACGATACTGAAGAAAAACGTTCTATCGAAGAGTACAAACGTGATAACAGTGAGTACATCGGTAAACAATTAGGTGTTAATGTTACAGACATCGCAGACACACAAGTTGTAACAGAGGAAAGTGATATATAATAAATTTATTTAATGTCTGTTTTATTAGTAGATGGTGATAATTTACTTACGATTGGTTTCTATGGTTTCAAAAATGCCTTTTATAAGGGAGAACATATTGGAGGAATTTATCATTTTCTCAATACTCTTAGAAAAACATTTGAGACATACAATTTAGACAAGATAGTAGTATTTTGGGATGGATTGGAAGGTTCTCAAACTCGTAAGAAAATTTACGCACCATACAAAGAAAACAGAAAATCACGTCTTCGTTCTGAAGAAGAAATAAGTTCTTACACTTTCCAAAGAGATAGAGTAAAACAATATCTTGAAGAGTTATTTGTAAGACAGGGAGAGTATGAGTATTGTGAGACCGATGACAACATCGCTTACTATACTCAGAACTCACCTAAAGAGAAAAAAATAGTTTATTCTTCAGATGGTGACCTAACACAGTTAGTGTCAGAAAATACACAAATCTACAATCCGTCACACGGAAAACTTTACAAAAAAAACGATACCATTGTTTATAACCATGAAGAAATCTTAATTGAGAATGTCAAATTGGTTAAGATGATGTGTGGTGACTCTTCGGACAACATCGCAGGAATAAGAGGAATGGGAGTAAAAAGATTTTTGTCTCTTTTTCCCGAATTAAAAACCGAACACATTTCTGTTGAACGAGTTAAGAACAAATGTGAAGAAATATTTCAACAAGATAAACACAACAAGCTTGTTGCTAATTTACTAACAGGTGTTACCAAACATGGAGTATTGGGTGAAGAATTTTTTGATGTGAATAATCGTATTGTAAGTTTGGAGGAACCATTTTTAACTGATGAGGCAAAAGAAAATATAGAATTACTAATAAATGAAAAATTAGACCAAGAAGGTAGGTCTTATAAAAACGCGATGAGAATGATGAGGGACGACGGAATCTTTAGTCTGTTACCAAAATCGGATGACGGATTCGTTAATTTCCTAAACCCATTCCTTCGACTAACAACAAAAGAAAAAAATAAAAGAATTATTAAAATTAAAAACTATGAGTAACCAACAAATGGACATCACAAAATTTGAATTTTTGCTTAGTTTAGGTGGAAACATCGTATGTCAAAGATTCTTCAACGTAAAAGACCATAATCCACAAGCGAGAAGATCGATGGATATGCACTATTACATAAAAAATATTTGCGAAGAAATTAGTGAAGATTTGAAAATGAAAACTTCCGATTACATGAGTGAAAATCAAAACTTTTTCCTATCTTCGGAGTATGTGGAAGATTCAAATGAACAAGAAAAAGAACACTTTTTATTGGAAATTAAGTTAGGTGACGACGTATTTATTTCTAGGATATTTCCGGCGTACTACTACCATCCGAAAGTTAGATACACGGTAGATATTCGACCAAAACTTAAGCGTATTTTGTCAGATTTAACTGACATTTTATCAGCTTACGATTTGGAAACAACGTATCTACAATACCAACTGTAAAAATTAAAAAATATATATAAAATAATAAACATGGAAGAAAAGAATTTTGGTTATTTAGGGTTTTCATTTCAGCAATCTCTTATCAAGGCAATTATAGAGGATAAAAAATATGGTGAAACAATTATCGACGTTTTAGAGAGCAAATATTTTGAGAACAATTCTTTTAGATTTTTAATGGAGAACATTAAAGAATTGTATAAAACATACGAGAAATTACCTGATTATCACACATTGTCTCAAAAAGTTATGGCTGAAGGGGGAAACAAAGATTCTTCCAGAATTCATATTGACACGTTAGAGGCGATAAAAGACGATACAAAAGATACGTCTTATGTTAAGGATACTGCGTTGAATTTTTGCAAACAACAGAACCTTAAAAGAGAATTAAAATCAGTACAGAGTATCATTGAAAATGGACAATTTGAAGCTTACAGTAAGATTGAAGAAATCATTAAGAAAGCGTTACAAGTAGGAATTTCAAACGATGAAGTTCTTGACGTATTTCATGATATTGACGCCGCGTTGGAGAAGGATTTTAGATTACCAATCCCAACAGGTATTGTAGGTATTGATAACCTTTTAAAAGGTGGGTTAGGAAAAGGTGAACTAGGTGTTGTACTTGCTCCAACTGGTACAGGTAAAACAACCTTATTAACTAAATTTGCAAACACCGCATATAATCTCGGATTGAATGTTGTACAAATTTTCTTTGAGGATAATCCGGGTAACATTAAAAGAAAACACTACACTATTTGGTCTGGTATTGCTCCTGACGAACAACCTGAACATGCGGAAGAAGTGAAGGAAAAAGTATTTGAGGCTCAAGCAAGATCAAACGGTAGTATCAATCTTATGAAATTCCCATCAGATAACATTACAATTTCTGATATTAAATCTAAATTGAGAAAAATGGCCGCTGATGGAATCAAAGTTGATTTATTGGTGTTAGATTATGTGGATTGTATTACACCTGAAAGAAGTACAGGTGGAGAAGAATGGAAAGGCGAAGGTTCAATCATGAGAAGTTTAGAATCAATGACTGGCGAGTTTAATATGGCGATTTGGACGGCAACACAAGGTAATAGAGAATCAATATCATCTGAAGTTGTAACGGGAGATCAAATGGGAGGTTCAATTAAAAAGGCACAAATTGCCCACGTAATACTATCGATTGCCAAATCGTTAGAACAAAAAGACCAAAACTTAGCAACACTTACGTTAGTTAAGTCACGTATTGGTCGTGATGGTGTAGTATTCACTAACTGTAAATTCAACAATGAGTTTTTAGTTATTGACACCGATTCACAAAATACATTATTAGGTCACGAACAAGAAAGAGTTCGTAATAATGTAGATAGAGCAGCTGAAGCTTTCAACAGAAGACAACAAGTAAAACCAAGAGTTTAAAAAATTAAAAAAAAATTATGACTGAGAGAATCTTACAAGACAATCCTGGACGCTTTGTCCTTTTTCCTATCGAACACCATGACTTATGGAAGTTCTATAAACAATCTGAAGCATCGTTTTGGACTGCTGAAGAAATTGATTTAAGTCAAGATATTAACGATTGGGAGAATAAATTAAATGATGATGAGCAACATTTCGTTAAACATGTGTTAGCGTTCTTCGCTGCGTCTGACGGTATCGTAAATGAAAACTTGGCAATGAACTTTGTAAATGAGGTTCAATACACTGAAGCTAAATTCTTTTATGGTTTCCAAATCATGATGGAGAATATCCATAGTGAAACGTATTCATTATTAATTGATACGTTAGTAAAAGACAAAG
>JACCDL010110964.1_pt1 | contig 84112 bp, 70 predicted proteins | sample 7441931 | NCBI WGS metagenome assembly JACCDL01 (sample SAMN15323437, study PRJNA562643) | freshwater metagenome | isolation source: river surface water | place: USA:Blue River Watershed | collected 2017-08-16
GCCAGCTATCTCTACACTGGCGATGACCTGGCCCGGATTGCCCGGCTCGACGCCCTGGCGAAAGCGCAAGGTCTTTCGCTGCTCGCCACCAACCAGGTGCTCTATCACGCGCCTCAGCGCCGCCCGCTGCACGATGTGATGACGGCGATCCGACACAAGACCACGGTTGCGGCAGCCGGGCATTTGCTTGAAGCCAATGCCGAACGGCACCTGAAATCGCCCGAAGCGATGCAGCGGCTGTTCGCGCGCTGGCCCCATGCGATCAGCGCGGCGCGGGAACTGGCCGATGCCTGCCGGTTCAGCCTGGATGAGCTGCGCTATGAATATCCGCGGCAGGACTATCCCGATGGGCTCGATGCCCAGGCCTATCTGGAGCGGCTGACCTGGGAAGGGGCGGCGCTGCATTACCCCATCGGTGTGCCGGAAAGCGTGGCCGAGACACTGCACAAGGAACTCGCGCTGATCGGCAAGAAGCAGCTCGCGCAGTACTTCCTGACCATCAAGGAAATCGTCGATTTCGCCCGTAGCCGCCAGCCGCCGATCCTGTGCCAGGGGCGCGGCTCGGCGGCCAATTCGGCGGTGTGCTTCTGCCTGGGGATCACCTCGGTCAATCCGGTCGAGCATGCGCTGCTGTTCGAGCGCTTCATTTCCGAGGATCGCGACGAGCCCCCCGATATCGACGTCGATTTCGAGCATGAGCGGCGCGAGGAGGTGATCCAACACATCTACGAGAAGTATGGCCGCCACCGCGCCGGCCTGTGCGCCACGGTGATCCACTATCGTCCGCGCATGGCGATCCGCGAGGTCGGCAAGGCGATGGGCCTGTCCGAGGATGTGACCAGCATGCTCGCACGCACGGTCTGGGGCAGTTACGGCCGTTCGATCGAGGAGCGACACATGGCTGAAACCGGCCTGAATATCAGCGACCCTCATCTTAAGCGCGTTCTTAGATTGACGCAGCAGATGATTGGAATGCCGAGACATTTGTCGCAACATGTCGGGGGATTCATCCTGACCGAGGGGGCGCTGACCGAAACCGTGCCGATAGGCAACGGCGCCATGGCTGATCGCAGCTTCATCGAATGGGACAAGGACGATATCGACGCCTTGGGCATCCTCAAGGTCGATGTGCTGGCGCTGGGCATGCTGACCTGCATCCGCAAATGCCTCGATCTGTTGCGAGGGTCTCACGGGCAGGACCTGGTGCTCGCCACGGTCCCGCGAGAGGATCCGGCGGTTTACGACATGCTGTGCCGGGGGGATTCGCTGGGCGTTTTCCAGGTTGAAAGCCGGGCGCAGATGAACATGCTGCCGCGCCTCAGGCCGCGCTGCTTCTATGACCTGGTGATCGAGGTGGCGATTGTCCGTCCCGGGCCGATCCAGGGCGACATGGTCCACCCCTATCTCAAGCGGCGGCGCGGTGCCGAGGCGGTGGCGATTCCCGCTCCGGGTCCGGCCCATGGCCCACCTGATGAGTTGACCTCCATCCTCGGCCGCACGCTGGGGGTGCCGATCTTCCAGGAACAGGCGATGAAGATCGCGCTCGATGCGGCGAAGTTTTCCAGTCTTGAGGCCAACCGGCTGCGCAAGGCCATGGCCACTTTCCGCAGCCGCGGCATGGTGCATGAACTGGAAGACCTGATGGTCGGGCGGATGGTGGCGCGCGGTTATGATCCGGACTTTGCCACGCGCTGCTTCAGCCAGATCAAGGGCTTTGGCGAATACGGCTTTCCGGAAAGCCACGCCGCCAGCTTTGCCTTGCTGGTCTATGTCTCGTCATGGCTAAAGTGCCATTACCCGGCGGCTTTCGCCTGCGCGCTGCTTAATTCACAGCCGATGGGATTTTATGCCCCGGCCCAGATCGTCCGCGATGCGCGCGAGCACGGTGTGGCGGTTCTGCCGGTCGATGTGAATGCCAGCGGGTGGGACAATGCGCTCGAGGACGGCGCCCTGCGCCTTGGCCTGCGTCAGGTCGATGGTTTCCCCGAGGCTGCCGCCGCGCGGATCGTCGCGGCGCGGGAGACGGGGTCATTTCGCGATGTGCGCGAACTCAAGGAGCGGGCCGGGCTGTCACCGGCATTGATTGAGCGGCTGGCTGCGGCGGACTGTTTCAATTCGTTGGGGCTGACCCGCCGGCAGGCACTGTGGGATGCGCGCAGTCTGGTCACCGCGCCCGACCTGCCGTTGTTCGCCGCCATGGCCGCGCGCGACGAGGGGACGGAGCGCAGCGCCACCCGCCTGCCGGCTATGCCCCTGTCGGAAGAGGTGGTGGCCGATTACCAGACCCAGCGGCTGAGCCTGAAGGCCCATCCGCTGGCCTTCCTGCGCGCCAGCCTGGCCGACCGGGGCTTTGTCCGCGCCTCGGAACTGCGGGAACGCAAATACCGTTCGGCGGTACAGGTGGCGGGCGTTGTGCTGATCCGCCAGCGTCCAGGCAGCGCCAAGGGCGTCTGCTTCATCACGCTGGAGGACGAGACCGGGGTGGTGAACCTGGTGATCTGGCCTGACCTGATGGAGAAACAGCGCAAGGTGATCATGGGCGCGCGGCTGATCGAGGTGAAGGGCCGGGTCGAATACGATGACGAGGTGGTCCACGTGATCGCCACTCACCTGACCGACGCTACCCCGGCACTCCATGCGCTATCGGATGATCTTCTGCCGCCGACACTGGACCGCGCGGATGAGGTTCGACGGCCTATCCAGGGGCGCCTATCCCCTTACCATCGTGCCGGTCATCCCCGCGATGCGCGGGTCATCCCGAAATCGCGGGATTTTCATTGATCAGCAAATGCCTGCTTGGGGAACTCTCAGACCGCTTCCAGAGCATAGCCTGCCGAACGCACGGTCCGTACCGGATCGGGCGCGCCGTCCAGTTCGATACCCTTGCGCAGGCGGCGGATATGGACATCAACCGTGCGAAGTTCGATCTCGCTTTCGGTGCCCCAGACAGCATCGAGCAGCTGGCCGCGGCTGAAGACCCGGCCGGGGTGCTCCATGAAGAACTTCAGCAGGCGGAACTCGGTGGGACCAAGCTGGATCACCTGACCGCGCCGCGTAACCTTGTGCGCCGTGGCATCGAGCGAGAGATCGCCGACCGTGATCGTCTCCCCTGCGAGCGCCGGGCGGATCCGCCGCATAATGGCGCCAACCCGGGCGATTAGTTCGCGCGGAGAGAAAGGCTTGGTGAGATAGTCGTCCGCCCCTGTTTCAAGGCCGCGGATCTTGTCATCCTCGGCGCCGCGGGCGGTCAGCATGATGATTGGAACATGGGCGGTGGCCTTGTCCCGGCGCAGGCGGCGGCAGACTTCGATCCCGCTGGTACCTTCGACCATCCAGTCCAGCACGACCAGATCCGGGGATTCTTCCTGCGCGAGCAACAGGGCTTCATCACCATCGGGGGTGACGGTTACGGCATAGCCTTCCGCAGTGAAACGGAATTCCAGCAGCTCGGCCAGCGCCGGATCATCCTCAACCAGCAGAAGGCGCGGCTTGCTCATCTAAAGTACGCTCCATCAATCGCACTGCCAAAGCCGTTGGAGCGGTTTGATTGCAATTGCGTGACAGAGCGCGGCTTCACAACCGCCCCGCGCGCGAAGCCATCGACCGGCGAAGCAGGTGCGGACTGGCGCAGCGATAGCAAACGGGTGTTCAGCTGTCAGGCCCCGGTCGCATCTTCCCGGTCGGTCAAGTAAGAGCCCGTTGCCGCATAGTGGACCATTTCGGCCACGTTGGTGGCATGGTCACCAATCCGCTCGATGTTGCGGGCGACGAACAGCAGTTCGGCTGCGCTGCTGATCGAGGTGGGGTTCTCGATCATATGGCTGACGAGGTTGCGGAAGATCGAATTGTAGAAGGCATCGACCTTGTCATCGCGGGCCACGATCTCAGTTGCCAGGGCAGCATCGCGCGCGGCAAAGGCGGTCATCACATCGTGGACCATCTCACCGGCCACTTCGGCCATGGCCGGGATCAGGGTCAGCGGATCGAACTTCTTGCGATGTTCGATCTTGTCGGTGCTCTTGGCGATGTTCTTGGCATAGTCGCCAATCCGTTCGACCACGCCGGCGATTTTCAGCGCCGCGATCACTTCGCGCAGGTCATCGGCCATCGGTGCGCGCAGGGCGATCACGCGAATTGCCAGCTTGTCGACCTCGGCTTCCAGGGCGTCGATCCGCTTGTCACGGGCGATCACGCCCTTGGCGAGTTCGCTGTTGCCCTTGACCAGAGCCTCCATCGCCTCGGCCAGAGAGACTTCGGCCAGGCCGCCCATTTCGGCGATCAGGCCCCGCAGGCGGGTGATGTCTTCGTCAAAGGCTTTGACTGTGTGTTCCTGTGCCATCAGCCGTACCGTCCCGTGATGTAATCCTTGGTCCGCTCTTCGCGGGGATTGGTGAAGATATCGCTGGTCTTGCCGTATTCCACCATTTTGCCGAGGTGGAAAAAGGCCGTACGCTGCGAAACGCGCGCGGCCTGCTGCATCGAGTGGGTGACGATGACGATGGCGTAACGGCCCTTCAGTTCGCCAATCAGTTCCTCGATACGGGCCGTGGCGATCGGATCGAGCGCCGAGCAGGGCTCGTCCATCAGGATAACTTCAGGATCGACCGCAATCGCGCGGGCGATGCACAGGCGCTGCTGCTGACCGCCAGACAGGGCCGTGCCGCTGTCAGTCAGCCGGTCTTTGACTTCGTCCCACAGGCCGGCGCGCTTCAGCGATTTTTCGACGATATTGTCGAGATCAGCCTTACTGCCTGAAAGGCCGTGGATGCGCGGGCCATAGGCGATATTTTCATAGATCGACTTGGGGAAAGGGTTGGGCTTCTGGAACACCATCCCGACCCGGGCGCGCAATTGCACCACGTCCATGCCGGACTTGTAAATATCTTCGCCGTCGAGCGTGATCTCACCTTCTACCCGGGCGCCAACGATCGTATCGTTCATCCGGTTGAGTGAGCGCAGGAAGGTTGACTTGCCGCAGCCCGACGGGCCGATGAAGGCCGTGACATAGTCGGTCGGGATGTCGATCGAAACGTCGTCGATCGCGCGCTTCTCTCCGTAGAAAATGGAGACGTTGCGCGCACTGATCTTGGCGTTCACGGGATCAAGGGAATGGGTCGTGGTCATTACCAGCGTTTCTCGAAACGGTTGCGAAGGTAGATGGCGAGGCCGTTCATCACCAGCAGGAATGCCAGCAGGACGATGATCGCGGCCGAGGTCCGCTCAACGAAGCCGCGGTCAATTTCATCGGACCAGAGGAAGATCTGGACCGGGAGGACCGAGGCCGGCGAAGTGAACCCTTCCGGCGGTGTAGCTACGAAGGCCCGCATGCCGATCATCAGCAGCGGCGCGGTTTCGCCCAGGGCGCGGGCCATGCCGATGATGGTGCCGGTAAGAATACCGGGCAGGGCCAGCGGCAGGACATGGTGGAACACGGTCTGGACCCGGCTGGCCCCTACAGCCAGCGCGGCATCGCGGATCGAAGGCGGCACGGCCTTGATCGCGTTGCGCCCCGAAATGACGATCACCGGCATGGTCATCAGCGCAAGGGTCATGCCCCCGATCAACGGAGCAGACCGGTAGTTCGGGAAGATGGTCAGGAACACTGCCAGTCCAAGCAGGCCAAAGATGATCGAAGGAACGGCGGCCAGGTTGTTGATCGATACTTCGATAATGTCGGTCCAGCGGTTCTTTGGGGCATATTCCTCAAGATAAACCGCTGCCAACACACCGATCGGGAAGGCGAGGACGAGGGTAATCAGCATCGTCAACATCGAACCCTTGAGCGCTCCCCAGATCCCGACTGCCTGCGGGCCGGTGGCATCGGCGCGGGTCAGGAAGCCCAGATCCCAGGCTTGGGCGAGCTTACCTTCGGCGCGCAGTTTGGCAGCCATCGCCTTGAGGTCATCCGAAGCGCCATCGCCACGCAGCGCTGCGGCCAGGTCGTCGCTGGCGGGCAATTCCGCATTGACCGAGCCACGGAGCGACTGCGGGTCGGCTGCGATTGTCATTGCAAGTTCACGCCAGGCCTGTGGATCAAGCTCTGCTGCGGCATCGACGCCAAGCGCCGAGGCCGCGGCTGCGGTCACAACATCAGGCAGCCCAGCGGTTTCAAGCTGCGAGACAGCATCGCCGGAGGAGAGGTTGGCCGGATCTACGGTCATCCCGCTAGCGGCGAGATTAACCGGAAAGCGCAATTCAGCCCGCTTGAACCCGCCAACCGCGTTGGCAGTCATCGTAACGAGCAGGAAGGCCAGGACCAGCGCAGAGAAGAGCACAGCTATCAGACCCAGCGCGCGGAAGCGGCGCTCGGCGGCATAGCGGGCCTTCAGGCGGGCGGAGGAGACGTTACTCATAGGCTTCGCGGAACCGCTTTACGACGCGCAGGGCGATAAAGTTAAGGGCGAGGGTGACGCAGAACAGCACGAAGCCCAACGCAAAGGCGGATAGCGTTGCCGGGTGATCGAAGCTGCCTTCGCCGGTCAGCATGGCAACGATCTGGAATGTCACCGTGGTCATCGATTCGAACGGGTTGGCCGTGAGGCGCGCAGTCGCGCCTGCAGCCATCACCACGATCATTGTTTCCCCAATCGCACGGCTGACGGCGAGCATGACCCCGGCGACAATGCCGGGAAGGGCGGCCGGGATCAGCACCTTCTTGATCGTTTCCGAGGTTGTGGCACCCATCGCTAGGCTGCCATCACGCATCGCCTGCGGGACCGCGGCGATGCTGTCATCGGCCATCGACGAGACAAACGGAATGATCATGATCCCCATGACGAGGCCCGCGGCCATCGCGCTTTCGCTGGAGGCGCTGGCGATGCCGGCAGCCTGCGCGGCATCGCGCACCAACGGGGCGACAGTCAGTGCAGCGAAATAGCCGTAAACCACGGTCGGCACACCCGCGAGGATTTCAAGCAGCGGTTTCATCCATTTGCGGACATTGGCGCTGGCATACTGCGTAAGGTAGATCGCGCTCATCAGGCCCAGCGGGATAGCGACCAGCATGGCGATGATCGCGCCGATGAAGATCGTGCCCCAGAACAACGGCAGCGCGCCATAATCCTGCCCCAGGTTGGCCCCCGGAGTGGCCATCGGATCGGGCCCCCAATGGGTGCCGAACAGAAATTCACCGGGGCTGACGAAGCCGAAGAAGCGGATCGTTTCGAACAGCAGCGAGGCGACGATCCCAAAGGTCGTGAGGATCGCAACCAGCGAAGCCATGAGCAGAGCCATCATGACAGCCCGTTCGACCCGAGTGCGAGCTGTGAAATTCGCGCGAAGCTTGAGGAAGGCATAGGCACCGCCAATCAGCCCAAGCAGCAGGGTAACGACGACCCCGATCGTGCCATAGAGAGCCAAGGCCTCGCGGAACGGCTGAACCAGTGCGTTGGCTGCCGGGTTGAAGGCTCCAAAAGCAGTGCCAGCCGCAACGGCATAGGCCTCAGCCAGGATCGAATCGCGTTCAATCCCGAAGGCCGGAAGACTGGCTGCGGCCGGGTTGCTGGTTACCTGGGTCAGGATCAGGCCAGGACTGATGCCATTCCAGACAATTGCAAACAGGGCGGCGGGAACCACCGTCCACAGCGCGACGTACCAGCCATGGTAATTGGGCAGCGAATGCAGCGGAGCGCGCGTACCCGCCGGGGCCGCGCGCTTGAACATCCAGGCCTTGGAACGCGCCGCCAGCCATGCAATCAGGCCCAACCCAAGGGCGAGCAGGAGAGGAATGGCTGGCGACATCGTTCGTATTGGTCCCTGTTACACGCTTACTTGAGGCCGCTAGCGTCCATGACGGCCAGATCGCTGACCACCTTGGCGTTCTTGGCCTGAACATCATCCGGGGCGACAACCATGCCCTGGCGCGCGAGCAGACCGCCCTTGCTCCAGTTCTTGGCCCATTCGCCCAGAAACTCCTTCAGCCCCTTGATCGCGCTGACGTGCGCCGCCTTGACGTAGATGTAAAGCGGACGCGCACCCGGATAGCTGAAATCGGCAATCGAGGCATAGGTCGGGAGCACACCGTTCATCGGCGAACCCTTCAGCTTGTCGGCATTTTCTTCAAGGTAGGAAAAACCGAACACGCCAAGCGCCTTGGGATTGGCTTCCAGCTTCTGCACGATCAGGTTGTCGTTTTCGCCGGCATCGACATAGGCACCGTCGTTCCGCACTTCGGTGCAGATCTTTTCGTGCTTTTCCTTGTCGCTGTCCTTCAGTGCCTTCATCGCCGGATCGGTGTCGCAGCCCTTCATCAGGACCAGTTCCTTGAGCGCGTCACGCGTGCCCGAGGTCGAGGGCGGGCCATAGACGAGGATCGGAATCGCCGGCAGGGCAGGGTTCACATCGGCCCAGGTCTTGGCCGTGTTGGGCTTGCCAAACGGATTGGCGGCCAGCGCCTTGTAGACATCGGCTTGGGTAAGAGTGATCGACGGGCCATTCTTGGCTTCGGCAAAGGCGATACCGTCAAGGCCAACCTGGACTTCGATGATGTCCTTGACGCCGTTCTTCTGGCAGTCTTCAAACTCCGACTTCTTCATCCGCCGCGAGGCATTGACGATGTCGGGATGCTGCACGCCTACGCCGGCGCAGAACAGCTTCATGCCGGCACCTGTACCGGTCGATTCGATGATCGGCGATTTGATTTCGGCGTTCGACTTGGCAAGCGAATCCGAAATTGCCTTGGCAAAAGGATAGACGGTCGATGAACCGACAGCGCGGATCTGGTCGCGCGAGGTCGACTGGGTGCCGCAACCAGCCAGCAGGGTGGCGGTGGCGGCAGCAATGAGCAGCTTGGTCTTGGTCATGGAATCAGCCCCTTCTTGGCGATGACCTGGTCGCTCTGGCGGAGTTCCATGACAGGTTTATGACAATTCAATTTCGCGCAGGGCGGGAAGCGAAATTGTCACCTTGGTGCCTTCTCCCAGGACGCTGGTGATATCCAGCGTGCCACGGTGGCGTTCGACATAATGCTTAACAATCGCAAGGCCCAGACCCGTGCCGCCCGAGGCCCGGCTGCGGCCCGGATCAGTACGATAGAAGCGCCGGGTCAAATGGGGCAGGTGTTCGGCCGCAATGCCCGGGCCATGGTCGGCAACCGACAGTGTGATGCGATCATAACCATCGGCTGAAACGGCAACTTCGACCGGCGAATCTTCGCCGCCATACTTCAAGGCATTGTCGATCAGGTTGCGCAGCAATTGTTCAAGCTGGGTCGAATCGCCGGCGACTATGGCGTCATCAATCACGCCGGTTAGGTGCACGCGTTCCTTTCCGCGCAGCGAGGCGACTTCGCCAACCACGCGAGCGGCAAGCTTGCCCAGATCAAGCGGTTCTGTCGGGTGATCGTGCTTCTCGGCCTCAGCGTGGCTCAAGGATAGCAGGTCTTCGACCAGCGACAGCATCCGCCGTGCCTCGCGCAGGACGATACCCAAGAAGCGCTTCTCTGCCTCTGCATCGACCGCAGGGCCGCCTTCCTCAAGCGTTTCGACATAGCCGATGATCGCGGCCAGCGGCGTGCGCAGTTCATGGCTAGCATTGGCAACGAAGTCTGTGTGGGCGCGGCTCACATCGGCTTCAGTGGTGCGATCAGCCAGTTCGATCAGCCAGCGCTGCTTGTCGATCCTGCGGCGCGTCAGTTGCCAGAGGCTGCGGGTGCCAGTGAACCCAGGGATGGTTACACAATCACCGTCGCCCATCTCCAGCAGGCGCATGGCGTCCGGATGCCGCAGGCCGATTCGTGCGTCCTGCCCCTGGACGTGATCACCAAGCGCGGCGCGGGCTGCGGCATTGGCCATCACGATTCGTGTGCCCTCCAACACCAGCAGTGGCGCTCCGAGCGATTCGATGGTTTCGCGTACCGCATCTCGGGTAACTTCGGCCTTGTCGACGCGGGCCTCGGCAATTTCGGGTTCAGGCAGGGTCAGCCATAGCGATCCGCACCAGACCAAGGCAACGGCACCAACCAGCCATAGATCTACGCCGGCAACGATAAGGCCAAGCGCAGCCAGCGCGGCAAGAGACAGTCCTGCAATCGGAGGGGTGCGCTTGCCGGTCATGCGGAGTGGATGATTAGTCTGTCCAGGCCAAGCAAGCCAGATGGCAATTCTACCGGCACCGACCGGCAAAATCTGCCGGGATGTGGTGGTGACCCCTACGGGACTCGAACCCGTGTTTCAGCCGTGAAAGGGCCGCGTCCTAGACCGCTAGACGAAGGGGCCAAACCGGCTTGAGGCCGTCAGGCAGGCCGGGCGTTTAGGGAAGCGAGCCGAGGGGGTCAAGCCGGTTTTTAAAAGAATGTTTCAATCGGCCCAGGCGGCGTCGTCAACGTGCAGTTCCGCGGCGGGGCGGCTACCCCAATCGTCGATCTTGGCTCGACCGGCGAGCCAGAATCGGCGGCCCTGAGCGCGATTGAGCAAAGCCTGACCCAACTCGGTCTCAGCCTGGCGGAAAGCGACCGCCTTGAAGCTGGCTCCATCATCACCGCGGACGATCAGCCGAACATGGTCCTTTCCAACCAGGTCTGCCTTGATCAGCCGCACTGGCCCGACCGCGACGCGCGGCCCCGGCCAGCCCATGCCATAGGGTCCGGCGCTTTCCAGCGTTTCGACCAGTGGCGGCACCAGGCCGCCCGGCGCAACCGCCAGGTCCAACTGCAGCGATTGCCCCGCTTGTGCTGTGATGACCGCCGCGCCAAGCCGCTCATCAAGGAATTCGGCAAGGGCGCTCAGTCGGTCCGGGGCGATGGTCAGGCCGGCGGCCATGGCATGGCCACCGCCCGCAACCAGCAGACCGGCCTCGCGCGCAGCGATGATCGCCGCCCCAAGGTCAACCCCTGCGATGGAGCGGCCCGAACCCTTGCCGTGGCCGTGCTCATCGGCATCAAGCGCAATGACAATCGCCGGCCGGCCGGACTTCTCCTTGATCCGTCCTGCCACGATCCCGATCACGCCGGGATGCCAGCCAGCGCCGGCCAGCAGCACGACCGCGCGGTTGTGCTGCGCTTCAAGCTGCGCTTCGGCAGCTTCCTGCACGGCGGCTTCGATTGCGCGCCGCTCTTCGTTTAATTGCGATAGCTGGGCGGCAATGGCGCGGGCTTCTTCGGGGTCTTCCGTGGTCAGCAGGCGTACGCCCAGCGTCGCCTCGCCCACGCGGCCGCCAGCATTGATCCGCGGGCCGAGCGCGAAGCCCAGATCGCTGCATGTGGGCGCGCGGCTCAAGCGACTGGCATCGATCAACGCAGCCATCCCGATATTTTCGCGCCGGGCCATGACTTTTAGTCCCTGCGCCACCAGCGCGCGATTAAGACCGTGCAGTGCAGCAACGTCTGCGACCGTGCCCAGGGCAACAAGGTCAAGCAGCGAGAATAGATCCGGCTCTGGACGCGTCTCGAAAAACCCGCGCTGGCGTAGGACACGCACAGTTGCGATGGCCAACAGGAATGCAACGCCTACCGCTGCAAGATGGCCATGCGCGGCGGCCAGGTCATCCTCGTCAAGGCGGTTGGGGTTCACCAGCGCCATGGCACGGGGCAATTCGGCCGCGCACTTGTGATGATCGACCACGATTACGTCGATCCCGGCAGCGTGTGCCATTTCCAGCGCTTCGAATGCCATCGCCCCGCAATCGACAGTAACGATCAGGCTCGACCCTTCCTGACCAAGCCGAACCAGCGCCTCGCCCGATGGGCCATAGCCTTCTAGCAGGCGGTCAGGGATGTAATAGCGCGCCGGGTGCCCCAACATGCGCAACAGGCGGATCAACAAAGCTGCGCTGGTGGCCCCGTCGACGTCGTAATCGCCGTAGACTGTCAGTACTTCACCGGTGATGACGGCTTGAGCCAGCCGGTCAGCTGCCTGGTCCATATCGCGGAAGGCAGAGGGATCGGGCAAAAAGGCGCGCAGTGACGGGTTGCGGTGCCGTTCGACATCATCGTGGGCTACGCCGCGGGCCAGCAGCAACTGCGTTACCAGATCATGGTCGAGCGAGGCTTGGCTGTTCGACAGGTCCATGTTCCCTCCACGCCAGCGCCAGACACGCCCGGTTAGAGAGCGTTCAATGCCGAGAATGGATGAAGGGGCAGATGCCATAACGTTCGGGCTAGCCGAACCAGCGGTCGGTGAGAAGGGGCGCACTTCGGCTTTTCACGGCTTTGCAGGTGCGCGCGGCTGGGCCATGATCTCTGTCATGCTTGCGATTATCTGGCACAGCCGCACTGGCGCCGCTCGCGCCCTGGCCGAAGCTGCCCACGTGGCGAGCAAGGGGCGATCCCATCTGCTGCCAGCAGAATTGGTGCAGGCAACAGACCTCTTGGCGGTATCTGGCTATCTATTCGTCTGCCCAGAGAACCTTGGCACGATGAGCGGGGCGATGAAGGAGTTCTTCGACCGCAACTACTATCCCTTGCTAGGCCGAGTTGGAGGCCGGCCCTATGCATCGATTATAAGTGCAGGCACTGACGGTCAGGGTGCCCAGGCCCAACTTGACCGGATCGTGACCGGCTGGCGGCTACGACGGGTGGCTGAGCCTATGATTGTCAATCTTGGTGCACAGACGCCGGAGGCAATCCTGGCGCCTAAGATCGTGCCAAGCTCCGCGCTGGTTGCGGCTGCCGATCTTGGCGCCGCCATTGCCGAAGGGATTGCGATGGGCGTTTTCTGAAGTGCCGTGCAATCCACTGTCAGAAAATAGGTCCGAAGCAGAGGTAACTGGGCCGTAAGGACTCGACTTGTTGCGGCTAAAAATGCCAGACATTTTGGGTCTTGGGGGGAATGACTATCAAAGTACAGCGGGACAACCAGGCTGATGGACAGGCACCGCGGCTGTGCCTGGTATTTGCGCCCGGTACACGGCCCGATCTGCGCGCGCTTCAGCTGCTATCGGAACACAGAGCTGCGTTCAGTATTTCGCATCACGGAGCCAATGCCGATTGGGCGGAAATCCTTTCCAATGGTCTGACTTTCGATTGTACCGGGTTGGCGCCTGGGCCCGATGAGCCACAGCCTCCGGTTGGTACGCCCGTCGGACTTAGATCAATGCCGGCGGGTGAGGTGATTGCTCTCGCGCCCGGGCCCCACCTGATGGGAGCAGCGGGGCTGCTGCCGGTGCTTCAGGCAATTGCCCGGCTGGGGGTTGAACTTGCGGCATTGCCCGGCGTTAAGGCGCTTGTCTGGTCCCCTGCCGCATCATGGGTCGCCCCTGAACTATTTCGCCGTTCGATTGGGGATTGGCTGGCGGGTGGCGCATTCCCGGGGTTGGCGCTGACCTCGCTTGAGCGGGAGCGGAATGGCGCGATGGTTTCGCGCGGGCTTCATTTGCTTATTGGGCAGGAAGTCCGCTTTGAGCCAGACAAGCGCTTACCGAGCGCGGCGATGGCGCGGCTTGCTGTCCGTCTGATCCACGAGCTGGTGCAGTCCGGTCCGCTTATGTTTGAGCGGGACTTTAAAGGTCCCGAAGGGGAACATCTTCTGGCTGTGCCTGTGCGTGATGGCACGCAGATCCGGATCCTGTTGAGCGGTCTTGGCAACGGGTGATGAGCGGGCATCGAGGTTGCGATCGGGGGTGGCTGTCATTCCGTGCCGTAAACCTGCGTGGCCGGCCGGGTTTTGATCCCGGCATGCAGCGCCACCATTTGCTTCCCATGCAGCTGTTGCGCCAAGGCGGCACGGCGGCATTGTTTCACGCAGTTGGGCGTGACCAGCTACGATTTGATGATTTCAGGCGTAACGGCCTGTTGCTTCCGGCCACGGATCGGTCTGCGCTGCGGGTTGGGCTGCCGCTGCACCGGGGGCCGCATCGCACTTATAACGAGATGGTCAGCGAACGGGTGGGCCAGATCGAGGCGGGATGGGCCCGAAGCCGACGTGTTTCACCCCAGGTTGCGATTTCTGACGCACTTGCGCGGCTGGAATTGCTGCAACGCGCGCTGCGGCGGCGCCTGCTGGACCAGCGGCGGAGGCTGTTACTCAGCCGCAAGGATCCGCTGGGAAGCGGGGCAGACTTTACCGAGCTTGATGCCCTGGTGGATGAACTGTGGCCCGCAACCGAAGTTAGCGGGCCCTAGTCTGGCTTAGGCCAGCGCCATCCGCGCCTTTGCGGCCAGTTCGGTACGGGCGCGGTCGTATTCGGCTTCCATCCGGGCCACGCGTTCGGCCACGGTTTCCACGGCCTTCACTGCGTTGATCCCCTGGCCCGAACCCCAGATGTCCTTCCAGGCCTTGGCTTCGGTATTGCCGCCCGAGCCGAAGTTCATCTTGCTCGGATCGCTTTCCGGCAGGTTGTCCGGGTCAAGCCCGGCCGCGACAATCGAGGGGCGCAGGTAATTGCCATGGACCCCGGTGAAGAGGTTCGAATAGACAATATCCTCGGCCTTGCTGGCGACAATGCTCTCCTTGTAGCCGTCAACCGCATTGGCTTCCTTGGTCGCGATCCAGGGCGTGCCGATATAGGCAAAGTCCGCGCCCATTGCCTGCGCCGCCAGGACCGAGTGGCCGCAGGAGATCGAGCCTGACAGCGCAACCAGGCCATCGAACCACTCGCGGATTTCCTGCATCAGCGCGAAGGGAGAGAGGGTGCCGGCATGTCCGCCGGCCCCAGCGGCAACCGGGATTAGGCCGTCCGCGCCCTTTTCCACCGCCTTGCGGGCAAACCGATCATTGATCACGTCGTGCATCACGATCCCGCCCCAGGCGTGGACCGCCGCGTTGATGTCCTCCCTCGCGCCGAGCGAGGTGATGGTGAGCGGTACCTGCCACTTGGCGCAAACCTCGATGTCTTCCTCAAGCCGGTTATTGGTCTTGTGGACGATCTGGTTGACGGCGAACGGGGCGGCCGGGCGATCGGGGTTGTCACGATTGTGCGCGGCCAGTTCCTCGGTGATCTGGTGTAGCCATTCGTCCAGCACACCCGAGGGACGAGCGTTGAGCGCGGGGAAGCTGCCAACGATCCCCGCCTTGCACTGGGCGATTACCAGTTCGGGACCGGAGACGATGAACAGCGGCGAACCGATGACGGGCAGACGCAGGCGATCAAACGGGGCGGGCAACGGCATGGGCGATTTTCTCCGGAAGCTTAATCGAACGGTTAAGCGGCGTCATAGCAGAGGGCGGGGCGCTGTCGAGTGGGGGAAGGTGAAGGAATCCACGCCCTTGGGCGATCAGAAAACCGGCCCCAGCGCAGGATCAAGATCGCGCGGTCGGGTCAGGTGGACCAGCCGGGCGCAACGATCGCGTAGATTGGCCCAGCGATCTATGTCCAGTTCCAGCACCGCATAGCAGGCGGTCGGGAACTTCTCCTCGACCGCGTCGCGCAGCGGGTTGTTGCCATCATCGGGGACCAGATCAAAAATCAGGTCCTCCAGCCCTGGATTGTGGCCGACCATCAGGATCGCCGCAGGATCACCTTCCTGCTCGCGCAATACGTCTGCCAGGGTAACGCTGCTGGCCAGGTATATCCGGCGATCCCAGTTGACCTTCACCGGCTGGCCGGCAGCATGACAGGCCAGCTCTATCGTTTCGGCACAGCGCACGGCGGGGGATGACAGCACGCGGTTCCAAAGCATGCCATGGTCGCGAATGTGCCGGCCCATGATTGCCGCCCCGGCGCGCCCGCGCTCATTCAGCGGGCGATCAAAGTCCCGCGCCCGGGGATCACCCCAGTCAGACTTGGCATGGCGGAACAGGCCGAGGAGTTTCACGCGGGGCTCTCGCTACGAACGGTACGTGCAGAAACACTGCCGCTGACGCGATGTAAAGCCTCGTCCAGTGTTACTCTGGTGATTGGCGTCCCGTCAGGGAAGGCTGAGAGTAGTCGACTGGGAAATGCCGAAGATAAAACGACAAAGTGCCCGCGATCTTCCTTGCTGCGGATCAGGCGGCCAAAGGCCTGGGCAAGGCGGGCGCGGATTATCTGGTCATCATAGGCAGAGCCGCCACCGGCCAGCCGCCGCGCTCGGTGCAGGATCGAAGGCTTGGGCCAGGGCACCTGTTCCATCACCACCAACCGCAGCGAATGACCCGGCACATCAACACCGTCGCGCAGCGCATCGGTGCCCAGCAACGAGGCGCGCGGATCGTCGCGGAAAATGTCGACCAGGGTGCCGGTGTCGATCGGATCGACATGCTGGGCATAGAGCGGCAGGCCGGTCCGGGCGAGCCGGTCGGCAATCCGGCCATAGACCACGCGCAGGCGGCGGATTGCGGTAAACAAGCCCAGCACGCCGCCGCCTGAGGCTTCGATCAGGCGGCCATAGGCTCCGGCCAGGGCTGCTACATCGCCCTTGGGAACATCGGTGACGATCAGCACCTCGGCCTGCCCGGCATAGTCGAACGGACTATCAAAACTGGATAGGCGCGGCGCGATTTCCAGCGCCGCTGCGCCGCTGCGGGCGATGGCGGTATCCCAGTTGGCCCCATCACGCAGTGTTGCGGAGGTGATCATCACCCCGTGCGCGCCTTCCAGCACGGTGCGGGCGAAGGGTTTCATCGGATCGAGCCAGCGGCGGTGGATGCCAACGTCGAATTCGCGCGCCTCGCTGCGTTCCACCGCAAGCCAATCGACGAATTCGGGGTCGGCCGGGCCGCCGAGCCGATCGAGAAGGGCTTCCCAGGCGGCCAGCAGGTCAATCCGCCAGGCCAGCGAATGGCGTGCGCCCTCAATCCGCGCGCGGCCCGCGCCGTCGAGCCAATCCGGTGGCTCCGCCAGGATTGCTTCCAGGCGCACGCCCAGGCGCACAAGCGGCACGCGCAGCTCGGCTAGTGCCTCTTGCGCGGCCTGGGCGCGTTCGACGAAGGCGCCTTCGAATTGGGCCGCCTCGGTCTCAAGACCATAGCCAGCTTCCTGTCCGCCGCTTTCATCGCGGGCATAAACCGTGGCGCGGACGGCGGCGAGCAGTTCCTCCAACGGGCCGGATGGCGCATTTTCGGCCAGGCGTTGTAGCCAGCCATCGCCGGGCAGGGCTTCGGCAGCATAGCGGGCCGCCGCAATCGCCTTGCCGCCTGCCTCGTCATAGCTGGCAACATCGGCGAGGCGCGCCGACAGGCCCCTGCGGCGACCTTTGGAGCCGCGTTCCGGGCCGATAACCCAACGGCGCAGCTCGATCGTTTCCGCGCCGGTCAGGGCTGCGGCGAAAGTGGAGTCAGCCGCTTCGAACACGTGGTGGCCTTCGTCGAACACCAATCGGGTGGGGCGCTGGGCATGGTCGCGGCCCCGGGCGGCGTTGACCATCACCAGCGCATGATTGGCGATCACCAGATCGGCCTGAGCCGAGGCGCGGGCGGCGCGCTCGATGAAGCATTTGCGGTAATGCGGGCAGCCGGCGTAAACGCATTCGCCGCGCTGGTCGGTCAGCGCCTTGATCCCGCGCTGGCGGAACAGGGTACCAAGCCAACCCGGCAGATCGCCGCCGATCATGTCGCCGTCCTGGCTATAGGCCGCCCAGCGCGCCACCAGTTGGGCCATGATGGCAGCGCGACCTGCAAAACCACCTTGCAAAGCATCTTCAAGATTCAGTAAACAAAGATAATTTTCTCGACCCTTGCGCACGACTACAGGCTGCGTTCCGTTACCGCGCTGGCCCGGCCAGGCGCGGCGACTTTCACGGCGGAGCTGACGCTGCAGGGCCTTGGTATAGGTTGAAACCCAGACCGTGCCCCCTGATTGCTCGGCCCAGAGCGAGGCCGGGGCCAGATAGCCCAGCGTCTTGCCGATGCCGGTGCCAGCCTGGGCCAGCAGTACATGCGGCAGGCCTTCGCGGCGGCGGGGAGCGAAGACTTCGCCCGCCTCGCTGGCATAGGCAACCTGGGCTGGTCGCGCTTCGGCTCCGCTGCCGGTCAATTGCCCCAGCCGCTGGGTGATGGCTTCGGGGGCAAGGGCGACCTGCGCCGGCTGTGGTCGTTCTGGCGCTTCCTCCCACTCGGGCAGGCGCGCGAACAGCCAACGTTCGGCCTTCGCCGGAGTTGCCAGCCGCGCCGCGAGCAGTGGTGCCCAAGGCCAGCGCATTCGGGTCAGGTTCTGCAGCGCGCTCCACGCACCTTCGCGCTCGGGCCAGTTTGGATCGGAACAGGTTGCCAGCAGCGTCTCAGCCGCGATCTGGAGCAGGGCCGGGACCGCATCATCTCCGTCTGGCTCGGGCAGATCAAGCACGTGGGCCAGGCCCTTCGGCGTCGGGACCATGAATCGCGCTGGGTGAATGAAGGCGAACAGCTCCAGCAGATCAAGCCCGGAAAGGTCTGGATATCCCAGCCGCGTTGCCACCAGCGGCGCATTAAGCATCAGTAGCGGCGTATCGGCCGCGGCAATGATCGCTTCACCCTTGCCGGTGGCGCGGGTGCTGCCATGGCTGTCGCGTAGCCAGCAGCCGGAATGGCTGGCGTGAATCGCGGGCAGGGGCAGGGCGGTAGTCACGCGCCTTGCGATAGAACGGAACTGGAACGCAGGGCAAGCTGTTGACCGGGCAGCCGTGAAGGTTAAGCGTCGGAAAATGTCGAATCCCTCGCGTGACGCGCTGATCGCCCGCCTGCCCAAGGCTGAGCTCCACCTCCACATCGAAGGCTCGCTTGAGCCAGAGCTGCTGTTCGCGCTTGCCCAGCGCAACGGAGTCTCAATCCCGTTCGCCTCGGTCGAGGCGGTTCGGGCGGCCTATTCATTCTCGAATCTCCAGGATTTCCTGGACATCTATTACCAGGGTATGTCGGTGCTGCTGACCGAGCAGGACTTTTACGATCTGACCTGGGCCTATCTGGAACGCGCGGCGGATGACACGGTTCGCCACGTCGAAATCTTCTTCGATCCGCAGGGCCATACCGAGCGGGGCGTCGAATTTGAGACGGTGCTGAACGGCATCGAACGTGCGCTCAAGGACGGCGAGGCGCAGTTGGGCATCAGTTACCGCCTGATCATGTGTTTCCTGCGTCATCTGAGCGAGGAAGAAGCCTTTGCCACCTTGGATCAGGCCATGCCGCACCTTCATCGCATCCACGGCGTCGGGCTGGATTCGTCTGAAGTTGGACACCCGCCGAGCAAGTTTCAGCAGGTCTTTGCCAAGGCGCGCGAGCTGGGTCTGCATGTCACTGCCCATGCCGGTGAAGAAGGGCCGCCCGAATATGTCCACGAGGCGCTTGACCTGTTGGAGGTAGAGCGGATTGATCACGGCAACCGCGCACTGGAAGACGCCACGCTGGTCCGCCGCATTGCCGACGAGGGGCTGACTCTGACGGTTTGCCCGCTTTCCAACCTGCGGCTTTGCGTGATCAAGGACATTGGCGAAAGCCCGGTACGCAGGATGCTTGAGCTTGGTCTGAAAGCCACGGTCAATTCTGACGATCCGGCCTATTTCTGCGGCTATATCAACGACAACTTCCGCGCGATCGCCGATGCGCTGGACCTGGCGGAGGCGGAGATCATCAAGCTGGCGGAAAACAGCTTTACCGGATCGTTCCTGCCGATGGCGGACCAGATCCAGCATCTGGCCGAAATCGCGGAGGTGGCCGGTGGTCGATAAGGTTTACCTGACGGCTGACCGCCTGCTGGAAGACAGTTTTGCCCTGGCCAACACGGTGCTCGATGCCGGGTTTGTGCCGACCCATATCGTCGGCATCTGGCGCGGCGGCGCGCCGGTGGGGATCGCGGTTCAGGAACTGCTGGCCTATCGCGGGGTCGAGACCGATCATATCGCGATCCGCACCGCCAGCTATTCCGGGATCGACAAGCAGGACAAGGAAGTGCGGGTCTATGCCCTGGGCTACCTGATCGACGTGCTGGATCCGGATGACCGGCTGCTGGTGATCGATGACGTGTTCGATACCGGCCGCTCGGTCGAAGCCTTTCTGCGCGAACTGAAAGCGCGCTGCCGGCACAACACCCCCGAAACCATCAAGATCGCCACGGCCTATTACAAGCCAAGCCGCAACCAGACCGCGCTCAAGCCCGATTTCTACGTGCATGAGACCGAAGAATGGCTGGTCTTCCCGCACGAGATCTGCGGGCTGACCGAAGCGGAAATCCGCGCCCACAAGCCGGGGGCGGCGATCATCCTGCGCGAGGGCTGAGGCCTATTCGGCGCGCCAGATGGTTGCGCCTTCCTTGACCGTTTCCAGCACCCGGATCCCACGAATCTCGGCAACCGGGGTGGTCAGCGGATTGCGATCCAGCACCACGAAGTCTGCCAGCAGGCCCTGCTTGATCCGGCCGCGGCGGCCTTCTTCGAACGCTTGCCAGGCCGGTCCTGTGGTGAGGGCCTGAAGCGCGTGCCAGGCATCCTCGCGCTGGCTTTCCCCGCTGACCACACCGGTGCGCGAGGTGCGGCTCATCGCGCTCCACAACTGGGCTCGGGTATCGAGCGGGGTAACCGGATAGTCCGAATGGTTGGACGCAATCAGGCCTGCCGCCCGGCTCGCCGTGAAGGGGCTGATGAAATTGACCACTTCGTCCGGGAAATTCCGGCGATGCGTGTCAGCGAAATAGAAGGTGTGATTGGAGAAGTAGGACGGGCCAACTCCGATCCGGGCATAGGCCGGGATCTGGTCAGGCCGCATGAACTGCGAGTGGATCACGATCGGACGGCGATCATCGGCGGCCTTGATCCCCAAGGCATCGAAGCCGCGGATCGCCATATCGATCGCCGCATCGCCATTGGCGTGGACAAAGATTTGCCAGCCGCGTTCATGAACCTTGCGGGCGAGCGTCTGGAAGGCATTGTCCGTGGTTACGGGCTGGCCGTGCCAGGGATGCTGGCCATCGGGCGAGCCCAAGGCATAGTCACGCGTGAAAAAGGCGGTTCGCGCCTGGGGGGAGCCATCGAGCGTGAACTTGATCCCCTGCAGCTTGACCCGCCCAAAATGGGCACCGGGCCTCATCGCCGGGTTTTCGAGCATGGCATCGATTCCGGTCATGGCGAATGGCAGGATGGCAAGGTCGATCTTGAGCCTTTGCTGGGCGGCCGGTGAAGTGAGGAAGGCCAGGTCGACCGGGTTGGTTGCGCCGTCCTGCGCCCAGGTGAAACCTTCGCGGGCATAGCGCATTTGCAGATGGTCAAGCGTTTCAAGACGCGCGGCATTGCTTGGCTGCGGCAGAACAGTAGCGATGGGTAACATGGCCTTTTCAAAGACCAGCCCGGTCAAATGGCCCGCCGCGTCGCTGGGCATCACTCCGCCGGCCCGGGGCTTCATCCCATCGCGCAGTCCTGCGGCTTCCAGTGCAGCGCTGTTGGCAACAAGGCCATGGACGGAAATGTGCATCAGCACGACTTTGCGATCGGGCAGCGCGCTATCCAGTTCGGCGCGGGTGATGTGGCGGCGCTCAGCCAGGCTGGCATCGTCATAACGCCAGACGACCACCCAGCCGCCCTTCGGCACCGATGCGCCATAGCGCTTTACCGCTGCCAGCAGCTTAGCCACCGAAGCGGTGTCACCAGTGGCCGGATCACCCAGATCAAGGCCGCCGGCAGTTTGCAGCCCGATCGCGAAGTGCGAGTGGGCATCGACAAAGCCAGGCAGCAGGGTGGCCCCCTTGAGATTATGAAGCTTCGCTCCCTTGCCCGCCACCGCGCGCGCTTCGGCTTCTGGACCGACGAAGACGATCTTGCCCTCGCGCTCGACCACGGCCTCGGCCATCGTTGGCTCATCGCCATCCATCGTGAGGACGGAGCCGCCATGCCACAGCGTTGCGCCGGGGTCCTTCGCGACCGCCGGCGCAGCCAGTGTCAGCCCTGCGGCGGCCAGCCAGGTTGCGATGCGCATAGTTACCCCTTCACGTTGTTCCGACCCGCTTTCGGGCGTGCGGCGGTCTGGCGCAAGGGGCAATCGCACCTTGCAACGCAGGCGCTTTGGCGCGAAAGGGCCGCGCATGACTGAAGAAGCTCTCTTGACCGCCGCACAGGTTTCCAAGGCTTGGCCCTTCGAAGAGGCCCGCAAGCTGCTGAAGCGGTATCCGGAGGGCAAACCCGATGGCAGCCCCGTGCTGTTCGAGACCGGCTATGGCCCATCGGGGCTGCCGCATATCGGCACTTTCCAGGAAGTGCTGCGCACCACGCTGGTCCGCCGCGCCTATGAAACGCTGACTGGCGGCGCGCCGACCCGGCTGGTGGCATTCAGCGATGACATGGACGGCCTGCGCAAGGTGCCAGACAATATCGAGAACAAGGGGCTGTTGGCCGCCTATCTCGGCCACCCGCTGACCCGCATTCCCGATCCCTTCGGCAAGTACGAAAGCTTCGCGCACCACAACAACGCGATGCTGCGTGACTTCCTGGATCGCTTCGGCTTCGATTATGAATTCGTCTCGGCCAGCGATCGCTACAATTCGGGCCAGTTCGACGATGCCCTGCGCGGCGTGCTGCGCAATTGGCAGGCGATCATGGACATCATGCTGCCGACCCTGCGCGAGGAACGCCGCCAGACCTATTCGCCGGTCCTGCCCGTCAGCCCCAAGACCGGGCAGGTCTTGCAGGTGCCGGTTGAGGTGGTCGATGCCGAGGTGGGCATGGTCCGGTTCGAGGATCACGGCGAAATGGTCGAAAGCTGCATCCTGGGCGGCAATTCCAAGCTGCAATGGAAGGTCGATTGGGCGATGCGCTGGGTGGCGCTGGGCGTCGACTATGAAATGTGCGGCAAGGACCTGACCGACAGCGTGCGCGAAAGCGGCAAGATTGCCCGCGCGCTGGGCGGCCGTGCGCCCGAAGGGATGATCTACGAGCTGTTCCTGGATGAGAACGGCGAGAAGATTTCCAAGTCCAAGGGCAATGGTCTGACGATCGAACAGTGGCTGACCTATGGCAGCGAAGAGAGCCTTGGCTTCTACCTGTTCCGTGATCCGAAGAGCGCCAAAAGCCTGCACGTCGGCATCATCCCGCGCGCGGTCGATGAATATTGGCAGTTCCGCGAAAAGCTGGCCGATCAGCCGATTGAGCAACAGCTAGGCAACCCGGTCTGGCACCTGCTGCGCGCCAATGGCGATCAGAGCGGGGCGGGCGATAAGCTGCCGGTGACATATGGCTTGCTGCTGAACCTGGTTGGCGTGCTGGGGGCCCAGGCGACGCGGGAGCAGGTCTGGTCCTATCTTGGCAACTATGTCGAGAATGCCGATCCGGCGGCGCATCCTGAGCTGGATAAGCTGGTTACCAATGCGTTGGCCTACAATCGCGATTTCATCGCGCCCACGCTCCTGCGCCGCAAGCCAGAGGGCAGCGAGGCTCAGGCACTCGCCGCGCTAGACGAAGAACTGGCCGCGACCAGCGATGATGCCACTGCGGAAGAGTTGCAGAACCTGGTCTATGAAATCGGCAAGGACCCGCATTACGGGTTCGAGCAGCTGCGCGACTGGTTCAAGTGCCTCTACGAAACGCTGCTCGGTTCCTCGCAGGGGCCGCGCATGGGCAGCTTCATCGCGCTTTACGGGATCGCCAACACCCGCAAGCTGATCGCCGAGGCGCTGGGCTGATCTAGCGCACAGCGGCGATCCAGCGGCGCACTTTGGTTTCCAGTACGGGCAGGGGCAGGACGCCGCTGCCGAGCACCTGCTGGTGGAAGGCTTTCAGATCGAAGCGCGGGCCAAGGGCTGCCTCGGCCTCGCGCCTCAGCCGCTGGATCGTCAATCCGCCGATTTTGTAACTCAATGCCTGGCCGGGATTGGCGATGTAGCGATCAACCTCGGCCTCGGCGTCGCTGCGGCCCATGCCGGAATTGCCGAGCATATAGGCCACCGCCTGGCTGCGGCTCCAGCCCTTGGCGTGGATGCCGGTGTCGACCACCAGCCGCATGGCGCGGAGCATCTCGTCATCGAGCGTGCCCCAGTGCTGCAGCGGATCGGTGTAAAGCCCCATCTCATAGCCAAGGGTTTCGGCATAAAGCGCCCAGCCTTCGACATAGGCGGCATTATCGCCAAAACGCTGGAAATCGGGCAGGGTCAGGTCCTGCTCGGCCAGGCTGGTCTGGAAGTGGTGCCCCGGGATGCCCTCGTGCAGATAGAGCGTGGTGACACCGGACAGGAACCGGCTCTGCAGGTCATAGGTGTTGAAATAGAACATTCCGGGCCGGCGTCCATCAGGCGAGCCGAGCGAATAGGAGCCCCCGGCCTCAAACTTGCCGCGGTGGGCGGGGTAAGGGGCAATGCCCATCCGTCCGCGTGGCTGGCGGTCAAACAGGTGCGGGAGCTGCGCATCGACCGAACGTGCCACTTTGGCATAGCCTTCGGTCAGTTCGTCTGGCGTCTTGGGGTGAAAGCGCGGGTCAGAGCGAATGTGGTTGAAGAAGGCTGGCAAAGTGCCGTTATAGCCGAACTGCGCCTTGACCTGTTCCATTTCGCCCTGGATCCGGGCCACTTCACGCAGGCCCAGGGCATGAATTGCCTCTGGCTCCAGCGGCAGGGTTGTGTGCCGATGGATTAGACGGCGATAGATACCTGCGCCGCCTTTCATGGCGGAGATGCCAGGTTCAGTCCGGGCTGCGGGAAGATATTCTTCGGCCAGGAACCGGCGCAGGCGGCGATAGGCCGGCAGAACATCCTGACCGACCACTTCGATCCAGTCTGCCCGGATCAGTGCCTGGCGGGCAGGCGGGATCGCTTCGGGCATTTCGGCCAGCGGCGCCGTGAAGACCGATTCCTCGGCCGGACGCGCCAGCACTTCATCAAGCTGGGCGATCATGTTGACCGTTGTCAGGCGGGTTTCGACCACACCGCTGGCCATGCCCTGGCGAAAGCGGGCGGTCGCCCGGTCCAGCACGGTGGGGAAGGTGCGTAGCAGCGCCAGGTTGCGGCGGTAATCGCGCTCATCACGATAGGGCAGGCTACCGCCCGCGCCGATCAGGGCAGGAAATTCCTCATGCAGCCCGCCGAAATGGTTGAAAGGGCGCACAAGGGTCAGTGCAACGATGTCTGGCGATAGCCAGCCCAGGGCTTCGCGGTTCTGCTCCCGGAAGGCATCGTAGGACAGCTGCCGTTCCGGGCTGAGCCGGGCGCGGTCGATGCGGGCGAGCGCGATCAGTTCGCGGCGCAGCTCGGTGCGCTGTGCTGCCGCCAGTTCATCGCTGAACAGCCGCTGGAGCGCCTGCGGATTGCTGTTGTCGCCCCGCGCCAGGGCGCCCAGGGGATCAAGTGCTTCCTGCGCGCGGGCGAAGGAATTGAGCAGCGCCAGCAACCGGGCGTCTTCGTCCTGCCGGGGCACGGCAGTGAGGGCGGGGGCAGCCGCGGGCGCAGGAGCCGGGGCGATCGCCGCCAGCAAAAACCCCGCCAACAGGAATGCACGGGTCAGCCCCATTTGCGGGTGCGATACCACTTGGTGATGATGTACTTCGTGCCTTTGATCACCGGGGTCCCGGCGTGCAGCGTGTCCTGGTTCAGCGAGCCATCGGGGCAGCTGTTGTTCCAGACGATCAATGCGCCCCGCTGGGGCGGGATCGAAACGCCGATCTTGGGAAAGTCAGTCGTCCCGCCTTCCTCAACATCGTTAAGATAGATCATCGCCGTTATCGAGCGCTGGCCACCACGCTTGCTTTCCGTTTTCCAGTAGGGTGCCTTGGTCCAGAACCAGTCCTGGTGGGGTTTGAATTCCTGCCCCGGGGCATAGCGCTGTCCCTGCATCGTCTCACCGAATTCGTGCGGAATGCCCAGCAGGTCGTCGATCCGGCGCTCGATCATTTTGACGAAGGGATCGTTGCGATCGACATCGCCGGAATAGGACGTGCGCCAGGTGTCGGAGGCATAGCCGTGGTCAAGCACGGCCGAAGGCTGGGCGGTGCGGTCCACCATGGCGATCAGCTGATCGCATTCATCAGGGCTGACAAAGTCACCCAGGGCCCAGATTTCAGCGCGATCGACGGGAACCTTGTGTGCCGCTGGATCGCCTTCCAGCCGGCGGCGGACATGGGCGCCCAGCCGCATCAGCGCGACCTTGTCCGGGTTGGGGCAGGGGGGGTAGTCCATGCAAATATGCCTATCGTCCGGCTGCGCGGCAGGGCAAGCAAAAGCTGCTTGCAGACAATCACGGCTTGCGCCAACTTCCTGATCCATGAGCACAACGAACAGCACAGCGCGCTATTCGCGCGGAGCAATCATCCTTCACTGGCTGATCGCCTTTTTGATCATTGGCAACTTTGTTGGGGCCTGGACATCGGAAGATCTTCCGCGCGACCAGCGGATGATCATGATGGGTTATCATAAGGCAACGGGCATTGTGATCCTGCTGCTCACGCTGGTGCGGATCGGCTGGCGCCTGATCAATCCTCCGCCGCCGCTGCTGGAGACGCTGAAAACCTGGGAGGCGGCGCTCGCGCGGGTCACACACGCGCTGTTCTATGTGCTGATGCTGGCCGTGCCGCTGGCCGGGCTGGGGCTGCATTCGGCCTTCGGACAGGGCAAGCCTGTCAGCATCTTTGGCCTGTTCGATTTCCCCGCCCTGCCGGTCGGGATCGACAAGCCGACCATCGGGCTATTCCATGAACTGCACGAGGTGACGGCCACGGCGATGCTGGTCTTGCTTGGGCTTCACGTTGCGGCGGCGTTGAAGCACCAGTTCCTGGATCGCGATGGCACCCTGGCCCGCATGAAGCCCTTCGGACGCTGAACGCAGGAGAGCCCCCACCCGTGTCCGGGCAGGGGCTCCGCGGGGTCCGTCCACTCTCGGACCGCTACCAGAAGAAGCTGTAGATCACGTCCACGACTTCGCCGGAGTAGGTGTTCACGAGCAGGGCGTCATCATAGTACCGCACCCAGCGATAGGGTCCGTAGACGTCGGGCAGGCGGTACTGCCAAGGATCGTTGATCCAATATCGGTTCGAATAGAACAGCGAATCGAGGAAGAACCCGATGTTCAGCCGGCGATAGCTGTAATTCCGGAAAGGCGAATAATAGATCCCCACCCGGAACGTGCTGGGATAGGTCCGGCGATAGGAATACCAGTCATAGCGCCGGTTATCGCGCCAGCGGTTGTCCCAGCGGCGGTGGTCCTGTTGGGCGGCATAGCGGGCGCGATCACCTCGATTGTCCCACTGGCGGGCTGCGTCGCGGCGATTTTCAACACGGCGGTAGGCTTCGTAATAGCTCCGCCGCGCATCCCCGCGTGACCAGTCTTGCGAACGGTCTGTTTGCCGGTCGGTCCAGCCACGCGCTCGAACAGCGGGCGCAGGCGCGGCTTCCGGCTGCGGGAGGGTTGCGGGGCGGGCAGCATTGCCATGCCCGTTGCCGCCACTGCGGTTGTCCCAGCCGCGCGGGTTGCCGTTCCCGCCGCTTTCGGCGCGGCGATCCGCGCTGCGGTTCCACCCGGGCGCCTGGGCCGCGCGGCTCTGCTGGAAATCGCCGACGGGAGCGGCCTGCGGAGCGGCCTGTGCGGGACGGGCCCACCCTCTGCCCTGGTCTTCGCGCGGGGCCGACCGGGGCGCAGGCCGAGCCTGATAGTCACCACCAATATTGCCGGCGGCTTCACTATCGCGGAACCGGCGGCCTTCTTCCTGCGCCTGCGCATTCAGCGGCAGTGCCAGGGCGGAGACTGCAAGCGCCAGGGCGCTGACCTTGCCGGCAATCGACTTGAGCTTCACGGCCATGGCCGCTCTCCATCCAACGCGCCGCACCATCGACGACGACCCAGAACAACCAGCTAAGTGATTCGCGCTGTCGCCAGGCTGAATGGCAAGCATGGTTCTTTGTTCAGGAATCACACCAAGCCGGTTAAGGGGCTGGCATGTTCGAAACGCTTGATGCCGTGCTGGCCGATGCCGCCGCCCACCTGACTCGCGCCGCGCGGGACCGGAAATCGCCGATGCACGTGCCCGTGGTCGGCACGGGTGATGGCGACCTGAGAATGATGGTGCTGCGGGCCTGCGATCCGGACATCGGGTTGCTGCGCTTTCACACCGATGCGCGCAGCCCAAAGGCACGACAGCTTGGCAGCCACGCGGTGGCCAGCGTCCTGGCTTTCGATGCCGAAGCCAAGATCCAGTTGCGTGTAAAGGGTTATGCCCGGATCGAGTGCGCGGGGCCGGTTGCCGATGCTGCCTGGGCGGCATCATCGCCCTATGCGCGGCGATGCTATCTGGCTGTTGCCGCCCCGGGATCGCCAGCCGAACGGCCGATGTCGGGATTGCCCGAAGCCGTTGAGGGTATTAGGCCCAGCGAGGAACAGCTGCTTCCCGCGCGCGAAAACTTTGCCGCCCTGCTGATTGAGCCTGCCTCGCTTGATTGGCTCTACCTGGCGCATGACGGCCACCGCCGCGCGCAGTTCACGCGGGGCGGGGCGGGTCAGGACTGGCAGGGGACCTGGGTGATCCCCTGACCGGTCAGCACGTCAGCTTCTTGCCCTAGCGCGTCAGCGCGTCAGCTTCTTATAGGCCAGGCGGGTCGGGCGATCGGCTGCATCGCCCAGGCGGCGGCGCTTGTCTTCTTCATAGGCCGCAAAGTTGCCTTCGAACCATTCGACGTGGCTGTTGCCCTCGAAGGCCAAGATGTGCGTTGCCAGGCGGTCAAGGAAGAAGCGGTCGTGCGAGATGACCACGGCGCAGCCGGCGAAGTTCTCGATTGCTTCTTCCAGCGCGGCGAGGGTTTCGACGTCAAGGTCGTTGGTCGGTTCGTCGAGCAGCAGCACGTTGCCGCCCTGCTTCAGCATCTTGGCCATGTGGACGCGGTTGCGTTCACCGCCGGAGAGCTTGCCAACGTTCTTCTGCTGGTCCGCACCCTTGAAGTTGAACGCGCCAACATAGGCTCGGGTCGACATGTCCTGGCCATTGACCTTCATGTAATCGAGCCCGTCGGAGATTTCCTCCCAGACGTTGTGCTTCGGATCGAGGTGGTCTCGGCTCTGGTCAACATAGCCGAGGTGTACCGTTGAGCCGACTTCGATCGTACCGGTATCGGGCACTTCCTTGCCGGTGATGATCTTGAACAGGGTGGACTTACCCGCACCGTTCGGACCGATCACGCCAACGATGCCGCCCGGCGGCAGCATGAAGGACAGGTCTTCGAACAGCAGCTTGTCGCCATAGGCTTTCGAGATGTTCTTGACCTCGATCACCTTGCCGCCAAGGCGCTCGGGCACCTGGATCACGATCTGGGCCTTGCCGATCGGACGGTTGTCCTGGGCGTTCTGCAGTTCCTCGAACTTGCGGATACGGGCCTTGGACTTGGTCTGGCGCGCGGCCGGGGTTTGGCGGATCCACTCCAGTTCGCGCTGCAGCGCCTTCTGCTTGCCGCTTTCCTCGCGGTCTTCCTGTTCAAGGCGCTTGGCCTTCTTTTCCAGGTAGGTCGAGTAGTTGCCCTCGTAAGGGAAGTAACGTCCACGATCGAGTTCGAGGATCCAGCCGACGACGTTATCGAGGAAGTAGCGGTCGTGGGTGATCATCAGCACCGCGCCGGCATATTCCTTCAGGTGATTTTCCAGCCATTCGACGCTTTCGGCATCAAGGTGGTTGGTCGGTTCGTCGAGCAGCAGGATGTCCGGCTTCTGGATCAGCAGCCGGGTCAGCGCGATGCGGCGCTTTTCACCGCCGGACAGGTTATCAACCGACCAGTCCCCCGGCGGGCAGCGCAGGGCTTCCATTGCGATCTCGAGCTGGTTGTCGAGCGTCCAGCCGTCAACCGCGTCGATCTTGCCCTGCAGTTCGCCCATTTCCTCCATCAACGCGTCAAAATCCGCGTCCTCTGGCGGATCGGCCATGATGTTGGAAATTTCGTTGAAGCGGTCGACCAGATCAGCAGTTTCACGCGCGCCGTCCTTGACGTTTTCCAGCACGGTCTTGGTCTTGTCGAGTTCCGGCTCCTGCGGAAGATAGCCAACCGTGATGTTCTCACCCGGCCAGGCTTCGCCGGTAAAGTCGGTATCGATCCCGCCCATGATCTTCATGAGCGTGGACTTGCCCGCGCCGTTCGGACCGACGATGCCGATCTTGGCACCTTGATAGAACTGCAGGCTGATGTCGTTCAGCACCGGCTTCTGCGCGCCGGGGAAGGTCTTGGTCATGCCCTTCATGACATAGGCGTATTGGGCGGCCATCAGGGGGTCCTCTGGAAAGTATCACAAACTGGGATTTGGCCGCGCCAGTACAAGCTGGCGCGGCAGTGGGCAAGCGGATTGCCTTTGATCGGGCGCTGGGTAAAGCAGGGCCATGTTCAAGACCATGACCCGCGCCGCTGCGCTCTCCGCCCTGCTGCTCACCACCGCCGCCCACGCTGCCCCGCCGACTGAAGGTTCGGGCGTGGCCTGGGACATTACCGCAGGCCTGACGACCGAGATCGGCCAGCGCCTGGCCGGATCGGATCGCGAAGCCGCGGCCCGCGATTGGGCCGTGACCCGGCTCAAGGCGTTGGGCTTCGAGAGCGTGCGGATTGAACCGTTCACTTTCGATGGCTGGGTGCGCGGCCCGGAAAGCGCGATGCTGACCGCGCCCTATCCGCACAAGCTGGCCATCGCCGCGCTGGGCTATAGCGCGCCAACCCCAAAGGGCGGGATCACCGCGCCGCTGGTCTATTTCCCGACGCTGGAAGCACTGAAGGCTGCGCCCGAGGGCTCGCTGAAAGGCAAGATCGCCTTTATCGACCATGCCATGCGCGCCGCGCAGGATGGTGCAGGCTATGGTCCCTATGGCGCTGCCCGGCGGCAGGGCCCGTCTATCGCTGCCGCCAAGGGTGCGGCCGGCGTGGTGATCCGCTCAATCGGTACCGACTGGCAGCGCAATCCGCACACCGGCGCAACCAGCTGGAGCAAGGACGTGACCTCGATTCCGGCCGGTGCAGTGTCCAACCCCGATGCCGACCTGATTGTTCGCATTGCCAAGACCGGCAAGCCAATGAGCTTGAGCCTGCAGCTTGAGGGCAAGCCGGTGGCCAAGCTGCCGTCGGGCAATGTCGTGGCCGAATTGCCAGGGCGCGATCCCTCGCTGCCGCCGATCCTGGTTGCCTGCCACCTCGACAGCTGGGACCTGGGAACCGGTGCTTTCGACGATGCGGCGGGTTGCGGGATCATCACCGAGGCCGCGCTGGCCGCACAGAAGGACGCGAAGGCGCTTCGCACAATCCGCGTGCTCTGGGCCGGGGCCGAGGAGGTCGGCGTGTTTGGCGGCGCGGCCTATGCCGAGGCGCACAAGAACGAACCCCACGCCCTGGCGATGGAAAGCGATTTCGGCGCGGACAAGGTCTGGCGCGTCCAGTTCGATTTTGGTCCGGGCAATGCCGCGCTGGCTGATCGGATCGCGGCATCGCTGGCACCGATCGGCGTGGTCCGGGCGGGTGGCAAGGCCAATGGCGGGGCCGATGTGGGTGCGATTGCCCGCGCGCAGAAGCTTGCCGTGGTGGACCTGAGCCAGGATGGCACCCGCTATTTCGATCTGCACCACACCCCGGACGATACGCTCGACAAGGTTGATCCGGCGCAACTGGCGCAGAATGTCGAAGCCTGGCGGCGGGTGCTGGCGATCGTGGCGAACGAGGCAGGCCCGCTGGGCGGGAGTTAAGCCGGGCTGAGAGGGATTTGGTCGGGGAGACAGGATTCGAACCTGCGACATCTTGCTCCCAAAGCAAGCGCGCTACCGGGCTGCGCCACTCCCCGACCGTGTGGGCCCCTTAGGCTCAACTTGCGCTGGTGGCAATCAGGCGCGTGAAGAATCGGATCATGCTGCCAAGGTTCTCCGTCGAGATGTGCTCATTGGTGCCGTGGATCATCTTGGTCTCCTTGGAGGAGAGCCGTAGCGCCTGGAACCGATAGGTATCCTGCGACACATCCTTCATATAGCGGCTGTCGGTCCCGCCTACGACCAGGAACGGGGCCACCGGGGCGCCGGGGGCCTCAGCTTCGGCAGCGGCACGAATCAGCTTCCAGCCTTGCGAGGTGGTTGAGGAAACCGGCGAAGCTTCGCGCGGCTCGCGTTCCCAGCTGAACGTCACCGGCAGCTTGCCCACGGCTTGCTTGGCGCGGGCCAATACGTCGGCCGAGCTATCCCAGGGTGCCAGTCGGTAATTGACCAGGCCAAAGGCTTCCTGCGGCAGGACGTTTTCCTTGGGGCTGCCCTGCAGCATGGTTGGGGCGATCGTGGTGTGAAGCTGCGCCGCGCCGGCGGGCGAGCTGCCCATTTGCGACTTGATCAGGCTGCCGAACAGCCAGGGGTTGGCGGCCAGAACCTTCATCAGTCCGCCCTTTTCGGCGGCAAGGGCTTCGATCGTGCCAAAGGCCGGCTGATCCAGCCGCGCCGGGAACTGACTGGCGTGGATCGCGGTGATCGCCTTGGCGAGCGTAACCGTACCGATTTCCTCAGGCGGCATCGACGAGTGACCGCCGGGCGCCTTGGCTGTCACGCGCAGGGTGGCATAGCCCTTTTCGGCAACCGCGATCATGATTGCGGGTCCGTTAATGATCGGGGCATCGTTGATGATTGCGCTGCCTTCATCGAGCGTGAAGAGCGATTTGACCCCGCGGGCCTTGAGCACCTCGGCCGCGGCCTGCGCGCCGGTTCCGCCAACTTCCTCATCGTGGCCGGAAACGATGATGATTGTCCGTTTGGGTTTGAAGCCCTTGGCGGCGAGCAATTCGGCGGCTTCGAACAGGGTGACCAGCGAGCCCTTGTCATCCACCGCGCCGCGGCCCCAGACTGCGCCGTCGGCAATGACACCGGCGAAGGGCGGGTGCTTCCAGTCCCCTTCGGTGCCGGGGGTGACGGGTACCACATCCTGGTGGGCCATAAGAATGATGGGCTGGAGCGAGGTATCGCTACCGGGCCAGGTGTAAAGCAGGGTGGCCTTGCCCACGATCTCGCGCTGCATCGCCTTGTGTGCAGCGGGATAAGTGGCCTGGAGCCAAGCCTGGAAGCCTTGCCACTGGTCCAGGCGGTTCTGGGCCGGATCCTGGTTCGAAACGGTCTCGAAGCGGATTGCAGCGCCGAGCCGGCTTGCCGCGGCATTGACGTCAGGTTCGATGGCCGGGGCCAGCTTGATATCGTTGGCCTGTGCAAGGCCTTCGGGTGAAAACGTAGCCGTATTCCAGGCAACCACACCGGCCGCCACACCAAGCCCAAGCAGAACCGCCCAAGCAATCTTCTTACGCATAAACTTTCCCCTCCCGGTCACTCACGCGTGGACTGTGGGGGATGGTGGGCCCGGCAGGACTCGAACCCGCGACCTAGCCGTTATGAGCGGCCAGCTCTAACCAACTGAGCTACAGGCCCATCTGCGCGATGGCGGCTGCCGGGTTAGCCGGGGCGATGCTCTTAGGCAAGGGTGACGGCTTGCATGAGGTCTTTGACAGAGGTTGATGCGACATTGCGTTGCCGCAGATAGGCGAACACGCCGCGCCACCAGTCATAGAAAGCGTCGAGATCTGCCTCGCTGCTGACATAGGGCGTGAAACCGGGGGCAAGTGAGGGACTGTGAAAGGCAAAGACCAGTACTGCCAGCCCCTCGTCCAGGGCAATATCGATCCCGCGGATCGCTTCCTCCAGGGTGATGCCCTCGGGCGTTAGCGGAATGCGTTCGAGCAGGCCGGTCTTGGCCAGCAGACCGCGCAGTTGCGGCATGCGCCACATCATCGGGTAGAGCTTTGGCCCGAATTGGCGCAGCAGGCCCCAATAGACTGTGGTCAGGGGGAGCTCCATCAATCGCTGGTCCGGATCAACCCACCAGGGGCTTACCGGGTGATCGCGATAGTCAGGCCCGCCAACGGCGCTGTAATCGAACCGGGAACGGACCGACGTATCGATTGCCATGCCATGCTCAATCAGCATGTCGGCGGTTCCAGGGCCCAGGCCATATCGCCCGGCGCGATAGATCAGTGGGGTGGTGCCGAAGCCATCTTCGATCGTGCTGCGCAGTCGGCGGAACTTTTCGCGCTCAAGCGTGGCGGGGAGGTTTCCGGCAAAGGAATTGGCCTCAGTCACATCCTCGTCATGGGGCGGGTTAACCCAGGGATGCAGCTGCACGCCGATTTCGGCCTTGCCTTGCGCAACCGCATTGCACAGTGCTGCGCGGGCGGTGGGAGATGTCGCCACGGGAAAGTCGACCAGATAGACCGGCACGACGCCGGCACCCTCGCAGAATTCCTGAAAGCGGGCGAGCCGGGCAACCGAATGGAGGGTATAACCTTCGCGCCGGATTGGGCGGGACCAGTCGAATTCCTCTTCGGTATCGACAGTCAGCAGAAAGCGCTGGCCGAAATCAGCCGGGAAGCGGACCCTTTGCGAATGGCCCGGCAAATCGGTGATGCGCGCCTGCGGTACGATTGGGGTTCCCCTTTTCCGCCAGGTACTTCGTGACCGTGGCGGCGTTACGATGCGTGGCTATGATGCTCTGAAATGCCGGTCAAGCCCGGGATCGTGAGAATCAAATCTGAGCCTCTTCGGGTCAGGCCGCCGCCAGCAGCCGAGGCTTCGGCACGGGCGAGGCGCAAGGCGAAGCCAACACCGAAGACGCCAGCGGAAATTGCCTGCGGGACAGCACCCGGTGCGGCTTCAAACAGGTCCTGATCAGAGCGTGTGGCAAGGCTGGCCGGCAGGCTAAGCGCCATGCGAAAGCCGGCCACACTCTCAGCGATCACTATGTCGAGCGTTTCGCCAGGCGCGGCAGTTCCGGCAAGAGTGGCAAGGAGCCGCCACGCAAGGCGCTCTACCTCAAGCCGGGCGAGCGCAACGCGGCAAGGGTCTGGTCCTGCGGAGAGGGTGAAGCTGCTGCCACGCTGGCCGGTGTGGGCGGCAAGCTGCGCAATTGTTGCGGTGAATACTTCGGTAAGATCGCATTCGCCCGTTTCCAGCTGCATTGCTGCGCTTTCTAGCCGGGCCAGACGTTCCAGTTCTTCAAAGGCTGCCAGCATCCGCGCCGCGTCTCCAGCAATACCGGCGGCGAGGGCGCGATATTCATGCGGAGTGGGGCCAAACAACTGCTGCTGGATCACTTCCGAAAAGCCCTGGATCGCATTTACGGGTGTCCGTAGCTCGTGGAGCAACTGGCGGATGCGCTCGGCTTCGCTGTCTGGGGAGGGCGTCGGCGCCGTAGCCACCAGGCTTGGCCAGCGACGCATCCGTCCCTGATGACCAAGGAACTGTCCGCTCAATGGATCAAACCGTGGGCTCGCATCCACCCGCCAGGCGCCGGCAATTCCGGGGCTTCCCGCCAGCTCGATCCGTATCCCGCCAATTGGCTGGCGGCGGGCGATGGCGTTAATCAGCGGATCGGGTGCCCCGGGGGCCGCCAGGTGCTGGCCGATGATCATCGGAGCTACGCCCGGATCCGCCCAGACAATCTGGCCGTTCGTATTCGTGGCAAAATCAAACGCGCGTGCTTCTGGCGGGACATGCAGGACGTGCTCCTCGTCCAACGGCAGCCGCGGCGATTCCCCGGTAACTTCGGGATTGCGCGATTTCCGGTAGGCTTCGATCCGCTTTACTATTGCTGAGATTGAGCCTTCGCCGTCCGCTGGCGCGGTGGCTGTGGTTGCCGGCTCCTGTTCAAGGCCTGCTTTGGTGATGGCAGCCGCTTGGGTGGGCGGCAGGCTGGTCCGGGCGATGCCAAGCCGCTCCAGTTGTTCAGTCAGCAGCGGGACAAGGTCGCTGCGGCTGCCCAGCCGGGCGCGCGCGGTGGGAGGGAGGGCGGGAAGCAGATCAGTCCATTCGGCTGGCTCAAGCCGGGCTGTGTCAATGGCCGCACCAGCCAGCACAGGCTCGGTCGCACTGAGTGCCGCAACCAGCCGGGGGGAGCGCAGGCGCATCGCTTTGTCGCGCAGGATTGTGGCGCGTTCCGGGGCCGGGATCATGGCGGACAGTTCTGCCAGCCGCTGATAGGCGGCCTCGATGCTGTCACTGCGTGCGTCGCTTGGTTGAGTCCCCAGCAGGTCAAGCAATTGGCGATATTGAATGCGGGCCAGCGCCGTTCCCTGCGCACGCAGGCGCAGAACGGTGGCCAGACGATCGTCAAAATGCATTGGGGTATCGCTCAAGTTCGAACTGGCTCTTCTACTAGGTCGCCATAGCAAACTCCCACTTGCGCCATAGCGTTCCGATTGATGCGTTGCAAAGCGGGACGGTTACGATATGAAACAATATTATTATCGCGATCCTGCATGTGGGGCTGTAAAAATTACGAGCTTTTGGCCGCGCGGTGGCAGATGGAAGCGAAAAGGGTGGGTTTGATGGCTAATCTTGATGGAATCGACCGGCGCTTGCTTGCGGAACTGCAGGACGAAGGGCGCGTAACCAATGTGGAGCTGGCCCAGCGGGTCGGCCTGACTGCCCCGCCGTGCCTGCGCCGGGTCCGTGCCTTGGAAGAATCGGGCGTAATCCGCGGCTATCACGCCGATCTGGATGCCTCGAAGCTGGGCTTCGCGATTACCGTCTTTGCGATGGTTTCGCTGAAGAGCCAGGCTGAAGATTCGCTCCGTCAGTTTGAGGATGCGATGAAGGGCCTGCCCGAAGTCCGCGAATGCCACATGCTGAACGGCGAGATCGACTTTATCCTGAAGATCGTCAGCAAGGACCTGCAGAGCTTCCAGGAATTCCTGACCAGCAAGCTGACCCCGGCGCCGAACGTGGCAAGCGTGAAGACTTCGTTAACCATCCGCACCGCCAAGCAGATCCCCGGAGTCCCGCTGGATTAGGCGTGTGGCGCTGGTAGCCTACTTTGCGCTGGCCACTCTTTTTGGATTGCTGTTGGCGGGCATTTCGATCCATGCCAACCGATCTCTGCCCAATTCCGCCGAGTTGCCAATGCAATGGGGTTTTGACGGTCGTCCAACCTGGAGCGCACCACGCAAACTGGCGTTGGCATTTACGCCGGCGTTATATTCACTGACGATGCTGGCAATCGCGTTCCTGATCCCAGTGCAGTGGGAGCCTGACGTGCCGGCAATGCTAGGCGTAATGACAGTCGTGGCCACAGCATTTGTTGCTGCCCACCTGTTCCATATCTGGTTGATCCGTCGCGGCGGCTGAAATCGACCCAGCTAACTCGCTCGCTGCGCCAACCACTCTTCCAGCCACTTGATCGTGTAATCGCCGTGGATGAAATCAGGCTCGCTCATCAGTGCCTGATGCAGCGGGATGCTGGTCTTGACGCCGCCGATCACCATTTCCTCAAGCGCACGCTTGAGCCGCATGATGCAGCCTTCACGGGTGCGGCCCTTGACGATCAGCTTGGCGATCATTGAGTCGTAATAAGGCGGTACCTTGTAACCGGCATAAAGCCCTGAATCGACACGGACATTCATCCCGCCAGCTGCGTGATAGCTGCTGATCAGACCGGGTGAGGGGGCGAAGGTCCACGGATCTTCCGCGTTGATGCGGCATTCGATCGCGTGGCCGTTGAATTCGATATCTTCCTGGGCAACCGAAAGCGGCTTGCCATCAGCGATGCGGATCTGTTCGCGCACCAGGTCAACGCCGGTGATCGCTTCGGTGACCGGGTGTTCCACTTGCAGGCGGGTGTTCATCTCGATGAAATAGAACGCGCCGTTTTCCCACAGGAATTCAATCGTGCCCGCACCGCGATAGCCCATGTCGGCCATGGCCTTGGCAACGATGCCACCCATCCGCTCACGCTCTTCGGGCGAGATCACGGGCGAGGGGGCCTCTTCCAGCACCTTCTGGTGGCGGCGCTGCAGCGAGCAGTCCCGCTCACCCAGGTGGATCGCATTGCCATTGCCATCGCCAAACACCTGAAATTCGATGTGGCGCGGATTGCCGAGGTACTTTTCGATGTAGACGGTGGCATCGCCAAAGGCGGCCTTGGCCTCGCTGCCGGCCTGCTGGATCAGCGTTTCCAGCTCGTCCGGGCCATTGCAGACCTTCATCCCGCGCCCGCCGCCGCCCGATGCGGCCTTGATGATCACTGGATAGCCGGCGGCTTCGGCAATCTGCTTGGCTTCTTCGATATCAGAGACGGCACCATCCGAACCCGGCACCAGCGGCAGACCCAGGGCGCCGGCTGTGCGCTTCGCCTCGATCTTGTCACCCATCGTGCGGATGTGTTCCGGCTTCGGGCCGATCCAGGTGATGTTATGCGCTTCGACGATCTCGGCAAATTTCGCGTTTTCCGAGAGGAAGCCATAGCCGGGGTGAATCGCGTCCGCCTGGGTGATTTCCGCCGCAGAAATGATCGCTGCGACGTTTAGGTAGCTATCCTTTGCCGCCGGCGGGCCAATGCAGACCGCATGATCAGCCAGCCGCACGTGCATGGCATCGGCATCGGCGGTGGAGTGGACGGCAACCGTCTCAATCCCCATTTCATGGGCCGCACGGTGGATGCGCAGCGCAATCTCGCCGCGATTGGCGATCAGGATTCGCGAGATACCCATGGATGGTGCGCCTTACGCGATCACGACCAGCGGCTGGTCGAATTCGACCGGCTGGGCATTGTCGACGAGGATCGCGGTGACCGTGCCGCCACGCGGTGCGGTGATGGGGTTCATCACCTTCATCGCTTCGATGATCAGCAGCGTATCGCCTTCCTTGACGGCCTGGCCGATGCTGACGAAGTTCGCCGCGCCGGGTTCGGGAGCCATGTAGACCGTGCCGACCATCGGCGATTTGACCGCATTGGGATCAGTGGCCGGAGCAACCGGGGCAGCAGGTGCAGCGGCGGCGGCCGGAGCAGCCTGCGGTGCCGCAGTCGGTGCCGGGGCGTGGTGGATCACCGGGGCGATGCCGCCACCGCGCGAGACCTTGATCTTGCGGTCACCATCTTCGACCTCGATCTCGGTGAGGCCGGTTTCGGCGAGCATTTCCGCCAGTTCGCGCACCAGCGCAGTATCGATATTCATTCCGGTGGGGCGGCTGCCTGCCTTGCTGTCGGCCATGCGTTCCTCGACTGGTTGCTTTGGCGATCGCCTATGCGCGGGCCAGCGAACCTAGGCAAGACCCCAGACGCTACGGAATGTTAGCAACCCACAGGATCGAAAAGGCTGGAGGCCTTGGCCGGGCAGGGTAGCAGCCCGGCCAAAGGGCCGCGCCCTATCGATCAGATCCGGCCACTTTACCCCATTGGCGCGCCGCGGTGTATCCAAGGTAGCCGGTACCGAACAACGCATAGAGCGCTTCGGGCATGGCAGAGAGGTAGGCGGTCATGCCAGAGGCGATCGCTTGCGCCGTGTCGGGCCGAAACGCTGCGATCACCCCCATCGGCAGGGCCCACAGGATCAGCAAATACATGACATAGAGGAAACTCGGCCTGGCCCGGCTGGTCCACGGGTCCCGCGAATTGGCCTCTGCGACAATGGCCGAGAGCCGCGCTTCGATCTCAGCCAGGGCCTGCGATCCTTGGAGTTGCAGCAGTTCCAGCTTGGCCTTGTCGCGCGCGCCCTTGTCAGGGATGACCTTGTCAATGATGGCGGCGACGGGGCCAATCAGGGCTTCGAGAATGGGCATGGAGGCTCCTTTGCGTTGCAAGAAGCCGATCCAGTTATACCAATCCTGCGATGTAGGAAAATGCCGGCTGCGCATGGGTTGAACGCAGCGCTGTTGATCGGGGTGTCAAGTTGCTGGGCTGGGGCATAGGGAAGCGCCGTTCAATCCGCTAACGCCACCGGCAAGGTTGCGATCATCTCTGATAATGAACGCTGCCTCGCGTTTCATGGTCAGCCCGTCGATGAACAACGTTCCGAACACGCCCTGGTATTCGTAGAAGACCTCGACAAACATGACCGCCGAGCCTTCCGGGGCGGTGATTGTCTGTGTGCCATTGCCAAGCCCAGTGATTTCCTTGTCATTCAGGCCATTGTTCTCTCCATCATCACCGTAATCAGACACCTTGTTCAGGTTGCCGACACAGCTTTGCCAATGGATGAACTGCTTTTCTTCGCCCGCGTCGTATTCCAAACTGGAAAGGATTATCCTGCCCCGTTGTTCAAGCTCGATTGCTTTTCCCTGCTTCAGGGCGCCCACCATGATCGAATCGAGCTCGGCTTTGGAAACGGTTGGCGTGATCGCGCTGTTGTCGGTTTGGCCCAGACGAGATGCGTTATCGCCAAGCGATATGGCGATGTCGCTGATTTGCTGGTTGACCATCGCCGTATAGGCAAGCTCGGTGCCATACATGCCGAGCGTGGTTAGCAGCGGCAGTGAAATTGCAAATTCCACCAAAGCAGCGCCGCCTTGCGCATCCCAAAGCCCCGCAAACAGGCGAGCAACCCGCTCTCGAACAAATTGCCAAGGAAGAGGTGTCACGTGCAGGTTCCCGTATCGCTTGAATAACCTTCTTGCTTGGCAAACGGTTGGTTCTTTTTGATCGACGTTGCAGTGAGGGTAATTTTTGAATCCTTGTCGGAAATTAGAGGAACGGCAAAAGTGGGGTCATAAACTGCGGTATAGGTGGTAACGACGACGTCATTGGCTCCATCATTTCCCGTACGGGTGGAATCGGCATCCCAGGTCCCGTTGCCATTCAGGTCATCAAAAGCTTCACCGTTGTTGCATTCCCCGTCGCCGTTGGTGTCCGTAAACTTTTCCGGACGGTCGATATCAGCGAAATCGAAATAGCTCTTGCGTTGGCTTGTCACTTCTACTCCCGGCAGGATGGCTTGGATTGCTTTCTCCACCTCGGTGTCGAGGTCAGCAGCTTTTGCGCCTTGCAGCGTGCTGGCTCGCGCTACCGTTTGGACCGCGCCGTTAAGCGCGGCGGCTCCATAAGCCATCTGTCCGGCATTCAGCGTGCCCATCAGGAGCAACAGGAACACCGGAGCAACCAGCGCGAATTCCAGCGCAGTCACGCCTGCCTGGTTGCGGGCTAAATATTTATAAAGGCTACTCATTGCGTCACTCGCAGTTCGCCGATTTGATTGGCGATCTCCTGGAAAGCAGTGTTCAATTCGCCGGCATCGGTTGCTGCAAAGGCGCTATTGGCGGATGCGCACGTCTTCAGATCGTCAGATAAAGCCGTAGCAAAGGAAATCACCCACAGCCGGATGCCCTTGCCCTTAATAGCGTCGCATAAGGCCAGATACCGAGAACGATGTCGTTTTGACTGGTCGGCGAGGTTCCCTCCAGCCGTAATCCGTCTATCGAGTGATTCGATGCCGTACGACGAGAGGGTGACATCATTCGGCGCCAATGCCCCATCCGTCATGAAGATCATGTGGCGCCGCACAGTCCCGCCATTTTTGGGTGTCTCATTGACATTGTCTGCCCAGATGCCTGTCATTGAACTCAACCGGGCCCCCCAGACCAAGCCGATGTCATAATAGGTCTGGCCTGTTGCGACCAGGGAAGCGGCGTAAGCCTCGAAACTGTCGTTATCCATTTCAGACAGCAGTCTGGCTGGGCTGGGACAAGCCCATGAGGCAGTGGATCCAGTGGTAGCGGGGAGGACCGTATTTCGCCTGAACGCGACGTCCGGCCAAAGCGGCTTCCATTTGGTGGCATCATCCGAACCGGGTGCAAGATCTATGTCCAGGTCATAGGCCGCAGTCGGGGTGATGCCCGTGCCTGGGACATAGGAAAAACTGCTGGCTGGCGAAGTTTGGCGTTCTTCGATGCAGCCTGCCCACTTTGATGAGACGACGCTTGGTGAGCCTGCATTGCTGCCGGTCAATGTTGAGACCGCGTTTCCGCCCAGATAACTGCTGACATCATAAGTGACCTGCCGGTACATTACGCCATCGTACGGCTGTGATGCGGATGTCAGGAACTGGGGTTCTTGCCTGGAGTATGAAAAGGTTTGAAAGCTTCTGTAAGCTGTACGCGTATAATGGTACCATTTGGTACCCTGGGATCGGCACTGGTATTCTGTTTTTACTTGATTTTGATTTGAAGTAGTCGTGGTGTTTAAGCGATTTGAATTCGCGTCAATCGTCCATGTCGTAGTATTGGGTGTAGTGGGGCTGCCGCTATTGGCCCATGTCAGATTTTTGGGAATGGCTGTGTCGCAATTACTAGCCGAGGTGAAGGTGATGCCGCTTACCCGGTTCCAGGTGGAATAGGATTCCGCAGTGTAACCGGAACCTGTGCCCGTCATTTGGGCAGGCCCCCATAAGTACCAGCTTCGTGATTGGATGGAATGCGATTTTACAAGGTAATCAGAATCGACATCCATGATTAGCTTGCCAACGTTGACCGATGAACTGAACGGCACGAACCCAAAGCGGATCCGGGCATTGGAATTGGCGGCTGTCGTTGCGAGAGTATCGTAGAAATTGTTGATTGCGGCTTGCAGATCTTGCAATCGTGAGGTCTCGCCCGCGGCTGGCACCTTTCCCGCAGGGGTCAGGGCCATCGATCCAGTGGTGTCGAGCACCATCATGATGTCATTGTTGCCAGTTTCGAGGGAGGACGTGCACTCAACCGACAAATCGATGTCGTTTATGCCGAATATCTTCATGACGGTGGTGTCGATGGTGGACGATACCGAGCCGGCCACAGTGCCGCTCGTGCCTTCAACTGAGTCGCTTGTGAAGTCTGTGTCGGTGGCACCCTCGTTCGCTTCATCGAAGTTTACTTTGAAGTATTTTTCAGCCGTCGCTTTGGCAGCATCATCATAGTTGCCGTTTTGCATCGCTTTGCGGCCGGCCAGGATTCCGGCATCGCATGCCGCCTGCATCCGGTTGCGCACCAAATAGGCGCGGCTGATGTCGACCGAGCCGCCGACCAGGCTGGCAGTCAACAGCATGGCCGCGGCGGCCATCGGCAGGGTGTTGCCCGCGGTAGATTCAATCAGGCTGGGCCAGATGCCGGTTTTTGAAGTCATCGTCTTCCCCCGAACCACGATAGAGGCGCTGCATTCGGCCTGCCTAATGCACTGACTGGGGTTAATACTAACTTACGGTCTTCCCGATTATCTGGCGTCCCGCCACTCAGGTGGCCGGCGCGGCCGGAGGATCAATCTCGGGGACGGGCGGCGTTTCCTGTTCTTCTTCTAGGGGCGTGTCTTCAGAGGGGTTGTCCTCGGGCGCGTCCCCGGGTTGCTCCGGTGCTTCTGCGTAATCACCCTCGGGTGCGCGGCTTTCCGTTGCTGGCACAGGGGAGATCGACGAACTTGGCGTAACCGGCTGGGCGATCACCAGGTTGCTGGGGGCGCTTGACCTGTCCTGCCCGGCGAAAGGCCCGCCGGGGCGGGCGATCAGATAGGCTGCACCCAAAACGCCGAGGGCCACTATCGCCATGATTCTGGAAAGATTTGGCATTTCCAAGCCATAGCCCCGGTGCCCTTGCCAATCGGTTACCAATGCCAGGGAGCGCTCAAACAGCCCGGATTTGAGCCGTTTCCACCGCTGCGACGGGCGGCATCAAGACCAATAAAGCCAGCACTATCAATTTGGTAAGGGTTTATCCCTATTATTAGTCCGGCTTCATCAATCCTTCTCCGGCATAGCGGGGGCTGGCGATGAGCAAACGGTCGCTTGTCGAGCATCATTGGCCAGTTGGCGATGATGGTCCCGAAACGGTCGTTAGGGATAAATCGGAGTTTGAACCAATGAACAAGACCTTCATAACTATCGCGACTTCGCTGTTGGCAGCGGCGCTGCCAGGGGTCGCTCATGCACAGTCAACCGCCAGCGCATCGGCGACGGGCTCCACCACCATCATCCGGCCGATCACGATCACCAAGACCGCGGACATGTCGTTCGGGACGATCGTCAAGCCTGTCACCGGCACTGCGGGAGTTCAGATTCTCAACAATGTCGACGAACTGAACCTGGAAGTTGGGGTTGCTGCCCTCGACCAACCGGTTTCGCGAGCAAAGTTCACGGTCGAGGGTGAAGGCGGGCAAGCCGTCTCGGTTTCGGTCCCCGCTTCGTTCACGATGAGCCAGGGTGCAGAGACGCTTGATGTCGTGCTTGAGCCGGATTTTGCCGCATCGGTAACCCTGAGCAATGCTCTGGGGTCTAGCGGAACCGCTGCGCTTAACATTGGGGGCTATTTCTATGTGCCCAGCGATACGCCATCCGGTCTCTATTCCGGCTCGTTCACGGTCACTGTCGCTTACGAATAAGCGCGGCCAGCCAGATAAAGGCAGGATCCGGCAATGGGTCAGACCGGCCTCGGGCCAGCAAGACGGGCAACAGCGTGCAGGCTAGCCTGTGCGCTGTTTGTCTTGCTGGAAGGCGCTGCCGCGCTCGGCCAGACTAGCGCGCCCGCAGTAACGCCGGCACTTGCACCTGCGAAAGCGAACTCGGCCACGGCCGGGGGTTACGTCCGCATCGAACCGGCAGTTGGCGGCAGCTTTGCCCTCGAAGCAACCCGGCAGGCAGTTACGGCCATTTTCCAGCCGCGCTCGCTTGAAACGATTACGCAGTTTCCCCGTTTAGTGCGCAGGGGCGCTTCGGCCTATAGCGCGCTGATCGCGCCCCTTGGCGGGCAGCCGATGCTCTATGCCGGCGATGCCAGCGAAGTCTACGCCTATTTGGCAATCAACAGCATAAATTACCCGCAATATGCTGATTTTAATAATTTTATAGGATCGCAGGGCCGTCTGAAGGTGGTCCTGGTCCTCGTCAACTTCAACTAGCATTCGGAGCCTTCTGTCGTGAGACCACTCTTCCGTTTTGCACGCCAAGCGGCATTAACCATGATTTCAATGGCCAGCTGTCTGGTTTCGACAGTTGCGCCCGCGCAGGAAACTGCGGCGCAAGCGCCTGTCAGATCCTTTGTTGCCGCGCCCGTGGCGAACATCAACATCACCCCGCGCCGGGTGGTGTTCGACGGCACAAAGCGGACGGAGGCGGTTTACGTTTTCAATCAGGGCACGGCGCCCGTCACCGTTGATGTCGGTCTGGTTGACAACGTGATGCTGCGTAACGGTGAGATTGTTCCCCCGGAAAAGCTGGCGAAGCGCGATGCAGCGGATCAGGCGGCGGGTGCAAGGTTGCAATCCGCACGGGAGTTCATCCTGGCTTCGCCATCGCGTCTGACCCTTCCGCCAGGTAAGGGGCGGACAATTCGCCTTCGCGCCGCCGCGCCAGATGGCGTTACGGTTTCCGAATGGCGCACGCACCTTACCGTCACCACGGTTCCGACAGCCGATGCGGGCCTGACTGCTGAGGCTGCAGCCGGCCTGCGTACTGGTGAGCTGGCATTCAAGATCCAATCGGTATTCGGCATTAGCATCCCGCTGATCCTGCGCAGCGGCACCGTGGATGCGGCGGCGGCAATTTCGGACCTGAAGCTTGGCATGATCGATGCGCCGGTCGGGCCTGCGGGCGAAGTGCGCCAGGTTCAGGCCCTGACCTTTGATCTGACACGGACCGGCAACGGTTCGATCTTTGGCAATCTTGAAGTAAGGTCTCAACACAAAAAACAAAATGAAATCATAGGTTATGTCAGGGGACTTGCAGTCTATCCTGAAATTGACAGCCGGCGGGTGGCGATCCCGCTGATGCGGGTTCCCCAGTCTGGCGAGACAGTTTCCGTCACGTTCATTAGCGATGATCCGCAACTGCCCAACCTGCGCCCAACCGGGACGCTGATCGTTCCCTGACATGCCACGTTTGCTCGCCTTGATTGGGGCCGTGCTGGCGGGTTTGGCGGTGCTTGGCGCACCGGCAAGCCTCCACGCGCAACCGGTTTCGGCGGCACTTCAGCGCAGCGACTATCTGCTGCTTGCGGTGCAGTTCGAAGGCAAAACCCTGACTGAAGCGATGACTGCCTATGGTGATCCGGCGGATCCATTGCTGCCGATCGATGAATTCACCCGGATGTTCGAATTGGATGTGCAGGTTCAGCCAGCGGTGGGGCGGGTGACGGGGCGGCTGGGGGAGCAATTGCGCCCCCTGACGATCGACCTGGCCAGTGGAGAAGGGCGCAGCGGCTCAGTTGGGGTTGCGATCAAGCCGGCCGACGTGGTTGTAACTCCAACTGAGATCTATTTGCGGGCGTCCCTGTTGACCCAGCTTTTGCCGCTCACGCTCAAGATTAACGAAGACAACCTGCTTGTTCGCGCGGAAGCCCGGGAAAAACTGCCGATTCATGCGCGCCGTGAACGGGCCGAACGGCAATTGCGTCTGAACGCGGTTTCAAACGATCCGGTTGATGTCTATCGGATCGCCTCACCCTATCGCTGGATCAGTCGCCCGGCATTCGATGTTACTGTTGACCTGGGCAACGATTCTTCGGGCAACGGCATTGCGCGGCGGGCAGAGGGGCGCTTCGCACTCGACTTGCTGACCACCAATGTTACCGGCTTCATGGGCACAGATGGACGCGGAAAGCTCAGCAGCATGCGGATCAGGGCAGAGCGCCAGGCCCAGGACAAGGCACTGTTCGGCCCGCTGCAAGTAAGCCGATTTGCGGCCGGTGATATCTTTACGCCCGGTCTACCTGCCGGCCCGCGTGCGGTGAGCGGCGCCGGTGTGCTGCTTTCAACGGCGCCAGTCCAGCAGTTGAGCGTGTTCGAACGCATCGATCTGCGGGGTGAGCTGCCGCAGGGCTATGATGTCGAGCTTTACGTTAACGACGTGCTGCGCGCGGCGCGGAATACGGCGGTGCAGGGACGTTACGAGTTCCTGGATGTACCCTTGGTGCGCGGGGTCAATGTGATCCGCGTTGTCACGTTCGGGCCCCGCGGGGAGCGGGACGAGCAGACCCGTGTCATCAATGTTGGCGGCGGCCAGGTTGAAGCCGGCCGCACGATCATCGAGGCCGGGATCGTGGCGCAGGACCGGCCCGTGATCGATCTGGACCATACCTTTTCGGAATTTGGCCGCGGGCGGGGCAAGCTTCGCGCCGTGGCATCGCTTGCGCATGGTGTTTCACCGATGCTGACGCTTCAGGCAGGTGCCGCCTTGTTCCATGACCAGATGGGCGATTTGCATCGCGTGGTAAGCGGCGGCCTGCGCAGTTCGCTGGCAGGACTTGCGGTTCAGCTTGATCATGCCCGCGATTTCAAGGCTGGTTCGGCGACTGCGCTGGGCATTGCGGGTAACATTGCCGGGGCATCGATGGTTGCCCGGCATGTAGAATATGGCGGTGGCTTTGCCGACGAGAACATTGCCCATTTCGATCTGTCCCGTCCGATGACACGGTATAGCGAATTGACGTTCGACCTGACCGTCCCGTTCCTGAGCTCCAGCCGCCTGCCATTATCGGGCCGGATCGAGCGGGCAGGATTCGCCGATGGCGCGAATTTTGTGGCGCGGGGCCGTACAGCGGTTTCGGTTGCGGACAATCTTGTGTCGCTGGGCGCGGACTACACCCGAAACACGCGCGGCAATTCTGTGAATCAGCAGCTTACCGGCAACGTATCAGCTTCGCGCCTGGTCGATTACAAATGGCAGCTTCGCGCGTCGAGCGAGTTCGAACTGCGCCCGATAGCCCGCCTGCGCGCCGTGGCGTTGACGGCAGATCGCAATCTGTCCGATCGGTACGGCTTGCGACTGGGGCTCAGCAAATCCTTTGGGGCGTCAGCCGATAACCGTCTGTCGGCTGGCCTTTCGGCGCGCCTTCCGGTGGGGTCGGTCAGCCTGAACGGTGACTTTTCCACATCGACCAAGCATTGGCGGGTCGGGATGCAACTCAACTTCGGCTTTGCGCCCAACGCTGGGCGCGGCGGCTATCGTTTCACTCCGCCGGGTCCGGCCAGCGGGGCCAGCGCGGTCTTGCAGGCGTTTCGCGACAGCAACGGCAATGGCCGCTTCGATCGCGGCGAGGAGCCGCTTTCGGGTGTTCGCACCAATGGAGCATTCGGGCCGGTCGCCACTGACAACCAGGGCCGGGCGTTTATAACCGGGCTTGGCGATGGCCCTGCCGGGCTGATGCGTATCGATACGAGCAAGGTTGATACCGTGTTCGATGCTACGCCATCCAAGATGGTCAGTTTTACCCCGCGGCCGGGCCTGGTCATGCAGGTGCCCTTTGCCATTGTACCGACCTCGGAAGTGGCGGTCGCGATCAAGCTGCGACAGCCAGACGGGACCATGAAAGGGGTTTCGGCGGTCCGGCTCAACCTTGTTGACGCGAAGGGGCAAAAGGAAGCGGTGTCCACCGAGTTTGATGGCATTGCAGTATTTGAGCAGGTTCGGCCCGGCGATTACACAATCGAACTTGATCCGGCGCAAGCCGGCCGGCTGGGAATGAAGCTGGTCGCGCCTTTGCGCTTCACTGTTACCGCAAAAACCGGGCTACGGCGGCTGTCCGGCGAAATCCGGTTCGATAGGGAGCTTGGCCAATGATCCGGCGTATGATGCATTTGCTTGCCATGCTTTTCGTCGCTGCCGGGTGGGCACAAGCGGCGGGCGCGCAGACTTTTGCCGTTGCGTCGATTACCAATGTCGACGTTGGCCGGCTTGCCGCAGCCGCCGTGGGTGAAACGGTTTTGCGGATCGATCCGGCGACTGGCAGCGTCACCACAGTATCGGGTTCAGGCAACAGGTTGACCACCCAGGGCGCACGCGCTTTGGTTACCATCTCGTGCGCAGTTGGCTCCAACTGCAACGTATCCAAGTCGCGTATCACCATTTCTACAACCGGAAGCCCCAGCGGCCGGGCACTGGCGTTACGCAACTTCACGGTTTCAACGGCAGGAGCCAGCGCTACACTCGACACGCAACCGGGAACGGGGTCGAACATAACCTTTACGCTCGGGCCGATCGGCTTGAACCAAAGCAAAACCTTTTGGGTCGGCTTTGACTTGCCCGTCCTCGGCGATGACGCGGGTGGCTCTTCCGGTGCGGCGGCGAGCCCGTTTCTGGTGACCGTGGCGAGACTGACCGGAACAGGAGCCAACTCGCTTTCACAGTCCGCCACGGCGAGCGTTGTTCGGGCTCTCTCGATCACGAAGACGGCTGATCTGGATTTTGGGCGCCTTGTCGCACCTTCTGCGGGGAGTGGCCTGGTCAGTCTCGATCAGGCGACCGGGCAAGTTTCAGTAACCGGGATCGGCGCCGGTGCATTGCCAGCGCCAAGCCCTAGTGTCGCCCGGTTCGCCGTGTCAGGCGAGGGCGGGCAAAGCATCACGGTTTCGGTGCCGTCCAGCCTGACCCTGACCGGCCCGGGCGGATCGATCCAGGTGACCACCAGCGCCAATGTCAGCGGGGCGCAGACGCTTAGCGGTTCCATGGGAAGCGCCGGAGCCCTGGCTGTCCGGGTGGGAGGCAGCTATCCAATCAGCGCGGCAACCCAGAAGGGTACCTATTCCGGCAGCTTTACGGTTATGGTGCAATACAACTGACCAGATTTGACCCGCGCTGTTGGCGCAGGAAATGCTGATCAGGCCTTGCAAGAAAATGGTCGGGACGAGAGGATTCGAACCTCCGACCCCCACACCCCCAGTGTGATGCGCTACCAGGCTGCGCTACGTCCCGACCGGTTCCTGCCCGCGATGCGGGCTGGGGAGCCGCGCTATAGGCAGGGTGTGGCATGATGGCAAGCGTGCTGCGACAATCCGGCACTTTGCCACTTCAAGCCCTTGAACCTGACCGGACAAGCGCCATTTGCGCCGGGTTCGACCGGTGGCTGCGTTGCTATGGCAGCGGCTTGCTGCTAGTCGCGCGCAATTGCGCCAGGGGCGCGGGCAGGGGTGGCGTCATGACGGCATCCGGTGCGCGTTGCTGGTGCGGGGCAAACCCTTGTCACGAAAGCTGTTAACGCGATGCACACACCGCTTCTTCCGATCCTCGCCGCCGCTGGCGGGGCTGCTGCCGAACCGCCGGTCTGGATTCAGTTCCTGCCACTGGTTGCCATGGTGGTCATCTTCTGGTTCCTGATCCTGCGTCCGCAGATGCGCCGGCAGAAGGAACAGCAAGCCAAGCTGGCCGGGATCAAGAAGGGCGATCAGGTGCTCACCGGTGGCGGCCTGATTGGCAAGGTCGTCAAGGTTGACGAACATTACGCCGAGATCGAACTGGGCCAGAACATCAAGGTCAAGGCGCTGAAGTCGACGATCGCGGACGTGATTCCGCCAAACGGCACGGCCGCAAACGACTGATCCGGTCCGTATTTCCCAAGGCAGGTTCTAGATGCTCGATTTTCCCCGCTGGAAGCAGCTTTGGCTGTGGTTCATCACGCTGGTGGCCTGCCTTGCGGCGCTGCCCTCGCTCCTTTCGGTCGGCGGGGTAAACCTGCCCGACAGCCTGCCGAGCCCCAAGATCAACCTGGGTCTCGACCTTGCTGGTGGCAGCCACATCCTGCTTGAAGCCAATCCCGATCAGGTGCGCCGCCAGCGGCTGGAAACAATGGAAGAAGACGTCCGGGGACGGATGCGCCAAGCCGATCCGGCGATCCGCATCGGCGACATTTCGACCAAGGACGGCACGGTCAGCTTCATCGTGGCCGATCCAGGTCAGGTTGATGCCGCGCGTGAACAGCTCCAGACCCTGACCAGCGGCGCGCAGCTGACCGGCCAGCGTGACTGGGACCTGCAGGTGCTTGATGGCAACCGCATTGTCCTGCGTCCGACCCAGGCCGGCATCGATCTGGCCATCAGCCAGGCGATGGATACGGCAACCGAAGTGGTCCGCAAACGTATCGACGCTCTCGGCACGCGTGAGCCGACGATCATTCGGCAGGGCGCCAACCGCATTGTCGTGCAGGTTCCGGGTCTGAAGGATCCGGCTGCGCTCAAGAACCTGCTGGGCCAGACGGCGAAGCTTGAGTTCAAACTGGTCGATTCGCTGGCCCTGCCGAGCGACGTGGCTCAGGGGATCGCGCCTCCGGGATCGGAAATCGTGCCGCTGGAAGCTGCGCCGGGTTCGACCCAGCCAGCCGGGGCCATTGCGGTCAAGCGCCTGGGCGGGATCAAGGGCGATCGCCTGACCAATGCCCAGCAGAGTTTTGACCAGCAGACCAATGAGCCGGTTGTCACCATTACCTTTGACCAACAGGGCGGCGCCAAGTTCGCCAAGCTGACCACCGACAATGTCGGCAAGCCGTTTGCGATCATCCTGGATGGCAAGGTGCTGTCATCACCTGTGATCAATGAACCGATCATCGGCGGTACCGCGCGCATTTCGGGAAGCTTCACGATCGAGAGTGCCAACCAGTTGGCAATCGCGCTGCGTTCGGGTGCGCTGCCGGTTGACCTGAAGGTGGTGGAAGAACGCTCGGTTGGTCCGGACCTGGGCGCTGACTCGATTGAGAAGGGCATGATTGCCTTCGGCGTTGGTACCGTGGCGCTGATGCTGTTCATGCTGATTACTTATGGTCGCTTCGGGGTCTACACCAATGCGGCGCTGATCCTGAATACGCTGATGATCCTGGGGATTATGGCGATTCTGAATACCACGCTGACCCTGCCGGGGATCGCGGGCTTCGTGCTGACGATCGGTGCGGCGGTTGACGCCAACGTGCTGATCAACGAGCGCATCCGCGAGGAACGGGCACGCGGGCGGCGCGTCGTCAATGCCGTGGAAATGGGTTATACCGAAGCCAGCCGGGCGATCTTTGATGCCAACATCACCAACGTGATCGCGGCAACGCTGATGTTCGTATTCGGCTCTGGCCCGGTCCGCGGCTTTGCCGTCGTGCTGATGATCGGGATCGCCACCTCGGTCTTTACCGCTGTTACCCTGACCCGCATGTGGGTTGCCGGCTGGCTGCGTCGCGCACGCCCCAGTGAACTGGTGCTCTGAGGGAGCAAATCGATGAAACTGCTCAAGCTTGTTCCCGACAACACCAACATCCGTTTCCTGCGGTGGCGGGTGCCGTTTTATGTCATCAGCCTGATCCTGATCGCTGCCTCCTGGGGCATGGTCCTGACCAAGGGCCTCAACCTGGGCGTCGATTTCGTTGGCGGGCAGATGATCCGCGTGACCTTCCAGAGCACGCCGGCGGCGCCAGTCGCCGAACTGCGTGAAACAGTTGGCAAGCTGGGTTATGGCGAACCGATCATCCAGCAATTCGGCAAGCCAAACGAAGTGTCTATCCGGATGAAGCTGCCCGAAGGTTCGGCGCAAAACGCCGACCTGGCGGACCAGATGGCACGCAAGATCACAGCCGCGATCAAGGCCGATCATGCCGATGCCCGCATCGATGGCGTGGATTCGGTTTCCGGCAAGGTCTCGGGCGAGCTGTTCAAGACCGGGATGCAGGCGCTGCTCGCGGCCATGGCTGCGATCTCGATCTACATTTGGGTGCGGTTCGAGTGGCAGTTCGGCGTGGGGGCGATGTTCAGCCTGATCCATGACGTGTCACTGACGCTGGGCTTGTTCGCGATCACGCAGATGGAATTCGATCTGAACATCGTTGCGGCCTTGCTGACGCTCATCGGCTATTCGCTCAACGATACCATCGTGGTCTACGACCGGATCCGCGAGAACATGAAGAAGTTCCGCAAGATGCCGATGCCGGAACTGCTCGACCTGTCGGTCAACGAAACGCTTAGCCGCACGATCGTAACCTCGCTGTCGGTGTTGATCACGCTGCTTGCCCTGCTGCTACTGGGCCCGAACGTGATCTTTGGCTTTACTGCCGCGATCACGCTGGGGATTTTCGTCGGGACGTACAGCTCGGTCTATATGGCCGCGCCGATCCTGATCTGGCTAAAGGTCAATCCCACCAGCTTCGTACCGACTGAAACCGACGTGGAACGTCAGGAACGCCTGACGCGCGAAGGCGCCTAATCGCGGGCCAAACGCCGCCAGTGCTCAACGAGCGCGGCGGCGTTGGCCTGCCAGCTCATCCCGGCAGTGGCCTCTTGCACCCGTTCCGGTGCGGGAGGGGCGGCAAGGATCGCATTCACCGCCGCTGCGATTGCCCCGCCATCGCGCGGGACCAATCGGCCCCAGTCCGGATCAGTGATCAATTCCTGCGCGCCGGGGATGGGCGAGGTCACGACCGGGGTGCCGCAGGCCAAGGCCTCCACCCAGGCGTTGGCCAACCCTTCGCTGGCTGACGGCAATACAAAGACATCGGCCGCGTTAAGCAGCACGGGCAGCTCGTTATGCGGGGCGCTGCCCAGAAACCGGACCCGCTCAGACAGGCCCAGGCTTGCAGCCAGGGCACGCAATGCCGGCTCGTCCGGGCCCGTGCCGGCAAGTAGCAGGATCGCATTGGGCAGCCGGCCTAAGGCCTCGATCACGAAGCGTTGTCCCTTGCGGGGGATCAGCGCCCCCACTGTTGCGAGCACGGTTGTTTCGCGTGGCAGGCCAAGCTGATCGCGGCACATCCGACGATCATAGGGGCGGAACAGGTCTGCATCGAGCCCGGTGCGGTGGAGGGTGATCTTCTCGCGCGGGAGGCCCAGCGCGGCCATGTCATCGATCAGGCCTTTGGATACGGCCAGCAGTCCCGCCGCGTGCCGGCCTGCCTTGCGGATTTGCGAGGCGGTGGCGCGTTGGTGGCCCCAATGCTGGATATCAGCGCCGCGCGCCTTGATCGACACGGGCAGGCCCAACACGGCACCAATCCTTGCGGCCGCAAAGCCATCCGGATGAAAGAACTGCGCGTCGACCAGGTCGAACGGCTGCTCGGCATGGAGCCGACGCACAATTGGCAGGACTGCACGGACAATCGCTCCGGCATTAAAGCGGCTGCCCACTTTGGGCAAAAGCATAAAACGCGGGCGCAGGACGGTAACGCCGCCGCGAACCTCGCGCTCTGGCAGGCGGCGCAGGTGCCGATAGCGCGGATGGAGCGAGAGCGGGAAAGGCGGTAAGCCAATTGGGTTGATCAGCGTCAGGTCAACATCGCCGCGCTTGGTCACGGCCTGCATCTGACGCTCAACGAAAATGCCGAAGCTGGGAACCTGACCGTTAGGGTAGAGCGTGCTGAGCGAGATTACGCGCAACGGCCGGGTCACAGCTTGCGCACCAACATTTCCGCAACCGCGATCCATGGCGGGCTGTCGATCACAACCTGCCGGCTGCCCGGGCCAGGTGCCAGAATAGCAACGCGTCTCTCATCGCGGTCAATCAGCCGCCCAAAAGCAAAGCGACCGCCGGGGCGAGGGGCCAGCACATCGCGGTTCAGCAGGCGGGCATATTGCTCCGGACCGTGCTGGCGCAGCCAGACCTGATCGCCAGAGCGATAATCACCCGCGCCTTGCTCGATCGCCAGCGCCACCAGCGGAGCATCGCCGCCCAGTTCGGTGGGCAGGATCGCGTCGCGCGGAGCGGGCAGGGCTTCGGCGCCGCTCTCAGTAAAACGGGCGATGTAGCGTGGCTGCTCGCTTTGTCCGCCGCGCACCAGCAGTTCTGGATCCACCTCCAGCGCGGCGGCAATCCTGTTCATCCAGCCGAGCGAAAGCTGGCGCATCCCGGTCTCCAGGCGGCCGATCGTCTGGGCCGTGGTCTGAGGGGAGCAGCGTTCGGCGACGTCGGCCAGGGTCAGGCCCTTATGCTTGCGGATGTCGCGGATGCGGTTGATCACGAAAACACCTTGATTAACCAAATTGGTTTTTCACTTTCCTACAGTTTGCCATTTTTGGCAAGGCATGAATCGGCTAACTCGAGGGGAATGCGCATGAAACAGGTCCTTGTTGAACGAGAACTCGATCCCAGCGGGCCGCTGGCATCTCCGCCACGGGTGGGGCGGCGGCGGGTGACGGTGAACCTGGCGGAGAGCCCGCTGTCTTGGCTGCACGCGCGCGGGCATCTGACCGATGCGCAGCGCGCCGCGGGGGAGTGCCTGCGCCGCGACTTTGAACGGGCGCAATTGGCGCCGGGCGTCACGATGCGCTGGGATGCTGTGCGGATTTCCGGGAGCGGCGGCGAACGCGGGCTTAATCCAACCGAACGGCAAATCGCGGCGCGCAGCCGCTTTGATGGCGCCATTGCCACGGCGGGCAAGGACCTGTCAGATATCCTTTGGCGCGTGGTCTGCGCGGGCGAAGGCCTGCCAACGGCGGAGCGTGCCCTGGGCTGGCCGGTCCGCAGCGGGAAGCTGGTGCTGCGGATCGCGCTCGACCGCGTCGCCGGGTATTATCGGATCACCTAGCCTTCGACCTGTTCGGCCAGTTCGAGCCAGCGTTCCTCGGCCGCATCCTTTTCGGCCCTGGCAGCCTCGATTGCCTTGGTCAGGGCGGCAAACTTTGCCGGATCGCGGGTGTAGAGCGCGGGATCGGCAAGGGCTGCTTCGTCGCGGGCGATCTGGGCAAGCAGCTCCTCGATCCGGCCCGGCAGCAGATCGTAGTCACGTTGGTCCTTGTAGGACAACTTGGCCTTCTTCGGGGGTGGGGGCGGGGCAGGAACTGGGTTCTCAACCGGGCCCTTGGCCGCCGTCTTGACCGGCGCAATCCGCTTGGTGCGCTGCTTCTCCCAATCGGCATAGCCACCCGCGACGATATCGACCTTGCCGCTGCCATCGAGGCCAAGCGTGACCGTCACGGTCCGGTCAAGAAAGTCGCGGTCGTGGCTGACGATCAGCACGGTGCCGTCGTAATCGGCGATCACTTCCTGCAGCAGGTCAAGCGTTTCGAGATCGAGGTCGTTGGTCGGCTCGTCGAGCACCAGCAGGTTGGACTTGCGGGCGAATTCCCGCGCCAGCAGCAGCCGCGAGCGTTCGCCGCCCGAGAGCGTGCCGACGCGGGCGTCGACCAGACCGGGATCGAACAGGAAGTCCTTGAGGTAGCCCTGGATATGCTTGCGTACACCGCGCACGTCGATCCAGTCGCCGCCTTCGGCCAGCACGTCGCGCACGCGCTTTTCAGGTGAAAGCAAGCTGCGCTGCTGGTCGATCATCACGCCGTGAAGGGTCTTGGCGAGGGAGACCGTGCCTTCGTCTGTCGGCAGCTCGCCGGTCAGCAGCTTCAGGAGCGTGGTCTTGCCCGAACCATTGGCACCGACCAGGCCGATCCGGTCGCCACGCTGGATGCGGAGCGAGAAGTCCTTGATGATCGTCCGATCACCAAACCGCTTGGTGACCTTTTCGGCGACGATGACCGACTTCGTCTTCACATCATCAACCGCCAGCTTCATCTTGGCAGCGCCTTGTGGGCTGAGCATCGCGGCGCGCTGAGCGCGCATTTCCCATAGTTTTTCCAGCCGGCCCTGGTTGCGCTTGCGCCGCGCGGTGACGCCGCGCTCCAGCCAGTGCGCCTCAATCTTCAGCTTCGCGTCCATCTTTTCGGCGGCGCGGGCTTCTTCGGCATAGACCTGTTCCATCCAGGCCTCGTAGCCGCCAAAGCCAATGTCCTTGCGGCGCAGACTGCCCCGATCCAGCCAGATCGTCGCCTTGGTCAGGCGTTCAAGGAAGGTCCGGTCGTGGCTGATCACCACGAAGGCCCCGGTATAGCGGCCAAGCCAGCCTTCCAGCCAGTCGATCGCCGCAAGGTCGAGGTGGTTGGTCGGTTCGTCCAGCAGCAGCAGGTCAGGATCGCTAGCCAATGCCCGCGCGAGCGCGGCGCGGCGTCGTTCACCGCCGCTGGCGCTGTCCGCTTTGCGATCCAGGTCAATACCCAGCTGTCCGGCGATGGCTTCCACCTCATGGCGCGGCGGGGCGTCCTTGCCGTGCAGGGCAAAGTCCATCAGCGTGTCATGGCCGGTGAAGAACGGATCCTGTTCCAGCGTCACGATTTTTGTGCCGGGCTGGATCGATCGCTTGCCCTTGTCGGCTTCGATCTCGCCCGAGATTAAGCGCAACAAGGTGGTCTTGCCGGCGCCGTTACGACCGATCAGGGCCAGGCGGTCGCGCGGGCCGATATGCAGGTCAAGGTCGCGGAACAGCCAGCCAGAGCCTTGTTGCAGGCTAAGGGCTTCCCAGGAAAGGATCGGTGCGGCGGCCATGGTCGGGGCGCCCTAGCGGGTGAGACAGAGCGTTGACAAGCACCGATGGGGTGCGGATGAAGGGGCATGCGTACAGTCTGGCTCAACGGGGAGTACCTGCCCGAAACCGAAGCAAAGGTACCGATCTTCGATCGCGGCCTTCTTTTCGCCCAAGGCGTTTATGAAGTGACCCCGGTTATTGACGGGCATTTCTGCAACTGGCCCTATCACGCCGAGCGGATCGGCCGATCGATGGCGCTGGCGCGGATTACCGATAATACCGATTGGCCGCCGATCCTCGACGAGCTGATCCGACGCAATGGGCTGACCGAGGGGCGCATCTATTTGCAGGTAACCGGAGGTGCGCCGGCGGATCGCGATTTTCTCTCACCCGCCGATCCTGTCACGGCAACGCGCTTTGCCTTTACCCAGGCGGCACCGGTAGTCGATCAGCCCAAGGTGGGTGAGGGCATGCGGATTATCCTGCATCCCGAAGGCCGTTGGGCGCTTCGCGCCGCCAAGACCACGCAGCTGCTTTATGCCGTGCTGGCCAAGGAAGCCGCGCGCGATGCCGGGGCGGATGATGCCTGGCTGGTCGATAACGGCATGGTCACCGAAGGGACCAGCGCCAACGCCCATATTATTGACAGCCGCGGTGTGCTGGTTTCGCATCCGGTTGATCACGGCGTTCTGCCCGGGATCACGCGCCTTTCCGCCCTGCCGCTTGCCCGCGAAATGGGGCTTGCGGTGGAAGAGCGGGCCTTTTCGGTGGATGAGCTGTTCGCAGCGCGCGAAGCCTTCATCACCAGTGCCACGACAGTGGTCATGCCGGTGGTAGAGGCTGATGGCCGCAAGATTGGCGATGGCAGGCCTGGTGCCCTGACGCTGGAACTGCGGCGGCGCTATGTGGAGCGGCTGCGTCAGGCATGAGCCATTCACAGTCTGTTCAATCCCGGCAGGTTAGGTGCCGCGGCATGATCCGAAGTGCTCTTGCAATTGCTCTGATGATCGGCACGCCCGCCGTTCCGGCCTTTGCCGGTCAAGGTGACGAAGCCGGCATGGCCCGCAAGGACCTGCGCGCCGGCAATGTCCGCCCGCTGCGCGAGATTGAACGGCGTGTTTTGCCGATGATGCCCAATGCACAGTATTTGGGCCCTGAATACGATCCGGCGGCTTATACCTATCGCCTGAAGTTCATTCGTAACGGGCGGGTCATGTTCATCGATGTCGATGCCCGTTCCGGCGAAGTTGTGCGGCAGTCCCGCTAGCTTGACGGCATTGGTGGCGCCAAGCAGAACTGCATCTTACCACAGGGGAATTTTCCGATGCGCATCCTGATCGTCGAGGACGAACCGACCCTTGGCAAGCAGCTCAAGTCGACACTTGAGGCGACCGGCTATGCGGTGGACCTTTCGACTGACGGAGAGGACGGGCACTTCATGGGCTCGACCGAAGAATACGATGCTGTGATCCTCGACCTTGGCCTGCCAGAGATCGATGGGCTGACCGTGCTTGGCATGTGGCGCAAGGAAGGCCGCAAGTTTCCGGTCCTGGTGCTGACCGCGCGTGACAGCTGGTCGGACAAGGTGGCCGGGCTTGATGCCGGGGCCGATGATTACCTGGCCAAGCCGTTCCAGACCGAGGAACTGATTGCCCGCCTGCGCGCGCTGATCCGCCGTGCCTCGGGCAATACCTCCAGCGAACTGACGGCCGGTGATGTGCGGCTTGATACCCGCTCGGGCCGGGTCACGCTCAACGGAGAGCCGGTCAAGCTGACGGCGCAGGAATACAAGCTGCTGTCCTATCTGCTGCATCACAAGGGCAAGGTCGTCAGCCGCACAGAATTGATCGAGCATATCTACGACCAGGACTTTGACCGGGATTCGAACACGATTGAGGTTTTCGTGACGCGCATCCGCAAGAAGCTGGGGGCCGATGTGATCACCACGATCCGCGGCCTGGGTTACAGCCTGGACGATCCGGCCGAAGGCAGCCGCGGGTAAAGTGTGACGGAAAAGGGCGAAGCTTCAGCCCGGGCCGCTTTGCAGACGGGCTCGCTATCCCGCCGGATCATCCTGATCGCGGCGGGTTGGATCGTGGTCCTGCTTTCGCTAGGTGGTTTTGCGCTCGATCGCACGCTGACCGGACTGGTCAGCCGTAATTTCGACGAGCAGCTTGAGTATGTCATGAACGCGATGATCGCCTCGGCCGAGATCGGGCCGGATGGTGAGGTGTTCTTCAATCGGCCGCTGGGCGACCAGCGCTTTCTTGAACCCAGCAGTGGCCGCTATTGGCTGGTGACGGGGGCGGGGCATGAGAACTTCCCGTCGCGTTCGCTATGGGACCGCAGCCTTGAGCTGAAGCACGACCATTTCGACAAGGCGCCGCATCTTTACGACAACTTCCAATACCCGGACGAGCCGCTGCGGGTGATTGAGCGTTCGGTGATCCTGCCAGACAGCGAAACCCGCTGGAAGTTCGCCGTGGCGGCGAGCCGCGAAGATCTGGACCTGCAGATCAGCCGGATTCGCTCAATTCTGATCTGGAGCTTTCTGGTCCTCGGCCTCGGGCTGTTCCTGATGGCGGCGCTGCAATCGTGGTATGGCCTAGGCCCGTTGCGCCGTGTGCGGCTGGCGATCCAGCACCTGCGTGCCACAGGGCAGAACCGTCTGACCGAGCCGCTGCCGCTGGAAGTGCAGCCGTTGGTGCAGGAACTCAATGCGCTGCTGGCCCATTCCGAAAAGCAGGCCGAGGAAGCGCGGACCCATGCCGGCAATCTGGCTCACGCGCTTAAGACCCCGCTAACCGTGGTCATGAATGCCGCCACTGCCAAGGCACCGGATCTGTCCGACACCGTGATCCGTGAGGCCGCAGTCATGCGGCGTCAAGTCGATCACCACCTCGCTCGGGCTCGGGCGGTTGGCCGGCGAGCCGCTGGCATGAGCCGCGCCGCGGTTGCCGATAGTGTTGAGGCCGTACTGCGTGCGGTAACCCGCTTGTACGACAAGACGCGCTTCGATCTGGATGGTGACCGTGCTGCCGAAGTGGCGATCGAGCGGCAGGACCTTGATGAGATCCTTGGCAACCTGATTGAGAATGCGGCCAAGTACGGCGGCGGCTCTGTCTTCGTGACGATCGACCCCACGGGTGATCCCGACTGGTGTGAAGTCTGGGTGGAGGATGACGGCCCAGGCATTCCGCAGGCAGCGCGCAGCCGGATCTTCGATCGCGGGGCGCGGCTGGATACCGGCAAGCCAGGGACCGGGCTTGGCCTGGCTATCGTGCGTGACGTGGCGGAGATCTATGGTGGCAGCGTAAGGCTTGAAGCGAGCGAGGACCTTGGGGGCCTGTTGGTAAAGCTGCGACTGCCGCGGGCTGCCAAGTTGGCCTGAACTACTTGCCTGCAGCCTGCTCGTGGTGACGGATAACTTCCTGGATGATGAAGCGCAGGAACTTTTCCGAGAACTCCGGGTCCAGGTTCGCCTCAGAAGCAAGGTGCCGCAGCCGGGCAATCTGTCGTTCCTCGCGTCCCGGATCCGATGCCGGCAAGTTCTTCTCAGCCTTATAGGTACCTACAGCCTTGGTGATGCGAAACCGCTCAGCCAGAATGTGGATGAGGGCCGCGTCGATATTATCAATCGAAGAGCGGAAGCCGGCAAGGACGGGATCGGGATTGGACATATAAGGATCGCTAGCATGTGGTTTTGCGAAAGGCTATTGCTGCAATAGCACTTGCCGACTGGCAACCACCCTCGCTAGGGGCGCAAGCGATGAGCGCCGACGTTATTCCGCTGCGCAAGCGTGCGCCAGAGCCAACCGGTTCACCTTCGCTGGCACCGATGCTGGAGTTGACGGCTGATGGCATGAACGCCGTGAATGCCGTGATCCTTGACAAGATGCAGAGCCGGATCCCGTTGATCCCGACACTGGCAGGCCATTTGATCGCCGGTGGCGGCAAGCGGATGCGGCCGATGCTGACCCTCGCCGGGGCCGCGCTGTGTGATTATCACGGTACCCGCCACCACAAGCTGGCTGCGGCGGTTGAATTTATCCACACGGCCACGCTGCTTCACGACGACGTTGTCGACGGCTCTGAACTGCGTCGCGGCAAGTCGACCGCCAATATCGTGTTCGGCAACCCGGCGACGGTGCTGGTGGGCGACTTCCTCTTCACGCGATCGTTTGAACTGATGGTTGAGGACGGCAGCCTGAAGGTGCTGAAGATCCTGTCCAACGCCAGCTCGGTCATTTCCGAGGGCGAGGTCGATCAGTTGACCGCGCAGCGCCAGATCGAAACGAGCGAAGAGCGCTATCTCTCGATCATCGGTTCGAAGACGGCCGCCCTGTTCGCCGCCGCCACCCGGATCGCCGCCGTGGTCGCAGAACGCAGCGAAGCAGATGAGCGCGCGCTGGAAGATTACGGCCGCAACCTGGGTATCGCCTTCCAGCTGGTTGACGATGCGATGGATTATGATTCCGAAGCCGGCGAAATGGGCAAGGGCAAGGGCGACGATTTCCGCGAAGGCAAGATGACCCTGCCGGTGATCTTGGCCTATGCCCGCGGATCGGAAGAAGAACGCCATTTCTGGCAACAGGCGATCCAGGGGCACCTTAGCTCGGATACGGATCTGGCCCATGCGATCTCGCTGATTGAACGGCACGATACCGTGAACGCCACGCGCGAGCGGGCGCGGCACTATGCCCAGCGGGCGATCGATGCGATCGCTGGCTTCCCCGCCAATCCCGCCCATGCAGCCATGGTCGAGGCGGTTGAATTTGCCGTCACCCGCCGGTTCTAGGCCAGATTGAGCAACCAGCTTCCCATCCATATCGTATTGCCGGATCTGCTGGCTGCGCTGCGGGCGCGGCCGTCAGCCGTTTTGATTGCGCCCCCGGGGGCGGGCAAGACCACGGCGGTTGCCCCGGCATTGCTTGCCGAACCCTGGTGCACTGGTTCGGTCATCGTCTTGTCGCCGCGCCGGGTTGCGGCACGGGCGGCGGCAGAACGGATGGCGGAACTGCTCGGTGAGCCGGTTGGCCAGACGGTTGGCTACCTGACCCGGTTGGACAGCAAGCGCTCGGCCAAGACCCGCGTGCTGGTGGTGACCGAGGCGATCTTTGTTTCGACCTTGCTCAATGATCCCGATCTGGCCGGGGTGTCCGCAGTCCTGTTCGATGAAGCACACGAACGGCACCTGGACAGCGATCTGGGCCTGGCGCTGGCGATCGAAAGCCAGGCGGTACTGCGCGAAGACCTGCGGCTGGTGGTCATGTCCGCCACGCTGGATGGTGCCCGCTTTGCCGGCCTACTGGGTTCGGCTCCGGTCATTGAGAGCGAGGGGAAGGCCTGGCCGCTCGACATCCGCTGGCTTGGCGCGCGTCCCGAAGTGCGGCTGGACGAAGCCATGGCGAGCGCAATCCTGACGGCGTGGCGCGATGAGAGCGGCGACATTCTGGCCTTCCTGCCGGGTGTCGGGGAGATCGAACGAACCCGCGAACGGTTGGTGCAGCGCTTGCCTGACGTGCCGATCCTGCCGCTGCACGGCCAGTGCGAACCTGCCGCGCAGCGCGCCGCGATCCGGCGCGATCCCGATGGGCGGCGACGGATCGTGCTGGCAACGGCCATTGCGGAAACCTCGCTGACGCTCGATGGCGTGACTGTGGTGGTTGATGCCGGGCTTTCGCGCCGGGCCGAGTTTGACAAGGCCGCAGGGGTTACGCGGCTGGTAACGCACCGGGCCTCGCAAGCTGCGGCTGCCCAGCGAGCGGGACGCGCTGCGCGGCAAGGGCCAGGCGTTGCCTATCGGTTATGGGAAGAAGCAGCCCATTCCGGCCGCCCGGCGTTTGAACCGCCCGAAATCCTGACCAGCGATCTTGCCCCGCTTTTGCTGACGCTTGCCCAATGGGGCGCTGCGAATATCCCGCAAATGGCCTGGCTCGATCCGCCACCTGCCGCGGCATTGGTCGCAGCAAAGGCATCACTGCAAGCCTTGGACGCGCTGGATGCGGATGGGGCGATAACCGACCATGGACGGCGCATGGCGAGCCTGCCGATGGCCCCAGGCTTGGCGCATATGCTGCTGTTCGCGGCAAAGCGGGGCGCAGCGCGGGAGGCAGCGCGGCTGGCCTTGCTGCTGCAGGAGCGCGGGCTGGGCGGACGCGGGGAGGACCTGGCGCTGCGGCTGGACCGTTGGAATGGGGATCGCTCCGGCCGGGCCGAATCGTCGCGCCAACTTGCGCGGCGCTGGGAGGAGCGGGCCAATCAGTTGGTCAAGCGCCATCACGAAGATCCGCCGCCGCTGGCCGTGTTGCTGGCAGAGGCCTTTCCCGAGAACATCGCCAAGCGGCGCGACGTTGCTGGCGAGGATTGGCTGACGGCTGGCGGACGCGGTTTGCGGCTTGATCCGGCCTCCACTTTGGTACGGGCGCAGTGGCTGGCAATCGGCGATGCGCAGGGAGAGGCCAAGGGCGCGCGGATTACCGGGGCGATTGAATTGACCGAGGCTGAAGTCCAGCGCTGGCTTGCCCATCGGATTGAGCGGCGCAGCGTCTTGCGCTGGATTGCTGACGACCGTCGGGTTGAGGCGCTGGTCGAAGGACGGCTGGGGGCCATTGCCATGGCCCGCGGCTCAGACCCTGCGCCTGACCCGGCCGCGATCCGCACATTCCTGGTTGAACGAATTCGCGCGGATGGGCTTGATCTTGTTCCCTTTGGCAAGGCCAGCCTGGCCCTGATCAAGCGCGCCCGTTTTGCCGGGATCGCGCCATTGGCAGAGCAGGCGCTGGTTGAAGACCTGGATGAGTGGTTGGGGCCGCTGCTGGGGCGGCGGCTTGATGCCGTGGATGCCGGCAGGCTGCACGAGGCGCTGCGCGCGCGGCTGGACTATGCCGGGCAGCAGGCGCTTGAACGGCTGGCGCCGGCGCAGTTTGCATCGCCGGCCGGCACGAGCCATCCGATCGATTACGATGATCCGGGTGGACCATCGGTGGAAGTCCGCGTCCAGGCGCTGTTCGGGCTTGATCGGCACCCTGGTTTTGGGCAGCCGCCGCAACCCTTGCTGCTCAAGTTGACGGATCCGGGCGGCAAGCCCTTGCAGACCACGCGCGACCTGCCGGGTTTCTGGCGCGGTTCCTGGAAAGATGTGCAGCGCGACATGAAGGGACGCTACCCCAAGCATCGCTGGCCCGATGCGCCTTGGGCCGAGGACCCGAGCCTGAAGACGAAAAACGCCTTCGAGGCTTCGCGCCGCTCTTGATTCCCGAAGCGATTCGCCCGAAAGCGCCATTATGTCAGCACGCATTTATCAACGCCCCAAGAACGCCATGCAGTCGGGTAAGGCCCTGCTGGACCAGTGGATCCTCGATTTTGCACCGGCTGAGGCGCGCAAGCCCGATCCGCTGATGGGCTGGGCAGGGTCAGGCGATACCCAGGCGCAAGTGCAGCTGAAGTTCGCCAGCCTGGCCGAGGCGCAGGCCTATGCCAGCAAGCACGGGATCGTGGTGAGCGTCCATGCAACGCCGCCGCGCCGGTTGAAGCTGCAGAGCTACGCCGACAACTTCCGTTAAGCGTGATCAGGGCAGCGATTCGCCGTCCTAAGGCTTGCGCAAACGCACCAAGGCCGCCATATGCCCGCCCGGGAGTCGGTCGGACGCTTGCGTCCGCCAACCTGGTCAGGTCCGGAAGGAAGCAGCCACAACGGGTTGCGGCGGGTCGGCCGGCTCCTTTTCCTCCATTCGACAATTGGGGCGCCAGCGCCTACCAAGGATGTGATGGACGATTCACCAGATATCTTTGGCGACGAACCCGAGGACGACGCCCCGAGCGCGGCTGACCTGGAGGCTGCCGGGCAGGAATCGATGTTCGGCGCACCGGAACCCGCTCCTGCGCCCAAGCCAGTCGTGGCGGCGCCGGTTGCGCAAGCCCAGCCTTACCGCGTGCTCGCCCGCAAGTACCGTTCGCAGACCTTTGCCGAGCTGATCGGCCAGGATGCCATGGTTCAGACGCTGGCCAACGCGATCAAGCGTGACCGGCTGGCCCATGCCTTTCTGATGACCGGGATTCGTGGGGTGGGGAAAACCTCAACCGCGCGCCTGATTGCCAAGGCGCTCAATTGCGTCGGGCCGGATGGGCAGGGCGGGCCGACGATCGATCCCTGCGGGCAGTGCGAACCCTGCCTGGCGATTGCCGAAGGGCGCCACATCGACGTGATCGAAATGGATGCCGCCAGCCATACCGGTGTCGATGACGTGCGCGAGATTATCGAGGCGGTCCGCTATGCCGCCGTTTCGGCGCGTTACAAGATCTACATCATCGACGAAGTGCACATGCTCAGCCGCAATGCGTTCAACGCGCTGCTCAAGACGCTGGAAGAGCCGCCGCCGCATGTGAAGTTCCTGTTTGCCACGACCGAGGTCGACAAGCTGCCGGTTACGGTATTGTCGCGTTGCCAGCGGTTCGACCTGAAGCGGATCCCGACCGAACTGCTCGCGAGCCATTTCGCGATGATCTGCGGCAAGGAAGGCGTTGAGGCCGAGGCTGAGGCACTGGCGATGATCGCTGCTGCCGCAGACGGTTCGGTCCGCGATGGCCTTTCGATCCTCGATCAGGCGATTGCCCATGCTGACCTTGGCGGGGATGGTAAGGTTACCGCGGCCCAGGTGCAGGATATGCTCGGCCTGGCGGACAAGAGCGTGCAGCGCCGCTTGTTTGCCGCGCTGATCGGTGGAGACGGTTCAGGTCTGCTGGATATCGTGGACCAGCAATTCGCCCTGGGGGTTGAGCCGCCGGCCCTGCTGCGCGGCGCGCTGGAGCTGACGCACCGGGTAACGCTGGCCCAGCTGGGCCGCGATGAATCCTCGTTCTCCGAAGAAGAGCGGGCAGCGATCAGTGAATGGTCGCAGCGCCTTTCGGCCGGGCAATTGCATCGCCTTTGGCAGTTGCTGCTGAAGGGGCACGAAGAGGTGAAGACCGCGCCGGATCCGCTGGTTGCGGCGCGAATGGCCTTGCTGCGGGTGCTCCATGCGGCTGACTTGCCCGATCCGGGAACACTGGCCAGGCATCTTGAAACCGCACTGGCCAGCGCGCCCCGAGCCGAAAGCGGTACGGCTCCGGCTTCCGCTGCGGCCCCGGTTGCCGCCTTGGGTTGGGAGCAATTGATTGAGACTGTCGATCAGTCCGGCCAACTTCGCGTCGCCCAGGTGATGCGGGACTGGGTGCGGGTGATCGCGCTGGCCTCGGGCGAGCTGACCTATGCGGTGGCGCCGGGTTATCCTGGTGACCTTGGGCCCGAACTGCGCGATGCCCTGCTTCGCGCCACAGGTGAACGCTGGACCGTCCAACGCGGTGAAGGGGAGGGAACCCCAACCCTGCGCGAACAGGCTGAGGCGCAAAAGGCGGCAGAGACAGAACTGCTGCGCCGCCATCCGCTGGTCGAGGCGGCTTTCGCTGCCTTCCCGCAGGCCGAGATTATCGAAGAAAAGCCCGAAGCGCGGATCGCCAGCGCCGGTGGCAGCAAGTGGAGGAACTGACGTGAAGTCGATGGAAGAGATGCTCAAGGCCGCCCAGCAGGCAGCCGAGACCATCCAGAAGCAGATGACCGAGAGCCAGACCAAGCTTGACGGGATCGAAGTGGAAGGGCGCGCTGGTGGCGGGCTCGTTTCCATCCGCGCCTCGGCCAAGGGTCGGATCATCGGCGTCAACATCGATGACAGCCTGCTGAAGGCCGAGGAAAAGGGAATCCTCGAAGACCTGATCGCCGCCGCCTTCAACGATGCGCGGGCCAAGGCCGATGAAGTGGCGGGCCAGGAAATGGCCCGGATGCAGTCCGGGATGGGACTGCCGCCGGGCTTCAAGCTTCCGGGAATGTAACCGAAGCCGGCGTGCTGATCAGCGCGCCGGTTCGATCCGCCTGCCGCCCTTAATCACCGCAGCCGGCTGTTCCAGCAGGCGGACATTGCTTAGCGGATCGCCTTCCACGGCAACCATGTCAGCAAAGCGACCGTTCGCGATCAGGCCGACATCCGCTTCCTGACCAAGCGCCTGCGCGGCGTTGAGCGTTGCCGCGCGGATCGCGTCAAGCGGGGTCATTCCGTATTGGACCATGACGGCAAACTGCTGGCCGACCTGGCCATGGGGCATGACCCCGGCGTCTGAGGCGAAGACCATGCGGACACCGGCCTTGTAGGCTTTGCGGAAATTGTCGCGCTGAATCTGGGCGACTTCGCGGTCCTTGCGCAGATTGTCTTCCAGCACGCCGTTCTTTTTGCCTTCGGCCTGGGTGTAGTCGGTGTTCTTGATGTCCATCGAGAAATAGGTTGGCTTGGCCCGAGCTGCGGCCAGCTTGATCCCTTCATCATCGACCAGGCTGACGTGTTCGATCGTATCGATCCCGGCCTTGATCGCGGCCTTGATTCCGGCCGCGCCATGGGCATGGGCGGCAACCCGCAGGCCCCACATCTGCGCCTCGTCAACGATCGCCCGCAATTCGGCTTCGCTAAGCTGCTGCTGGCCAGGTTCGGTGTTGCGGCTGAATACCCCGCCGGTGGCGCAGACCTTGATCACTTCGGCCCCGAATTTGCGCTGGCGCCGGACCTGATAGCGCAGTTCCTCCTCACCATCGCCGACGCCTTCCTCCTTCTTCGCCTTTTCCAGGGATGGCGGCAGGAAGGTGGAATCGCAGTGTCCGCCGGTCGCGCCCAGCGCATAGCCCGCAGGGACAATGCGCGGGCCAATGGCATAGCCGTTGGCAATGGCCTGTTTCAGGCCAATGTCGTTGCGGCCTGCCGATCCGACATTGCGGACGGTGGTGAAGCCGGCATCAAGCATGGCCCGGGCGTTGCCAACCGCGGTCATGGCAAAGAAGCTGTCGGTGAACTCCAGCCCACGATAGCCACCGATGTCTGCTGGACCATCAAGATGGACATGCATGTCGATCAGGCCGGGGACCAGGGTCTTGCCCGGCAGCTCGATCCGTTCGACCTCGGCCGAAAGCTTGATGGTCCGCGCATCGGCGATGCTGGTGATCCGGCCGGCCTCATCGACGAAGATCGCCGGGTGCTCGACATAGCTGCCCTTGGTCACGTCCAGATAGCGATCCGCGGTGATCACTACCGGCTTGGCCAGGGCGGGGGCAGCCAAAACAGTCGCGGCAATCGAAAGCGAAAGGGCAAGGGGCTTCATCGGTAACAATCTCCCAAGGATGTCACGTTCTGATGCTTGCTTCGTACGCGAATAGCAATCCTGCGCCGTCCACAGGCCTGAAAGCACCGCCCATTGCGCCGTCCAATAGGCATCCCCATATCTCGGTCCAAGTCGGGATTCACCCGGGCGGCGCCCCCAGCGCCAGGTCAAAATGGATAGCCCCATGCAATTGCTCCCCCTGCTACCCCTTCGCGATATTGTCGTGTTCCCCGGGATGGTCGTTCCCCTGTTTGTTGGGCGCGAAAAGTCAGTGGCGGCCTTGGAAGCGGCCATGGCGGGGGACAAGGATATCTTCCTGCTCGCCCAGCTTGATCCGGGTTGCGATGACCCGGATGGCGACGATCTTTATGACGTGGGCGTGATCGCCACGGTGCTGCAGCTGTTGAAGCTGCCCGATGGTACGGTCCGCGTGCTGGTCGAAGCGCGCCAACGCGCCCGGCTTGAAGACATGCGGCTGGAAACCAGCGGTCAGGGCGAAATGGTGGTCGCCGCGGTAGAAGCCATTGACCAGGCCGAAGCGAGCGGCAGCGAGGTTGAGGCAATGATGCGCTCGGTCGTTGAGACCTTCGCTGAATACGCCAAGCTCAACAAGAAGCTGCCACAGGATGCCGGTGAGAACCTGGGCGAGATTACCGAACCGTCGCAGCTGGCCGATGCCGTGGCCGCCCATATCCAGACCAAGGTGGGCGACAAGCAGGCCATGCTGAGCGAGAGCGATCCGCTCAAGCGGCTGGAGATGGCGCATTCCTTCATGGAAGGTGAATTGGGCGTGCTGCAGGTTGAGCGGCGCATCCGCGGGCGCGTGAAGCGCCAGATGGAGAAGACCCAGCGCGAATATTACCTCAACGAACAGCTCAAGGCGATCCAGCAGGAGCTGGGCGGCGATGACTCGGGTGAGGGCAACGAGCTGCAGGAGCTGCAGGAAAAGATCGACCGCCTGAAGCTGTCGAAGGAAGCGCGGGCCAAGGCCAATGCGGAACTGAAGAAGCTGCGCACCATGCAGCCGATGAGCGCCGAGGCAACCGTGATCCGCAATTACCTCGACGTGTTGCTGGGCCTGCCCTGGGGCAAGCGGTCGAAGCTTAAGCGCGATATCCCGGCAGCCCAGGCTATTCTGGATGCCGATCACTATGCGCTGGAAAAGGTCAAGGACCGGATTGTCGAATATCTGGCGGTCCAGGCGCGCACCAACAAGCTGAAGGGGCCGATCCTGTGCCTCGTTGGTCCCCCGGGCGTGGGCAAGACCAGCCTTGGCAAGTCAATCGCCAAGGCAACCGGGCGGCAGTTCATCCGTCAGTCGCTCGGCGGCGTGCGCGATGAGGCCGAAATCCGTGGCCACCGCCGCACCTATATTGGTTCGTTGCCGGGCAAGATCGTCAGCAACCTGCGCAAGGCTGGCACCAGCAATCCGCTGTTCCTGCTCGATGAGATCGACAAGCTCGGCCAGGATTTCCGGGGCGATCCCGCGTCTGCCCTGCTGGAAGTGCTTGATCCGGAACAGAACGCCAAGTTCCAGGATCACTACCTGGAACTCGATTACGACCTGTCGGACGTGATGTTTGTCTGCACGGCAAACAGCCTGAACCTGCCGCAGCCGCTGCTGGATCGCATGGAGATCATCCGGCTTGAGGGCTATACCGAGGACGAGAAGGTTGAGATTGCGGAGCGGCACCTGGTGGCCAAACAGGTCGAGGCCCACGGGCTGAAGGCCGGCGAGTTCACGCTGGAGTCCGCCGCCCTTCGAGACCTGATCCGGTATTACACCCGCGAGGCTGGTGTCCGCACGCTGGAGCGCGAGATCGCGCGGCTGGCGCGCAAGAGCCTGCGCAAGATCCTTGAAGGCAAGGCAACCTCGATCACCATTACGCCGGAGAACCTGGGCGAATATGCCGGGGTGCGGAAGTACCGCTTTGGGCAGGCAGAGGAAGAGCATCAGGTTGGTGCCGTCACCGGCCTGGCCTGGACCGAGGTGGGCGGCGAACTGCTGACAATCGAAAGCGTGACCGTGCCCGGCAAGGGCGGGGTCAAGACCACCGGCAAGCTGGGCGAGGTCATGAACGAGTCCGTCCAGGCGGCCTTCAGCTTCGTTCGGGCGCGTTCGCCGGCCTATGGCATCAAGCCCAGCCTGATTGCCCGCAAGGACATCCATATCCACTTGCCCGAAGGTGCGGTGCCCAAGGATGGCCCTAGCGCGGGCATTGGCATGGTGACCTCGATCGTTTCGACGCTGACCGGTATTCCGGTGCGCAAGGACATTGCCATGACTGGCGAGGTGACCTTGCGCGGCCGGGTTCTGGCGATTGGCGGGCTTAAGGAAAAGCTGCTGGCGGCGCTGCGCGGCGGTATCACCACCGTGCTGATCCCGGAAGAAAACGTGAAGGATCTGGCCGAACTGCCGGCGAACATCACCGCCGGGTTGGAAATCGTGCCCGTTGGGCATGTTGATCAGGTGCTTGAGCGTGCGCTTGTTGCGGTCCCAGAGCCGATCGAATGGACCGAGGCCGACGATCTGGCCAGCCAGCCAAGCGCTGCTGCAACGCCGGGGAGCGGTGACGCGCGGACCGCGCACTGACCGGCAGATAAGGCTTCCGGGTCGATTCGCTGCGGTGCAGCATCGACCCGGAAAGCGAATTTACTACGCATAGACCGTGAGGAATGGCTGGAATCGGTGGATAATCGCCCGTTTCCCCGCTGCTTTCGCTTTGACACCTTCCGGAAAAACGGCTCAATTCCGTCAGCTTTTCGAGGCGAATCAAACTAGTCATCAATTCCAAAAAGGTAGGGGGTTATCTCCATGAACAAGAACGATCTGATCGGCGAAGTCGCAGAAGCCAGCGCCCTGACCAAGAGCGATGCCACCAAGGCTGTTGAAGGCGTTTTCGACGCGATCACCGGCGCACTGAAGAGCGGCGATGAAGTCCGTCTCGTTGGCTTCGGCACCTTCTCGGTTGCCAAGCGTAAGGCTTCGACCGGCCGCAACCCGCGCACCGGCGAACCGATGGCGATCAAGGCTTCGGCTCAGCCGAAGTTCAAGGCCGGCAAGGGCCTGAAGGACGCTGTCAACTAAGCAGCTCTTCTGACGACCGCACCGCCTCGCGGTCGGCCAGCCAATTTACGCCGCGTCTGCCATAAGCAGGCGCGGCGTTTGGTTTTTTGGGGGCAGCGGCTTGCCGTGGCTGGACGCCTTATGCTTGCTGGCTTATAACTGCTCGTAATGAAGCGTATTCTCCTCGCCTTTTTGGCCCTGATGACGGGGCTTGTTGCGCAGGCTGGCCCGGTCCAGGCGCGCATGAATGGCGGTGCGGAAACGGAAATTGGCGTGCCCGATGGCTCGCGCGGTACTGCCCGGCCCAGCCAGTCGCAGGTTCAGGCAATTGATGCCCCCGCAGCCCAGAAAGAACGGCGCGAGCGGCAAGCTACGCGAGTTCGCCCCAGCCGCGGACGAATCTATATTCCGTCGGTTCTGTTCGGTCCTGATCGCGCGCTGGAATAAGCGGCCCGTTCGGTCCGAAGCTTGATTGCGCGCGCCTTTTTTGTGGCTGCGCGTCTACCCCTATATCTCTGAATACACAGGAATTGCCCATGATCGGCGCCATCGCCAAGGCTATTTTCGGCTCGTCCAACGACCGTTATGTAAAGTCACTCGATAAAATCGTTCGGCAGATCAATGCGTTCGAGCCAACAATCGAAGCTCTGACCGATGATGAACTGTCAGCCCAGACTGCCAAGTTTCGGCGCCAGCTCGACGAGGGCAAGACGCTAGACGAGATCCTGCCTGAGGCATTCGCGACCGTTCGAGAAGCTGGCAAGCGCCGGATGGGAATGCGCCATTTCGATGTGCAGATGATCGGCGGGATCGTTCTGCATCGCGGCGAAATCGCCGAAATGCGCACGGGTGAGGGCAAGACCCTGGTTGCGACGCTGGCTGTTTACCTCAACGCCCTTGAAGGCAAAGGCGTGCACGTTGTTACGGTCAATGATTACCTGGCCAAGCGCGATGCGGAGTGGATGAGCCAGATCTACAAGTTCCTGGGGCTGAGTGTGGGCGTCATCGTACCCAACATGCCTGAGGATGAGCGCCGCGCAGCCTATGCTTGCGACATCACCTATGCCACGAACAACGAACTCGGGTTTGATTACCTGCGCGACAATATGAAGCAGGAGCGGGGCCAGATGGTCCATCGCCCGTTCAATTTCGCGATTGTTGACGAAGTTGACTCGATCCTGATCGACGAAGCGCGCACCCCACTGATTATCTCTGGCCCGACAGATGATAAAAGCGAACTCTATGTGGCCGTTGATGCGATCGTGAAGCAGGTCACGGAAGAGCATTACGAGAAAGACGAGAAAACCAAGAACATAACTCTCACTGAAGAGGGTGTGGAATGGGCCGAGCGGCAGTTGGAGGCTGCTGGCCTGCTTGTGGGATCGAACCTCTATGACGTCGAGAACACGCAGGTCGTTCATCATCTTGACCAGAGCCTGAAGGCCAATGTCATGTTCAAGCGTGACATCGACTACATCGTGAAAGACGAGAAGGTCGTCATCATCGACGAATTCACCGGCCGCATGATGGATGGCAGACGCTGGTCGAACGGCTTGCATCAGGCCGTGGAAGCCAAGGAAGGCGTTCGGATCGAGCCTGAAAACCAGACTATGGCCTCGATCACCTTCCAGAATTACTTCCGTATGTATCCGAAGCTGGCCGGCATGACCGGCACGGCCGCCACCGAAGCGGCCGAGTTCTATGACATTTACCGCATGAATGTGGTGACGATCCCGACCAACCTGACGGTGCAGCGGATCGACGAGGAAGATGAATTTTACAAGAATACCGTCGACAAGTTCCAGGCGATCGCCAAGCTGATCCGCGAAAAGAATGAGATTGGCCAGCCTGTACTGGTCGGGACGGTTTCGATTGAGAAGTCCGAAATGCTGTCGGACTTTCTCAAGCAGGAAGGGGTGCAGCACGCCGTGCTCAACGCCCGTTTCCACGAGATGGAAGCCCACATCGTGGCCCAGGCGGGCCGTCTGGGCGCAGTGACCATTGCCACAAACATGGCCGGCCGTGGGACCGACATCAAGCTGGGTGGCAATGCCGAGTTCCGGATTGAGGATGAGCTTAGGGACACGCCCGAAGGGCCTGAGCGGGATGCCGCAATCGCCAAGATCGAGGCGGAAATCGAGGCTGAAAAGCAAAAGGTTCTTGCCGCAGGCGGCCTGTGCGTAATTGGTACCGAGCGCCATGAAAGCCGGCGCATTGACAACCAGTTGCGCGGCCGTTCGGGGCGCCAGGGCGACCCGGGCCTGAGCAAGTTTTATCTGTGCCTTGAAGACGATCTGCTGCGAATCTTCGGGCCCGATACCCTGTTCGCCAAGATGATGAATTCGAACCTTGCCGATGGTGAGGCGATCGGATCGAAGTGGCTGTCCAAGGCGATCGAGACCGCGCAGAAGAAGGTGGAAGCGCGCAATTACGATATCCGCAAGCAGGTCGTCGAATACGACAACGTCATGAATGACCAGCGCAAGGTGATCTACGAGCAGCGCGCCGACATCATGGATGCAGAAGCGATCGACGATGTTGTCGTCGATATGCGCCATGACACCATCAACGCGCTGGTTGGGACTGCCTGCCCGGCGGGATCCTATCCCGAGCAGTGGGACATCGAAGGCCTGCGCCAGAAGCTGGCCGAAGTTCTGGGGATCGACGTGCCGGTGCAGGACTGGCTGCAGGAAGATGGGCTGGAACCTGATACGATCGAAGAACGCGTTGTTGCCTTGGCCGATGCCAAGGAAGAGGCGAAGATTGGTCAGGACGCTTCGCTTTGGCGTCAGGTTGAAAAGCAGGTGCTGCTGGATCGACTGGATCACTATTGGAAGGAGCACCTCGCCACGCTCGATGCGTTGCGCCAGGTTGTCTTCCTGCGTGCCTATGCCCAGAAGCAACCGATCAACGAATACAAGCAGGAAGCCTTCGGCCTGTTCGAGCGGATGCTGGAAGTGATCCGGGAGGACGTGACCCGGATCCTGATGAACAGCAGCTTGCGCATGCCGGATCCTGTTGAACTGCCGGACCTGCCGGATTTCCTGACCAGCCACATCGATCCCTTTACGGGCGAAAACGATGCGACTGCGACGCCGGGTGCAATGGCCGTCTTGGGCGCGCTCGGCAGCGGTGCTGCGGCGGCAGCGGATCCCTATGCCGCGATGGGCCTGTCGCGGAATGCGCCGTGCCCGTGTGGCTCGGGCGAAAAGTACAAGCATTGCCACGGGGCCGCGGTCTAAGACCCTAAGGCGCGAGGGGTGACGATGTTGGCTCTGGGCTTCTTCGTCACCGCCGTGCTTTACGCCTCGGTCGGGTTTGGCGGAGGTTCAACCTACAGCGCGCTGCTGGCGCTCGCCGGGTTCGATTACCGGCTTCTTCCGATAGTCAGCCTGTGCTGCAACGTTGTTGTCGTCACTGGCAGCACTGTTCGCTTTGCCCGCGCCGGGCTGGTGCCGTGGCGCGGGGCGCTGACGCTGGCCCTCGTTGCCGCCCCGCTGGCCTTCCTGGGCGGCCTGACACCGGTCAAGCAGGCGACCTTCATCGTCTTGCTTGGGGCGAGCCTGATCCTGGCCGGATTGGCGCTGTTGGCGCTCCGGCCGGCCGATATCGAAGGCCAGCCTGCGGCTGCCGCGAAATGGATGGGCCTTGCTGCTGCGCCGCTGGGCTATCTGGCCGGACTGGTGGGGATTGGCGGCGGTATCTTCCTGGCCCCGCTGCTGCATCTGACCCGATGGAGCCGGGCGCGGCAGATCGCGGCCACCGCCAGCCTGTTCATCCTGGTCAACTCGATTGCCGGCCTGATCGGCCAGTTCGCGAAGAATGGCCCGCAACGCTTTGCCGAGGCACTGGGTGGTGGCTTGCCGCTGTTGCTGGCGGTGGTTGTTGGCGGGCAGATCGGCAGCTTGCTGGCCCAACGGCTCTTGCCGGAAAAAGTGATCCGATGGCTGACCGCGGCGCTGACGATCTGGGCCGGTTCGCAACTTCTGCTGCGCTGAAACCATAAAGGCCCCGCCGGATGGCGAGGCCTTTAGGAAATAGTGGCTCCTCGAGTTGGATTCGAACCAACGGCCGCTCGATTAACAGTCGAGTGCTCTACCGCTGAGCTATCGAGGAGCAGTCCCGTTTCCGGGACAGGTGGGCGCCTATACCATCGCAAATTGGTTTGGCAAGCGGGTCCGGCATTAGAATTGGAATTGTTCTGCGAAGATCCGCTCTTCCAGGCTCTTGCCCGGATCAAACAGCAGGGTCAGCGCCTGATCTGGCGCGGTGCGGACCTTGACGGCGTGAATATCGCGCAGCTCCTTCTGGTCTGCCACGGCGGCGACCGGACGCTTGATCGGGTCGAGCGCCCTAAATTCGATTTCGTAATGATCGGGCAGAATTGCCCCGCGCCAGCGCCGTGGGCGGAATGGACTGATCGGGGTAAGGGCCAGCATGTTCGAACCCAAAGGCAGGATCGGCCCGTTGGCGGAGAGGTTATAAGCCGTTGAGCCGGCCGGAGTGGCCACGAGGATACCGTCACAGGCCAGGTCCGGAACGCGCACCTTGCCGTTAACCGATACTTCAAGCCGCGCCGTCTGGCGCGTTTCGCGTAGCAGCGAGACTTCATTGATTGCGTAGAAGCTTTCCTGCTTGCCGCTGCCGGTGGTGGCGGTCATCTCCAGCGGCGCAACCGCAATCCGCCGGGCCCGGGCGACGCGTTCGGCCAGGGTTCGGGTGCCGCGGGGATGGTTCATCAGGAAGCCGATGGTGCCCTGATTGATGCCATAGGCGGGCAAGACCCGCCCACTGTCCAGCATGTGGTGCAGGGTTTGCAGCATGAACCCGTCACCACCAAGAACGACCACTGCTTCAGCTTCGGCTTCGCTGACGAAACTCTCCCGCGTGCGATAGGCCTCCGCGGCCTCCTGGGCGCGGGGCGTATCGGATGCGAGCAGGGCGAGGCGTGGCGTTTGGCTCATATGCGCAGGTGCATATGGTCCGCGGGCCAATTTGGCAACGTAAAGCCCGGAAAGGGTTTGGTAGGCTGGCCCTGCTATGGCTGCGCGAATGACGGAAGCAGCCATCCCGGGCGCAACGCGCGATGCATTGACCGGTCTGCCGGGTCGGGATGCGGCGCGGCGCCGATTGGAGGATTGGTCCGCTCAGAATGCGCAGCTTCATGTCATGCTGATCGGGCTCCGCCGGTTCGATGCGGCAAACCTGGCCTATGGCGCTGCCGCCGGAGACATGGCGCTGGGTGAAATCGCGGCACGGCTTAAGCACTTTGCGGCCAATGAACTGGATGGAAGCTGGCTTGCCGCGCGTATTGGCGGTGGCCAATTCCTGCTGGTCACCGCGGAACCGTGCAGCCGTGAGCGATGGCAACTGGCGGCGAGCCAGTTGCTCGATGCCCTAGCCAGGCCAATTGCGGCAGCAAGCGGCACGCTGCGGCTCAGCCCACGGGCTTCCGTGTTGCGCGGTCTTGCAGGCGAGCCTGCGGATTCGATCCTCGACCGACTGGCCCACGCGCTTGAGCGACTGATGGTTCAGCCCGGCCGGCGCCTTGCCTGGGCGGATGGGGAGGGCACTCGGGAGGGGCGGAGTGCCGCGCAGCTTGAGGCCGACCTGCTGCGTGCGATCGATCGAAATGAAATCGAGGTGTTGTTCCAGCCCCAGTACGATTGCGCTGGCGACAGGATCATCGGCGCGGAGGCGCTGACCAGGTGGAACCATCCGCTGATCGGTCGTATTGGCGCGGGTGGCCTGTTTGCCGTTGCCGACCGCACCGATCATGTGGCGCAGCTATCGCGGCATATTGCCCAGCTTGCCTTGCGCGCCGCATCGCAATGGCCGGGTGACCTGCGGCTTTCGTTGAACATCACGCCAAACGATCTGGCCGCCGAAGATTTTGCCGAAAGCTTTGGTGCGCTGCTCGGTGCGTGCGGATTTCCGGGCTGGCGTTTGACCCTTGAAGTGACCGAGCAGGTCCTGCTCGCCGATGTCGCCGCCGCAGCACGCGCATTTGACGCCCTGACGGCAAGGGGAGTCAAATTCGCCCTTGATGATTTCGGCGCCGGGTTTTGCAACTTCCGCTACCTTAAGCTGCTGCCCCTTCAGTACCTGAAGCTCGATCGCTCGATGATCGAGGGCGTAGTTTCCGATCAGCGTGACCTGGCGGTGCTGCGGGCAATTGTTGCCATGGCGCAGGCGCTTGGCCTTGGGGTAGTGGCCGAAGGGGTAGAGAGTGAAGCCCAGCGCCTGCTGATTGCAGCCGAAGGGTGCCTGTCATACCAAGGCTTTCTCCGCTCCCCCCCACTGACTGCGCAGGCGTTCCTGACCGAGGCGAACCGGCTTAAACCTAGCGGACCTTGCGGGCGATCGCGCTGAGGCCCCTGGTGAGCTGGAACAGGCCATTAAGCCGCGCCGCCGGATCACCCCAGGCCCGATTGACCACCAGTTTGCTGTCAGGACGCAACTTCACCGCGCCGTTCAATCTTTCCGTATAGGCGATCAACCCAGCCGGATCGGGGAATTCGTCGTTGTGGAAGCTGACCAGTGTGCCCTTCGCGCCGACATCGATCTTGGCGATGTTGGCGATGATGGCCTGCTGCTTGATCTGGATCAGCTTGACCAGGTTGGCGGTCGGCGCCGGCAGCGGGCCGAAGCGATCGATCATCTCGGCAGAGATTGCCTCGATTTCGTGGCTATCTTCGGCATCGTTGAGGCGGCGATAGAGCGCCATGCGTACGGCCAGATCGGGTACATAGTCTTCCGGGATCATGATTGGCGCATCGACCGTGATCTGCGGCGACAGGGCGTGGCGTTCCTTGGCAATGCCCATGTCACCGGCCTTGGCTGCTAGGATCGCGTCTTCCAGCATCGACTGATAGAGTTCGAACCCGACTTCGCGGATATGCCCGGATTGCTCATCGCCCAGCAGGTTACCGGCGCCGCGAATATCCAGATCATGGCTGGCCAGCTGGAAGCCGGCGCCAAGGCTGTCGAGATCGCCGAGCACCTTGAGCCGTTTTTCGGCGACCACGCTCAGCTGCATGTCGGCAGGCGTGGTCAGATAGGCATAGGCGCGCAGCTTTGAGCGGCCGACCCGCCCACGCAGCTGATAAAGCTGGGCCAGGCCAAACCGGTCAGCGCGGTGGATGATGATCGTGTTGGCGCTGGGAATATCGAGCCCGCTTTCGACAATGGTGGTCGATAGCAGCACTTCGTACTTCTTTTCGTAGAAGGCGCTCATCCGCTCTTCCACCTCGGTCGCGCCCATCTGGCCGTGGGCGGTGACAAAGCGGATCTCCGGCACGGTATCGCGCAGCCACTTTTCGATCTCTTCCATGTCGGCGATGCGCGGCACAACGATGAAGCTCTGCCCGCCGCGGTGATGTTCGCGCAGCAGCGCCTCGCGCATCACCATATGGTCCCATTCCATCACGTAGGTTCGCACGGCGAGGCGATCGACCGGCGGCGTCTGGATGGTTGAAAGCTCGCGCAGGCCAGACATGGCCATTTGCAGAGTGCGTGGGATCGGGGTGGCAGTCAGCGTCAGCACGTGGACGTTGTTGCGCAGCTGTTTCAGCGCTTCCTTGTGATTGACGCCAAAGCGCTGCTCCTCGTCGACCACGACCAGGCCAAGCCGCTTGAACTTGACCGATTTGGACAGGATTGCGTGGGTCCCGATTACGACATCGACCGTGCCATCGGCCAGGCCGTCACGCGTGGCTGTCGCTTCCTTCGCCGGGACAAGGCGCGATAGCCGACCGATGTTGAGCGGGAAGCCGCCGAAGCGCTCCACAAAATTGCTGTAGTGCTGGCGGGCAAGCAGGGTGGTGGGGGCAACCACGGCGACCTGTTGCCCGGCCATTGCGGCAACGAAGGCCGCGCGCAGGGCGACTTCGGTCTTCCCGAAGCCCACATCGCCGCAGACCAGGCGGTCCATTGGCCGCCCGGCCGAGAGGTCTTCCAGTACGTCTTCGATCGCGCGTTCCTGGTCTTCGGTCTCGGCCCAGGGGAAACGGTCTGTAAACTGGCCATAGCTGGCCTGATCCGGCGCCAGCGCAGGGGCCTGGCGCAGTGCGCGCTGGGCGGCGGTGCGCAGCAGTTCGTGCGCGATCTCGCGGATGCGCTCCTTGAGCCGGGCCTTGCGCCGCTGCCAGCCTTCGCCGCCGAGCCGGTCCAGCGCGACCAGTTCGCTGTCGCTGCCATAGCGGCTGAGGACGTCGATATTCTCGACCGGGATGTAAAGTTTGTCACCGCCGGCATAGGTCAGCATGACGCAATCGTGTGGTGATTGGCCGACCGGGATCGACTGTAGCCCTTCATAGCGACCAATCCCGTGGTCCATGTGGACTACCAGATCGCCGGGGGCGAGGGCGGCCAGTTCGGCCAGGAAGGCATCGGCGCTTTTCTTGCGCTTTTTGCGGCGGACCAGGCGGTCACCCAGCAGGTCCTGTTCGGTGATCAGTTCCAGCCCGGCATTGGAAAAGCCATTGTCCAGCGGCAGGACGAGCGCCACCGGCACGCCCTTGGCAGCAAGGCCTAATGCCTCTTGCCATGTCTCGGCCTCCACCGGGGCTGGCTTGACCGCTTCGCCCAGGATCGCGGCAATGCGGGCCCGGCTGCCAGCGGTGTAGCAGGCGATGATCGCCTTGCGGCCCTGTGCGGCCTGGCCATTGAGGTAACGCGCGGCTGCCTCGTAAACATTGTCGCCGCGCGCACGTTCCGGTGCAAAGTCCCGGCCAGAGGCAAAGCCAAAATCGATCACTGTCGAGCTGTCGGGCTGAGCGAATATGTCGGCACGGTGGACTGGCCAGCCCGATTGCTGCACGGCCATTTCCTCGCGCGCCAAGTAGAGCGCGTCGGGTTTGAGCGGGCGATAGGAGCCCGCGGCCTTGCCTGCCGTGTCGGTCCGCGCGGCGAAATAGTCGGTAATGTCCCCCAGCCGTTCATCCGCCGCGCCCTGAGCGGAACTGTCGATCACGATCAGATCATCCGCGCTCAGGTGATCGAACAGGGTGACCATGCGGTCTTCGAACAGGGGCAGCCAATGTTCCATGCCGGCAAGGCGGCGACCATCGCTGACGGCCTGGTAGAGCGGATCGCTGGTGGCATTGGCGCCGAACATCTCGCGATAGCGGCTGCGGAAGCGTTTGACGCTGTCCTCATCCAGCAGGGCTTCGCTGGCCGGGAGCAGCAGGTGCTGCTCGCGCGTGCCGATGGAGCGCTGGGTGTTGGGATCGAACAGTCGCAGGGTTTCCAGCTCGTCGCCGAAGAAATCGAGCCGGAGCCCGACCTCCAGGCCGGACGGGAAAATATCGAAGATCGAACCGCGCACGGCATATTCACCCGCGTCGACCACGGTATCGGTGCGGCTATAGCCCTGTCGCTGGAGCAGGCCGATCAGGCTTTCCCGGCCGATCTCCATCCCCGGCTTGAGCAGCCTGACCGATTCGCGGATGCGGAACGGGGTGAGGACCCGCTGGAGCACGGCATTGATCGTCGTGACCAGCAGCTGCGGTGCCTCGCGCTTGGCTTGCAGCCGGTACAACGCGGCCAGCCGCCGGGCGCTGACCGATAGGGCGGGGCTGGCGCGGTCATAAGGCAGGCAGTCCCAGCTGGGGAAAGTGATGACATCCAGCTCTGGCGCGAAAAAAGCGGCGGTGTCGGCCACGGCCTGCATCGCTGCCTCATCCGGCGCGATGAACACGGCGCGGCCCTTGGTGGCGCGGGCAAGATCAGCCAGCACCAAGGGCTGGGCACCGCGCGCCAATCCGGCAAGGGTAAGGGCACTGTTCGCCGAAAGGATTTTGTTCAGGTCAGCCATGGTTCGCGCAACAACAATTGCCCCGCGGGCCATTTTGCGGCCAGCGGGGTGGGAATCGGTCCGGCGTCCTTAGCGCGGGCTTGGCGCCGTGTCAGTGCGGGATTTCGACGTAGTCCAGCTTGCGGAACGCATCCATCAGCGCGCCGCGATATTCCTCGGGGACATCCAGCGTGCCCAGCGCCCAGCCCAGGATGTCCACGTCCTCTTCCTCAAGCAGGGCTTCGAACCAAGCGCATTCGGCCTCGCCCCATTGCGCGTGGTAGCGATCGAAGAAGCCCCCGATCATGTAATCGGCTTCGCGGGTGCCGCGATGCCAGGCGCGGAATTGCAGGCGCTTGAGACGATTGGGATCGATCATGCCCCGGCGCTAATCCCCAGCGCGCGCCATGGCAAGCGATCAAGGCCGTTCACGCAGCGCTGCGATGATATCGCGCGGAGCGAAGCCCGCCAGATCCTTAGCCAGATCGCAGCGCAGGACTTCCCGGGTCTTGGGGTGATAGTGCTTGCGCAGTTCACCCAAGGTTCGGGGTGGGGCAAGGATCACGAGGTCATCGATCCGATGGCCCAGCACCTCGGCATTAAGCCAGCCCGCTGCCGCCTTGGCGTGGGCATCTCCGTTGACCAGGCTGTCGGCATGGTTGCCATGGCTTGAACGGTGCCCGACATCGGAATGATTAGAACTGTCCAGCTCCGGCACATCCACGGTCTGCAGCTTGGGCTCGGCCTCGGATCCGGCATTGCGATAGACGGTGAAGTTCTCGCCATCGACCAGTGCGATGATACATCCATGCGGCAACAGCATTTTCGCCTCCGTTTGCGTGAGCGTCTGTTGCGACCCAAACCATTTTGGTGGCGGCGCGGGTCCCGCGTCCATGCGCTGCATCAAAATCTGGCAAAATGATCTGTCGCAGGTCTATTGAGGGACGATGCGTCCCGATCGGCTCAATCCCCTGTTCACGATGGCAGACAGCCTGAAAGGCGTCGGTCCCGGACTGGCGCGCCCGCTGGAGAAGCTGGGGCTGACCCGGGTGAAGGACTTTGCCTATCACCTGCCGGATCGCTTCGTGCAGCGCCGTGCGGTCGCCAATCTGGATGAGGCCAGCATTGGCGAACAAATCGTCGTGGCGCTGACGCCGATCGAGCATCGCAGTTCTTCCGGTCGCGGTCCGTTCCGGGTGCTGGCCCAGGATGCCATCGGCAATGTCTGCGCGATCAGTTACTTTGGCCGGGCATCCTATTCAGCCAAGAAGCTGTTGCCTGTGGGAGAGCCGCGCTGGGTGGCCGGCCGGCTTGAGCAGTATGGCCAGATGCTGCAGATGGTTCACCCCGATCATGTCGAGGCGGACAGTGCCGTGCTGCTGGGGCAGCTGACAGAGCCGGTCTATCCGCTGTCGGAAGGCCTGACCCAGGGGCGCATTGCCAGCTTGATCGAACAGGCGCTGAGCCTCGTCACTGACCTGCCTGAATGGATCGAGCCCAGCCTCATCGGCAAGATGCAATGGCCCAGTTGGCGCGATGCCGTGGCGCTGGCACATAAGGACAGCCACGCAGCGGCGCGCGATCGGCTGGCCTATGATGAATTGCTGGCCAACAGCCTGGCGCTGATGCTGGTCCGGCAGTCGAACCGCAAGCAGAGCGGAACGCCCTTGCACGGTGATGGCTCGCGCCGCGCCCAGCTGAAATTGCCGTTCCCGCTGACCGGCGCGCAGCAACGCTCCATCGCCGAGATTGAGGGCGACATGGCGCAGACAGCACCGATGCTACGACTGCTGCAGGGCGATGTCGGTTCGGGCAAGACTGTGGTTGCGCTGTCAGCCATGCTGATCGCGGTGGAGGCGGGCGCTCAGGCCGCCTTGCTGGCGCCGACGGAAATCCTGGCCCGCCAGCATCATGCGACGCTGACCCGGCTGGCTGCCGGCACCGGAGTGGAGATCGCCCTGCTGACCGGGCGTGACAAGGGCCGGGCCCGTGAATCAATCCTGATGGGCTTGCTGGATGGCTCCATCGACATGGTGGTTGGCACCCATGCGATCTTCCAGGATGCCGTGTCCTACAGGAACCTGGCGCTGGTGGTGATTGATGAGCAGCACCGATTTGGCGTGGGGCAACGCCTGATGCTGGCTCAGAAGGGCCGCCGCACGCCGCATTGCCTGGCCATGACCGCCACGCCGATCCCGCGCACGCTGACCCTCGCGCAGTATGGCGAAATGGATGTCAGCAAGCTTGATGAGATGCCGCCGGGGCGTCAGCCTATCGATACCAGGGTTGTCGCGGTCGAGCGGCAGGACGACGTTATTGCTGCCATTGGCCGCCACATTGAAACCGGCCAACAGGTCTATTGGGTCTGCCCGATGGTACGCGAGCAGGAAAACGAGGATCTTGCCGCGGCCGAAGCCCGTCATGCCGCGTTGCAGGCGCGGTTCGGGGATGCGGTCGTGCTTGTTCACGGGCAGCTCCGCCCAGAGATCAAGGATGCAGCGATGGACCGCTTCGCCCGGGGTGAGGCGAAGATCCTGGTCGCGACCACGGTGATCGAGGTTGGGGTTGATGTTCCCAATGCCACCCTGATGGTGATCGAGCAGGCCGAACGCTTTGGCCTGGCCCAGCTGCATCAGCTGCGCGGGCGCGTGGGGCGGGGGAGTGGCAAAAGCACCTGCTTGTTGCTGCGCGGCGCAGCTCTCTCCGAAACAGCGCGAGAGCGGCTGGCACTGATGCGCGAGACGCAGGACGGTTTCCGGCTTGCCGAGGAAGACCTGCGGCTGCGGGGCGGCGGTGAATTGCTGGGAACGCGGCAATCGGGCGATACGCCGTTCCGGGTCGCCAGCCTTGAGCAGATCACCAAGCTGCTGCCCATGGCCCATGATGATGCGCGGCTGTTGATGGAGCGCGACGGCGGGCTGACCGGTGAGCGGGGCGAGGCCGCGCGCCTGCTGCTCTACCTGTTCGAGCGCGATTGGGGCGTGCAATTGCTCCGAGGTGGCTAGGCAGTCCTAGGTCTATCTTTCTGTTGCCGTTGGACAGAGCGACACTCTGAGAAGTTTGGCAGATAGGAACCTTGCGATGAAAGCGTTGCCCCGTGCCGCCCGCCAGTTGGGCTACGCCGGTTTGTTGCCGCAGGCTGTTTGCGCCCTGTACGTTTTCGATGGCGGCAAGTGGCAGTGGACCGCGCAGGCGATGGCCTTTGGTTATGCGGCTTTGATTTTCAGTTTCCTGGGCGGGCTCTGGTGGGGCATCGGCCTGATGCGCGAGCGGGCGCCGGGTTGGCTGTTTGGTTGCGCGGTCATGCCAAGCCTGCTGGCGCTTGCGGCTTACGCGCCGTGGATCCTGGGGTGGGAATGGCCCGGGCCGTCGCTGATTGCCATTGGCGCGATGCTGATCGCGTCACCATACATCGACGTTCTGATCGGCGATCTGGATCGGGCCTGGCTTTCGTTGCGGCTACAGCTCTCGTTAGGCCTTGGCGGCCTAACGATGCTGATCGGCATATTCTCCGTGCTGGCCTGATCGGCGCGCGGAGCGGGCGTCTTAGAAGCCGCCCGATACCCC
>JACCDL010015506.1_pt1 | contig 82044 bp, 136 predicted proteins | sample 7441931 | NCBI WGS metagenome assembly JACCDL01 (sample SAMN15323437, study PRJNA562643) | freshwater metagenome | isolation source: river surface water | place: USA:Blue River Watershed | collected 2017-08-16
AAGTTCTGCTCGGCTTTCTCGCTCTTTGTACGAAAAGCTGTACATTCTAGCAAGTTCCATTTTTTTTGCAATCAATCTTACGACATCTGCAGGAGTTAGAGTATGCTGTCTTGTAAACTCTGCGTCAACTTTTTTCTTATCACTATCCATTTCACCTTTCGGCAAACAAAAACCCCAGGGTTTTTAATCCTGGGGTCCTTTGGGTAAGTTTGTGTTGCTTTTACGCTACACGATCCTCCCGGGACCCCTGGCAAATCTCTGGTGTACGATCATTACCTAGTGACAGACTATTGATCGCGAACCATACAGAGGGCATAAAGCCGGCCTGTTTGGCTATGCAATAATGTTGTCTCGATAATGAACTTACTGGTTTCATTTGCTTTCTCTTTAATCCTTGGAATTAGTTAGCGGAATTGCTAACTAGTCTCTATTGTATGATCTTCTTCGATCGTTGTCAACAACTTTTGGCTAACTTGTTTGTTGTATTTTAACAACAACCTAGCGCCTTAGGTCTTTAACAACTTGTCTCTATTGTATGATAATTAGTCTTTGCTGTCAACCCCTGTTTAAAAACTGACTAAACTCTAGGGTCTTGCTAAAGAACTGTTCTCTACAACAGATTCTATTGTATGTTTATTTATATCTCTTGTCAAGACCTGGGTAGAAATGTGGCATTTTTGCAACATTTTGAAATTCAAAGTCGTAGCCGGTCAAAATGTCCAACCAAGAAATATCATTAAAGGCCCAAACACCAATGTGACAGACTCTGTTATTTTTGTTAGGCATATACTTTCTGTAGGAGTCTAACCTTGCCAACAGTCTAGCAGATCTAGGTCTTGAAGTCTGATACTTCCAAAAATCAGTGTCTCGTCTTGAGCTCAACATATAGTGGGCATCAATAAAGTCTTGCACATCTTCTATGAACTGACGGATATCGTTGTTAAATCTGTTAGCAGTATCCTCGTCAAAATATCTATGCTGTAAGACAGTTCTCAGAACGTCGTTGCTTAAGATGAACCAAGAAATGCCTGTGGCTTCTAAAGGTTCGATAAATCCAGAACTTAGACCGATGCAGACAACATTACCCTTCCATGGAGTTTTTAGTGAACTGCTGTTAAATTTGATCCTTCGTACTTCGTCATCTTTAATCCTGTCACCCCAGAATTCCTTGAATACTTCTAGAGCCTGCGCTTCGGTTGTAAACTTATCGTTATATACTAGCCCTGTTCCTATACGTGATTGTAAAGGTATGGTCCACATCCACCCGTACTTATGAGCAGATGCTTGTGTGTACGGAATAGTTTCTCTTTCTTTGTCTTTGTATGGAATACGTGCGGCGAGTGCGGAATTTACATTACCCTCGTAGCCGTCATAGACAATTCCGTCAATTTTGCCGATTAAAATTCTGCTGAATCCAGAGCAGTCAACATATAAATCAGCAGTGTGTTTTTCTCCATCAAGGGTTAAACTCAGTATTTCTTTACCATCGGACTCTATGTCAAAGTCTTCTGGCTCTATGACCGTGATCTTCCCTTCAAGGTGTTTTCTAAAATATCGTGCGGCTTTGTCTGCATCAATATGCAGAGCATAAGGCATTCTGTTATCAGACTGGTTGTTTTCAACACAGATATCGTAGCTTTGATGAACACGCTTATAATACATTTCTCTTGGAAATACCTCAGGATCTTGCTGATTCAACTGATGGTATTCATGTGCTATGGTAAAAAATCCTGAGTTGCTTAGATCAGTAAATGGATGCCAGTAGTGATCAGCACCGTCTTTCCACCCTGTGTAGTAGATACCGTGCTTGAGTGTGCAGTCTGCTTGAGTAATAAAATCTTGTACATCAATACCCGACTCTTCAAGCATGGCTACTAGATTTAATTGTGTGCTTTCTCCCACTCCGATGTTTGGGAATTTTTTTGGCAGAATGATAGAAATATCAAATTCCGGAAAAGTTGTTTGTAGTTTTAGTGCTGTAGTCCAGCCAGCAGTTCCGCCGCCAAAGATTGAGATTTTTTTAACTTGTTTCATAAGTTAATTTATTCAAAATTTTAGATCAATTCTACTAAATTGGATTTAAATATTTGCCAAGCACGTTCCCAAGTCCACCGCTGGCTACCCGCCCAAACTTTTGTTCTATCTAACCTAAGAGCATCAGTGACCGCTTGTCTTAAATTTTCGTTCATACAGCCGGTAATGCCTTCGTCTACAACGTCTAACGGACCTTGGCAAGGATAAGCAGCCACAGGAGTACCGCAGGCCATTGCTTCTATCATTACAAGTCCAAATGTTTCCCAACGGCTTGGAAAAACGAATACGTCTGCCATCCTGTAATACTCTGCTAGATCCTTGCCTGTTTTGAATCCTACAAATTCTATGTCTGGATACTGCTCTTGGTATTCCTCTAGCATTGGACCACCACCGACCATGATCTTGCGAGCACCAGCCCATTCTAATTTAAAGAAATCCTCAAGATTCTTTTCTTTACTAACACGACTCACACAAACAAAAATCCTTTCTTGTTTTTGATTAAAATCTGTGAATTTCTTTTGATTAAAATTTGCGGGATAAAATACATCACGATCAACACCGCGAGTCCATGGGATAACATCTCCATCAAATCCATGTTCTTTTAACTCCTTAACCATAGTATCTGTTGTGGTTAGGACCTTACCGCTGTGTTTGTGGAACCATCTGACTAAAGGCCAAGTAATGGCTTCAGGTATTCCAAATAAAGCACGGAGTCCTTCAGGAAACTTAGTATGATAAGCAGTATTGTAGCGATAGCCACGTTTTGAAAGATATTTTCTAGCAGACAGACCAATAGGACCCTCTGTGGCGATATGGATATGATCCGCACCGATCTCCTCAATCTTCTTGCCCATTTGCCTTGGATAGGCAATCTTGACTTCGTTGTAGCCAGGACAATCAAAGTAGCGGAAGTCCCTGGGAGTAATGTAAACAACGTGATAACCATCCAGAAGCGCACACGCTTCAATATTTTTGTATGTGGTAACCACGCCATTGATCTGCTCCGGTAAGTTGTCAGTGATGATTAAGATAGTTTTTGACATTTGCCCTCTATTTTAAAATTTGAAAATTTCGTCCAAGAAACCATTGTTGTTCTTGCCTGTTCGCATTCCTGCTGACTATTGAACGTCAGTGTTATTCTGGCTGGAATGTCTGTTGGATCGTTTACGTGAACTGCTATCAGTATCAGTAACCACATCGTCGCTCTCCTTGGTCCATGTTACTATTTCCCAACGACCGTCATGATGTTCTACAAGTGCTGTACAACTTTCAACCCAGTCACCGTCATTCATATAAACTACACCGTCTATGTCTTTGATTTCGGCATTATGTATATGTCCGCAGATAACTCCGTCAAAGCCACGTTTCTTACAATAAGCGGCTAAATTCTTTTCAAATTGAAATATAAAGTCTATGGCTTTTTTTACACGACCTTTGAGATACTTGCTCAACGACCAATATCCGAATCCCATTCGATGACGCATCCAGTTGAACTTGTTGTTTAGCATTAGAACAAAGTCGTAAGCCTTGTCTCCTAAGAAACTCAGCCATGGTGCTAGCCTAGTGATACCATCAAATAAGTCGCCGTGGACTACTAGATAGTGTTTTCCATCTGCGCCTATGTGTTCTATTTGATTAACTACTTCTATGTTGCCGAAGTTGATGCCATAAGGCATTAGAGGTCTTAGGAACTCGTCGTGATTGCCAGCGACATAAACCACACGAGTTCCACGTTTTGCGAAACCAAGGATTCGCCTAACTACATTTGTATGTGATTGTTTCCAGCGCCATTTGTTCTGTTGTATCCGCCAAGCATCTATGATATCACCTACCATGTAGAGTGTTTCACAGGTATTATGCTTGAGGAAGTTGTTCAGCTTTTCCGCTTTACAATCGCGGGTCCCTAGGTGAACATCAGAGATAAAAATAGAGCGGTAAGTCTTTTGCATAGCAATATTTACCGCTCTTTTGTGTGTGTAAGATTACAGTTCGATTAAATCTGTACCAGCGTCCATTTGTGTGTAAATGGTTTGCCATCGGCCTTACGTTTCAGGATCTTAGCAAACTCTTCTTTACGGAGTTGGGCTAATCTTTCTGTATCATGGTCGAAGCAAGCCTTGTACACCTTTTGAACCAATTTAGATTGTTTCATGGCTTACCCCTCCTTGTAAAGTATTTATTAACTATTCAACACCTTAGCAACTGAATTCATTACTGCGGCAATACGTCCAATATCACGAAGTTGTTCTACTGTGTAGCCTTCCTTCTTCAATGTGTCGTAGTGTGCCTTAACACAGAAATGACACTTACCAACAATACTTGCCGCCAAACTAAATGCTTCGAAGTTTGCCTTGGTAGTTCCGCCATGACTTGCGATAGCGTTCATACGTAATTGTGCTGGCAAGCCTTTGAGTTGTTCATCGTCTGCCATCTCAACATATGGATACCATACATTGTTTTGTGCCATAATGCTTGCGGCTGTCATTGCCGACTCTGCGTGAACTGGATTGTCTGCCAGCATAACAGCTAGCACCTTACCATTACCAGTTGCGGCTAATGCGGCCACAGCACATCCATAAGCTACATCTTTATCCAGTGTACTACGCTCTAGAACAGCATCAAGGTTTAGCTTCGTATCCTTTGCGTATTCTGGTAAAGCACCTTTAATTGATTCAGTAAAACTCATTTTGTTTTCTCCGCTAAATCTTTGTAACCTGCCCAACTAGGGTGGATACCGTCTGTTTGTAATCGAGTAATGGGCAGAACAACATCGTGATATTCTTGAGCAATCGATTGGACCATTTGTTGAATATTTTTAATATCCACATTACTTGCTTTAAGATTACCGGCTGGTAAAATCCAAAATACACGATCTGCCGTTACACGTTCTCTAAGACGTTTTAATTCTGACATCGTTTTAACATATTGATGATCGTTTGATCCTAGACTAATAATAACAGTTTTAGATTTCAACGGAGTATTTTGATATTTCTTATTCCATTGCCAGCTATTCCAACCACCGTGTGCATAACTCACACACTCTGGTCTCTGTTGGTGTACACCGACTGCAATACTATCGCCTAAGATCAAACAGTCTAACATGTTATTCCTTTATAATGTCTCGCCGCCGACCGCACGATTACAAGCACATAGTTCACCTGTTTGTAGTGCGTCAAGAACACGAAGTGTTTCTTCTGGTGAGCGACCAACGTTCAAGTTGTTGACAGTAACGTGTTGGATAACGTTCTCTGGGTCAACAATGAATGTAGCACGAAGTGCCGCGCCTGCTGGAGCATAGAATACACCAAGCTGATTGATTAGGCTTAGGTCGCCACGTTGTGTATCAGCAAACTGAGTGTGAGTAATCTTAGCAAGATCTGGGTGTGCCTTTTGCCATGCTAGTTTACAGAACTCGTTGTCTGTGCTACCAGTTAGCAATACTGCGTCACGATCCTTGAAGTCGCTTGTGAGCTTGTCATAAGCAACAATTTCAGTAGGACATACGAATGTAAAGTCCTTTGGATAGTAAACAATAACTTTCCACTTGCCTGCGAAAGATTCATCAGTAATGTCAAAGAATTGATCACTACCTGGGTTAACGCCTGTTACGGCAAACTTTTCGATTTTATCACCAACTGTTTTCATATCATTCTCCTTGTGTGTGTTTTGAAAACTAATAGGACCCTTTGTCCTGTACAACTATTATACATTTATATATCCTATTAATCAAGCAATTTTAATAGGTTTTTCATTGTATTTTCTAATAAGCATCATTGAATAAATCAATAACGTTTAAAATCAATAATTTAGAAAAGGTCCAATGGACCTTTTCATTTAATCACATTTTGTGTTTACTCAAAATGCATCATAGTGGTAGTAGGTTTTTTCTTTTACTCGGCTAAGAGTTACTCGATCTCCCATTTCGTTCATGAAAATAAACTTACCAGTTTGAGCATCAACTTGTTTGAGATCTTGCCCTGCGAATCGAGCCTGTTCCCAATCAAAGTCTCGCACCACATTATCTCCTTGCGTAGCGTCGTCGGAATCATCCCATACCTTGTAGTCAATGCTAACTTGTTGGACTAGGGGATTTCCTACCCACTCGGATTCAACATCCTTTTCAGGAACGTCAACACCGTTGACTTGTAGTCCAACTTTATATCGAACCTCTGAGCTGAACTCGGGACGAGCGTTCAACATACGCATAACCTGTTGAGGTGTTTCGTTATAGCGATTCATTTCCTCAACCATAGCCTTGAGCATGTCAAAGTTAAACTGATCGAACATTGTAGCAATCTTGCAGATTGTTTGAATATAGCTCTTGTTCTTAAGATTGTCTTCGCAGTACTCAATAATGAAGTCTTGCTCAAGGCCCTTGAACTCCATCATGTAGTAAATACGACCTGGACGGTTCCGCATGTGTTCATTGACACGCCACTTGTCGTTACAAGTAAGTACGAACATTTTCTTGCTAGGATAAACACCGTCGAGCAGAGTTAGCATAGCTTCTTGTTGCTCTCGATCGTAGACCTTTTCGAACTCATCAAAAAGGATCACAGTAGGTTGTTCAATTTTTTGAAGAAACCCGTTGAATTCTTCTCCGCACCATGGTTGGTTAATCACGATGGTTGGAATTCCTTCTGCGAGAGCATCGAGGCTCAACATCTTAGCCAGCAGAGTCTTGCCAGAGCCTTTCTCACCAGTGAGCATCACACCAGTGCTGGCAGTACGATCCTTGAATGTGTTAAGAATACGATTAGAATTTCGTTTAGTATCACCGTAGATTTTACCTTTGATTTCAAATCCTTCGATTTGCTCAAGATAAAATTGACCAGTCATTTTATTGAATTTGACTGTGTAATGATCAGCTGGCAATGTCTCGTGGAGATCCATAGCTTCTTTAGTGCTGACATTGAAGATTGTTCCAGATTTAAGAAAGTAAGTCATTGATATCGCTCTATGATGTGTTGCTGATGTGCTATTATAGCTTCACTGCATTGTTTGTCAAAGAAAATGGGCGAACAAGTCGCCCATTTTAGTTATTTCTTTGACAAGGCTAACTAAACCTCGCAAGTGCTGTTTCTTAGGCAGCTAATTCGAACTGTTCGTCGTTGGCTACAACAACGTCTGTTTCGAAAAACTTGAATGTAGATGCGTTTGCATTTACTAGTTTTGCTTGATTTACGGTCATCGCCTACCGTGTTGCCGTCTCTACTATCTACCCCTGTCGAAACCATGCTCCCCCCTCAACAATACTCTGTTCCAAAATATTCTTGGTGGAGGAGGGGGGATTCGAACCCCCGTCCAGGAATCCTTCGCTTTGAAGGGATTACAACAATTCTGTAATTACTTACGCTTACGTAGTTGTCTACGAACTGCGGCTTTAATTTTAGTCTTTGCTCTGTATGCCATGATTATTTCCTTTTTAAAGCTCTACGACATGTAGATTTGATTGCACGTTTATGTGTTGCTCGCCATTTGTATGCCATAGCATTTCCTTTCTAAGTATTATTATTTTATCAAAATTTGCCCGAGTTGTCAATCTTTTTGGTTTAGCTTTCACCCGCCGATGCAGTTTTCTTGTCGTCTTTATTGGCTATATTATCTGCTTCTTCCATGGCATCATGAAACTTTTTGTTAGCCTGAGCTTCAACTTTAACAGTTTCCATGACACGATCTGATTCGATCATTTTGCCACGTAGGTGTAGGACTGTATTAACCTTTTGGTTTAAACGGATTAGGTCGTTGTCTAGCATACGGATACGATCGATAAGAGCGATTAGAACTGTATTAGCTTCAGAGATAACTGGCTTAACTTCTTTTGTTGACCATTCCCAAACATATTTGATGATGTAGCCCATGCCAACTGCCATGACGATCGGAAAGCCATACTTGTTAACTAATTCTACGATATCCATTTATTTCTCCTCTCCCCAAAATCCCCAGGGATTATAAATTTTTTTATTTTCTTTTTTTGGTTCATAATACCAGTAAGCAATTACAGATATTATAACTAATAGTTCAATCAACCAGAATACTAAAAATGCTTCAAATAACATTATCCCACTAATGGTCTAAAGATTTGTTCTGCAGGTCTCCATGCCCATTCATAGCCTACTATTAGACCTACTACAAAACCTATGACCGCTCCTATTGCCACTGCCTTGTACAAATCTTTGTCATGCCAAATTGGTTGACGTTTTAGATATTCTTGTGTCTGAGGACTCAGACTGTCCCACCATTTTTCATATTTGTTCATTGCAGTTTACCTTATAACCTTTCGTAAATGCTACGACCGGGTCAACCTTTCTAAGCATTTGCTTACCGTCTATGTTAACAAATTCAAACAAGTCGCCACCTTTCCAACCTAGCTTGTCTGTGTTTAATTCTTGGTCTAATAAGATTCCCCAGGGATTTAAATCCCAATCGTAATCGAAGTGTTTCACATTTAATCCCTTCTTGCATCATTCTTGCCGTCGGCACGAGCAATACGATCAACGTCCGGTCTTAGACCTAAGGCATTTGAAACGATGGTATCAATTCTTACTACATCGTGATTCATTGTTTTTACGCGATTGTCGAGAGCTACGATGATGCCAGCCATTCCCTTGATGCTACCTAGTACTCCCTGTAGAAGAAGTTTGATAGTCAAGTAGACAAAATAACCGCCTGCAAATGCCACAGCGATTGGAAATCCAAGATCTCCAATAATTTTAAAAATTTCGTTCATATTACGCTCCCGTTTGATCGCTCAAACGTATTTATGTAATATGAGCTGTTAATAAAAGTTGAAATTAATCACAGCTCTATGCTGTGAATTAATAGGGTTAGAACTAGCGTGATAGCGATTTCCCTCGAAGAATACAGCTCTGCCCTGCTTTGGGCTTACTCTCTGATTTACAGTTAATTTTACTTCTGTCTCTGAAGCAAATTCATTGAACACCCAAGTGTCTCCGTCGGAATCGTTTATGTAGTATAGTAGAACTTTTCCATCATCTTCAGGATAATCAAAATGCGGAACATTATAATTATTTTCGGTAAATCCAGAAGTTTGTGTCAGCAGATTAAATTTAATTCGTATCAGTGAATTATATTGTATACCTGCCTGAGCACAACAGACATGTAAAATGGGTAATGCTAATAAGGTAAACTTTGAATATTCATTACCGTGCTGATATGTCAAGTGGGTTAGCTGTCCTCTGTCCACGGTATTAGAATCATTAAGATAGCTGAGTTTCCCGTTTCTTACAACATCTCCGCCAGTGGTGAAAGGATAATAGTACCAATAAAAGTTTGGATCTATTACAGTATTTTTTATATCCTCTTGAAGAGACAACGGAACGACATTATCAAGTATTTTTATCATACTAATAATTATCGTTTATTTCTCGTGGGCTATAAATTCTCCGTTCCAGTTATCTGGTAGATCCTGTTGCTTCATGAACTCACAGCGTTCGATCCATATCTTATAGTACTTGTCCATTTGCCCACCGAACTTGCCTTTTAGCGTAGTCTTACACATGGCAGCGGCTTCGTCGAACTTCTTAGACTTATACAAGCCGTGCATCTCATCGTGCCATACCTTGTCTTTGCTATAGTCAACACCGTTTGTTCTTAGTACTGTGTAGATCAAGTCTGCCACACTCTTGCCCTTAGGCTGTAAGTTGTCCAGCATCAAGTAAAAGAAATCATTCTTAGTTCTGTTATATGTCTCAGCACCAACAATGTTTAGCACACCGTAGGCTTTACAACGTGCTTCTAGTCGTGCGGCTGTTGAAACCATGTCACCTAGGATGTCATAGCTGTGTCTATCAGTACTACCCATCTCGCCAATAAAGCCAATGCCTGAGTTAACACCCCAGCCCATAGCCGCTGGAGGTAGGCCCTGTGCCTCCATTTCTTTAGTATAACGATCAACAGCATCTAACATTTCAAGACCAACTCGAATCATGGTATGTGCATGGTTAGGATCTTCAATAGGTGCACCATGAATGTGCATACTGGCATCACCTACATACTTGATAACCATACCCTTGTTATCCAAGATAGGCTTTGAGATAGCATCCATATAACCGTTCATGTACTTGCCTAATCCAGCAACATCATCGCCATAGTGTTCACCGATAGGAGTAAAGCCACGTAGGTCACTGAACATAACTGATACATCTTTACGCACACCTCGCTTGATTAAGTCTGGATCTTTTTGTAGTAGTTCTACAACTTCCTTTGAACAGTATCCTGCGAACTGTTTCTTAATCGCCTGCTTCTGTAGGAATTCGCTTACAAACTTAACGCCATAAGTATGCAGAGCCACAAGAACAAGAGTAACCGTGCTTGCTGTCGCGTCTCCCAAGAAGTTTCCGTGAATGAAATACCAATAAGAAGCACCCACACAGGAGCTGATCCCCAGAACAGTAGTTCCCAATCCGACATAAGTCCACCTCGACATAAAAATAATGATCAAACCTAAGGATAGAATGATTATTATTTCGGCGCCGTCGGCCCAGTCTGGTCGTTGGATGTTAACCTTGTTAAAGGCTGTGCCGATTACTGCGGCCTGCATCTCATGTGGCCATATTGATCCTATGCTAGTAGGCACCGGATTGCCAATGCCTGCGGCTGTAGGACCCACAATAACTATCGCTCCTTGAAAATCTTTTGGTAGATTCTGAAGACTAACGCTCTTAGACTTTTGGCTCCAATCTACCCACACACGGCCTAGAGAATCTGTTGTTATTGGTCCGAACTGCGGAACACGCATTTTCTCTACACCATTTTCATTTAATTTAATTTGAAAACTTGGATCGCCAGCCGCTACTCTTAGTACTTCTAAAGATAGGCTAGGATATAGTTTTCCGTCCACTGACACGATCAAAGGCATGCGGCGATTCACACCGTCAATCTCCGGTAGTGTATGTGTAGTACCGGTACCCACTGCTGATCTTTCTAATACATCAATGTTGGCGATCATACCAGGATATTGTATGATTTGATCTAACCACTCAGGACCTAGTATTGCCGCTCCTGGATTTCTTGGTGTGTTTTTTGTTTGTTGTGCAGGTGTATTGGGTAGTATAACAGGAAACTCTAGCATTGTTGCGGCTAGTTTTGCATCACCACCCTGACGATCCTTTTCAGGCATTAGTACGTTTAGTACCACTAGTCCTGCATTTCGTTTATACAAGTCTTGGATGATTTTAGCATATTCTTGTCTAGCTAACGGCCACTGACCTAATTTATCTAGTGTGGGTTCATCTATATTGACTGTATAGATATTGTTTTCAGTTGATGCTTTGTTAGATATTAGAGTATCGAAATAGCGTAGTCTTACGCTTTCTACAAAGCTAGGGTCTACAACTCGTATGCCCACCAATAGTGCAAGTGTAATTAATGCTGTCCAAGGACTAAGAAGGATTTTTTTCATAGTACTATTTAGCCCATAAATATTTCATGGATTTTGATAAAAATATTGATTGGCCGAGGATCTTTTCACTGCTTAATATAACTGGTGCAGATATTCAAGGAAATGTAAGAAACACTGATATCTACGAATACGCTAAAAAAGTTTCGAATTTGTTAATGGCCAGAGATAAGACAGTATCTCAAGAATGGCCGTTTAATGAAACATGGATAGATAAGATGGCTAATCATGAAAATCCACAGATCGCTAAAAAATTTAGGATTTGGTTGAGTGTTGGGTTGATGAGACAACGAACAATTTATTTGTTTTATCTAGCTAATATTAACTACGGATCTGCTAGATTCTTTTTAGAAACACTTTCATACTCAAAACAGCCTGTTCCTGATCTCGAGTACTTTCTTAATAACATAATTTCTATGTTTTTTGATTCTTGCCCGCCGCCTAGAATTGACATAGTGTTTACTGGCGAAGAAAATTATAAGAGCGATCCAGGTGCTTTAAAAATAAGAAAATTTTTAGAAAGTAGAGAAAATATAAATTCCTTTCTTAGCGACCCCGAAGTTAATATCCCAGTAATGGGTGGTTGGAGGAATGTTCTTCTTGGATCACACACAGGAGAATTTGACGACTTTCAATCTTGGGAAGATTCAGTTGAATATTTTGATCTTGGTGGTGGACATCACACTCCGTGGTTATCAAAAGAAGTAAAAAGAAATATCACGTGTCTTGATTTAATACGGCCAAATGATCTTAATCATGTAAAACTTAGAAAAATTAGATATAACTTCGATGGACAAAAATTTCCTTTAGATTTAGAAGGTACTGAATTATCAGAGTATCTAGCAAAGCTAGATCAGCAATCATTTTCGTATTTTAATCTGTTGGAGGATGAATTCCCATTCAGAGAAAAACTTACAATTTTTAGCACTGGGTTTCTAACCAGCACAATGCCATTGCCTCAAAATTTATTAGACCTTTATAGTAGCATCTACAATACTAAAATGAAAGTCATGGAGCAATCGCGAGCATTTAATTTTGCTGGAATAATAAAGTGTTTAAGATTAGTACAGCAAGGTGCTGATTTAGAATTGATCACTGCCAGTAGACCTTCGGCATATCCTATGAAACATAGGATTGTTCAACTAAGATGGATCAATGGAGAGCTTGTTTATAAAAAAGTTAGTAAACACGATAATACTAGATTTAGCTTAGACATCAAACAACGTCGAAGAAAACTAATAAGCGGGATTATTTCTGGTTAGACTTTTTATTGTCTTTTACTGGCTTTTTCTTAAAAGAAACTGGATTGTTATATAGTCGATGTGTTAACACACGTTGGTTCTTCTTATCCTCTTCTAGTTGCCTATAGAGGTGTTTTTTAAATTCGTCGTCTGTCATTAATTACCTTGATTCACTGTGATCGTACCACAACCGCCTGCGGTAGAGCAAGTATGTGTTATTGAATAGTGTTGTTGAGTTGACCCACTTTGAGTTAGATCTAACGTAGTAGTTGTTCCAGCCAAATTAACATTCGCCATATGGCTTGCCGAACCCTGTTGTAATATATTTACACTTTTATTGCCACCACTTAAAGTTATTTCCGCATAATGACTACCTGAATCTTTTTGTTGCAAAGTTAGTGAATTATTTGAACCGGTGGCATTAATCAACATTCCCTTTCCTCCACCTGTGCTGGTTTGAGTGAGATTGACTGTATTTGAGTTTGATGCGGATACAGCTGATCCAATGTCTGCTTCGATGTAATTGGCAGTTGTAGATGCAGTTCCGGTCTGGTTTATAGTTACTGTATTATAACTACCATTGCTAAAATAATTAACGTAATTATTTCTTGTACCTGTTTGTTGGACAGTGATAGTGTTTGAATTTCCAATCTGTTCTATATACACTTGGCTATCTGCTGTGTTCCTATTAACAAATGTCTGGACTCTTGACGAAAACGCCGAGTTGGCGTTAAATGCGGATCCCGATCCGCCACAGCAATATGCGCCTGGATTACTCACAGATGACCCTGTAGCTGTGGATGTAGTAGTATCGTTGGCATCATAGTAATAGGTAATTTCACCAATCTGCATACTATCACAGTCTAACCCGCAACCTGTACCTGCTTTAGTTGTTGGGAAGAAAATGTAATAATAAACATACGCAGTGGTGTTTGTAACTGTGATATTAGGACTGGTTGCAAATCTACTGTCACTTAATGAAAGATTACCTTCCTGTATTAGAGTCCAATTTGCACCATCGTTACTTCCGTAGAGTTTATAGCTGGTGGGATCTCTACCTGAAAAATCGTTAGCAGTAGTTAATGTAAAACCAGTTACCACGCGGCCTGTGTTGAGTTTAACAGTAACACCGGCATTCATCTTATCAAAGTTTAGATATTTGGTATTTGGATTATTATCAAATGCATTGGCTGCACCTTCACCGGCAGGACTGTTATTGCTAGTAGGATAATGGTTAGTAATATAAACACCCGAGCTTGAATTGTAAATTGCTGTAGGAGCCGGAGGCGGTGGCGTAGGAGTTCCAGCAGTTGCACCAGTACCGGCATTAGTTGTAGTCATAGTGTTATTATAGCCGCCGGCAGTGCCACCAGTAGTACCACCATTAATGTCTGGGCCTCCTCCGTTAGCGTTAGCAACTAAGCCAACTGTACTCGAACCAGGTACGCCGTCACTGTTAACGATACAAGCATTGCTACCACCCCATGCACCCTGGCAAGCACCAAAGCCCGGATTACTTGTCCAACCCTGTGCTGTTATTCCGTTATATGGACCAAATTCTGGGTTATACAATAGGTTGCCGCCATTATTAAGTTGTAGTGTAGGAGCACGATACCAAGGACCGTAATCACCTGCCCAATAACTACCGTCAATGCCGTACATGCTGACTCTAGCATAAGCTACTTGACTTGCTTCTGCACTAGTTAGTGTTTTACTAATAGTCAGTGTTGTCCATGGAACACTTGTATCAATACAAGGATTACCACATATAGCATTTGGATTTGGTAAGTTAGCAGAATTAGTGGAGTTTGCTGAAGTAATTAATCCGCCACTGCTGTTATAGAACTCTATCTTAACGTTAGCTGTATCACTTTGTCCAGCACGGCCACCACCGTTGTGTGCTAGTACACTGAGAGTAAACGTACCGCCCTGTTGCATTGTACTGTTGAATACAACATTTTGACTAATTGTTGTAGTCACGTAAGCAGTAGCAATAGCATTGTAAACTGTTTGACTATGTGCAGGAAAGCTCATAGTCAACATCGCAAATAGTGTTAATAACAAGCGCTTCATCGAGGTATCCTCAATACACCGGTATTTTGTTTTATAGATACTGTATTTCCACCCGGACTACCGTCACCTATGATAGCATCTGCATATTGATCGTTATGTATGATCGCCACTGTGGTGTTTGAGCTATAACCAGAAGTTTTAACCTCAGCATAATGATCTTCGTTAGTTCTAAAGGCTATACCCTTTCCTTTGCTTTGAATATCTGGCGCATCAGATTTTTCCCAGGCCACACATACATTAGTTGAAGGGTTACAGCCCTTGGCTCCTGTGTCGTACGTAAACGGCAACAACTCGGCTTTGTTTAAGTCTTCTCTGCTTTTTTCAATTCGCTGAAGCATCTGCCTTTGAGCTTCAGCTTCTAATTCCTCTAATTCTTTATCGCGCTGTGTTTTACGATGTTCTTTGATCGCATCAATCACTTCTTGAGGTTTAGAAATAATTAGATTGTTATTAATCTTTGATTCTACTGTATTAACAATCACAGGCGGAGTTGGAAGTCCTGTTGCGCTGGCAACATAGGTTGCTTCAAATGCCTTGTCTAAAACCACTGTTCCTGCTTGTGTTGAAACTTCTATTTTTCCAACTCTGCATCGTTGTTCATCTAATTCGTATTTCTTTTGTTCACTTTCTTCTTTACAACTAGGAACTAGAACTACAAGACTTTCGCCAGTCTCGTCTACAGTCATAGTAAAATCAGTTCCACGAACTGCTACTGTTGCTGTTGGTGTATTAACAGCTACACGTTGTGGATTATTTTTAGCTATCTGACCGCTGGCATATCGAACAGTCCCCATGCCTACTTTGACAGCTAGTTTTCCTGCATCAGATTTTTTAGGATCAAACACAAAGTCATCAATCACTAATCGACTGTTCTCAGTTACTTTTAATTTAGTATCGTCTTTGAATGTTATGTTACTAGAACAAGCTCCGGTGACGTAGGTATCCATACTTTCTATTTCTGACCCTTTGACACCGGATAACTTATTTTTATTGCGTTGTATCTCGCAGGCATTACCCTTGTTATCGGCAACCACGCCGATTCCTGCCATTGAGCTAGTTGCTGTCAACAAGCATAATACAACTGCAAGGTAACGCATAGTTACCTCGCGATGGCTGCTACTGGAGTTGCAATACTGCTACTGCTAGTTCTTACAGTAATAGTATTATGATCACCTGTTGTTTTTATATCAACAGTAGTATCATTAGATCCTTGCTGTTGCGTTGTGATACTGTTGTAGCTTCCAACAATAACATTAATTAAACTGTGACCGTTCGCTCCGGCTGAATCAATCTGTTGTGCATTTATAATATTATCACTTCCGGTGATATTATGCGTAATGTCAGCATTACTAGTAGTTACTGTATTAGTAATCTGATTATTATTACCGCTGATTGTAGTTGACATAGTATTGTCACTGCCAACCATATTAGTAATTAACATATTACTGTTACCAGTTATACTTTCTGTGATAACATTACGCATTCCATTGGTATTAACATCACCGATGTTTAATTTAGTTTGATTATTATTTCCTAAAACTGTGCTAGTATAAGAATTGTTTCCACCTTTGATATTATACTGCGCAGAATTAGCACTTCCAGTTTGTGTTAACGAAACTGTGTTTGTGCTTCCTGAAATAGTAGCATAGTTAGAAGAACTCGGAGCAGTGACTGTCAGAGTAGAAACCCCTGTCGAGTCGACTGCAACAGATCCTGCTGTTCCGCCAACATTATTTGTACCGCCAACCTGTTCGATAGTGATCACGTTTGAACTGCCAACTTGTTCAATATAAACCTTGTTTGGTCCGGTAGCTATTGTTGCTTGTGCATTGGTTAGGCCGGAAACTGTTGCGATTCCTAAGGCTCCCAATACAATTACTAGTTGTTTAATTTTAATCATTTTACTTCTCTCCTCGGTACTTTATTATTTTTTTAAGTGTACCTGTTACTTTAACAACAACTCTTTTAATACCCACCCTTTCTTACCATTTGTAGTTTTTACTAAAACTAACTTTTCACCCTCTTCTAAAACCTCTACTACTTCGCCTCTCTCCAATACTGCTACGATAGTAGATCCTGAAACATTAGATTCTCTTATGTTTACTTTGCCAATTGATTTACGTGTTTGTAACTTAGGTTCGGCTTTTACCTCTGGTTTAACTTCAACTTTAGGTTCAGCTTTTACCTCTGGTTTAACTTCAACTTTAGGTTCAACTTTTACTTCTGGTTTAACTTCTGGTTTAATTTCAACTTTAGGTTCAACTTTTATCTCTGGTTTAACTTCTGATTTGGGTTCCTCTTTAAATGCCCAATGACCTTTGCGAGCGCCTTCCTGTATGGTATTAACTACAGCGGCTTGTATTGCTAGATTTGTAGCCTTGTTGATACTTTCGTTAAGACTTACGCCAGTTTCTGCCTCTATTGATTTTTCGCCTTCAGATACAAATTTTAAAACACCAAACTTGTCCATATAACTTAAGACAGTTTTAGTTACTGTTGTTGTAGTTAACACTTCTCCAGTGGACACTGATACTGCTCTAAGAGTTACTGTAACGGTGTCGCTTTGGTATTGTGTCTGAGCACCAATGCCTAAAAGTCTAACGCCACTGCCACCAGTTTGAGTGTTTGAATCATATCCAACAATTCCGCCTTCTATGATAACACCAGCAAACATCATCGGAGGTAAGGGTTTAGCATCTTTGCCTTGATACATTTCACGCATCTGACGAATCATCTGGCGTTCTTTGATAAGATTTTCCAGGCCGCCTCTCTCTAATACTATGAACCAGCGTTGATCGCCCACATCTTGTAGAGCTTTAATTAGATATGCATCTGCACCTTGTGTTACCGCTGAGCTTAAACTTGCGATATTTGGTACACTTTTACGCTGACCAGTTTGATCTCTAAAACTGTAGACTGCTACAGGTATTGGACCACCAGCTGGGGGTCTTAATTTATTTTCATCTTTTTTCAAATACAGGCTTTGCTCTACAACAGGAGCTTCAAATTGTTCGCCTGTGATTTTTTCTTTTATTGCAGATCCGGTAGCACAACCGGTTAGTGCTGTTACTACTGCTAAGGATAATAAAGTTCTTTTCATTTATCGCTCCTTAGAAAAAGAAAGTGTTAGCAGGAATTATCATAGTTGTGTTACCTTGTGGGCCAGTAACATTAATATGAATCATATCACCACGTGGACCTGCTTCAATCCACCATTTAATAGTGCTTCCGTCCTCACCGCCTACGTTGTTAATAATACCGCATGGGCTAGATGAAGAACTAGTTGTACATCCGGCTCCTTCGCCAAAAAGACTGTCGGTCATCTGTTTAGCCAACTGTGAAAAAATACGACTTTCAACGTTGGCTAAAAAACGTGCTGTAGGAGTATTTGCCGCATCAGCTTTTGCTTTTGCTTCTAAGGCTTCTCTAGCGGCTTTGTTTTTTTCTTTTGCTTGATCTTCTAATTGTTTTAGTGTTAGTACGTGACTACTATATCCCTGGCCGTTAAAGGCAGGACTATTAAACTGATGTGTCATCTCTGCGGTTAACGCCAGAGAAGGCCAGCATAATGCTAAAATTAATATTTTTTTCATCACAATTCGCTCCCGATGATCGGTATTACTATTTAAAGCGAATTTGTGATAGATTAAGTGGCGCTTTAATTAAAGTTTAATCAGCGAATTGCGAAACCCATTTTACCAACTGGTCTACGTGTAGCATAGAAGTTACTGCTAGCATCTAGTCTAATTGTACCAGTAAAGACTGGGGGATAGATAACTTCAAATTTTGAAAAGTATGCACCTTGTGTGCCGTCGGCTGCGGCCTTTTGAGTTAAGGTGGTTTTAATCTGAAGCATGTTTGATCGTTCTAGAACTGCCTTAAAGAAAGCATCAGTTCTATATTCTTTATTAACCTTACTAGCGACTCCAGTTGCTACAGCGGCTAATAAATGCCAGCCAATGCGATAATCACTTCGTGTATTATCGTCAGTGCCTTTAAACGAAAGGATAGGTTTCAAATCACCAAGATCTTTTTCTGCGACATACTGAACATCGCTATCAATGATTTCTAATATTCTAGCGGCTTGTTCGCTATCAATTACTCCAACTCTAACACCTAATTCTAAAGTACTAGCAATGGCTCCATTACGTCTCCATTGTTTACTGTTGGACACATAACTCATATCTGGGTTTTTGATCACGTTGACTATTTCTAACATTTTGTCAAATCCTGGATTTTTCTTAGGATCAAATAATCCCTCGTAACGCTCTGGGTATTTAGAAATATCATCGACAACACCAGACACTGATGCCTTTGCACCACCACCCTTATCCTTAGAACTAACTCGGATTAGATTATTATCGTCAACGATTAGATAGCTATCGTATAATTTTTCTGCTGGGTCATCCGGAAATTCAACTCCGCGAATTTCTTCAAAATTAACATTCATGCCAGCTTCAGCTTGGCTCCAGGCTCCGCTTAAGAATTTCTTTCTTGCTAATGCTATAGGTGCGGCAGTTTCTCCTAGATCGATTTCATAGCTTTTTGCATATTCGCCAGCACCTGGTACTGGATTTGTGCTGCCATTAGCTACTTCTTGTAAAAGTGCAACTACTTGAGTTTTTATTGCATCTGATAAGTCACTTCGGCCTTGCAAGGTTGACTCTGCTTGTGCGGGAATATCATCAACTGAGATCTCTACGTTTGTAGGCAAAATGCCAACTGGTTTTAAATTAGTTAAAGCACGTTGCTGTACACCGGAAATCTTATCCTCTTCTCCAACTTTACCGCTTAACTGTACAAATCCAGTTAAATCACTAAATTGTTTGGTTTGTAAGAAAATAGGATATGCGCCAGGTTTCTTAGAACCTTTTAGAGCTATCCATGCAGTGCGCTGATTAGTCTGTTCATCGACAAATAGCAATACTAAGGCCGCTCCCGCTTTTTCTGGAGTTGATAATCCGCCTACTGCGGGCAGTGTTAGAGCATTGGTTTGAGGTACATTGTTTGCTTGAAGATAATCTAAAATTTCAGGAACTAATTCTTGATAGTTATCTTTCTTATCAGTATCTTGCGGGAAGACCTGTGCTCCGAAAATACTAATAACTTTTCCGTCTGCATTTTTAAAAGCCACACGCTTGCCGCGTCCTGCTTCCTCAGCTCTACGGGCCATTCCGCCCTCTGATTCGATTAATATAAACTCTTTTGCTCGCATAGTTTAATATTTAGCGAATTTCTGGGAACAGGCATTCCTGGATAAAAACACGCACATCCTCTTCGTCTAGGCCCAAACTTGCCATGACCTTAGGAGTATGTGGATTCTGCTTTTGATTTTGAGCGTAAAAATTCTGCTCAAAAGTAGTGTCTACTACAGTATTATTAGTTTCGCCCACAGTTTCCGTGTAATGGTTTACTAGGATATGCGCTAGGCTAGTAATCTGAGCTAGTTCGTCTTCGTTGCTAACATTACCTGCGGCCACCATGTGAGGACTAAAAATCCTTTGGGCCCAATCTGGTAATGCACGGGGTTTATGCCACTCGTACCTGCCGACTTCTTCAGCAAAGTAGTCAATCATAGGATGCTGTTTGTCTGCGGTTGGGCTGTAGTCGATGAAACAGCCTGTGATTTTATTCTTACCAGCAATCACATCAAATCCAAAAATTGGTGCTGAGTTTTGGATGTGAGGAAAAATACAACAATGCATCATCCAAAGCCCCTTAGATTCTCTAGCATCTACTACATCAACGTGGGCTCTACGATACGCATCGCTAGTCCAAACTCGATTAACCCAGCCTGGCTGATTGAATCGCTCCATTCCGGGCTCAAATGTTTCTACACCAGTTTCGTTAAATCGGTTTTCTAATAGCTGTTGGATACTGATAAGTGTATCCCAGACTTTACTCTCCGGCATAAAGGTCCTTCATCATGTCAATCGCAAATTTAAATGCGACTCTAGCTTCATCGCCTAGATCGTCAGTGAGCTCTTCTCTGATAGAAACTTTCATAGCATCTGCATTTTCAAAATCATAAAACTTGCCACTGCTGATGTGTGCTACCTGACGTTTAATAATTTGACCTCCGTTAAGGTCTCCCATGTGACGACAATACATATGAGCTTTGATCAAATGTTTTCTACTAGGATCGTTGGCAATCTCGTGTAGGTATTTTTGATAAGCAAGTGTCGCTGGTGTTAGATAACAGTAGGTCCCGTCATCTAATTCCCAGAAGTCTGCCGCAATGGCTTTTAATCTTGGAAGGTCAGGCATCTTATCAAAGAATCCCTGACGTTTTCCATACCACTCAATTGGATCATATATCGCTAATAGATTATAAAGGTAATTCTTATAATCTTGTTTCTCAATTTTACCGCTTAGTAGCAGTTTAGCGAATTTTGTTGTTTCTGCTTCGTGATGCAGATCTTTGGTAATTTCTCTTAGGCTCATTCTTCTTCCACTTTGATTTGCAGTGGGAATCCATTGTTCCTAGCTAATGCTGTAGCTTCGACAGCTTTAACTTCTGCAATCTCAAAGCTGTAAACACCCGCGATACCACTGCCTTCAGTATGTATCCTCATTGTGATGTCTTTGGCTGTTTCTTGGCTGTGTTTAAAAATTTCAGTCAAGATGCTGATTACGAAATCCATCGGAGTATGATCATCATTTAATAGAACAACTTTCCATCTCTTAGGCTCTTCAATTTTCTGTTTAATCTTTTCGTCAAGTTTAACGTCTAACTCTGCCATTTTTCATTCTCCAAATTGTTTTATAAAGGGGAAGTTTCCTTCCCCTTATTATATTACTTAACTTCTACGATGTCAATTAGTCGAGGCTTCTTGTCTTCCGGAATTTCTCTTTCGATAGAAATCGTTAAGATTCCGTCTTGAATTTCAGCACCCTTGACAATCATATGTTCAGCTAAGGTAAACTGACGAACAAAGTCACGACTACTTAGGCCTTTATGTAGATATTGGCGTGAAGTAGATTCGTTTGGTGTTGCACTTTCTCCCTTGATAGTTAGTTGATCTCGATCAACTTCAACAGTGATTTCATCCTTTTTAAAGCCAGCTACTGCGACTTCAATAGAATAATGATCATCGTCTGTTTTAACTACATTATATGGGGGATAGTTTGTGCTGAGTTGATTAGCGAATCTGCTGTCGAATGTATCAAACAAGCGGTCGAAACCAACTAGTGCTCTGTTTAGAGCTTGTGTGTCAAATCGTGTTAATGCGTTCATAGTTTTCTCCTTTATTAAGCAAGAACGTTTTGGGCAACTCGCCCATTTTGTAAGACCCGTTCGGCATCCTACAAAATTATTTATATTTGATTAATCAAATATATGTTATTTTACGAAAATATCGTTAAATTGCCTATTTGTACGAATAAATGTTGTACACTTAGATAATTGCTTTAAACTTGGTGCTCCTACATAGGTACACGTACTTCTTAGGCCGCCTAGTATATCTAATACAGTTGTGTTCACCGGGCCCTTGTAAGGTACCCTAACAGTCCTGCCTTCTGAACTTCGATAATTTGCTACGCCGCCGTGATGTTTTTCCATAGCTGTGTCACTGCTCATTCCGTAAAATTCAACAAATTGTTTTGGTACTACAAGATTAGAATGTGTTTCTTCAGATGCAATGATCACTGAGGTTTCGTGCATCTCTACAATTATATTACCGTTGCCTTCGTCGTGTCCTGCTAGCATGCCGCCTAGCATTACGAAGTCAGCACCCGCACCGAAAGCCTTACTAACATCGCCAGGACAAGTGCATCCACCATCAGCCACAATATGACCACCAAGGCCGTGAGCGGCGTCGGCACACTCAATGATAGCACTAAGCTGTGGGTACCCAACACCAGTTTGAATCCGAGTAGTACAAACACTACCAGGACCAATACCAACTTTAACAATATCTGCACCACGTAAAATTAACTCCTGTGTCATATCCGCGGTAACCACATTACCGGCGATAATAGTTTTATCTGGCCATGCATCTCTCACATCCGCTACATAGTCGCCAAATCGTTCACTGTATCCGTTGGCTACATCTATGCAAATGAATTGTATTTCCGGATACGTATTGATGATCCTACTTAATCGTAGAAAATCTTTTTCTCCTGTACCTGTGCTTACTGCAAAATGATTACCGCCAATTTTTCCTACAGTATCAAATAAATCGTCTTCTTCGTAGGATTTTACAAGACAAGTAAACATACGATGCTCGTACAGAGCTTCAGCCATAGTCGTAGTTCCTACCCCGTCCATGTTAGATGCCATTACAGGAACGCCCGTCCATTCAAATCCACTGTGTTTGAATTTGTAGGTACGATTAAGATCTACTTCTCTACGACTCGAAAGTGTGCTACGTTTGGGACGTATTAAAACGTCCTTAAAATCTAATTTGATTTCGTCTTCGATTCTCATCTTTGATTTGCCAAAGGTCTAAAAAGGTCGCCGTCTAGGCTACTAGCAGTTCTAAGTTTTTTGAAAACATTTTGTACACCCACTGCTTGATTCCACGCATCTTCTAATGCATGATGTTTCAATACCGGTGGACGGTTTGGATTAATTCCTAGATCAAAAAGTGTACGGGTGTCGCGTACTGTCCAAAAACTCCATGGAACTGCTTTTTGAATTTTGTTAAAAATATGTTCGCAAATCACGATGTCAAATGCCGCACCGTGTGACCATACACGCTTTGCTCCCCAGCAGAATTTGTAGAGCTGATTCATGGCATCTACGATATCAATTCTTCCGTCGGGGCTAAATGCTTCTTCCTGGGCTTCTTTGCTTTGATTTGCCCACCAGTTGATAGTGTCTTCGCTTGTGACTAAACCAATCCTATCACAACTGTCAAGGTCGACTCTAATATAAAATCGATCCATCTGCGATTCTTTAAGTTCGTCGCCAAACGGATCAAACTTTACCGCACCAATTGTTAATATCGAAGCATTGGGCGAAGTAGCCAATGTTTCTAAGTCAATCATTATGTCTGTGTTCATTAAACTCTTTCTGTATAATAGAGCTTAAATTATAACAAATTAATAAATTTATGTCAATAGAGTTTTGGTGGTAATTGCTGTTTTTCGAGCTTCTTCTGATATCTAGCTTTGCCCGCGGCCTTTTTACGCTTTCTTTCAGTAGTGGGTTTTTCGTAATACTCTTTCTTTTGGAGAGTCTTCAGGGTTCCAGCTTCCTCTACTTTATTTTTAAAGCGACGAATAGCTCGATTAATATCTTCACCCTCTTTTACAAAAACAGTAGTTCCTTTTGGTTTATTGTTCGTCATGTTCTTCATCGTCATCTTCTTCGTCTTGTTTGGTTAAGACTTCTGTAATCCAGTCTAAATTATATATCCTGTTTCGGCTAATTAAACCCCAAGGTGTGATCTCATCATTGGTTAGATAATAAGAGTTTGGTTGTGCCAATAAAAAGCTCAAAAATAGCTTAGTTATTGGGTCACAGTTATCAATGTCGATGATGATGAAATCAGCTTGCTGACTTACACTCAACATCCATTCTATGTCTGCTTCGTCGGTGTCATAGATATAGACATTAATGTCGTCTTCAGTTTGGCTTAATAGCTGTTGAAACTGAAATTTAACCTTAGTTGATGGTTTGACTAAAAGATATCCCGGATTTAAATTAAACAGTTTATCCGGTGGTGTGATTAGATTAATTTTTCCTAGGCTCATTTTTCATCTTTATGATGTTGGATTTTGCTCCAAAGAGATTTAACACTTTGCTCGCTATTTTGTATATAGCCTGTTACTCTTTGGTCTTCTTGATTTGTTGATCCTCTTCCTTGATCATGAACGTGGACTTTTTTTTTGGCGTTGTAAAATTATCTGCGCCTACTTCAAAAGTTTTTGGATCCATTATGTCAGACAACAAAGTATTTTTGCCTGTGGATGGTGTTTCTTCAAGAAGCTTTTCTTCGATAGCTTCTACTTGTTCCCAAGGCAATTGATTAATTAATCCCTGAGAATACAGCCATTCTTGATGCTTAAGAGTATCATGTGGATTCTCAGACTTCCATTTCATCTTTGCGGCTTTAGTTGATGGATTGTCGTCTTCGACTAGCTCTTGAGCATCTGTGTCCAGAACGGTGTCAGGTCTACTAGACCCAAGGTCATCTCTTTGACCATCACTACCTGCATTATCATGAATATCATCGGTAACGGCATCTTTTAATTCCTCTGTATTATTTACTTGAGGAATCTCGTTACTGTCGTCCTTGGGTGTAATTTCTTCATAGGTTGGAAACAGGTCATCCTTAAGTTCTTCCTCTGTGGGTTTTTCTCCTACATCTGCAACCCATGCATCTGGTTTGACGCTATCCTCTTCCTCTTGCGATTTTCGAAACCAAGAGAAACTGTATTGGCTGGCTAGTAATAGAATAACAGCCAGCGGATCAAAAACGATCACAATCATAATAATGACCCAACGGACAGCGGCTTCTAAAAGATTTTGATCTGGATTATCGCCGTAAAGGAGAGCGGCAATATATTTGATTGGTCCTACTTCTGCTTCGACTTTACGGACTTCGGCGGCGATTGGGGCTCGTTCTTCGTTAAGTCTACTAATGTTGCTCTGTGCAGTAGTAATATCTTTTTGGAGTCTAGATCGCTCGGCCTGTTGTTGGCGTCTAAGCTGTGCGGATCTTGTAGCACCTTGTTCTGTGGTACTTCTGGCCATAGTCTGGTCCACAGCTTCATCCATTTGTTTAAGAGCACGTCTAGCCGCATCGATGTTCTCCCGTTCTGTTTTAATCTTTTCGTCGTAGATTGCAATTTTACTTTGAGCATCACCGCTTACAAGAGTTTGATCCATATGGGCTTTGGACAAGTATCCAAAGATACCCATACTGGTAATAAACATCAATAAGACGATAGCAGTGAGCAGATATCCTTTGATTGCTCTAGGAGCAATAAACCAATTTTGTTTTAACCAAACAGTTGCGACTAGCTTACTAATTTCTAGAACTGCACCCATTATTACGATAGGTACGACTGCGGCGGCAAAGATACTTACAAGACCTGCTACTGAATAGTAGATCGCCACAGCACTTAATGACAGCCCGCAAAACAGAGTAAGCCAAGCAATAAATTTATCAGCCAATGTTATTTTCATAAGTTGTATTTATTCGATAAAATCCCAGGTTTTTGTAGAGTTATTATAACAGGCTTTGTCGTTATAGGAAAACATTTTTTTATCAGAAATGACATAACTGTAGACTGCTCTACAGGTATTTCCACTAGCCATCCATGTTAATTTTATTTGAGCTTTGCCGTGGCTATGAGTCCTATCATTGAACCATTCAGCGGCCTCGCCAGTTTCGAGGCTATTGAGAGCAAAATATACAGCTTTGCCGTGATATCTCGAATCGTCCTCAGACAAACGATTTGAATAGTGTTTTGATAAGTTGTATACAAATCCAGCCATACCTTCATAGTGGTGCCAGTTTTTGTAGGCTGACTGTTGCCAGCCCTGGGCATAACTATTGGTGCATAGTAGGATGAGGCATAACTTCCCAAGTGCCATCAAACTTCTTACAAGCCACTGAGTATTCAATAACTTCTCGTCCACGTAGATTCATCCTTGTTTTATTTTCAAAACAATCTTTGGCTAGACCTGCTTTTTTAACCACTACTTGCTCAAGAGGGTCGTCGTTGCATTTTACCACAGTTCGACTTGAGATCACCTCGTTGTCTTTTTTCACGATCTCTTGAGCGGTGTAGCAGTACTGCCTAGCCGTTACCTTTGGCGAAGATGACGCACACCCTGATAGGATCGCCACTGCGGCTATCAGTGTAATGACTTTCATCACTGAGCCTTTTGTTGTTTAGCTTCTGAGATGAGCTGGTCAAAGACTGCCTTAGGCATTTTGAGCTTAACAAAAGTATAGTGACGACCTTGCATAGTAAAGTGTCCAACTTCACGATTTAGGTGTTCTCGAATGGTTGTATCTTTTACCACATAAGAAATCTTTGTATATGTAGATTTCTTGTCGTTGTTGAATTCAATTTTAGTTTCTGAATTAACTTCACTGTTGATACGCTTTGCGAAGTTATTCATAGCGATAGCATACATCTGCTCTTCGGCGGCTTGGGCATGAATGCTTTCTCCAGCGCCACAAGCGTATGCGTAGTCCTTGGCCCACCAGAACCATCCTTCAGTTCCTGCCTGAGCACAGTCTTTGTACCATGTCGGTTGTGCATAAGACTTGCGTTCATCAATCTTTTCCATCGATGAACATGCGGCCAATGTTGCAATTACGGGGATTAAGATAAGTTTTTTCATTTTGCCATTTCCTGTGAGTGTGTTTTAACTTGATCAACTCCACGATCGAGCATCTTGGCTACGCCAGAAAACCCTACCGTAGATACTACTACGCCTAAAATAAAGCCTATCAACATTTTAATCATGTGTGCCTCTGTGTGTTGGTTAATAAAAAGCCTCTACAGTCTATAGTTTACTGTAGAGGCTGTCAAAAGTCAATATCTTTTGGTTACTTAAAAAATATCAAAGCCATCATCACCGCTTGGATAACAAAACCAAACCCAATGGTAACAATGTTAAGCATATCTTTTTGGATGGCGGCTTTGACAAACATTAGAGCAAGACCTGCCCAAACTAACAGTACCAGATCTACACTTGGAAGTCTATCTGTTAAACCTGCCATCACTGCTAGTAGACTAGGAACTGTAGCCGCATGTAGCACGATTGCCGCTAGCCAACCAAATGTTTCTGCAGAAATTACAGATACTTTGTTTTGGATAAAGTCTTTGAATTGATTAACATTAGTGATCATAGTCTTCTTTCTTTCTCTTTGTAAAAAACGTGTTGTCCAATTTTACCAATCTTTTCATGTGGCCATCTTGGATTGACATAGGTAGCGTGATAATATAGAGCATCTTTGAGAACAGATAATCTAAATTCTTCTAAAAGAACTTTTTTAGCTACTTCATAACTTTCGCTATAGGCTTCCTTGCCAATTGGTCTATTTCTATGAACAGAGTCGCAGGCCCATGAGAACTGGCATACAACCTTTTCCATAATTACATTTTTTTGATAGACTACACCGCAGACACCTTTGCCAAAACGGCCATCAGTAACTCTATTCATTGTTACCTGTGCCACAGCCACTTTACCTTCAAATGGCTCGTAGCCTGCTTCTCTGTAGATGTTGAGTGCTAGGCAATCTAACTGCTGTTCTCTAGTTTTAATGCTTACGACATCTGAACTAAAGAATCCGTTGCGTTCTTTAAGGTTAGCAAATTTGGCGCTGGTAACATTTTGTACTAACGCAAGGACTACTATAAATCCTACTAGGTAAGAAAATAATCTAAAAGATCTTTCCATAATTTCTCCTTTCATTTAGTGTGCAAATTTCTGCACATTACATTAAGGGAGTAAACTTCACGAGGCTCTGAAAGAACCCTACTTTCGTGTAGTTGTCTCCATCGGACGCATGATCTCATAACTCATGTGCCTTTGGCGACCCTTGGCATCCCGAAAATACGGGTTTCTCATTGGCCAAGACCCGCCGGATCTTTTCAGCTTTTGGCATACTTCAATCCAACTATCTTAGTTTCTTTGCGAAACGTACTATTATATAGTCTCTTTATCATATTGTAGCATAGAAAAGACTAATTATCGGCGCATTTTGGCAATATCTTGTGCTTCTTCGTCCGAAAAAATTGGCACTGCGTTGCTCTTGTGCATTGTACCAATACCTTTGATCTTATCCCCTGTGTAGACCTTTTCGGGCGCTTTCAAGCAAGGCGCCATGTTGGTTGGATCTAGGCTGGGAATTTTTGGACCTGTGTCTCGAACATACGGCTTGTTAACTACTGGAGCCATTGTGGGAGATTCTAGGCCGCGCTTTCTCTTTCGCTGTTCGTTTTCGATACCCCATTTCTTCTGTAGGGCCTTCCAAGATTCGTCCAATTCTCTAGCCTTTCTTGCTTGTTCAGCGTTACGAAATTTTTGTTTGCCTTTTTTCTTGCCTGTGGTTGATAGCCACGGGCCTTCTAAATGCATACTCATTCATAGTCTCCAAAATAACTAAACAATTAATATTGTACTAGAAATTTTGGAAAAAGTCTAGAATTTTGATACAACAAAATTGAGCATTTCTTCGAAATCTAAATTTTGGTATTCTTTACCTAATTGGTATTCTTGATCTATGGTTTCTTCCCAACCTTGTATGCCAACTAGCTCAAAAATTTCTTTTTTGGTTACTGACTCTTCTCTCATGTTACTAACCCAAAGAACTGTCATGAAGCTTAGGATGAAAACGTGTTCGTCGTCCCAGATTCCATTGTTCTCACACCATTCAACTGTACGTTTCAAATAGTAATCAATGTCTTCCAATCGATTTTCTAACTGGATTATCCATTCTTTTGTATGTTCTCGAGTCCACCGTTTGATCATACTCTAAAACTTTCTCCGCACCCACATCGATCCTTTTCATTTGGATTCATAAACTCAAAGCCTTCGTTAAGGCCTTTCTTTTGCCAATCCATGATAAGACCGTTGACATAAGGGATAGATCTTCCATCTACCCAAACTTTCACGCTGTGACTTTCATAAACAAATTGATCTCTAGTGATGGGAGCGATATCAACGAATTCTAATACATAGGCCAATCCACTACATCCTGTAGTTTTGACACCTATCCGTATGCCTATACCCCGTCCACGCTTTTCTAATTGTTCTTTGACTTTTTCAGCGGCTATTTCAGTTAGAGTTATCATGCTTCTTTCGATAATCTTCTACTGCGGCTTTGATAGCATCCTCAGCTAGAATACTACAATGTATTTTAACTGGAGGTAGTGCAAGTTCCTCAGCTATCTGTGTGTTCTTAATAGTTATAGCTTCGTCAAGACTTTTGCCCTTGACCCACTCTGTAACAAGGCTTGAACTTGCAATGGCTGATCCACAACCATAAGTTTTAAAACGTGCATCAGTGATAATGCCGTCTTCGACCTTGATCTGTAGTTTCATAACATCACCACAGGCAGGTGCTCCAACCATACCAGTACCAACCGAGGTATCTTCCTTAGAGAAAGAACCCACGTTGCGTGGGTTCTCGTAGTGGTCTATAACTTTATCAGAATACGCCATAATTATTTTTTAGCGATCATTGCTTGAATTTTTTCTTGAACGATCTTAGCCCAAAATGGCTGAGGAAAATTCCAACCAACAAAGGCCCCAACTGCTACCCAAAATAATGTATCTAACATAATACTCTCCTTTTAGAGTGTATTAATATTTAGTGCATTATTTTGCTTCTTTTCGTGCGTTTTTAACTGCGGTAACGTCGTTGCGAATTTCTTTGCAGAGCTTGGATAATTCTTGTAGGTGTTTACGTACACGAGTGCCTGCCGCACCTACTTCTTTATCGTAAAACTTTTCAAAGTCGCCTTCCATACCTTCTACGATTGCTGTAAATTCTTGAAATCTATTTTGAGCCATTATGTCTCTCCTTTTGTTAAAATTTTTCCAATCTCTGGAAACCATACATAATCTAACGTTGAATGCTTTAGTGTAGTAATCGCATCATCTGGCGTTTCTACTAAAGGCTTTCCCGAAAGATTAAAACTAGTATTAAGCAATACAGGAACACCTGTCTTTGCTTTAAATTCTTTCAATACATTGTATATAACACCGTCCGCAGGTGAGACCGTCTGAATCCGGCAAGTTTCGTCAACATGCGTTACACCGGGTATTTTTGATTTTACATGATCTTTTACTTTGAAGCTCATGGTCATAAACGGACAATGTTTGATATGCGCCATTTCAAAGTATTCTTGGGCATCTTCTTCTAGGACCATGGCTGCAAATGGACGGTACCACTCTCTATGCTTAATTTGGTTAACAATCTGTTTGGCGTTAGGATTACGTGGATCAAATAGAATACTTCGATTGCCCAGAGCCCTCGGGCCAGATTCAGCTAAGCCTTGATAGACTGCTACGCTTTTTTGATCGACGAGTAGATCTACCACAGAGGCCACTGAAGTTTCTTGGCCGCTGATAAAATCTAAAGGACATCTAACGCCATTGACAAATGTATGTTCGATCGGCTTTATGGTCATGTCTTCTGTTTTAGATCGATACAGATACATGGCAGCTCCGATACTGTTGCCAGAGTCATCTGCCAGAGGTTCGAAATAAAATTCCACATCAGGCAAGCTCATGGCTAAGAATTCATTAGCAACTATGTTAAGAGCATATCCCCCGGTAAGGCAGACTTTCTTTATGCCAGTTTTTTCTACATGTTCTTTAACTAGAGCAAGCACAGCCTTCTGCGTTTCTTGTTGTACTAGATAAGCATAGTCTGCATAGGCTTGATGATTTTCCTCAGTGACTTCAGTGACTGCGAAAGGATCTAATTCCCTAGAGATAGCCATTGGCATCTTGCCTCCAAACTCCTTGAAGGCATGGCTAAAATGATAGTCAATGGGATGATATCCATCAATGAACAACGGGATATTGAACCTAGGTTTACCGTAACTGGCTAGACCCATCGTCTTACCGTTTTCTAAATGTCCTTGACCAATTAGGCTAGTAGCTGTCTCATACACCTTGACAATGCTAAAGGCACTACGAACATTTACTATACAGTCTTTATCTTTGGCTAGGGCTTCGGCGGCCGCGTCGATTGACGGGCTGGTATCTTCTCCCAGGTGCTTAACCCAATAATTCTTTAACAGTGGTTTAAAGTTACAAGGATATGACGCTTCGAATACGCTTTCAGATTCTCTTGCTAGACCGTTGGCTATATAAGATCCGTTTCGGTCAACAACCAGCACCAGAGCTCGATCAAATCCGCTGTTGTAAAATGCTAGACTGGCGTGTTGTAGATGATGGAACTCGCTGATATCATGTGTAGGACACGGCAGTTTTGCATCAAGTAATAATTTTATAAATTCGTTCTCGGGACCCGAGCTCCCAGGACTAGCGATAACAACTTCGTTGATATCAGGATGTTCGGCTATGGCTAGTTCAATAGATTTGATAGGATTCTTTTTTCTCTTAACACCGGTGATACGTTCTTCTTTGCAGTAAAACTCTAGACCTTTCTCAGAGTATACTGCAACAGAACTGTCATGCCAGGGGCTTATGCCTAGTACTTTCATAAAGGACCGAACTCCTGATCTAACCATAGTTTGCAGGCTTCCCAGGTACGATACTCGTGAGCTCTCCCGCCGGCGGCTCGCCACTCTGTGCAATTACTATGGCGGTCGTCGATTAAGATATCACCCTCTTGGCAATGGCGCCATTTATCGTGACTATATGGACCAAATCGAACAGGTATATTAGGAAATCGTTCAGTAGCCCACAAGACCTTGTCATAACTGGCCAATGGTACTGAATAGTCATGGGGTAACGCTGTAAGAAATTCTAAGTCGTCAATCTTACCTTGAACTAATAATGTCTGACAGTAAGCAACCAGTTCTTGAGCTCCTGGTTTCATCGGCAAGTCCCTGTAGAAGCGTGATTTAGCTTTGACTTTGCTCCAGTCGCTTTCGGGTATGCGTTCACCGTAGTCCCAATTTCGATTAACAATGGCGCGGGCGGCTGGCATCCAATCGGCTACGACATCATCCATGTCTAGATATATTTTCATAAGTTAATTATAGCAGTATATTAAATTTATGTCAAATAAATATCTAATGAAAAATTTCTTACTCAAAAGTTTATTTAAATTTCAAGATAAACCGTTTTGGCATATAGACTATGACGTATACGATGTCTATTCTAAAATGCAAAATTTGAGTATCAAATCGTTTGAGAAAAATCTATCCGGTGATTGGGAACTGATTTACGTAACAGAAACAGTTCAATCAACCGGCGAAGGATTTTCTCGTCTTATGAAAAAGACACAAGAGATCTGGTATGACAATTATCCATGTAATATCTTGTTTTCTGATCCTGACACTCTGTGCATTAAACCTTTAAATATTTTTGGAAGATTTTCAGAATTTAGAATGTTCTCAACGCTAAGTGAGCCCATAGAACCGCATTACTATTGGAACTGCGGTGTTAGATATTTCCCAACAAGTTTAACTAGTGTTTTTTGGAATAATATTGATAGGTACATTAGTAACTGGGATTATGATACCTACGACTACGAACAAACGTGTTACAAGGATCTAATGTGGTCCCAGGCAGGTCTGAGATTAAATCGTCCTCAACATAACATAGTTGAACAATACATTGATTCGTATCTAATCAAAGATCTTGATGATTTTTTTAATTCTGGTTGTTCTATAATCCATTGCCACGCTAGTAGAGAACCTAGAAAGACATTAGAAATATTAGATCTAATTTGGCGTGAAAGTCTAGTCAGAAGTTAACCAGCAAATACAGTTGGTGAGCCAGATGTAATCGATCCGCTATCTACTGGATCTCCAATCCTTGCGATTGGTTTATTGTTCACAAACACTGTTCCAGATCCAGCAACAATAGACACAGCATGTTGGGCTGAACAGCCACGACCGCCATATCTATGAGTTACTGTTGGATCACCTTGACGTTCGATTCCAATATTATTGGCAAAAACATCACCAGATGGGCTAGTTAAGGTCGTAGTTCCATCACATCCGTGTCCGGTAGCAATAGTATCTCCTAATCTAGCAACTGCTGGCATTTGTTATCCTGTTACGATACTACCAGCACTGACTGGCTGAATGCCTGTGGTCTGGTAAGTGTACTGATCTGCAATTTCCTTGACTGTAGGATTTTTGAACATGATCACATTCTTATTTATAGCGTAATCTTTATCTGGATCCACGGTCATCATTACCGGAGCCATAGCTGGTCCTTTTTGAGTCATGGCTAGCATAACTGGTTTTGAAACCACAATTTCTGACATGTCTTCACTGACAAATTTTCCAATGACTTCTTCGCCGTTAGACAGCTTCATGCTGATGATGTCGCCTTGATCAAATTTTGATTTTTGTAATAACATTATTATCCCTGTAAGTGTTGTTTTAATTCTGTAAATCCACCGATGAGTTCCCCATCTATGAAAATCTGCGGAACTGTCCTAGCATTTGGCACAGCTTCGAGCAGTTCTTCTCGAGTATACCCGTCACCAATTTTTCTTTCTTCAAATTCAATGCCTTTTTGCGTTAGCAAGGCCTTGGCCTGATCGCAATAGGGGCAGTGATACTTTGACCATACAATAGCTTTCATTTAAATCTCCAATATTAATTATAATGCAGGAAGTTCGTCGTAGTCAATCGCATCGGACATCACGCCAATTACGTAGTTAGTTGACTCGTTTTCCTGTAGAGCAGTTTGTTTCTTACTTGTATCGCTGTGCTTGTTGAACCAAGGGATTGGTGTTGACTTTGGAGCATGACCCCAATACTTAATTCCAATATCCTTCAAAGCACCGACTGCTGTGTAGTCAACAAATTCTTTTAGGATGTTTGCGTTAAGACCAATTACAGGACCTTTCTTAAACAAATAATCTGCCCATGCTTTTTCTTCTGCAATAACATCACGATAGATCTGTAATACTTCTTCTTGGCATTCTTGTGCCGCACGAGCGAAACGAGGATCTTCTTTGACTACTTGATTGATCAAGTAAGCAGTCCAACCTTTGTGTAGCAATTCGTCTTGTAGGATAAGACTGATAATGTTGCCATTGCCGATAAAGATCTTGTTCTCTACCATTGCTAGACTTGTAGCAAAGCTAACCATAAAGCGGAATGCTTCTAGAGCATAGCTGGCATGTAAGGCTAGATAGATTGCCTTGATATGCTTTTCTTCGTCAATTTTTTCACCAGATTCTATTAGACAATTAATCGTATGTAGCTTATCGTAATAAAGTCCAACACTTGATGCCATGTCTACGATCTCTTTAGTATCGTGGATAGTGTTAAACACATCCTTAGGTACGTTATAGATGTTACGAATGATGTGGCTGTATGAGCGACTGTGGATGTTTGTTTCAAAGAATGTCCAGTTATAAACTAGAGCTTCTAACTCCGGCAAACTTATGACCGGAGTAAAGATTTGACTTGGGCCGCGGCCTTGCAGACTGTCAAGAGCAGTTTGCCTAAGCAGGTTGCTAGTGAAGATATGTTTAACTGCATCTGATGCATCCTTAAAGTCTTGAGCATCTTTGGTTAGACTGATCTCTTCCGGTACCCAAAAGAAACCTCTAGCAGTCTTTTCAAAGTCTGCAATCTTGTTATACTTAACTTCTTCAAATCGTTGAATGGTTACCGGACCTGCTGAATCTAGAAACATCTTACGATTTAAATAATCTGTTTTAGTTTTTAAGTTGTATTGTTGTCTACTCATTTATAATTTCCCGATGCAAGTACAATCTTGCAAATATGTTCTAATCTTTCAATATGTTCATAAGCTCGCCATGGGCTAGTGTCTATGGCAACAACTCCGTGGCCTTTGATACCTACTATATCGTAGGCAATGTTTCCAGTATTGTCTAATTGTAGCTTCTCAAAGCAACGATCTGCAAGTTCCTGGCTAATAGGAGGAACATCTCCTACATTAGGAGCAACCTTAGTATAACGGCTTAGTTCTGGGAAACTATCTACTACTGTGCTCAAATCGATACCAGCATGCATGGCCGCAACACAATACGTAGGATGAACGTGAACTACTACTCGCACATCATTACTATGTTGGCCCATCTCTTTCTGAAGTCCAAAGTGTAATGGAATTTCTCCGCTAGGGCGTAGGGCACTACTGATATCACTATATGGCATTTCTTCCCAAGCATACAGCATGTCTGCTGTACCCCAGCCGCTGTGAATAGACTTATTAATCTTAATTTTTTTAAATTGATCTGGTTGCAGTGTTTGTTTACGTACACCACTTGGTGTAATATAAAAATGATCTCGGTCGTGGTGACGAATGCTCACGTTACCGTCACGGCTTGTGATCCAATTACGCTTATAAGCGTCAACCATTATGTCACATATTGTTTCTAACATTTCATTTCACCAATGTCTAATTGTGTTTGCAATAATAAAAAAACATGTTACCACATGTATAACGACCCAGAACGTTTTTAAAAATAATGCTATTCTTGCTTCTTTTAAAGTTAGGATAGGTACATCTGGGCGGTCATCATCGGTATTACCCATTAGATGACCTGTAGCTCTAGCCCATATTTTTTCAAACGAATTCATTTACAACTTACATGCCTCACAATCGTCATCAATTAGTTCTTCAATTAGTTCTCGTTCGTTGTGGAATCCATTGTAGTGGACTTCAGGTGTTCTGTCTTCGTGCTTGGCGCCAGCTTTATTAATTAAGCTATAGTAGAAAGTTTTGATACCCCACAGTTGAGCCTGCATTAAGTTTTTAGCAATTAATGTAGTTGGCACTTTACGATCCGGGAAGTGTGCAGGATTGTAGAATGTATTAGTTGAAATGCTCTGATCCACATAGGCCGCTAGTACTGCCGCAGTCTTCAGATAGCCCTGACAGTCACGCTGTTCCCACATTAATTGATACTTGTTCTTTAATCTATGATAATCAGGAACTACTTGTGTAAAGGAGCCTGCCTTCGACTCTTTAGTAGAAATAAGGCTCATAGGCATTTCGATGCCATTAGTAGAGTTGATTACTACAGAACTAGATTCGACAGGAGCAATGGCCATAAGTGTAGCATTTCGTACACCATATTGTTTCATATTGGTGCGTAATGTTTCCCAATCAAGTTCGGGTGTAAAGTCTGCTAATTCGTTAACACCCCTGGCACGTAATTCCCAAGGAAACACTCCCTGACCGTAACGAGTCTTGTCACTGTGCAGACACGCACCACGCTCTTTGGCTAGTTCAACTGTAGCTTCAGTCAAATAGTAAGCCTGATGTTCCATCCATGATTTAACTTCTTGTAGGGCATCCTTTTCTCCGTATTTGTGGCCGCGCTTGGCGTGCCAGTAGGCTAGGTTAGTAACTCCAATACCTAACGGTTGGATCTCATCGTTACTTAACTTAGACTGTATTGAGAGAAAGTCTTGGTAGTCCAATATATTGCAAAGGCTACGCTGAAGTATACGGCAAGCGCGACGCATATCTTCGGGATTACGGAACGCTCCCCAGTTGATGCTGCCAAGAGTACATAAAGCGATGCGGCCAGCATCGTCATCGAGGCGCTTAAAAGGCCTAGTAGGTAAAAGAATTTCACAGCATAAGTTTGACTGATAAATGGTGTGGTACTCTGGATCAAATGGTCCTTGGTTCATTACATTGTCAATGAACACTAGGTAGATGCGTCCTGTATCAGTCCTCTCCTTTAGTATACCACCTTTGAACACATCTTCTGCGTTCATTGTTTTCTTGCGTAGATCTTTACGTTTTTCATATTTTACATATAGTTCTTCGAATAAGGCAGTATCCTTATAGAAGGCTTCATAAAGGTCAGGTACTTCATTAGGGTCGAAGAACGTAATGTCTTCCTTGTTCTTAAAGCGGCGCCAGAAGAATGCAGATAGAACGACACCATAATCCATGTGTCGTACCCTAGTCTCTTCTGTACCTTGGTTGTTCTTAAGAACGATAAGGTCATCAAACTGATGATGCCAGATGGGATAAAAAACCGTAGCCGAAGCATTACGAATACCTCCTTGTGAACAACTACGTAGGTCGCCAAACCATTTCTTAAGGAAAGGAATCATACCAGTGTGCATGATTTCGCCGCCACGGATCGGGGAGCCCAATGGGCGAAGTCGACCGATTTCCAATCCAATCCCCGCTCTCTTACTGGCATACTTGGCCATCATTTCGCCACTAGCAAATATACTATCCAAATCATCATCGCTACGAATGAGTACACAACTACTAAACTGCTTAGTAGGAGTACCGAGTCCTGCAAGGACAGGTGTAGCAAGAGTAAACAAACCATCGGATGCCGCATTGTAATATTCTTTAATGTAACGCATACGAGACGTGTTAGGCTCTTCTTTATGGAACACAGTTGCCGCGGCAACCATGTAGCGAATTTGTGGTGTTTCGTAAATTTCTTTAGTAGCACGATTGCGTACTAGATACTTTTCAATCAACTGCTCAATGGCCGCGTAACTGTATTGCTCGTCTTTATCGTGCTCAAGCATTTCATTCATGCGATTCCAATCTTCTTCCGAATACCACTCAAGAAGTTCTGGTGTATAAAGACCTACTGCTACATTCTTTTTAACGATTTCGTAGATGTTGGGGACTTCGTAGCTGCCATATACATCTTTACGTAACATGCTCAAACGCTGTTTGCCTGCTACATATTGATAATTGGTGTGGCCAACATCTGGGTTGTTTTCAACATCGATGAGATCAACGATAGCTCTTAGGGTAATCTCATCAATTTCTTTTGTAGTGATACCGTCATAAAAGTGTGGCTGGCTCTTGATCTCGATCATTGATTGACTAACATCTGCTACTCCTTGACAGACCTTGGTGATCTGAGCTTGCCACTTTTCAATATGGAGCGGTTCTTTTTCGCCGCTTCTTTTAATTACGGTAATATTTGACATCTGATTTTCTCTTTCTTCTGGAACAATATTTAGTGAAGAGGTTTCATAGCATAGATCTTTTGCATCTTCAGCGTAGTTGGAAGTTGATCTATGGTAGTCCATTCTTCATTGGCGTAACCATATACTTTATCATCAATAATCAACAAATAATAAACAGTTTTATTGATATTGTCAATGGCCACATTTATCTTTGGCTGAACATGTTTAAAACGCTCAGTTAATTGAATAGTATAACAAATACCCAATATGATGTTGAATTCACAATATTCATTTTCATCTATGAGTTCCCATGGTGACGGCCATGTTGAGCTGTCGTATGGATCGGTGTAGATTTTGACTCTAGGCAGTCGTGAGAAATATTTACTAACCTCTTCAAACGGATTCGAGGATAACTCTATCCGTTGCCTGAGGTCATACCACGATGTTAGTCTTTTTTGAGAAGCTTTCTCGGCTGTCAGCATTAACTGAGTGTGCTATGTGTATAGGTTAATGTTGCAGAGTCGCCAACGTTGTCGTTTGCATAGTAAATGATGATATTATCATCAACGAGACTAGATGAAAACATTAGATTTTCTTCTTCACCGATGGTTCCTGTGTACTCAAAGTCGTCAACTAATTGGATAGTGCTGTTTGCATAGTCAACTGCTACAGTTAACTTTCCTGAACGCATTTGATCATAAGCTGTGCTTTTGAATACATAGTTGATAATGATTCCAGTATTTTTGTTTACTGGTATTCTAAACGCTTCAACTGGAGTTGGACTCTGTGTGATGTTTATTTGTTTAGTTTCAAAGTCTGATCTGAAAACAGATCCTTCAACTTCTGCAAGATACGGATCAGTCCAATTATCTGAAGCTAGGTCGATGGCTCGATCGAAGTTGTCTTGATTACTAGTATTACCAGGTTGGGTAAAAGTAATCTGACTGTAGGTATTGTTAGAATTTCCACCACCGTCATTGCCTACGTCAATAAATGTATTTCCTCTAGATCTATTTCCGTAGCCAGTATCGACTATGATACCCTGTCTATCGATCGTTTCAAATAAACAATTCTTGATTATATTCTTTCTTGGACCATACACCTCACCGGTCGAGCTTCCGTTAGTTCCGATACCAAATGCTATGCCATACTGCGCATTTTGAAACTTGCAGTCATCGAACGTGTTATTAAAAATATCTGTCTTAGAATAAACGCCGTAGCAGAAACCATCCGCAGTAACATTTACAAATTTATTTCTTTGGCAGGTGACTGAGTTGCTGAACGCATATAAACCCAATCCGATGCTTCCGCTTTCATTTCCGTCGGCGGATTCCCAAGTACCAGTAGCTCTAATGTTTTCAAATTGTGAATCTCTAACTGAGTACAATCTTAAAATTTCTGCAACGTCGATTGTGGTCACAGAAAAGTTCTTCATTGAAATAAATTTAGGTTGGTAGTTGTATTCGATGCCGTCAACTGTATTTCTATCCAATGGTGAGGATGTATCATTGATAAATTCAAATACTGGGCCAGTTCCTGTAAATGCAAACACAGTCTTTTCAATACCACTGCCTAGGATAGTAGTATTACTTGGAATGTAGATTGTTTGATTTATTACATAGGTCCCTGGAGCAAATTCTAAAATAACTCTGCTGGATGTTTCAGAAACGTTTGCAGGGTTTAAAAATAAGTTATCAATCGCATTTTGTATCTTTTCAGCTTGATCGGTTTCGTCTGCTACAATGCCGTAGGCCGCCGCAGAAACTCGATCATCTAGTCTATCTTGCAGAGTTCGTCTAACTGGGTAATTAGCATCTGTTCCGGTCTGTATGTCAGCGTTGTTGGACTTATACTGATACTGTTCTGCTAGATCTAAAATATTATCATATTCTGTTAAGATCTTTGTGTTTCCAACCGCTGGAGCACCATCGCTCACAGAGCCGCTACCAATGTATAGCTCTTGTGTATCAATAGCCCAAGCTAGTTCTCCACCAGCAAGCTGAGGCATGCCAGTGCCCTCGTTTTTCTTACCTCTACGGATTTGTATGCGTGAAATCTGATAAACAGCCATTGAAATATCCCTCTATATAGGATATTTAGCTGTTTAGCTTGTAGTATTCTGATACCCTAGCACACCAACGTTCTGTCCAGTAGTCAAAATCCTTGGGTTCTAAGATAAACTCCTGATACTCGTAGTCTTTTGAACACATTAGGATAACACCCTTGCGGATGTTAGTTCCGTGGATTTCGTTGTGTGCAAGAGCGTAGGCTGTTAACTGTAAAAAGTAATCGTCAATATATTCACGCTTTTTAGGCTTGTTAGTCTGCTTAAAGTCTAGGATAGCTTCATCGCCTTGATGTACGCCTACACAGTCAGTAGTTCCCGCATATAGTTCGGGAAAGTATAAAGGAACTTCACTACCCCAAACTTCATCAACAAAATTCATGCCATGGGTGATTACTTTCTTGGCCATCACAAGGCTTTGTTGAGCATAGGGATTGGTTACGGATTCCGGAAGTTCTTCGCCTTTGATGTAACGCTCTAAGAATGTGTGCATCCTAGTTCCGCGGCTAGCGGCTTCTGTGGTAATCTGTTGTGCCTTTTCTGCTCCAACTGCGGCCCGCCATCTAGCTAGGGCTTCTCTAGATTCTGCCGGTTTGGTTTTATCAAGGATAGTAGTAACAGATGGAACTTTGTGTCCATCTGGTGTTGCATAAAGTCTTTTGCCAGTTGATTCGTCTCTAGTTAAAGATTTATATTCAAATTTAGGTTTTAATAAGGTCATAGTAACATTATATATTACTTGACACTACCTGTCAACCTGGTCTCTTGAGCACAGCATTAGCCGCGGCTAATGCACCTGAATTACCGGATGGTTTCTTATTTCGAATTTCTTCTTTGTCTTTAGCTTTGGTTTTGATCACTAGCCCACGACCGTTGAAACTCTTAACTAGATTTTTAATCTGTGGATTGTTATCGTATTCGAGTTTGAACGCTTCATAGTCAATTTGCTGACCTGTAAGGTTTTGAGACATGTTGGACAAGGCGTCCCATGTGAACTTAGCGGTAGTACGTTTGCTGTCTGCGCGGCCCTGCAGAGTAGAGAGGATACGGACTAGATCGTCCGTATCTTCAGTTAGTTTTTTTTTGAGCTTAAAATTTGGCCTAATCTGCGGCTACGCTCAACGCTTTCACGTTTTGCGCGACCTGCTTCTTCTTCGCCACCGGTTGCTGGTGTGCTAGCCGCAAATTCATCACCTGCGGATGCTAGATCAGCTTCAAGGTCAGCACCTTCTTCTTCTGCTGGTGCAGGTTCTGGTGCGCCTTCTGCTCCCATTGTTGGGGCTTCTTCGCCTGTGATAACTGCTACAGCCTGTGCTAGAGCTTGACGATTTGTTTCTAATGTTGTATAAACTTCTTCTAGTGCTGGCTTTACTTTCTCAGCGAACTGTGCGCTGACATCTGAGCCTAATTCATCTCTTATAGAGTCTAGTAATTCTAATAGTGCTTCTGCTTTTAGCGAAGCTGTGTCTTCTAACCAGCCTGTTAACTTGTCAACCATGTCGCGAGCTTTCATTATGAGAGCCGCTCTTTCTTCTTCGCCTTCTGTTAAGACTCTTTCATTAAGTGCAGAGCGTAGCACATCCATTGCCTCTTCAACACTTTCTTTCTTTGCCATTTTAGTCGCTGTAGCGTACATGACTTCTTCGCCTTTATCGCCATAGCGTTTTGAAAAATCACCCTTAACTTTCTTCATGCCTTTAACATACTTTTCACGCTTCTTTTCTTCGCCTGGGCTTAGTGTACGCTCTGCGATAGCCTGTGTAATAATGTCTAGAAACATTCTATTCTTTTGATAGTCTGTATTCTCGTAAACAGCATCATAGTTTTTGCTAACTTCAAACTGAGAAATCTTTTCAACAAGATTATCTCTAGCTGAACAAAGTTGTTCCATAGTGAAGCCGTCTACATTTAATTTGTAGCCAAATTGTTTCGCCGCACTTTCATTTAGTGCTTTAGTTGTTTTTGGATGTGAAAGGTCTTTAACTTGCATTTTTTAATCCCTGAAAGATTGTTATTTTTATTTATCAAAAGCTCTGCTTAAACATTTGAGAAATTTCTTGTTTATACTTCAATGCTCTATGTCTGGTGATGTCCCATCTACAGTAATAAAGCTCGCGTTTTTCAAGAGTCGACGCATTTTCAGCTCTTATCTTAAAAATCGTTGAATCCGTATAGTTAGTCCAGTATCCTAGATCTAGGGCTTTAATTTCATTAATTCGTTGCATAGAATTAATATCATAAAACTTAGCTGCCAAGGCCGCACAGGCTTTTAGCTTAAAATCAGCAATTTTATCGCCACTATTATAGCTTAATTGCCAGCCGTTAGCAATCTTCGTGATCTTAAAGTTTTTGTAGATCACAACGTCTTTAGAAACTACAACAAGTTTAATATTGTTTTTAAACTCGTCTTCAAGAAATCTTTCTAATTTTTCGGCTTGTTTAGTGTATTTCATTAGCAATTACTCTAGGATTAATGTCTCCTATCTTAATTACCAAACTTTTTCTAATCAGCGACTCGATCGTGAACTGATCGTTTTCAGAAAAACTATGCAAGGGTCGAGGTGTAGATAGTTGTTCTAACATCTGCTTTTCAGCATTCGATGTGTAGATCTCAAACCCTTGTACTAGTTCGTTTATTTTCATTTTAGACCTGCGATACGTAGCATAGCTTCAAGGTCGGCACTTTCTCTAGCAGTTAGACTGCTCGTAGTCTTACCCTGAGCATCTCTTGACATTTTAGCCTTTGCAGTTCCAAAGTCGTACTCAGCATCGACTTCGCCGTCTGGACCCTGTGTTATGTTCATAGGACCTGCATTATATGAAGTTGTTGCTTTATTGGTTGTTAGGTCGATAGTCTTTCCTAGACCTCCCATACGAGGAAGCATATATTTTAAAGGCTTTCCTTGGCTGCTGTAAACAATAGTTCCAAATCCTCCGCTGAGAGATACTGTACTGTCCCTGTTTAATGTAACTGCTTCACCGTCGCCTAGATCTTTACTTTGTCCAGGTTGTAGTCCTGTGATATCAGGCATGGGAGGTATGTTTGTTTCAGAAGTTTCAGCCTCTGTAGCTAGTTCAATCTCATCACCTGGTTTAATTGGCTGTTCTGCAGAATCTCCACCTTGCTCTGGTGGTTTATTGCTCATTGGATTGGTTGTTAATTTTAGTTTACCTGACTCCGGATCCTTGGTTAAGGCCGTTGGATTTTTCTTAAGATCTACAGTCGTGGTTACACCGGTGCCCGTGTCGATAGTAGCAGTATCTCCGGGTTTAATGTCTGTTACTTTGGCTGTGTTTTCTTCGCCTACTACACCGTAGTCGTCTTCGATCATATCTAACATACGATCATAGATTTCCTCAAAGTCATCATCGGGGTGCATTCTACTATTGATGCTGACATTATCATACATGTCTTGGACGGCTCGTTCAATCTCTTTACCATATTTGCCCATTTGAGCATCATAGAGCATGTCGTAGTCACCCTCTTGTGCAACTTTCTGAAAAAACTCTTCTACATTTGGTTCAGAGCCTTCCGCCACACTTTCTCTAGTCTGCTTAGGACCTTTGCGTTCTTTCCACTTTTTATCTGTAGAGCAGTAGTATCTTCCGTATCCTTCTTCTACACTTTCTTTAGGCACACAGTTAGGTACAGTCTTACCATTTTTCTTTTTAGTTCCAACTGGTTTGTAGCCCTTCCAACAAGGATTATCCTTGGGATCTTTTAGCCCTTCAATAACGTGTTTAATTTTCATGTTTGTTCTCCAGGCTTAGAGCCTTGTCTTGTAAATCGTATATATGCTGTCTTAGTTGATCGATGTAGCCCTTTGATCTCAAGACTTTAAATGCAATATTCTCAACCGAAAACTCGCCTTCTCTTTCTAGGCCAGTTTTACGTAAACTGTTTAATCTATCTTTTACTTTATTAGCAACTTCAATATCACTAGATCGAAGTGCTAGTTTAATTTTATTAAGATAATTTCTTACTTTAATTTCAACATCACTGTCGCTGATATTAACTTTTTCTTTAACTGGCTCGCTGATCCATTTGTCGTCTAAAATTGAATAGATTCCAGCACTGTGATGCTCGTCATCACTAGGCTGTACATAAACTTCGACATCGATGCCTTTGATCTTTATATCGTGATTAAAGTTATATTGATTTTTCTTTGCATCGTACAAAGGCTTCAAATGAAACTTTGCGGCCGTTGGTACATCAACGATTAGGTGTAGGTCGATATCTGAATTTTCTGTATATGTATAGGCCGCGTTAGATCCAGAAATTGTTATGTCTCTAAGCCTAATAGACGGTATGTTAATGAACTCTATAAAGTCTTTGGCTATCTTGAGTAATTTATATCTAACTATGGGTTTGAGAGCGTTGTCCTGCCATAGATTATCATTCAGTTGATCATGAAAAACAACCGCTGAATCTACGATACTTTCTCTTGTAAACTCTCTTAAAAACATATATTAAAGACCAACGAACCTTATTAATTTCGCAAGATCGATGTGTCCTATCCAACCTGCTCCGGCAGCAAACCCTAGAACCACTAGAGCGTATAGTGTAAACTTGTGCTTTTCTTTTTCAAGATCGGAAATTTTATTAGCCAATGTGGCGTGTTCTTGTTTATTTTCTTTATGTAGAGTATCAGCATGCTGATAAAATTTATCTCGATTAAGCTCATACTCGCTCATCATCTTATCTAGCTTAGAATCTAATAAATCTCTTGTACGGTCAAGACAGTCGTGCATTTCCTTAACATCACCTTTAAGGTCATCAACTTTATGTTCAATAATTGCTGTCTTAGTCTCTACAATAGCTAGACGTTCTGCTTGTGTGGCCATTCCGGCATCTCCTTATTTGCTCAGTATTTGTGTTACTAGGTGAGCCTAAACTAAAATGCCTTGTTTGCCTTAATGTAGTATTTATTTTTTGAAATCAAAAATAATATTCTCATCAACTTTGAACAAAGGACGATCGAACTGCGCAGTTTCTGTCAAATCACTGATAAAAGGAACAAAATTAAATAATTCTCGAAGTCCGTGCAGTTCGTCTCCATTTTTTTCAAACAAGTGATCTAGCTCCATCTGCCACATAAAAAACCAGCAACGATCGTTGGGTCTGCTAAATTTTTCAGCAGTAATGATCTGTGGCTGTTCTTTATAGTAGATGTTGCCAGCGAGACTTATAGTCTGCATAACTGTGTCAAAATTCTGTTGTTGCAGACGCTCCAGATCATTTCTAGATTTGTAGTGTCCAGTAGCAGTTATATCGACTAGTGTATAGAGGCTGTAAATCATCAGAGTATTTAACAGCCGTAAAAAAGCCCACTATAAAAGTGGGCTTAGTCTTCCCATCCCGAGTGGAAATTAAGATACTACGATTGATGTACCTAAAGTTACAGTTGCACCGCTTAGGTCATAACTGTTAACTGTACCCATTGCACGGATACGAGCTTGTAGTGTTGCGGCATCTACAGCGTGTCCGTCAACGATAACGTGGATCAAACCATCGCTTGCGCTTGGTGTGAAATACATTAAAGGCTGTACTTCGCGGATAACTGCTTCAACTGCTTGATCTACTTCACCAGCCGCATCTGCGTCTTGAGCTTGAAGATCGCCACCGCAATCGATAACGAATGCTTTTTGTTGGTAAACTGAACGTAGTGTACCTGTTGAGAAGTTACCATAACTTCCGTTGTAACGTGTTGTTGCTGACATAATATTTCTCCTCGATATGTCTTCCCCATTCTCTATGGGGGACTTGCACCTTGCAAGCCTTTGTATAATTATTTACCAAAAGGAGAAAAAAACAGCCCAATCAGGGCTATTTTTAGGAGATTAAGTTGGAGTCCAGCGTTTGCGAGGAACTAGTTTGACGTTGCCGAACTGCTTGTCTGGGCCAGCATAGCGTACACGACCTTCACCGTGTGTGTCCCAAATTTCAGCACGTCCCTGTTCTACTTGATCAATGATCTTATCTTTGATATCCATAATCATACGAACAAGGTTAAAAATAGAATCAAGAGCACTAGCGTACTGTCCACTTAGTTCTAGAATCTTTTCCTGTTTAGGCTTGCTGACTTTGCTGTTTTGTAGCCAGTTAAAGAACATGTCTGTATCAATACTGTCTAGCTGTTTAGCTTTAGCTGTTTGGTTGACAAAGGTATAGATAATATTTTTCAAATCGCTAAGTCCGGGCGCACCATTTAAGAAACCGTCAATACGACCAGCGTTCTGTTGTAGGTAGCGTTCAACTGCTTGTATTTCTTGCGTATCTACCGTAACTGGTCTTACATTGTAGACAGGACCTTGGACTATGAGTTCTTCTGTTCCATTAAACATACTGAAATCATCTAACGGTTTTTGCTCTGAGTCGTCCATGCCAAACTCGGGAAAGAATGCATGGCCAACTACCATGACCTGAGCCTTAGCGATACGTTGTCCTAGTTCACTGTCGCCCTGTACATGATAACAGGTTTTGCTCTTAGGGTTTGGACAGAAATTATAAACATTCTGTTCGTCTAGTTCTGGTGGAGTTAAGAATAAGCCGTCGGCATAGACGAAGCCTACAAAATCTTTAGGTGTAGCACGATCAAACAACGAGTATAGTCCAGCAAACTGTTTGGCGAATTGTTGTCTAGCTGTACGTTCTTCAGGTGTCTTTGGACTTCCACTCTTATTAAGAATAAAATCTTCTAGCTCTTCTGGGCTGTCAGTCTTTGCTCCTCGGCTCCATCCATTGTGACCAGCAAGCACCAGCGGCCCGTTTTTAGTTTCTCTACCCCAATAAATTTGAGGATTGCCGTCCCATTTCATACGCACAGTTTTTGCGCCTTCTTCTGTGGCTATTTCTCTAATGTGCTGTAGTGCTTCAATTGTACCGTTGCTACCGTAAAAGAAAACTAGATCTTCTAAGTGGTTAAACGCACGACCTAGTTTCTTGACTAGATTCTGCTCGGCTTCACGTAAAAAATCTCTTGCTCTCATTTAGTACTCGCAATGTCAATGTATTGTCTAAACCAATCAGACGAGCCTTCGTGTGTCGGAACTGGCTTAATTGAACTTACCTTTTTAATATTCGATTGTTTAAAGTATTCGTCACGGGCTTGTAAAAGATCTTGTACAGCATTTTTACTTACACCGTTTCGAATCAATATAAATTTAGCCATTGAAGATTTAATAGGGAAGTTTGGATTAATTTCCATAAACTTATCTAAGTTCTTAAAAATTTCTTCATCTGAAGATTGTTGATCAATCCTAACATAATTTTTAGCATACTTGGCCACGACAGGATCGTCCATAGCTGACCTAAGAAGATCTGGTACTCGACCAACATTTTTATCAATGGCTTCTTTGGCTATCTCTTTCCAATTAGGATCTTCTTTAGCACGAGCTAACAATGCTTCTGCTTGATCTTTGGGTAGAGCCTGTAAGATGCTTTCTACACTGCCTAATGCTTCAGCTGTAGCTTCATTACCGAATAGTAACTGTGCTATTGCATCTAGGTCGTCGGTTACAAATTCGCCCTTCTTGCCTTCGGCATTGCGATCAAATAATCCTTGCCATGCTGACCACATGTATCCTTTGCTCTTAGCTAGAATAGCCAACATTAATTGTTTGTTTACACCCTTATATGGGCTTCCTTGAGGAATCTTGTGTGTATGGAATTTCGCCACACGTTCTGCATTTCCAGCGACCATGATGTCAACTTGGTGTGCTTCGTTGCCTACAGGAACACGAACGTGTACATTGATGCCACTTTGAGCAGTTTGTAGACCCTTGGCTGCGATATAGTCATTAAGAGCTTTTCTAGCAGTCTTAGCATCTTTGGCTTTGAAAAAGTCTAGCACAGATTTTTCATCTACGATAACATCCATATCTCCGCTTTGTTTGCCAGGAGTTGGCGTTGCCGCAGAACCAACGGGAATAGCACGTATGCCTGTTCCGTCTAGTGCTCCGTTAACTGTGTTGAGTATCTCTGGTACGTCCTTGTGATCAAAGGGCATAGCATCAGCAAATACATTACCGCCTTCATTGAGTATCATTACTTTTACCTTCTTGTATCTTCTTGATGCCTCGTTTAAATTTAGCTGGATCGCCTGAACGAATGGCATTTAAAAATCTACGCTCTAATTCAGATGCTGTTTCAAGATCGTAGTTTTCCTTGATCAAAGATAGTAGATTAATCGCAGATTCGATTAGGTTAGAACCACGGCTTTCTATGACCTGGTCTTTGTCCCTGCTTATGCCCAAATCACTGAGTTCTTGCAGGATTGATCTAGTGCTCTTTCGCATCACACTTTTCCTTTTTTTATATTTACCGTTTTGTTTTGACAATCTACTTATCGTGCGACTGCACATATCTCTGATAAATAAATCAGTAGAAACCATGAGTTTCTACTACACTCAGAGGACACACAATGCTAACACAAATCAAAGCAATTTTACAGAAAATGTTCGCCAGTTCATGCGAATATCAATCTGATCTAGAGCGTTTTATTATTTCTAAACAGCCAAGTTCCACAGCAGAACTAGAACACTGGACTCGAGAGTTTGATCGTAGATCTGGAGGTTTTTATGGTTAATCTAATCAAACGCACCTTTGAATTCCTTTACGGAATTTTTGAAAATCTAGGCAAAGCCCGTGCTGGTGCATATCTAGCTAGGAACGGAAAATGGAAAGAAGCTCAAGATCTGTTTCGAAATTAAACGAAATTCAACTAACAGAATTACCCGCACAGGTCTGGGGGCCGTGGCAGAACCACTGGGGCTATGTTACAACTATTGCACAGTTTAGTCCGGACGATATCTTACTTAAAACTATTAGACCAAATAGAACTAAAGTCATAAAGTATTTTAGCGACTGGGAAGACTGTGCCGACTACGTAGAATTAATTGAACAAGACAGGAGATTTTAAATGACACAATGGTTACCAATGACCGACGATGATGTTGACTGGGTAAATAACCCAGGAAAAATTCCAGTTAAGTCTTGATTTTTCTTTTAAAGAGATATATAATAACACACAACACACAGAGGAGTTTATATTATGTTTTCACCAGAATTTATCATCGATACAATACAGTCTACTAAAAGAACTGTATTCAACAGAGTAGTTCAAGACAAAGAACTACAGCAGGTAGCAGATCGCTACTTAAACGCTCAAACAGAATTTGCTAAGATGCTAGTATCTAATGCTATCGATCTTACTAAGTATTCATTGGATAAGGCTTATCCGAAGAAGGAAGGTACCGCCTAAGGTACAAGACATACACACATACAAGGAGAAAATTATGTCAGAATTTAACACACCAAAGCTACCAGAAGTGAAATTTAACAAGAACGGCTACGAAATCCGTACAGATATCCTAGCAATGGCTAAAGATATGGTTCAATCAGAATACTCTATGAAGTTTCACGGTTGGGAAATGAGCGCCGAGCGCGATGAAAAGACTGGACAAATTGTTAGCAAGGTTAACATGCCAGAATTCCCAGGTCTTGATAAAGTTCTAGAAACTGCTGAAAAGATGTACAGTTTTGTCAATAGCGGCGTAAAGAAGTAAATATTATTTTATAAAGTTATTATCCGCATAGCGGTTATATACATTATTGATACGACGTGAAAAAGGACCTTCGGGTCCTTTTTCTATACTGATTTTTCAGTATACTCTGCTTTCTTCCAATTTAGCAAGAACTGTGCTTTCCAATTGTTTTGTTCAAACCCCTTAAGATGTTGCCATTCTGATCTATGTTGCCAGACTCGGTTGGCCGCATCTTGCCAATCTGTGTGTCGAACCTGCCAGTCAAACTGTATCATATGATTCCCGAATGATTCAAAATCAGTATTGTCATATTCTACGTGCAGGACTTCGAAAACTGTGCCGTCTTGGACTGCATCAAGGGCAAAGTCATATCCCCACTTTACACGAGTTTTTAATAGATAGTCTGCTGTGGGTATAGTAGATTTAAGTTTTATTAATTGTTCACGTGCTTCGCCGCTGTAATCACAGCGACAAAGAAACATTGAATGATCTAACATTAAATTGTGCTTGCCTTCTTCTAATTGAAACCAAGGCTCTTGCCAACAAGTATGATTTAATATAAAGTATTCTACAGGATGGCCTTCGGCACGATAAAACTTTTGTTCTGCTTTGTTAAGTTCAAATCCGTCCTTGTCATAGTATTGAAAATCATCAACAGACAAATCTTCTACAGCTTTAATGCAACTAGGATTTGACATCAAAGTAATGTCTAACCTACGAAACATTTTACTTCTCAGATTCGGTTAAACATGCGGCACAGACACACTCATTGCAGTCACAGCCTGATTCCATGCAACTATGGCCGCAGTGCTGGGGGTGCCAGCATTTGCATTGTGGTTTTAGTCGTTGATATGCTTCATTGTCATCAATAAAGTTTTCCATAGATCGCTCCTTATCATTTCTTTTTACGGCTCTGGCAGTGGGCTCGTTGACTGAATCCTTTGGGATTCGCGCAGTCGATACTACGTTTGTATTTTTTGCTCCAGGCCTCATGCATACCAAAATTGCCTTGCATACGCACTTGTTCTATAGCGTTCAGTTCTGCATAATTATCTACACGCATGGCTAACTGAAAATCTAATATAGTTAATCCTTTAACATCAAATGTTGTAGTCTTCACTGTAACTTCGGCAACGTCCTGTGTGACTTCTGCAAAGTGGTCCATATCTTCGCTAAGTCTATTAATCCATTGTACAAATTCTTCTGCATGTCTGTGATCCTTAGCAACATATTTTGCTTGTAGATCTCTATGATCTAACATTTCCCAATCAGGAAGATATTTGGATTTTAAATCATCTAGGGCATCAGAGGCAGGTTTAAATTCCTCTAAGCCATCTTTTCTAAACTCACCTTCGATGATGTTTATCCAATTTCTCATTTTGTTCTATCCTTGTTGTCTATTGCGCCGCCCGTAACCCAGGCTGTGCAACTTCTTGTTCCTGCACATTTGAAATGTAAAAAATTACAATAACCTAGATCTGCTCGATGTATTGTGGCCATACCATCTACAGTCTTGTCATTACCGTTGATTCCTGCTTCAATACAAGACCACATCTTATCTGAAACATCAAAAGCCGCACAGTTTTCACACTTCATAGTTTTAGCAGTCTTCTCTGTGATGCCCCAACGCTTGGCAGCATCCTTCCAATATGATTCTGGTTCATCAGGATTGGCAGGACCATAGTGATATTCGTCTATAGCCTTCTGGCGGTTTTTTAAGTTAACATCAATATCATATGTGGCAATAGGACAGCCTTTATTTGCGGCTTCTACTATGCGAATATATTTTCTATACATTATCTTACCTCGAGCCAGTTGATGCTGGCGAATGCGGCTTTGTTAGCAACTACTGCGGCTACTTCTACAGTGAGTATGTCCGAGACTGTGCCCATACTGGTTCTACCTAATTGATTAGTGCTTCTATCGTCAAATTTGATAGCAATACCTTGTTGATAGGTACCAATAAATCCCGTTTTTAATACTCTACCATTAGAGGCGGCAGTAGCACTAACATCGTACTCAACGAATCCTTCGTCGCTGACAGGTTGCCAACTTGCTCCTGTGAGTACAGAGTTTAGTGTTAGTCTATAGAATATCTGTGTATTGTCCAAGGTTGCTGCCTGTAGATCAAAGGGTAGGACAACACCCTGTAGTCTGGTGCTTTTTAACCTAATGCTTAGGATAGGATAGAATGTGTTTGCACTGGCCATTGACCTACCAGTGATAGGACTGTTAGCGTTAGACTCTACACCTAAAGGTCCTACATCACCTTCAATCAATGCGCTGAAAGATCCTGTGTAGAAAGTATGTGTACCTGCGGTTCCTGCGACATTGGTCAGTTCTGCTCTAACAGGCAGGAAGGGAGGAGCACTCCAAGGTTCACTTGAACGATTGCCGTGATTGAACTGATGCACAGGGTAGGCATTGTTGTTAATGATAAACTTAAACTCTACCTGTCCAGCACCATACCACTCATACTCTATGACCATTAAGTGTATTTTAGTAGAGTCTGCTGTGATACCGCTGGGACCTGTGCCATCTAACCGATCTACATTCCAATCAGCACGGGCTACACGTTCTTCTACTAGGCCTTCGGCAGTATTTCTACGGCACACAACATAGTAAGTGCCATCGCCGCCGTCTTCAAAGTAGGCACCGTTATAGTCATCAAACAAACCATAGCGTCTGCGTATGCCTGTAGCAGGTGTGCCAAAGATCACGCTCATAGATATTTCGTTTTGACGACCTGGGATGTATCTTTGAACACGGCGTGTCTGTCTAACAACCTGATCACCTGCTGTACCGCCCACAGTCATTTCAATCATACCCATATAGGTATTCACTGTGCTAGATGCTGTGCCTGTGAGTGCTTCGTCCCAAACGTCAGTGTCTTTGGTATATTGATAACTGTTAAAACTAGCAATCTCGTAGGGAGATACTTTTACACGATTCTTTGAAGTATGCTGTACTGTAGTATCATCTATGCGTATGATAGGGCGACCATAGGGATCATAATCCATGGCCATGGTGAGGTCGGTTGTGTTCGGCTGGTACGTATGAACGTAGTTAGTTGAGTTGTCGTGTAAAATTGCCACAATTTAACTCCAAGGACGGCCAACAGTTAATGTGCTCGCCCCGTCATCTGGATCCACATCGTTACCGTTGTAGGGATTCGGTAGTTCGTTTACATCGTATGTTGACGGTTTCAAATCTGCGGCTCGCTTTACTGCGGCAATGTCTAATTTTTGTAATTGACGTTCTTCTTTGGTGTATGTAGTAGGATCGTCATCTAAAATGGCGATTAACATGTCGGTTGATGTTAGACTTAGATCAGCATAGGTATCGCTGGCATTGTCTGCTAGCGTGATAGAACTATCTCTGTCTAAGATAAAGTTAGCATACCACCCAGCAGTTAATCCTTCTGCGGCAATAATAGCATTAGTAATAGTAGTTAATGTGTCGGTGGTGTTTACAGTCAACGTGCCCCTAACGCCACTGAGACCTTTATATGTAATAGTTGCCATCATTCACCTCGCCATTGTGATGCTGGATACATGCTAGGATGATCTCCTCGAATGTCTGCAGGATGTTTAGGACCGTTAACTCCGCCGCCGGCGTTAACTGTAACGCTGTCGATATCTGCATATTCTTCTGCAGGAGTATTAGCTAGTTCGGGCTGAGAGGTCGGCAGTATTCCGGCTATCTGCTTAAATCTATCCAGGTCATCCTCTACATAGCCAACAGGTTCGTCATTGGGCTGAGTTTGCTCTGAGTTATCAATTAGCTGTAAAACTGCTTTGATTATTTCGTCTACTTTCATGTTTTTTCCTAGGTTAGATATTTATCGTTAAATATGCTACTATGATAAACAAAAAGCCTTTTCAAACACTACTCCAAACACTTAAAGACAACGGGAAATATCGTGTGTTTAACGATATTGTTAGAGAAAATGGTAAATTTCCCAAGGCTATATGGTACGGACCTTATGCTATTAAAAATATAGTTAATTGGTGCTCAAATGATTATCTAGGTATGGGTCAGCACAAAGTTGTGTTAGATGCTATGCACACTGCTCTAGACCATACAGGGTCTGGATCTGGTGGTACACGCAATATTGGAGGTACGAGTCATTATCATGTAGCACTCGAGCTCGAGCTTGCTTCTTTACACAAGAAAGAAAAGGCATTGCTGTTCACATCTGCGTATGTAGCCAACGAGTGGACTTTGATTGCTCTTGCTAAGATCATACCTAATATTGAATTTATCAGCGACAGCAACAATCACAATTCGATGATCGTTGGTATTAGCCATAGCCGAGCACAAAAAAGTATCTTTAAACACAATGACTTAGAGCATCTAGAACAGTTGCTTCAGACTAGTAGAGATGCAGGTAATGTGCCCTGTATTGTATTTGAAAGTGTTTATTCAATGGACGGAGATGTCGGTCATATCCGAGAAATCTGTGATCTAGCAGACAAGTATGAAGCTATCACTTATATCGACGAAGTTCATGCTGTGGGATTGTATGGACAGCACGGTGGAGGTAAGGTAGAAGAATTAGGCTTAGAAGGCCGCATTGACATAGTCAATGGAACCCTGGGAAAGGCGTTTGGAGTACAAGGCGGATACATAGCCGCAGATCGAGATATAATCGATGCTATCCGTTCAGTTGCGGCTGGCTTTATCTTTACAACAAGTATGAGCCCAGTCGCCTGTGCTGGTGCTATGGCCGCTGTGAAGTACCTAAAAGAACATCACGAAGTCAGAGTCAAGCATCAAGAACAGGCTAAGAAATTAAAAGATAAATTGTTAGAGGCAGACTTACCTTTGATGAGTTGTTCAACAACTCACATCGTTCCTGTTTTAGTCGGCGAGGCTAAAAAGTGCAAGGCTATGAGTGATGCGTTATTGAACGATCATAACATCTATGTACAACCCATTAACTATCCAACCGTTGATGTAGGTACTGAACGCTTGCGATTTGCACCTACACCATTACATGATGATGGTATGATCGAAGATCTAATCGAAGCCTTAAAGGCTGTTAGCAAAATCTAAAAGGCTATCAAATATCAAAGTCTTTGCCTTTAGTTTTCTATAGGTAAATTTTTGCAGTTCTTTTTCAGTTTCTAATCCGTAGCCTGTTCTAACTAGGATAGGTCTTGCACCTGCGTTAACTGCGGCCTTGAGATCACTGAGCTTGTCGCCCACGTAATAACCTTCTTTGAATTTAATATGTTTGTGTTCAGTCTCACAGCGTTTGAACATGCCTACATTTGGTTTAGCAAATTCATCTTCTCTGAGATTAGTAGTTGAATAGTAGATAGCATCGATACTAGGACATCCTGCTTCGCCTAGTAAATTAAGCATGTGTTTGTGTACACTGTCAACATCTTCAGGTGTGTACAGACCCTTGCTGATACCTGCTTGATTTGTGATTATAGCTATCTTATGTCCCTTATTCCTAAGCATAGCGATAGCTTCTAGGCTTCCGGGGATAGGATCAAAGTCTTCAGGACGGAAACAATAAGTTCCTAGATCTCTATTGATTGTTCCATCTCTGTCGATACCTATAACACATTTCGGTGCTAGATAATTTGGACTGAATTTGTTTGTTTCATCAGTCCAAATTATGTAAGGTTTGTTTTCTTTTACTTCGTTTGTTTTATACCACATATTATGCTAGTTGAATAAGTCCATATACTCCGTATACTAGCATATTTTTTACTTCGATGTCATCCGCTTCTGAGTCCAATACATCTGTTCTTACTAGATCTTCTAGCAGTGCCTTGTACTCGTCAGGACTAATCTGTTGATTTTGATAAGCTTCTGCTAGTTGAAGTGCATACTCTGCACGTTGGGCGGCCCAAGGACGGCCACACCCAATTAACGCTCTTAATTCTTGCATTTAGAATCTCCCGTGAATTGCCTTAGCGGCAGTAGTACTTTGTGTGATTAATAGTTTTTTCTTTAGCTCACAATACATCTCACTGCCTTGTTGTTTGTTAGATCTATCCACAAACTCTCTGGCTGTTTCACCCATTGGCTTTATTAGACGTAGCATGTCTTTGTTGCCCTTGCTTTCTGAATAAAGATTTAACCATTGTATCTGACTGTAAATTTTCTGCGCTTGTGGAGCATGTTCTTTTTTGCAGTCTAGCTGGTCAACTGATTGTCGAACATCTATAATTGCTTTTGCCTGATTGTCATCCCAAAAACTTGGAATCATATCGCTGATAGCGGCACAACCGCTTAGGCTGACGATTGTTAAAATTGCTACTAATTTTTTCATTAGTGATCTCCGTAGGGGTTACGAGGACGATCAGTTCCGTCATCCTCGGGTAATACAGGATAGCGATTATCAGTTACACCAAGATTGTTTTGCATCGCCATAATACTCTCTTGCAAATCCATTAGCAATCAACATACCACGTAGACTCTGACCGTTTAGAATGATATCGCCAAGGACCCTTCCACCAAATTTATCCCAGTCGTACAACACAACTTGACGTTGCGTACTTGCCATAACTGCTTTTTTGGTGAACTCAGATGCAGCCAATCCACGTTGGTTTTCTGCTTCGCACTTTGCTCTGAATCCTTTCTCTGGAGTATCAACTCCGAAGATTCTGACGGCGAGCTGAGGTTTAAGTGGTGCTGGTAAAAAGGGTGCGGCGATCACAACTGTGTCGCCATCACTCACTTTAATAATCTGTGCATCATACATAACACCCTGTGGTGTTTTTTGTGCAAATGCTAGTACAGGGACTAACAATAATAAAGTTAAAAATTTCTTCATTGGTTCCTCCAATATGTTAGCTTATTTAAGCCAACCGATCTTTTTCCCTTGTTTAATTCTTTCTTCGTATTCTTCTACAGTTTCAGGAAATCTCCAAGCCCATACTGCAACTAAAAACATAAATCCTGCACTCCAATAAAATGCTTTTATAGGTGCGGTAACTAACAAAAATATAGCAGTGGTACTCATAGTAACTATCATTAGATATTTGAGTTTTCTCGGGAATACTTTCTTCTCGGTCCAGTTAGTTAGAAACGGCCCAAACTTTGGATGTCCGTAGATCCATGCATGCATCTTTGGTGATCCTTTAGCGAAACAATACGCGGCAAACACTATAAAGATACTCCAAGGAATCCCTGGAGTTACTACACCAATATAAGCCATGCCTAGACTTAAAAATCCTAACATTTTCCATAAAAACTTTTTCATGCCATTCCCCAACTTTTTTTACTTTTTTCTGCGGATAGATCGAATCCATTAGTACACTGTGACTTCGAGCAGGGTCTTGGCCTAGAGTCTAATTTCAAACTACCGTCAAATACATTTCCCATGTGACCTCCTGCTTTGCACCAACCTCTCCAGACATAACCAAAATTGTCAATTACAATTTGATCGTAGCCTGCCCAACATAAGTGTCCATAGAAATTATTCAATAAGTGTATCTTTCTATATTCCCCAGTAGTTTCAACCTCTGCTGGTTTGTCTGGATCGATACCTATTGACCTAAAGTATATATTCCATTGTTCATGCGTATAATCCAAATACTGATTATTTCCTCTAGTGAAGTTTGAGTACAGCATTTGTATATGTGTGTTTGGATGATGTTCTTTGATCTTTGTATAAGCAGATTGTGCATCGTTCCAGTTATCGGGTGTGTGAGGAACATTGATTGTTAAGTTATTCTTATCGTAGATTGATTCTACGACTAGCAAGAAATGTGCTAGATCAGTAGGTAAATGGTAAGATAGATCAAGCCCGTAGAGTTTAGGACTCACACTTCTCCACCAGTCAACTTCTGCTTGTCCGTTGCTGTATATTTTAAAATGAATATTTGGATTAGTATTTTCCAACATGATTTCTCTGAGAGCATCACTCTCAGTAGGCTCGCCACCTGGTATCTCGATCTTTATCAAAGAAAAAGCCCGGGCTTGCTCTAATAAATGAACAAACGCCGGGCGAAGTCTTGAAGTATTAGGAAACGGATTAGTACCGTCCTTTAACTCATAGTGACAGTAATCGCAATTAAGATTACAACTGTTACCTAAGTTCCATTGTATTTTTAATTCGCTGGTCACTTCAAATAATCATGCCATGCTTCATGCCTGATGTTAAACGGCATCTTCTTGCGCTTGTTTACAAGCTCATAGAAGTCTGGCTTGTGTGGCCGATACTTAGGAACAATCTTTTTGTTGTTACCTTTACCGGCGTTACAAGGGCCGCAGGCGCAGACAGTATTTTCAAAAGTAGTCTTACCACCGTGACTAGTTGGAACAACATGGTCAAGTGTGCAGTCTTTCTTATGAAGAACTGTATCGCAATACTGACATGTGTAATTGTCTCGTAAGAATACATTGCCTTTAGAGAACCTAATAGAGGTCTTTGGCTTCATGTATTCGCGAAGCATAAGAATGCTAGGAACCTGTGTTTCCCAACGAGCAGAACGAACGATCCAATTCTCGTGCCAAGCCAATACACTGGCCTTGTCTAGGACCATGTATTTGATAGCTTCTTGCCAATCAATGATGCTCAGTGGCAAGAAGCTCACTGGGGCGCCGTCGGCATTGAGTAATAATGTATCGCTCATTTTAAATACCTGAGTTTGGGTGTGAAAAATTAATTATACTAGATTTTGAATATTTATGCAAGAATAGATTGGACGAATTCTTCGCTTGATTGCTCAATTGATGAGGTCCATTGATCTTGCAGATCCAAACCAAAAACAGCAGTTTGGCTAGGTGTGGCTAAAAGCCAACTGAAATCATGACTGTATGGATAAACACCTTTTAGTTCGTTTTCTAATTGATCAGGTGCCCAAGCACACAATCCAACAAACAGTCTCCAATTTCTTGGGGCATCTCCCATTGACAGCCGTTCTAATAAATCTGGACTAGAACTTATGGCAAATTCTTTATTAATCTTCATAGTATTACCACAGTGCCATTCTGCAGAATGTAGCATTGACAATGCTTTTACATTAATAGGTCCACCAATGTGCATGTATCCATCAACATCCGCATCTACGCCGCATTGGTCAGCAAACTCCCTAATAGACATCTTCGAAGCCTTGTTTAAAACAAGACCCATACTACCCCTGTCATGATGTTCTGTTAAAAGGATAACTGTTTTTTGCCAGAAGTTTCCTCGCACATTAGGAGGAGCGATTAAAAGTTTACCTGCTAAATCCATTACGTCTTCGAGTAAATTGTTTTTCTAACGTCGCCTACAGTAAAGAAATCCTTTTTATACTTTGAAGTAAATGCAGGATTCTGTTCCCATACTTTATGCATACTGATACCAGTTGATTTGCCGTTGGGTAGCATTAAGGCTCCACCGCCTTTCTTACCTAAGACCACGTTGTCATCGGCATAGGCAAATGCAGGCATGAATGTAATCAAATACATTGTTCCAAGATCACTTCCTGATTTTAGCCCGGCAGATTTGTAAAACTTGTAAACATAATCCAACTGTTCTACCGCAGTCATTTTACCTAATTCTGCTTTGCTAGTTCCTAGGCTCTGGGCAGTTCTTTCTGTAAATCCAATCAGTCCAATACTTACACCCGCTGGATCTTGGGACTTAGGACTAAATGTTCCAGCTGTTTCAAATTTAATAATTCTGCGTAGATCGTCATCACTGACGCCAAGTTTCTCTGCTACTTTTTTTAATTTGTTATTGAAATCAGGATCTTGTATAGCACTAGTATCTACAGTACTAGGATCAAACTTTCCTCGGCCACCTACATTAGGTTTGGCCAATGCTGATGCGAAATTCTTAGAAATTTCAGGAAACTTTTCAGCCGCTCTGCGAGTATACGGACCCATCATTCCGTCAATGCCATCACCTTTCGGACCAAACTTTCCGAGATCGGCGCCCGCGGCCTTTAAGGCTTTTTGTAGTTCAGCGACTTCTGGATCAAATCCTTCAGTTATATTAAATTCTTGAAATCTCATTTTTTCCTAGTTCCCCAATCAGGTAGCTTACCGCCGTACTTTGCGCCTTTAAGTTTATGTCCGCCCACAGTGACTCTGCTCTTGGGACTCTTACCTAACTTGTGGCTCTTATTGCCCTCTCTAGCACGTAGGCCCTGGCTCTTACAGCTGGCTAAGTTGCTTGCACCTAATTCTGAGTTAGGTTTTGTGCTTAGACATAGCTTTCTAGACGCTTTTTCATCCAAAGCGGCTAGTTCTTCTGCGGTTACAAATTCGTTTATCAGCATACTGTATTTAACTGTTGAGCCAATCTTCTATGCTAATAAATTCTTGCGGTCCTAGGGTATTTTCAAGTTTTTTAATGTCAGCACAGGTATACTTTTGATAGCTAGATTTTAAGATATCAGGCATATCAATGTATTCTATGCTACTATTATATTTGTTGCTGATTAATTTTGCAACATCTTCGAAACTCTTAGTCTTGCCTGTGCCTAGATTCCATATACCAGATTGCTTAACATTCTTAACAAAATCAACGTGCAGTCTGCAGATATCGTTTACACAGATAAAGTCTCTTAGGTATTGATCGCTGTGGTGGAATAACTTTATCTTTCCTGTTTCACGGGCCTGCTTTGAAAACTGTGTTAAAGGACTTGCTTGACCGCCTTTATGTTCTTCCATGTTTCCGTAGACATTGAAATAGCGAAAGCCTTGAACTGTCTTATAATGATCCTGTGCAGTGACCCAACGATCAAACAAATACTTTGTCCATGCATAGGGATTTCTAGGATCTACGGGATCAGTTTCTGCAAAAGAATTCTTTAATCCATAGACGCTAGCAGAACTAGAATATTGTAAGTTTACGTAATTTAGTTTACAAGAATTGTAAATTCTCTGACTAAATTCGTAGTTTTGTTTTAGGATCTTATCAACGTCTTGCTCTGTGGTAGAGCTGATAGCGCCAAGGTGGATGACCCAATCTTTGCCATCAATTGTTGGGAACGGACTATCTCCCCATTCCCAACCAAACACTTCCCAATCAGTGTTGTCTTCTATATATCTTACTAGGTTTTTACCAACAAACCCTTTATGACCAGTTACTAAAACTTTCATTTATCTCTCGCAATGATGGAGCATAAACTCCGAAGTGTTGTACTGTTATGCTACTAGCTTTGATAGCAAATTTAACAGCATCCTTAATATTGCGAGTATTTAAGTATTCGTAGGTCATGGCGGATAAAAATGTGTCGCCTGCTCCGGTAACATCTACGACTTCTACTGTGGGTGCAGAACAACTAAATTCATGATGCACAATTTCTGCACCTTTAGATCCTTTGGTTACGATTAAACCTGTACATTCACTTTTAATTTTAGTGCTTTCTAATTCGTTGATCTTAACCCATGCTCCTTGCATACGTTCGAGATCTGTTTTCTTTGTGTCAATGAACACAGGAATCTTAGATTGGATCAACGACTCTATGAGCTCGTAGGTGACTACGCCTTTGTTATAGTCGCTGATCACTACAGCATCATAACCTGTGGGATCAACGTTAGATATCGGAATAGACTGTGTGTCCTCGTCTATCCTTAGTATCTGTTGCTTACTTCTAGAATCAACTAGTCTAGTTTTCTTGCTAGCAATACCAGTGACGATGTCTACTTCACATCCCAGGGCAACAAGATTAGCATAAACATTACCAGCCATGCCTTCACGTTCTTCCTTGTATGTGGGGACAAAGATAGGTACAGGTGCTTCTGGGCTCAATCTATCAACAGTTCCGTATTGATAAATGTCTAGGCACTTATCCCCTACTAATAATATCTTGTATTTTGTTTGTTGTTGAGTAGCCATCAATCTTCTTTATAAAAGCAATATATGGAACTAGGTGCTCGCCTACTATCGGTTTACCTACGTAGTCGTCACCCTTGACCATCAAGGTAATCTTTTCATCTTTAATTATATTTTCTAGTTCTTGATCAGAATCAAATATCTTTACCTTTGAAACACCTGACAAACTATCTAGAAAAAACTTGCGATCATCTTGGTTGTTGATCGGTCGGAGGTCGCCTTTTAATTCTTTAACTCTACGATCCGAATCTATAGCAATAACTATGCTTCCCGACCCTCTTGAAATCATCCTTGCAAAGTTGATTAATTCTAAGTGTCCTCGGTGTAGTATATCAAATGTTCCGTTTATTAATATGTTCATGATAATTCAATCCATTCGTATACATTTAACCATTTGCGTCGGCCCACTGTTTCTTTTAGATGTTTAAGGTCAGCACAGGTCTTTTGTCTAAACCTACTGGCTTCTGATTCGGGCATGGGTACAAATTCTAAAGGAACACTTTCTTGTTCTGCGATAGCTTCTGCGATATCAAGGAAGCTGTGTGGAAGTCCTGCGCCTACATTCCAAATACCCGATCCCTTGACTGTATTAATAAAGTCTAGCTGTAGTTGACAGATATCACCGACCCAGGTCCAATCTCTGTAGATATGTTCTGCGTTTTCCCAAACTGTGATCTTACCTTCAGTACGAGCCTGCTGTTGCCACTTGTAGATAGCATTGGCCCTACGACCGCGTAGGTGCATCCATTTGCCGTAGACATTGAAGTAGCGAAAGCCCTGTACAAAGTTTGTGTGTCGTTGCTGGAAAACCCATCGATCAAACAAATACTTTGACCAAGCATAGGCAGTCTGAGGATGACAATCTGCGTGTTCGCTAAAGTCTTTAGTATTACCGTAGACTGAACTAGAACTTGCATACTGTAGGTTAACGCCGTAGCGTTGACATTCTTCAAAGAGCCAACAACTAAAATCATAGTTCTGATGCATGATCTTTTCTACATCTGCATCAGTCATATCTGCAACTGCTCCTAGATGTATGACCCAATCGTAGTCTCGAACATCGGGCCATGCTTCTGGATCCCAGTCCCAGCCGTCAACAGTCCACCCAGGCTGTCTTCCTAAAAAGGCAGTCATGTTCTTACCGATGAATCCTTCAGAACCTGTGACTAGGATCTTCATCGTGATCCCCATTTGAGTTGCCAGAACGTATAATCTCTAGCCCGAAGCCTAGCTGTGATTCCATAACGATAACCGAATGTATTGAGATCGGGTATTCGTTGCCACATAGGAGGTTCAACAGCATGCTCCATGACCCACTTCCCAGCTTCACTGTTTTGCCATTGAATCAAGGGTTCAGCCGCATAAAGATCTGGATCGTCTACATCGCCCATAGAGAACGAATGTACCATCACGGTCTTTACTTCAATGATCTTATCCTCAACTAGATTGAACTGATTCTTCAGCGATAAGTTTCTTGAATAATTCGAAGTTATCCCTAGCCTTCCTGAGTCCAGGGTGTTTTTCACAAAGCTCATCTATGCGTCGTTCCTCTAACATCTTTTCTCTAGCCCACTCAATGATCATTTCAGTTTCTCCGGAGAGGCTAACTTCACAGGTACTACTGATCATTTGCCACGACACTCCGTCGTAGACTTCCATCTGTTGCGAATTAGTGTTATATCGAACCATACCGGCACTCTGAGAGCCGGGACTGATATAGGGGCGGCCGCCACTAACGGTCACTTGGATATTGTTTTTTCCTGTAATATAATTAATCATTTGTCGTAGACCATCCAGCCTGTGATAATATATTTTCGGCCTGTGTAGATAGGATTTCCCCTGTGAGGATGAGTCCACCCTGCAGGCCAAAGAACTAGTTTGCCTTTTTCAGGCTTGACTTTAACTCCCTGATAAAGGAATTCTGTTTCGCCTCCGTCGGGTACGTCATTAAGGTAAGCGATATAGACGCCGAGTCTGGATCCGTCTCTGGCACTGTGTTGCTCACAATGCCAAGCATGATAGCCGTCGCCGCCGTCTGAATCAGTACGTTGTATGCTCATGCCTTTAGGAGTATGCTCTGCTACATTCTGTAGGATACCGTATTTTTGCACATAGTCATTTTGCCAATAGCTCATGATCGTTGAGTAGAACTGATTGGCTAGATCCATATCGTAATAGTATTGACCAAACTGCGGGCTCATATCGTAGAAATACTGAAGTCCCGTATCTTTTTGAAAGTTTGCACTTCTCTTACGAACAACACCCATTTGGACTAGTTGTTCATATCGCTGTACCATATGATCACAAAACTCCGGATCAAAGGCATTCGGGTATTCTTCGATGTACGTTGGTTGTTTTTTCTGTGTTTGTGGTTCTGCCATAGTAGACCTCTTTTAGGATATTTAATTACTAGGCCCAGTGTAGCAGAAACATCGTGGCATCACGATCTTTACGAAACTCTACATAAGTTAAATCTGTACAGGTCCAACGATCTCCGTGAGCACCATAGGTCTGTACTAGCCAATTGATCGCTTTACGAGCATCATTGGTTCTAATATTTCTCAGGTCAACTCTGGTCATTGCCACTCCATCGCAGAATAAACCAATCTCTTTGGCTTTCTTTGCGGAAACTAAACAGTCTTTCAGTCATGCGCATACCAGTGCCAAACTCGCTGTTACACCAATCTTCCATTTCTTTTAACTGCTCTTCAGAAACTGGTGTAGTGTTTTCATCGTCGCTGTCTTCTATGATTAAGCCTGGTAGCCTAAACATTCCAACCTCGCAGGTTTTTAGTTTCATCTTGCTAACTCCAACAGCATTTGATACTGCTCCCAAGCCTTTTTAACAGCAGGATTTCGACTGCGTACTTTATCGTCTTCTATTGATTGCATATAACGTTTTTTATAGTATTCGGCTTCTTGTTCTACTTTACCAACCCAACGCTCTTTTTCTACAAGATCTCTAAAACGATCTTGCGGTATATACATTTCTACCATAGGCTCACGTTCTACATTCTGTTCAAAAGGTATAGGTCCCCCATCCTCAAGCCAATCTTTATATCGAATAGGTATACGACGGGCATACATTTTATGCCTGCTCAAACCTGCTGAGGCTTCGTATCGTTTGAGAAACTCATTAACCTCTTGATCAGCTGTAGGCTGAGGATTATTGTATAGTGTATTGTTGTAATAGTAAGTCATTAGTACCACCTCAAGGCAAACCAGTTAGCTTCTTTAGGATCTTTAAACAACCAAACGGGCCCGTATGTCCAGAAACCGTTTTTAACATTATCGTTAACCCACTGTTCGACAATAGCCTTTTCTGGCTTATGCCTCCTAGCTATAACAACTTCTGCCCAGCCGCATTCTTTGAGAACAGATTGCATAACCTGAGCATCTATATCTTGTGCCATCTGTTCAGCAGCCTGTTCTACAATCTCGTCGTGTAGCTTACCAGACCGATCAGTGAGCAAGCGTTTTTTCTTCATAAGTTAATAAATCAAATGCAGTTGCATATTGTACTTCCGGCTCCATATGAAACCCTGTACCCCACACTACCCAAACCCTACGTTTGAATAATTTTTTACGCCAGACATATCGACCTGTAATAGTTTTAACTGGCCACCAAGCAAATACTTCCCGCCATGGATAGCAGTCTGCTCCGTCTTCGATTATAGTGTATTCCATCAACTCCACCTCAAGACGAACATTATACGATCTTTTTCATTGCGAAACCAAAACTTTCGATTGTTCGCATACCATCGTTCGTTAAATAACGGTGCTTGACTGTCTGTTTCTTGAGCCCAAATACTGCCTGAGCTAGTACCATAGGTCTGTATCACCCAATCTTCCATTTCTCTCCAATTGCCGCCTATGGGTTCTACTGTATAGTATCTAGCACCATAAACTGTGCCCTGGCTTAGAACAAGATTCTCCACAGGGTGACTGTTAATATCATCAATAAGACGTTGAAGGGCTTTGTTACTAAATCTCATGTCCACCTCAATTTAAACCAATTAGCTTCTTTTTCGGAAGTTAGATATATTTTAAGATCGTTAAACTCTGTGTGCCAACACCAATGCGAGTTTATGTTTGGATCGCCAGTTTCTTTTAAGGTAAGCCAATGTTCACGTTCACAGCTCATACCCCAGGTATCGACGCACCACTTCCTCACTTCATGATAGAATCCAATTCGTTGCTGTCTTCGATTTACGGGCTTGCCTTGTATAAAAGGAGTATAGGGCATGACCACATCAACAACATATTTGAAATGTTCATGTCCTGTATATCTCTTATCTGTCTTTTTAGTTTTAGCTTTCATTTAACATACTTTAATGTAAAGAGTGTCGCATACCTCTCCGAATGGAATTTGAAGATAACGAAACGATTTTCAACGGGTGAAGAATAATCATCATACGTGGGCTTGTGATATTCAAAATCAAAATCGGTACCCTGTACCAGGCCCTGTCTTCTTAGAGAGTCTACTATATCCAGCGCCTCTGGTACAGAATCAACATCTACTCGAACTTCAATCATTATTCAATGCTAGATGTTTGCAAGATCCTCTAAAGGTGAATCCAGGGCAGGTACATTTGTAGTTACCTGTGACTTCGTACTCCTTGCCATTACTACCTTTAACGATGCGTACCTTAGGTTCTTCTTTGGACTTAACTTCAAACTTGTAGGGCTTGCCATCTATCTCACGGATATATTTGCGTTGTATCACACGAAACGGAAATTCTTTATTGCCTGTGCTTACAGCAATTTCTTCTGGTTTGACCCATTTGACCTGTACTTCATCGCCTTCATAGAAATTAAATTCTGGAACTTCAAAGAAGTATGCGTTTCTACGATCATACATTGAATTGTAAACTTTGAGTTTCATTACCACATCTCCCCACGGCTACGACGGATTAGAGCTTCGTTTTCAAAATTGGGCAAGGTCTGGAACTTTTCTCCTCTACAGACCTGCGGATCATAACTGCGTGTGCCCGGGCATAGTGGCTTCCATCCACTGGATGCACAACCACTAACCAGCAGTACCAAACCGATAGCTAACAAAGTTTTCATTTGGGCTAAGTCCAAAGTTGTTGATCATGTGTGTATTATAATATAGTATCGTTTGGTTGTCAAGGTCCTTTGGTTGGGCTTGACAACGATTATCTGTTCTATTACAATAGAGCTAAGGTTGAAATAGAAGTAGACCTAAAACGCTGAAATTTAAGTAAGCATATATAAAGGAAACAAAATGTCAAAATCTCTAGGACTCCTTAAGTCCAAAAAAATCTCTGCCAAATGGAATCAAAAGCAGAGTATCAAACAATTCTTGTCAAAATACAAAAAAACTTTTGAAATGGAAATGGACGCGATTGATCTGCGTACCATGGCCGAAAACTACCCAAATAAGATTATTCCGCTTGATGACATCCATCAAGCCATTGTTGCAGTTGTGGGTCCAAAGTTTCAAAACCGCGGACCGTTTAACTACGATCCCAGCGGTGGTGCTGTTATCTCTTATACAGGTGCAACCCCAAGCCCACGCATGATATATGCAGATTGGGAAGAGCTGTTCCTTTGGACCTTGTTCCAACGTGATGTGGCGCCCAATCATACAGTTCGAATTGACGAAGACTTTGAACACACTGCTGTAATTGTTCCTAACGCTATTAAGTTTACCATTGATGGCAAGGTCTACTACTGTGTTTGGGACGGACATCACACGCTACAAGTATGTCGCCTACAGGGATACAAGAAGTTTCCTTTGTGGGTCATTGACATTGACCAAGTGCCGGATGTTGTTGTAGCGGCCGCTGGCTTTCCAACCACTGATGCCGGTCGTATTGAATACGGCATCTGGCTTGCTGGTAGCAACATGATTCGTATTAACTCTAAGCACAAACGTAAGCTCAATCCCTACGACGAGTTTATGATCAAACTAGAATGCAAGGACAGCGACACTATGGCTATCTATAACATCCTAGTCAAGAACGGATGTGTACCAAAGCGTCATGCCACAATAGCTGGTGCATTTACACAGATCAAGAGTGGAGAAGAGTGCTACGAACTTGAAGACAAGCACGGCAACAAGGGCATTTACTTTGATCGAGCATTAGAGTTCCATCGCAACGCATGGCCTAAGAGCCCGCTGGTCTTGGAGGTGTTTCGTCCTTTGAGTTATTTGTATCATATGGCTTCAACACAAAAAGGTACGCTAGATGCTAAGTTTGATGCAGAACTGACTGCACTTCTTAAAAAGAAGTACGGAGATCCTGAAAGTGTTCAACTTAAGATCAAAGAAAGTTATGAACACGCAATCACAAACGGCCTCGGTCACGGAAACTACTTAGATACACACAAAACACAAGTATTGAACGGACTGATTAATCTATACAATGATAATGTTGGGCGTGTTGCTTTGCCGGCGGCTGACTATGTTTGGAAAGTCTAAATATGCCTAATAAACTTTGGTATGCATTTAATTGTCCGTTCACAAAATACACAGGTGTTAAGGCTGTTAAACAAGGAATTACCGGAGGGCCTGCCGTAAGGTTAGGAGTCTACCAAAATTCTTTTAGCAAAGATAACCATACTGCTTGTTTTGATTTAGTATATATTGGTCCAGACCATGCTATCAATAACTTAGAAAAGGCTGTTATACTAGAATATGATTGGCAAATTGATCGTGATGGGCGAGGACATTCAGAATGGATTGGAGGGCTAACTGCGCAAGACATTTCTGATAAAATGGATGAAATTATTAAAGGATACGGATTCTTAGTTAAAAAAGTTCCTAAGAAATTTTTACCATTGACTGTGGATAACTTAGATGAATTCGCAAAGCACTTTGACATACAGTGATGTCCAAAAACTTGTTCGAGAATATCTAGCTAGATTTGCTAGATCATATCGTATAAGTCGATCCGCGGACATTGATGCTATCCACAGATGGTGTTGTGATAACTGCGGAATAGAATACAAAGATTGGTTTATTCACCGAGGTGGCAGATATGATGAGTGGGCCAACCTGCACATAAGAAGCGAAAGAACTGCTACTGTATTTTTACTAGTCTGGGGTGACACTCTATGGAGGGAAAAGTAATGGGCTCATTATCTAATTATTTTGAACGAAACGCTTACAAACCCAAATATCAAATTGGTGATAGGGTGTTTGGTCGCTGGAATGGAATTCCGTTTATTGGCTCAGTAGGCAATGATTCAGTTGTAAGTTTACAAGAAGGTCCGCGGATCACTGTTACACTCGACTTGCCAATTCAATTTGACAATTCTCTAAAACATGTTATAATTGTGAAACACAAAGACATTAAACCGTTGAGGAATTTTGAATGACCTGGGATGAATCTAAGTACGAAGAGTTTGCCAAACGCATGGAAGAACGTTTTCCTAAGATGTTAGGCGGACAATACGGAGGATTTGCAGTAGGCGCGGGCTGGTGGCCTATTATCGAAAGCCTATGCACCAACATTCAACATCATCTCGATTGGAAAAATAAAAAAGAAGAGGTAGTTCCCCAGGTTACTGTAGAACAGATCAAAGAAAAGTTTGGTGGACTGAGGTTCTATTATCAAGGCGGCGATGACACCATCAACGGATTGGTACGCATGGCTGAGTCTTGGGCGGACCAAACCTGTGAAGAATGTGGTAAACCTGGAACAAGGCGTAGTGGTGGTTGGATTCGCACACTCTGCGACGAACACGAAGCAGAACGTCAACAACGTATGAAAGAAAGATTTAACAATGACTGATAAAAAGCCTGAGATCGTTTTTATGCCTGGTTGCTTTGACCACTTTGAAGGCACACAAGAAGAACTTGATGCTCTGGTAGCAGAGGTTCAACAGATGTTTGAAGGAAAGACTCTTGAAGACCTTGAAGAACTGGGCAGACCTATGACCGACGAAGACTTTGAAGAACTGCCTGATGACATCAAAGAACAAATCGTAAATTCTTTTGAAAATATGGACAAAAGGAAATTGCAATGATTACTGTAAAAGATTTTGTAGAAGCGATCGATTATAAAATTTCCGGCGGAAGTGAATATTGCTGGAGATGCTTTGGTGATAATGCTCGCTACTTAGACTGCGACGACACTGAATATGGCGACAGTAGGTTCCATATTGGTGCTGTCTTTGACAGTCAAACTCAGCAGGTCTATACTTTAGAAGCGTGGGACTATGTCAATGATGTTGAGTATCGCTGGATTGATCCCGAATTCAAAGATCAACTTGTCGACGAATCTAAAGAAAAAGGCATAGATTATCAAACGTCAACCGACAGCAAAAAGTATATCGACCTAGATGTTGAAGAAGACATCTTGGAAAAGATCGCTAAGATTGTTGCAGGTGAGCCCTACGATAGTCGAGTAAAAGTTCCGTTGGATATTCCAGACGAGGACTTGTTGAAGTATATGATTGCGGCACATGACCGTGACATGACCTTCAACCAATATGTTGAGGAGGCTCTAAAGTATGCTATTGATGAATACAATCGCGATCCAGAAGGCATGAAACAACGAACAAAAGAATGGATTGAAAAATGATTAGAGTACTTTTTTTATTCCTAATTTTATCAGCTTTGATTTGGGCGGGCATTCTTGGAGTACAAAAAATGTCCGGGAAGCAGGCTTTGGACTTGACCAAGACTGCATTCTACGCTATAATTAGTTCTACGTTAGCAATAGTGCTAATGCTTATTTTGGTCTATTTCTTTTAAGGACACACAAATGAAACGTATTTTTACTCTCTCTATCCTTGCCGCCGCTGTTTTGGCTACTGGCTGTACTCGTATTGAAACCGGTGAGGTTGGTGTACGAGTTGGTTTTGATAAACAGGTTCAATCTGGAGAACTGCTACCCGGTAGTTTCAATCAGGTGTTGATTGGTGATGTCTTAACCTTCCCTATTAAAGACGTCAACGTTATTTTGGAGAACATGACTCCTGTTGCCAAAGACAATTCAACAATGAAAGATTTGGATGCTGTGGTTGTCTACAACATCAACCAAAGTCAGGTTGCTGAGCTGTACTCTACTAAGAACAAATCGTTCCACGCCGAAGCCAAAGGCGATGTTTACCTAATGTACAACTATGTTGTCCAAAATGCTCGTAACGCTATCTATAAGGCCGCACGTAAGTACGAAGCATTGGATATGGCAGATAACCGCACTGACATGGAAAACTACATCAAGGAAGAAATCGTTCGTAACCTTGCTGAAGAAAAACTAGACGGTTCGATTATGATTAGCCAAGTTATGATTCGTAATGTTCTGCCTAGCGATACTGTTGTAGAATCTGCTAATGCTCTAGTCCGTGCTAAGAACGAACTCAAGCAAAAGGAAGTAGAAGTTAAGACTGCTGAAGCAGAATCGCGTCGTATGGCGGCCTTGGCTAATAACAGTTCTAGTTCTATTGCGTTCATGCAGGCACAGGCTATGTTGAACATCTCGGAAGGTATTAAGACTGGTAAGGTTCAGACTATTGTTGTGCCTTCAAACTTTAACGCACTGATGTTGCCAAAACAATAACATGCTCAAGATTAGGATAGCCCTTGCTCGTTGGATATTAGGTCGCCATTGCCCTTGCTACAAGATGGGCTATCACAATCTCTGCGATTTTCGTAATCATAGGATTGGAAATAAAAAATGAGTGGGCTTGGATTTATAGCACCGGAGTCAGACACAGTCTGCGAGACCTGTGGCAAGATTGATGAATGCAGGCCTTACGGCCCTAACGACGAACAGATATGTTTTGATTGTGCTATGAAGGACGATGAATCTAAAGCCATAGCAGAACGTAAAATGGCCGCTTATATTTTTGGAGAAACAAATTGAGTTTTCTAAGTTTTCTAGGGTTTGGTAAACTAGTTGAGGACGGCACAAAGGTTTTAGAGTTTCCAAAACCAAAAGCAGTGGCTCCTGTACCTCCTGTACAGAAACCAAAGCCACAACCTAAAGAGCATTACCGTGTAGGCTATGTTAGTGAGACTAGTATGACTACACTGACTATCATGTCTAATGATGGTTGGGGCAGTATTACACTGAGCATGAACAAGGAAGCCTGTGAGCAAATGATTAGGATGCTTCGTGCAACATATAACGATAGTTTCACTCCGGATGGCGAATTGCCTGTAGAAGACAGCGAAGCAAAGGTAGCCTAAAAGAATATGCGTCTATAGCCAAGCGGCAAGGCAGGAGCCTCTAAAACTCCCTAGCGTGGGTTCGATTCCCACTGGACGCACCAAAGATTAAAATAACATGATAGATTATCACCAAGCACTTAAAGAAATGCATCAAGGTCGTGTGGTTAAGTATGTGGGCACAGTGAATGGTAATGTAATGAGCGACAACGGTACTAGTTTCTGTATGTGCCGTGGTTGCATTTTCATGTTTGACAATGGCGTAATTAAATGGAACAAGTTGGGATACATGGTTTACGATCCAGATTACAGATATGAACTAACCGGCGAAACCGTAGATCCAAGAGCATGGAAACCAGAGAAAAATCGAGATCGTAAAGACATTAAATCTAAATTAGGCTACAGTCGTATTGGAAGGAACAATGTATGAACGAACGAATTAAAGAACTCTGGGATAAGGCTGCTGACTCTACAGCCGCTTTTTCTAGTGGACAAAATAACTCTTGGGAAACTCAGGTAAATTTTATGGAAAGGTTCGCCGAGTTGATTGTCAGGGAATGTGTAAGATATTTCAACGAAGATTATCAAAGAGATTTTGATACATTATGGCGTGAAGATTTGAGTAAAGGTATTCGAGAACATTTCGGAGTTGAAGAATGACTGAAGGTGATCGAGCAGGTTGGTGGGCTGTTGTATAAAGGCTAGCCAAACTAGCCTTTAATTTTGGACTAATTTCTGTCAATGATTCCGTATTTTGGACTCATTGAGTCCTTGACAGCTCAGATGATTGACGCTATAATAAGAACATACAGTAAACAACTAGGCACAGAAAGGCCCAAATGATTCTCAATACTGCACCCCAAAACGAAGCTATTATGAGCAACGTTGGAGAGATTGGCGAATTCCGTATTCGCAACTCTGCTAAGGCTTTTAATATTTTGAGCTCGGGCTTGTATGCTAACAAGATCCGTGCTATCATCCGTGAACTTTCTTGTAACGCTGTGGACAGTCATATTGCCGCTGGCAAACAAGACACACCGTTTGATGTACACCTCCCTAATCAATTGGAACCTTGGTTCGCTATTCGCGACTACGGTACTGGACTTACTCATGATAACGTTACCAACATCTATACTACATATTTCGAATCTACCAAGACAGGAAGCAATGATTTTATTGGTGCTCTGGGTCTTGGTTCAAAGTCTCCTTTTTCTTACACTGATAACTTTACTGTAACTGCGGTCAAGGATGGTCGTAAAGGTATCTACACTGCCTTTATCAACGAAGCTGGTGTGCCTAGTATCGCCCTTATGACTACAGAAGAAACTACAGACCCTAGCGGTGTTGAAATCCGTTTCTCTGTAAATGATCGCTGGGACTTTGACAAGTTCAAACAAGAAGCTCGCGAAGTTTATACCTACTTTGCTCTGCGTCCTGTTGTTTCTGGTGTTAGTGGTTTTGCTTTCCGTGATGTAGAATACGAAACCAAAGACATCGTTCCGGGTGTCCACAGTTACACTAATGGACGTCGTAGTGTTGCAGTCATGGGTAATATTGCTTACCCGATTGAAGTTCCTAACGCTGAACAGAACCTTGGAGAACTCCATCGGTTGCTGGGCTGTGGTCTTGAACTGCACTTTGCCATCGGTGAGCTAGACTTCCAAGCTAGCCGCGAAGGTCTAAGCTATATTCCTCAAACAGTTGAAGCTATCAAACGTAAGTTAGAAGCTCTTAACTCGGCATTGGCTGTGGTAATTGCCAAAGAAGCAGATACTATTCCTAACCTATGGGAACGTGCTCTGTTCCTATCCGGCAAGTTTAGTAATAGTCTTTGGTCTGCGGCTGTTAAGAAGTATGTCGCAGATACTAAGCTGTCTACATTTGACGATGCACGATATGGCGGTACTAAGACTTTCAAGATGCCTATCGATGAGCTTGCTACCAAATACAACATTATGATTCGCGGCTTTGATTATCAGCGTCATAGCAAAGGTTATCCTAACCTCAAGCATAGCACTGACTATAGCTCTACTCGTAATGCCCAAGGCGGATACGACATGGTGCATCACTGGGGATTTACTGTAAGTTCAACCCTGCGTTTCATTATCAACGACACCAAAGTAGGTGCGGTAGAACGTGCTAAGTATCACTATCGTGCAACCAAACCCGATCACAATCTTAGAGTCTATGTCTTAGACAAAGCCAATAAGAACAAGGAAATGAACTTGAAGGCATTCTTCAAGGCTATCCAAAATCCTCCAACGTCTTGGACTGTCAATGCCAGCACATTGGAAAAGAAAGAACGTGCTGACAGCGGTTTGGGTAAGAACGTTACTATTCTTAAATTGGAAGAGCGTGGCAGTGGTGGCTACTATCGTGAACGCGAAATGGTTTGGCGCGATGCTGGTAAGGCTGATCAATTTGATGCAGGCCAAACCTACTACTATCTGCCTTTGAGCGGATTTGAGATCAAGAGCAATTATGGCATGACTGATGCCAAACAGTTCTACAACGATCTCAAAGAGTGCGGGTTGGATGGGATCAAGACCACTGTCTACGGTGTGCGTAAGAGTGACATTGACTACATCCGTACTCAAGCTAATTGGGTTAACATCGAAGAACATATTGTTAAAGAATTGGCCAAGCCAATTGACGACAAACTTATCATGAGTTTGGTGATTCAAGCCGTTGACGGCTACAACAATATTTCGTATAATTATGGTGTAGTGAGTCAGATCGCTGACGCAAAGAGTCCTTACTCTGTGTTTGTTAGCAAGCTCAAAGGCTTCGATAAGATCCGCTACAGTGAGCAGAGTCTCAAGCGTCTGTGCAATCTTTACGCTAAGAACGTGAACTTTAGTCCAGAAGCATTGGTGCAGAAGTATGTTAATGAATGTAAGGCTGTAAGCGAACGTTATCCGATGTTGGCCTACGCTCGATCAATTCCTAACAGCGAAATGGCAAACTATATTAATTTGATTGACACACAGAAAGGTGTTTAAAATGAGCTATCCGTTTTTGATCCAAGGCGATAATGTTGTTGTTGTTATTGACAACAAACCACACACTATCAACAAAACACACATTACCTATAACAAGGTAGTCGATGCTATCAAGGCAGGTGATTGGGATGCCGTTAAGGATGCAGTCGAGCCGAAAAAGACCGTACTCAACTACGGTCAAGGCAATGTTGCAATCCAAGGTGAAACTTTGTACTGGAAGGGCACCGAGCTTCACACTAGTCTAGCAGTCAAGATGATCGACATGCTTCGCGAAGGCTTTCCGATTGAGCCCATGGTTAACTTCATGGACAATTTGTATCAGAACCCAAGCAAGCGAGCAGTTGATGAACTCTACGGCTTCTTGGAAAAAGGCAACTTGCCTATCACTCCAGATGGCCACTTCCTTGCCTACAAGAAAGTTCGTGCAGACTACAAAGACTGTCACACTGGTACTATGGACAATAGTATTGGCCGTGTCGTTGAGATGGAACGCTACAATGTTGACGATAACAAGGACAATACTTGCTCAACAGGACTTCACTTCTGTAGCAAGGACTATTTGAACTCGTTCGGCGGAGAGCGTACTGTTATCGTTAAGATTAACCCACGTGATGTAGTTAGTATTCCTAGCGATTACAACGCTACCAAAGGTCGTGCTTGCCGCTACGAAGTAGTTGGTGAAATTGATCAGGACAAAGCGGATCAAGCATTTGTCCGTAGTGTTCAGTCTAACAGTGCCAACTATGACCGTCCTCCAAAAGAAGGCACGAGTGCGTTCTATCGTGGATATACTGATGGATTTACAGATCATTACTATCGTACTTCGATAAACCGAAGTGCTAGGGATAATCAAAATTACCGCGAAGGATATGAAAAGGGTCAAGCTGATAAAGAGGATGGTGTTGCAGAACGCTATCGTTACGTTGATAGTTCAACACAAACTGCACAAGGTAAATGGCCTTTTCCTAATCAAGGACATTGATTAAATTATGAAGATAGTCCAAACTGCTATATTAATTTTAATAGTGTTTGGACTATCTCTTTTGATTATACCTGGGATAGGTATATTATTTGGCGTTCTTAAAAAGATACTTTTTGTGTAGATGTAATCGAGCTTGGTTATATTGAACAGCAGTGATAACCAGCGCGGCGGCCCACGGTAATATCTTTGCCGCTATAGGTTCTAAATGAGCCCACCATGCGGCTAACATAGGTTCTTTCATCAGCATTAAGAAAGCAACAGCAAACAAAACGAAAGATCCAACAAACACAGTGTCTGGCCAACGTGCAAGTATCTTTGAAACTAAAGTAGCACCGAATAGAATAATCGGCACACTGATTAATAATCCAGCAACAACTAAGACGAAGTTTCCGTTTGCGGCGGCGGCGATACCTAGAGCATTATCAATACCCATAACAGCATCAGCAACAACGATAGTTGATATTGCTCCCCAGAATGTATCTTTGGCTTCTATTTCATGTTCGCCAGAGTCGAATACTAATTTCCAACCGATCCATATGAGTGCGGCCGCACCTATGGCTCGTAGACCGGGAATCAATAGTAGATAAGTGAGTGCGGCAACCGATGCGAATCTAATTGCGATAGCACCAAAGGTACCCCAGAAGATTGCTTTCTTACGTAAGTCTGGTGGAAGTTTATTAGCGGCCATTCCGATAACAAGAGCGTTATCGCCTGCTAGTACAATGTCTATCAATATGATAGCGAGAAATGCCCCAAGGGCTTGTAGTGTAAAGAGTTCCATAAATTTTCCTTAAAAAGTTATGGTCTTGCCTCTTTGTCCAAATACCGGGTGTTCACCGTGTTGACGATATTTGGAACCTTTTCAGGTTGACTACTCCCCACGAATTATTTATAGTAAATACTCTAGACATAGTAACAAAGGAGAATAAAATGTCAAAATAGATTGAATATGCTTGTAAGGACCTAGTGTTCCATTTTAACAAAAAACACCTAGAAGACCAGACCATTCCCATGTGGGTCTTAAAATTCCATGGCGAAACTTATTATGTGAATCATGTTTCATGTTCTATTCCATGGACTACCAAAGAAACACCAGATAACTCACATACCAAAGGTAGCATCAAGATCAAAGACTGTCTGCTACAGATTGATCAAGAAAACTCTGCTACGATCTCCCAACTAAGTTTAATAGATAAGATTAGACTGCGTAACCAAAAGTTAGGCATCACTCGTGTGATCGTCAAAGAAGGCAAGGACTATTGGAGATTCCAAGAAACCATCAAACAGCTCAAAATCAAACACAGTCCGTTCAAAGGCATAGGTGGTGCTTGTTCTAGCACATTCTATGTCTGTGATATTTTGGATAAGAAACAGTTCACATTATTAAGTTTGGCTATGAGTGATGTCCCTAGCTTTAGACAGCTCATGCCAAACGAGGGTTATTACAAATGGTACGACGATCCAAAATACCAAGGCGCTGACTACATCGATGAGGATGAAATCTATAATGAAGAGCTTGACGATGATGAAGATTCATGCTAAAATTAAGCTATGATAAACTTCAGATTTAACCTACGAGTTCCGGGCTCAAATAGATTCCAAATGATCAAGACATGGCATGGGTCAACACCTTGGCCTACGAAGTTTTGGGAAGTTGAAATCTATAAAAGTGCGGACATCCTAGACTTTGGGCTAGACCTCACACATCGCCAGAGCCATGCAGACATTAGGTTAGATCTAGCCTTGTTTGGCTATAACTTCACAGCAACCTTTTATGATTCTAGGCATTGGAATCCATTAACCAATACATGGGAACACTATGAAGAAGATTTTCTATGAAAAAGTTGGGCGTCGATACGTACCAGTTTCAGAATATGATAATGAACTTTTGGACAGTTTTCCTAAAGGTGACCATCTTGTCAGTGTGTACCCTGGCGGTGGTAGTCGTCGCTTCAGGATTGATCCGGCCTTGGCTCCAATGATCGCCGCAGGCAGATATGCTGAAGAAGCTATCACACGAAAGATTCAGGAAGCCAGCGAACTGCGGCCAATGAATCGTGAGATCGATGCTGAAACACAGCGTAAATGGAGTAAGTTTATCAAGACTATTCCAGAAGACTTCCGCTTCATGTTTACCCACGGGTCAGCTCGTGATGCGGCAGAAGCTGGCGTCGAAGCTATGATGGTCGAAGCAGAAAAATTGTTGTCCAATCCCGCAGTACGCAAGGCCTATGATAGATTCTTGCTGATCTGCGATCTAACTAGAAAGGCAGAAAATGAAGAACAGATACGGTGACGAGTATCGTTTTGAAAAGATCAGTGAGAATGTCTATACCATACGAGGCGATCTCAAGCACTGGCGCTATGGTGGCCGAATTGGGCAGGATCAGTTGGATTTCTCAGATCTAGGTTTTGTAGATCCCAGTGGAGGCCCTTTTATTGAATTGGGCATGCTCATAGACGGGCGCAGGGTCGTTAAGATCTCTGTGGTAGCCAACGATGACATCTACTTCGAAGTCAGCTAAGGAGCAACTGTGGAAATTATCTTTATCCTAGCAGTATTTGTTGCAGGCTATGTACTAGGGCGCATTCGTGGACACGCAGATCTCCTAGAAAAAATGAGCCAAAATCCCAGAGCCGTGATTCGAGCCCTAGAACAAGTAGAACGTCTAAATTCGGTGATCAACGACGAGGATTCTGGAGACACAGACTACGTGGATTTTGAACAGCACGGCAGTCAATACTATGCCTATGATCGTGCCACACGCGAGTTCCTAGGACAAGGCCCTAGTCCAGAATCTGTGATCGAGGATCTAGTGAATCGTAACCCAAAAAGGAAATATTCATATGAAAAACAGCGCATTTAGATTTTGGTGTTTCCAAAAATGGATAGCCAACATCGAAGAGCATCAGACCTATGGTCAGCTCAGACTAGAGCTAGACACTTATATACGAGCCAATCGTTGGTTCCTGCGCAGTCAATGGCGTCGTGAACAAAACGAGCAGGCTCGTCGCGAGAAATTTAGCCAATGAAGTTGACCTTTATTACAGTTCTGTTATACTAGACACATAGCAGGGATTCCTGCTAGTTAACTAAAAGGAAAAAAACTATGAAACTCATGTCAAAAGATACCAAGACATTTAAACTATTCAACGCTCTTTATCAGGGCCAGAAAGTCACAGCATCCGAAGCACAAAAGCGTTTCGGCATCAAGAACATTGCCGCAGAAGCTAGCCGCATCCGTCAGCATGGCTATGCAGTCTACGCTAACACACGCACCGCAGGTAATGGTGTAACTGTTACAGAATACGAGTTGGGCAAGCCCAGCCGTGAAATCGTTGCTCTAGGCTACAAAGCCAAGGCCATGGGTCTTTCAATCTAATCTAGATTGATCCCAAGAAAAAGCCCGCTTAGAGCGGGCTTTTTTATTCACCGTGTTCAACACGTAGCCTGGGCTGTAGATCTGGATTGGGTCTATCATCTACATAGGTAGGCACCAGGGTATATATGAGCCAAAGGCCTGGGCCCAGCTCATAGTCTCTAAGGCTGTCAATGACCGTGAGCTGGCCCTGCTCAGAGGGCAGGGTCAACGCCCCATAGGTAATTTGGCCTGCCTCGGGGGAGAGCTGTAGCAGACCCTGGGGGTTATCTGGGCTGGTCAGGGCCAGTCTATCCTGGACCCTGCGTAGCTCCTGGCGTGGTACTAGGCTACGATATTGGAACTCTGTTTGCCAGGCCTGGATCAGGGTATTGGTCAGCCACCCCCACTCTCCCGGAGTCTGTTGATCCCAAAGCACCCGTAGGTAATCTTTAGAACCCAGGGCTTGATCTAGGCCCTGATAGGCCTGGGCTAGGGTCTGAGTATTCAGCCAAGCCCTGAACATGGTGTAGTCGTCATTGGTCATAGGTCATCCATCCTGTGATAATATATTTGTGGCCCTGATATATAGGGTTACCTCTGTGGGGGTGGGTCCAGCCCGCAGGCCAAATTACCAGCCTACCCTGGCGAGGTTCTACCCTAAGGCCCTGATAAAGATACTCTGTTTCCCCACCCTCGTCAACGTCGTTTAGATACAGCATATAGGCCAGGACTCGATCCGCAGAGCTTCGGCCCATGTTTTCCACGTGCCATATGTGATAGCCCCCTCGGGGATCTGTGCGCTGTAGCATCATGCCCTTGGCTGAGTGCGGTGATATTTCCTCTAGCATCTGGTACTGATCTCTGTAGCGATTATAGTTAGTGGCTAGAACATCATAGAACTCCTGGCAAAGATCGCGATCATAGTAGTACTGATTGTGATGTGGAGCCCAGTCTACGACCGTGCGAGTGTCCGAGTTCTTGCGTATGCTGGACTGTGCGAATGTCTGATTGATCTCGCACATGTGTTCAAAACGCTCTATGGCTCTGGTGCAGAAGTCTGCAGAGGCCGCAGAGTCATAGACGCCGATAAATGAGTCTGTGTTCATTTGATGATCCTTTGTTTGGCCCAAGAGGCTAGCCACTGAGCTAGCTGACGATTTGATTCTGGGCCCGGGTGCTGATTATCCCTGGCTAGATCCCTGAGGCCCATGAGCCTTAGCCGTTCATAGTAGGTAAACTCTATGCAGGGCTGTGTGATCCGCCATGCAGAGTTCCTAGCGGCAAGGCCCTGCTGTTCTGCTTGACCCGAAGTCAACAGCTCAGACCACTCTAGCCGCCGGGCCTGCCATTGATCCTGAGTTAAATCCCGGGGTCGATCCTGCCCCTGAACTGTCCAGGGTCCAAGGCAGACCAGCTCAGAGCCCGCCCATAGATGATCACGAGCCAGATGCGGCCAAGCTATGACCACAGCCCTAGCTGAATCTAGACAGCCCGAATTGATGATCTCTGCGATCAAGCTACTAGAGCCCCCACATACCCCTAGATTCGCTGACTTCAAGCCCGTGAGCTGGGTAAATTGGCTAGTGATAGTCTCCGAATCTTCTAGGCCCGTGCCCCAAACAAAGCTACAGCCCAGAAAGACCACTGAAGAGTCAACGACCACATCAGGGTGTCTAAGATAGGGTCTTAATCGATCAATCGTGTGCATCACATACTTAGCCCAGGCCTCACCATAAATATGTAAATGCGAGTAGATCAAGTATACAGTACTAGAGAATCATATCCTGAGCAGATCACAGTCAGGCAGTACCGCGAGCTAACTGATACAGTTTCGGGTAAACACTACACAGAAATAGAAACATTTGTGCTATACACTAGCCGAGCAGAGCTAGAACAACACCTAAGACCTAGACAAGTAGATCTACTAGCATGAACTACTATCGCGTCTACAACTCACTGAAACAGCTGATGCTGATCACTACTAACTATGAGCTAGCACAGCGACTACAGCAGAGCTTTGATCGATATCACCAGCATCTACACATACACGTCGGCCCCGCTGTTAAAAGCCAACCCAGACGCTAGACTATGTAGTCCAAATGAAGAATTCGTTCTAGATCTCCATCGATCAAACTCAGCATATAAGCTCGATCTTCGGGAACAAAGAAGTCCACACAGTCCTGACGTATACTGAACCAACCTCCTAGTCTTTGCGTTAAAAAACCCAAAGAATCTATTCTAGACCAATCACTTCGACTGCGTAGACATATAAACAACATCTAGTATATAGCTGTCCACTGCCCGGTGCTAGTAGTGACTCGATACTTGCGTATCTTCGTATATACAGCGACTAGGAACAGAAATACACAGAAGTAACAAGTATACACACATACAGGAATGACAGCAAGAGATTTGACTATATTGATGATCTTACCTACAGGCCCCGCTGTAGTGATTCGTGTATATAGACTGTATAGAACTAAGGCCCCGCTGTGCATATACACGCATGTGACATATATGCACAGGATCAAAAGAATCCGAGAGTTCTCAAGATCCTCTGCGGCGAAGCCGCGCTAGCGGTTCAGCTAGACGGGGCACCGCGGTTTTTTTGGCCTCTGATGGTGAGATTCACAGTGAATTCTACAGTGAAGGGGAGGGGATTTTAGGAGGTTTTGAAGGGGATTTTGAGTATTTGAACTATGCCTCTCGTCCGTTCGAATGGTCAAGGAAAAATTTCCTATGCCGCAAACCCCGATTCGTTCTAGAGATCATATAGACAGAATAGGCCACACAAAATCACACTTTTCCACACGATTTCACACTTTTTTGAATCATTGACCTGCTTGTAGACGCATATACGCAAGGCTGG
>JACCDL010332271.1_pt1 | contig 77124 bp, 71 predicted proteins | sample 7441931 | NCBI WGS metagenome assembly JACCDL01 (sample SAMN15323437, study PRJNA562643) | freshwater metagenome | isolation source: river surface water | place: USA:Blue River Watershed | collected 2017-08-16
CGAACGTCAGCGGTCAGGAAAGTGGAGCGGGTAAGGGGAATCGAACCCCTCTAGCCAGCTTGGAAGGCTGGAGCATTACCACTATGCTATACCCGCTCAGGCCCAAGGGCCGTTGCGCGTTCGCCTATGCGCCAGCTTGGGCGCTTCCGTCAATTCCCTCGGTGGCAGCGTAGACGCAATCTCTGGTCTGGAAATGAAAAACGCCCCCTGCCGGCGGGCAAGGGGCGTCTTTCAGCTTGCGCGATGGGAAAGGCTTAGTGGCCCTTCTTTTCCGCCCAGATGTTGCGGTAGGCCATGTAGCCCAGCACCGTTGCGAAGATCAGGAAGCCAATCCACCAGAAACCGGTCTGGTGACGGTTCTCCAGCTTCGGCTCAGCCGTCCAGACGAGGAACGCGGCAACGTCCTTCGACATCTGGTCAACCGTAGCCTTGGTGCCATCGCTGTAGGTCACCTGGCCTTCGCTGGTGATCGGAGCCGGCATCGCGAGGTTCAAGTTGGGGAAATAGGGGTTGTAATGCAGCCCCTCACCCGTCTTGGCTTCCGGGAACTTCTTCAGAAGTTCGGCCGGCTGGGCCTGATACCCGGTCAGCAGCGAATAGACATAGGCCGCACCATCGTGGCGAGCCTTGGTCATCAGCGAAAGATCCGGCGGGTGGCCAAGGCCGGCATAAACCACCGGCGGGAAGTAATCGCTGGCCAGGCCCGGACGGTCCTTGACCTCACCGGTCAGGGGGTCCTTGCCAGCCACGGTCGACTTGGCGGCGATCGCCTTGATCTCGGCTTCGTTGTAGCCCAGCGCGGCAAGGTCGCGGAAGGCGACATGCTTGATGCTGTGGCAGGCGGCGCAGACTTCTTCATAAACCTTGAAGCCACGCTGCAGCTGCTGGCGATCGAACTTGCCGAATGGGCCGTCGCTCGAAAGGTGCAATTCCTTGGGCTTGAGGTGGAAGACCTTTTCAGCCGTCAGGGCATGCGGTTCGGTCGCCGCAGTATAGGCACCGCGGGTGAACGAATAGCCGAGAACCACCGTGAAGAAGGCGCCGACCAGGAGTGAGAGGATGCGGATCATTGTTCAGTCTCTTTCCGTCTCGCTTAGGCCTTGGCGGTGCCAAGTGCAGTGGAGGGACCCAGCACCGATTCGGTGATCGAATAGGGCAGCGGATCCGGCCGCTCGATCGACGAGACGATCGGCACGATGATCAGGAAGTGGGCGAAGTAGTAAAGCGCAGCAATCTGGCTGAGCATCACATAGGGTTCTTCAGCCGGGGCGCCGCCGCAATAGAACAGCACCGCCATCGCCACGACCAGCGCATAGAAGAACTTGCGGTAGAGCGGGCGATAGTTGGCCGAACGCACCGGCGAACGGTCAAGCCAGGGCAGGAAGAACCAGACCAGGATCGCCGCGAACATCGCCAGCACGCCCATCAGCTTGGCCGGCATGAACAGGAAGTCCTGGGTGAAGGCGCGCAGGATCGCGTAGAACGGCCAGAAGTACCATTCAGGAACGATGTGCGCCGGAGTCTGCATCGGGTTGGCCGGGATATAGTTGTCCGGGTGGCCCAGCATGTTCGGGGCGAAGAACACCACCGCGCTGTACAGGACCATGAACAGGCCAACCGTCCAGCCATCCTTCGCCGTGTAATACGGGTGGAACGGCACGGTATCGCTCTTGTCCTTCACTTCGACGCCGGTCGGGTTCGACGAACCCGGGATATGCAGCGACCACACGTGGAGGATCACCACGCCCAGGATCACAAAGGGCAGCAGGAAGTGGAGCGAGAAGAAGCGGTTCAGCGCAGCGTTGTCCGGAGCGAAACCACCCAGCAGCCAGTGCTGGATCGGCTCGCCGATCAGCGGGATGGCGCCAAACAGGCCGGTGATCACCTGCGCACCCCAGAAGCTCATCTGACCCCAGGGAAGCACATAACCCATGAAGGCCGTGGCCATCATCAGCAGGAAGATCACGACACCAAGCAGCCAGATCATCTCGCGCGGGGCCTTGTACGAACCGTAATAGAAGCCGCGGAAGATGTGCAGGTAGACCACCACGAAGAAGGCCGAAGCCCCGTTCGCGTGGGCATAGCGCATCAGCCAGCCCCAGTTGACGTCGCGCATGATGTGCTCGGTCGAATCAAAGGCGACCAGAGTGTTCGGCGCATAGTGCATCGCCAGGACCACGCCGGTGACGATCTGGATCATCAGGCAGAGCCCGGCAAGGAAGCCGAAGTTCCAGAAATAGTTCAGGTTGCGCGGGACTTCGTAGCCGCCGCCAACCGCGCCATAGACCAGACGGGGAAGCGGCAGCTTCTCGTCCATCCACACCATCAGCGGGTGGCTTGGCTTATATTCGTTTGCCCAGGGGAAGCTCATGTCGGGTGCCCTCAGCCGATCTTCACGACAGTGTCGGAGGTGAATTCATAGTCCGGAACCATCAGGTTCTTCGGAGCCGGACCCTTGCGGATGCGTGCGGCGGTATCATAGTGCGAACCGTGGCAGGGGCAGAAGTACCCGCCAAATTCGCCCTTCACTTCGCCTTCGGCCGCGCCCATCGGCACGCAGCCCAGGTGGGTGCAGACGCCCATGGTGATCAGCCAGTTTTCATGGCCTTCCTTGGTGCGTTCGGCCAAAGTCTGCGGATCGCGCAGCGAACCGGCATCAACCTTGTTGGCCTCTTCGATTTCGGCCGGGGTCAGGTTGCGAATGAACACCGGCTGCTTGCGGAACACGGCCTTGATGGCCTGGCCCGGCGCAATCGCGCTGATATCGACTTCGGTCGAGCTTTCAGCCAGCACGTCGGCCGAGGCCGACATCTGGCTCACCAGCGGGTAAACGACCGCGATCCCGCCGACGCCAGCTGCGCTGACTGCGGCAATGTTGATGAAATCGCGCCGCCGCACACCCTCAGCCGGGGTCCCTTCGAGCGTGGCGGTGTCAGCATTTTCAGCCATGGTTGAACCTATCCTGCCTTTTTGCGGTTACCCCGGGTTCGCTTGCGCAAGCCCGGGATTCCAACCCATTTCCTTGTCCAGGAAGCCCCCTTCCTGTCCTCGCCAATCAGACTGCCGAAGCAGACAGACTGGTCGATTTGGCGCGCCTGATAGACGCAAGGACGCACTCTGCCAACAGCGATTTTTGCACGATCGGATGCATTACGCACATCACTGTGGCGGCAGTCCGATCAGCGAAATCTGGCGACCGTAATCCGGCTCGGCACGGTGGGTCGCGCGGCGGAACGAGAAGAACCGCCCAGGATCGCCATAAGTATCAAGGTGAAGCGGTTCGATAGCACCGATTCCAGCGGCTTGCAGGCGGGCGACGACATAGCCCTCAAGATCAAACTGAAAATGGCCCTGGCGGCCTTCAGCGAAGAATTCCGCATTGTCGGCCATCGCTTCTTGGAAGCGCTCGCGAAAACCAGCATCCACTTCGTAACTGGTCTGGGCAATGCAGGGGCCGATCGCGGCCACTATCCGCCCGCGTTCCGCCCCCAATGCCTCCATGGCGGCGATGGTCGCGTCGGTCACGCCGCCCACCGCGCCTTTCCATCCGGCATGGGCCGCGCCGACCACCCGGGCGACCGGATCGGCCAGCAGGACCGGCGCGCAATCGGCCGTGACTACGCCCAGCAGCAAGCCAGGGCGGTCGGTTGCCAGCGCGTCGGCGTGCGGGCGCTCCGCATCAGGCCAAGGCTCGGTCACGATCACGCAGTCTGCGGAATGGACCTGATAGACCGTCGCCAGCCGGGCGCCTGGTCCGATCGCCGCCACGGCGCGACGCCGGTTCTCGGTTACCGCTTTAGGCTCGTCGCCGGTGCCAAGCCCGACATTGAGGCCCGCGACCACCCCGTTCGATACGCCGCCCCGCCGCCCCAGAAAACCATGCGGCAGGCCTTCAAGCACCCGGGCGCGATTGACTTCGACCGGCTCAGCCAAGGCTCTTGCTCACCTGTTCGTAAGTGTCCTTGGACAGGTTGGATGCCGCCAGGATTCGTTCCAACTCGGACCGCATCAACCCGGCCCGCCCCGGTTCAATCCGGCGCCAACGACCAAGCGGTGCGACAAATCGTGCCGCGGTCTGCGGGTTGATTGGATCAAGCGCCAGGATCAGGTCGGCAATCAGGCGATAGCCCCGCCCGTCTGCCGCGTGGAATGCCCCAAGGTTGGCTGCCAGCGCCATGTAAAGCGCCCGCACCCGATTGGGGTTGGTCAGGGTGAAATCGGGATGGTCCGCCAGCGCCTCGACCTGATCAAGCACGCGCGGATGGAGCGATCCGGCCTGCAGCGAGAACCACTTGTCGATCGCCAGGGCGTTGCCGGCGAAGCGCTGGTAAAAGGCGGCGAGCTTGGCGTCGCGCAGCGGGGTGTCGAGCCCGGCCAGGACCATGGCCGCCCCCTGCCGGTCGGTCATGTTATCTGCGGCATCGAACTGCGCCGTCGCCAGCTCGGCCGCCAGCTCAGGCACCCCCGCGGCGAGATAGACCAGCGCCTGGGTCTTGACCTTGCGGGCACCGCGCGCCTCGGCCGAGAGGCTATAGGGCACTGCGCTGGCACGGGCATGGAGGGCTGCCAGCTGATCCTGCAGTTCGGCACCAAGCCAGGCCTTCAAGCCTTCGCGCTCGGCCCGGATTGCGCCGGGATCGGCGTGCTCAAACTGTTCAGCGAGGTAAGTCTCACCCGGCAAGGCAAGCAGCTCGCCACGCATCAGATCATCCAGCGCCGGGTCGGCCATGACCGCCGCCATCGCCTGCCCGATTGCCGCGCGCCCACCCTGGCGTTCGGCATCGCACAGCATGCCGCCACCAATCGCGGCAACAAGGTGCTGGACCACCAGTTGCTGCAGCGCCTCGTAACGGGCAAAGGGATCGTCATCATGGGCCGCCAGGAACAGCAGGTCTGCCGCCGAACTATCGCCATCGATATTGACCGGTGCCGAGAAGCCACGATTGAGTGAAAGCACCGGCTTTTCCGCGAAGTCGGCAAAGCTTAGCTCAGCCTGCACGGCATTCAGGGTGACAATCTGTTCACCGCGATGCTGGCCGGTCTTGCGGTCGAATAGCGCGATCCGCAGCGGGATGACCATCGGTTGCTTGTCCGGCTGGCCGGGCGTGGCCGGCACCTCTTGCGACAGGGTCAGGCGGACCGTGGTGCCTTCATGGCTCAGCCGCGCAGTGACCTTGGGCGTGCCAGCCTGGCTGTACCACAGGCGGAACTGGGCAAGGTCAATTCCGGCCCCCTCTTCGATCGCCTTGATGAAGTCCTCACAGGTCGCCGCCTCGCCATCATGACGATCAAAATAGAGATCGCAGCCTTTGCGGAACCGTTCCGGCCCCACCAGCGTGCGCATCATCCGGATCACTTCTGCACCCTTGTTGTAGACCGTGGCAGTGTAGAAGTTGGAGATTTCCTGGAAGGCATCAGGCCGGATTGGATGCGCCAATGGGCCGGAATCTTCCGGAAACTGCGCCGAACGCAGCACGCGCACATCCTCGATCCGCTTGACCGGTTCGCTCCCCATGTCCTGGCTGAACAGCTGGTCGCGCAGCACGGTGAAGCCTTCCTTGAGGCTAAGCTGGAACCAGTCCCGGCAAGTGACGCGGTTGCCCGACCAGTTGTGGAAGTATTCGTGGGCGACCACGCCCTCTATCCCGTCATAGTCCATGTCGGTTGCGGTGTCGGGGTCGGCAAGGATGTAGCGGGTGTTGAAGACGTTCAGCCCCTTGTTCTCCATCGCCCCCATGTTGAAGTCTGACACGGCGACGATGTTGAACAGGTCCAGATCGTATTCACGGCCGAAGGCCTCCTCGTCCCAACGCATCGAATCCTTCAGCGCCTTCATCGCGTGATGGGTCCGGTCCTGATCACCGTCACGCACCCAGATGTTGAGATCAACCGTGCGGCCGCTCATCGTGGTGAAGGTATCGTGGTTGGCAACGAGATCGCCCGCGACCAGCGCGAAGAGGTAGCTGGGCTTGGGCCAGGGGTCGTGCCAGGTGGCGTGGTGCATGCCCTGCCCGTGGCCCTCACCCGATTCGATACAATTGCCGTTCGAGAGGAGCACCGGGAACAGTGCCTTCGGTCCCTGCATATGGACAGTATAAACCGACAGTACATCGGGGCGGTCGGGAAAGAAGGTAATCCGCCGAAAACCTTCGGCCTCGCACTGGGTGCAGAGCATGCCGTTCGAGGCATAGAGACCCATCAGCTGGGTATTGGCGGCCGGATTGATCAGCGTGGCGATCGACACCTCGTGGCTCTCACCCGGCAGCTCGACGAGCAGATCGGCGCCGTCCATCCGCCAGGCCAAGCTGGGCTCACCATCGACCAGCACCGCTTCGGCGGCAATCCCATCGCCATTCAGCCGCAAGGTCCGGTCGGTGCCGTTCTGGCGGACCTTAAGCGTCGCGATCACCCGCGTCTGTTCGATGCCAAGATTGAAGGCGAGAACAATTTCGGGAACAAGCCAAGCGGGTGGCTGGTAATCCTCACGGCGGATGACGGGCGGGGCGACGGGGGGTGCTGAAATGGCGTCCATCCCCCTTCATATCCGGGTGTTGACCGCGAAGTCGAGCCGTGCGCGTTACAACGTGGCTCGACTTCGTCCGAACCCGGCGGCATGGGCATGATCATGCCGCGACTATTCATCTTTGGCCTGGGTTATACCGCCGCCCGCCTCGCCGCCGTAATGGCCGCACGCGGCTGGGAAGTTGTGTCGACAGGCCGGAGCGGCACGTTGCGCTTCGACGATACCGGGGCGGTGCGGATGGCACTGGTCGATGCGGACCAAGTGCTGTCCTCGGTCCCGCCCTCGGCCGATGGTGACCCGGTCCTGATGACCTATGGCGACGCGTTGGCGGGCAAGCCGCTGACCTATCTGTCCTCGACCGGGGTCTATGGCGATACCGGCGGGGCCTGGGTCGATGAAAGCGCGCCCATCGGCACTGGCCGCCGCACCGCGCGTGCCGATGCCGATGCCGAGTGGCTGGCGCGCGGCGCGCGGGTGCTAAGGCTGCCGGGGATCTATGGCCCGGTTCGCTCGGCGCTGGATCGGGTGCACGAAGGCCGGGCGCACCGGATCGACCTGGCCGACCAGGTGTTCAGCCGGGTTCATGTTGACGATATCGTCAGCGCCGCTGTGCTCGCGCTTGATGGCCCGGCAGGAGCCTATAACATCAGTGACGACCAGCCCTGCAGCCAGAACGCAGTGATCGAGCATGCCTGTGCGCTGCTAGGCCTGCCGCAGCCACCGCTACAATCGCTGGATGAGGCCGGCCTCTCGCCCATGGCGCGCGCCTTCTATGCAGAGAACCGCCGGGTGGCGAACCGCAAGGCCAAGCGGGTGCTCGGCTGGAACCCGCGCTATCCGACGTATCGGGAAGGGCTGGCCGCTTTACTTGCGGCCCGACAGGGCAACCAATAGCCCAGCCATGGCCAGCACTGCGCCGGCGCCGGCCAGCACGCTCCACTGATAGCCTTCGAACAGGGTCGAGAGGATCATTGCCACGACCGGCACGGCAACCCCGTTATACGCCGCCGGCCCTGGCCCCCATTCGCGGATCAGCTGCGAATAGAGCGGAAAGGTGAGCGCTGAACCCACGATCCCGAGGTAGGCGATCCCTGCAAGGTAGGCCGGACGCGGATCGAGGACCGGCATACCGACCGAAAGGACGGCATAGGCCGCGCTGGCAAACACCCCCCAGATCATCCCCCAGGCCATCAGCGACACCACCGGCACACCGCGCGCGGTTTGCGTGGCCTGCAGCAGGTTGCCGACCGAGACGGAAAGGATTGCGCCCGTCACCAGCAGCATCCCCGTCGTGACGCCGCTGCCCGGCGGGGCAATCCGGTATTCATGGAGCATCAGCAAGGCGATGCCCGCCAGGGCGATGGCCGAACCGGCAAGAAAGCGCCGGGTCAGCGCCGCCCCCAGCACCAGCCGCGCCAGCACTGCATTGGGCACGATCATGAGCGCGAAAACCACGGCGACCAGGCCCGAGGTCAGGTAATGCTCTGACCGGTAGATCAGCTGGAAGTTGAGGCTGAACTGGAAGACTCCCATGGCGATCGCCACGGCTTGCTCGCGCCGCGTCAGCCGCAGCCGCTCGCCGCGCAGCAAGGCGAAGCCAGCCATGACCGTAGCCGCCAGGGTAAAGCGCCAGACCACCGACCAGGCGGACGGCACCGCGCTGATCTGATCTTTGATCACCAGCCAGGTTGATCCCCAGACCAGTGCCAGAAACACGAAGACCGCGATCGAGCGCGGGGTCAGCGAAACGCCACTCACAGCGATGCGATCGCGCGGGCTAGCGCGGCGACGTGTTCGTCCGGGCTGTTCCAGGCCGTGACCAACCGTGCAGCATCATCGCCCCAGTCATAGAAAGAGAAGCCTTGCGCGCGCAGCGCCTCGCGCTCGGGGTCGGTCACGCGGAGGAAAACCTCGTTCGCCTCGACCGGGTGAAGCAGGCGGCCCTGCGCAGCGCGGGCCAGTTCCTGCGCAGCGGCGTTGGCGTGCCGGGCGTTGTCCAGCCACAGGTCACCGTCCAGCATGGCAAGCAGCTGGGCGGCAAGGTAGCGGCCTTTCGATTGCAGGTGCCCGGCGCGCTTGCGGCGATAGCGGGCAACATCGGCTAGCCCGCAGTCAAAAAACACCAGCGCCTCGGCGCTCATCCCGCCATTCTTGATCATGCCAAAGCTCAGCGCCGCTGCGCCCTGGCAGGCTTCCCACGGGGTGCAGCCCAGGAAGGCGACGGCATTGGCGAACCGCGCGCCGTCAACATGAATCGGCAGGCCGCGTTCGGCGCACAACCCGGCAAGGGCGGCTATCTCATCCGGTTGGTAGGCCCGGCCATACTCGCTGGCCTGGGTGATTGAGACCGCGTGCGGCTGGACCTGGTGAACATCATTGCGGATCGGATCGATTACGGCTGCGATCGCCTGCGGCGTCAGTTTTGCCCCCTCGCCTTCGGCCAGCATCAACTTGGCCCCATGCAGATAGAACCCGGGCGCCCCGCCTTCATCCATTTCGATATGGGCCTCGCGGTGGCACACCACCCCGCCGTGCGGCTGGACCATCGTTGCCAGCGCCAGACAGTTCACCGCCGTTCCCGTCGCTGCCCACAGCACCGCGCAATCGCGGCCGAAGACTTGCCCAAATGCCTCATCCAGGCGCTTGCTTAGCGCGTCGCCATCATAGGGCGAATCGGGGGCATCCGCCGCCTGCATCGCGCGCCACAACGCGGGATGGACCGAGGCGGCATTGTCGGAGAGGAACTGCATGGCCATACCTTGCGCAATATGGCGACCAGACGCGCCGTCAAGCATCAGGAGCAAGATATGGCCGAAGTAACTATCACCCGCCACGGATCGGATAATGTGGGCGAATACCGTGCCCAAGTGATCGAGGCAGCGGCAATCGGGCGGCTGACCTGGGTTATGAAAGACAATGTCCGCGTCGCCGAGCACACGGTGGTTCCGCCGGAAATCGGTGGTCGGGGGGTCGCGGCAAAGTTGGTCGAGGCGCTAATTGCCGATGCCCGCACGCACGGCTTCAAGATCGACCCGGTGTGCAGCTATGTCGCCGCACAGTTCAAGCGTCACCCGGAATGGGGTGATTTGCTGGCAACGTGACTGGCGGAAGTTCGAATGGTGCTGCTGGGGAGGATTGAACTCCCGACCTCAGCCTTACCAAGGATGCGCTCTACCACTGAGCTACAGCAGCCAACCATTCGTTCCGCCCGATCGACCTAAGGCCGGCCCGGGCAGGGGCGCGCTATTGGCTGCCCCCCCTTGCTTTGTCAAGCGCCAGCCTGTTACCGCAATGCGATTGCCGATGTCCAAGAAAGCCACCTTGACCCGCGAGGAGCGCCTGGCCGCGAAGCTGCGGGAAAACTTGCGGCGACGCAAGGACCAGGCGCGCGCGCTTGCAGGAGAGAATCCGCCCCTTCCCAAAGACCCGGACCACCGCTAGGGGCGAAGGCACGTTCATTTTCCGCCACACGGCGGTTTCTGCACCGGCCCGCTCCCCCATCCGGCCTCCCTCAGGGTACAATAACTGGGAGGCCGGGTGTGGGAGCGGGCCGGTGCCGCTTAGCTGGAGCCAAAATGCCGCGCCTGATTCTTGTCCGTCATGGCCAGTCCCAATGGAACCTCGAAAACCGGTTCACCGGCTGGTGGGATGTCGACCTGACCGCCAAAGGCGAGGAAGAAGCCCGCGCCGCAGGTGCGCTGCTTAAGGCCAAGGGCATGCTGCCCACCCTTGCCTTCACCTCGCTTCAGACCCGTGCGATCCGCACGCTGCATCTGGCGCTGGAAGCCGCCGGCCGGGTCTGGATCCCAGAGACAAAGGACTGGCGCCTCAACGAACGGCACTATGGTGGGCTGACCGGGCTCGACAAGGCGGAAACCGCGGCCAAGCATGGCGACGAACAGGTCAAGATCTGGCGCCGCAGCTTTGATATTCCGCCGCCAGTGCTGGAAGACGGCTCCGAATTCGATCTCAAGGCCGACCCGCGCTACGCCGGGATCGCGATCCCTTCGACCGAAAGCCTCAAGGACACCATCGCCCGCGTTCTGCCCTATTATGAAGCGGCAATCGCCCCGGCATTGAAGGCAGGCGAGGTTGTCCTGGTGGCTGCCCACGGCAATTCGCTGCGGGCACTGGTCAAGCACCTGTCCGGCATTTCCGATGCCGACATCACCGGTCTGGAAATTCCTACCGGACAGCCAATCGTCTATGAACTGGATGACAATCTCTCCGCGCTGGAGCGCTATTACCTTTCGGAGCGTTGAAACATGGGGGCACCAGTAGCGATCGTCATGGGCAGCCAATCGGATTGGGCAACGATGAAGTGCGCCGCCGATGCGCTCGACAAACTGGGCGTGGCCTATGACGCACGGATCGTTTCCGCGCACCGCACCCCGCAGCGACTGGTGGACTTTGCGTCCGGCGCGGCGGACGAAGGCTTCAAAGTAATCATCGCCGGAGCAGGCGGTGCCGCCCACCTGCCGGGCATGGTTGCCAGCATGACCCACCTGCCGGTGCTGGGCGTGCCCGTGCAGTCCAGGGCCCTGTCGGGGCAGGACAGCCTGCTTTCAATCGTGCAGATGCCCGCCGGGATCCCGGTTGGCACCCTGGCGATTGGCGAGGCCGGGGCGACCAACGCCGGCCTGCTTGCTGCTGCGATCCTGGCCACCAACGATCCGGCACTGGCGGAACGCGTCAAGTCATTCCGTGCTGCCCAAACCGCCAGCGTGGCCGAACGGCCGAGTTGAGATGATCCCTCCGGGCGAAACCATCGGCATCCTTGGTGGCGGCCAGCTCGGCCGGATGCTGGCCATGGCTGCCGCGCGGCTGGGTTACCGGGTCCATATCTTCGCGCCCGAAAGCGATTCGATCGCCGCCGATGTTGCCGCCCAGTTTACTTGCGCCGAATGGTCCGATGCCGCTGCCATGGCCGCCTTTGCCGCGGACTGCGCCGTGGTCACTTACGAATTTGAAAATGTCCCGGTCGGCCCCCTCAAGGCACTCGGTCAGACCCCGCTCCTGCCCAATGCCGGCGCGCTGGAAGTGGCGCAGGACCGCCTGAACGAAAAGCGCTTCGTCACCCAGTTGGGCGGGCGGCCGGCTCCCTTCGCGGCGGTCGATACTGCCGAGGATCTGGCCCAGGCGCTGGCCACCATCGGTGCGCCCGGGATCCTCAAGACCCGGCGCGATGGCTATGACGGCAAGGGCCAGTGGCGGATCATGGCCGATCACGATGCCGATGGCGTCGTGCTCACCGGCCAGCCGTTGGTCTATGAAGGCTTTGTCCGGTTTGCGGGCGAGTTCAGTGTCATTCTGTGCCGCGCACAGGATGGCGAAATCGTGTTCTGGGACAGCGCCGAAAACGTCCACAAGGGCGGGATCCTCGACCGCTCGACCGTACCGGCCGGGGCAGAGATTGCCTCCCAGGTGCCCGCCGCGCGTGAATTGGCCGCGAAGGTCGCAGCGGCGCTGAACTATGTCGGCGTGTTGACGCTGGAATTCTTTGCGACAGCCGATGGGCCCGTATTCAACGAAATGGCCCCGCGGGTCCACAATTCGGGCCACTGGACGATCGAAGGCGCGCTCACCAGCCAGTTCGAAAACCATATCCGCGCGATCTGCGGCCTGCCGCTGGGTGATCCGGCGCTGGCGGCGCAAGGTGTTGAGATGTGGAACCTGATCGGCGACGAAGCCCATGACTGGGCGCCGATCCTGTCCGACCCGCGCAACCACCTGCACCTTTATGGCAAGGCCGCCGCGCGGCCCGGGCGCAAGATGGGTCACGTGACCCGGTTGACGCTGTGAAGCATTGCGAGGTCTTCCTGGTGGTCGCGGTTGCCGCCAACGGTGTGATTGGCCGGGATGGAACGCTGCCCTGGCACCTGCCGGCCGACCTGCGGCACTTCAAGGCGCTGACCACGGGCAAGCCAATGATCATGGGGCGCAAGACCTTTGAATCGCTCCCTGGCCTGCTGCCTGGGCGCCGCCATATCGTGCTGACCCGCGACACTGGCTGGGCCGAAGAGGGCGCCGAGGTGGCCCACTCGCCCGAGGAGGCTATTGCTCTGGCCAATGCTCCGCACATCGCGGTCATCGGCGGGGCGGAAATCTACCGCCAGTTCCTGTCACTTGCCGATCGGATCGAATGGACCGAGGTGGCGGCCGAACCGCAGGGTGATACCAGCTTCCCCGCATTCGATCGCAGCGAATGGGCCGAAGCGGCGCGCCAAGAACACCCGGCTGAAGGGCGCATCCCGGGGTTTGCTTTCGTAACCCTGCTGCGTAAACCCGGCTGACCGGAGCAACCGAGGGGATGGCGATGCGCAAACTGGTATGGATGCCGCTGGCGCTGCTGGCGTTGGGCGCAGCGGGCTTCTTCGGATTTGCACCCGGCTATCTCGAAGCCAGCATGAACAAGATTGACGGCCAGCCGCTCATTCCCGTCAGCGCTGAGGCCAAGGCGCTGCACCAGACGTTGCAGATCGTCGACCTTCATTCCGACACGCTGATGTGGGACCGCAATCTGCTGCAACGGGCGAAGCGCGGCCACGAGGACCTGCCACGGCTGCAAGCGGGCAATGTCGCATTGCAGTTGTTCTCCAGCGTGACCAAGACCCCGCGCGGGCAGAATTATGACGGCAATGCCGGCGATACCGACAACATCACTCCGCTGGTCATCGCCCAGCTCCAGCCGGTCCGGACCTGGACCTCGCTAACGCAGCGTTCGCTTTATCATGGCGAGAAGCTTGATCGGGCCGTGACCAATTCAGACGGCAAGCTGGCCAAGGTCAGCAATCCCGCCTCGCTCGACGCGCTGCTCGCCGCCCGGCAGGCAGGCAAAGGGCCGGTCGGCGCCATGCTGACCATTGAAGGCCTGCAAAGCCTCGAAGGCAAACTTGCAAACCTCGACAAGCTCCACGCCGCCGGCTTCCGCATGGCGAGCCTGTCGCACTTCTTCGACAATGACGTCGCCGGTTCGATGCACGGGGTGAAAAAGGGCGGCATCACGCCGCTCGGCTGGCAGGTCGTGGCTCGGATGGAAGAGCTGGGGATGATTATCGACATCGCCCACCTCTCTCACCAGGGCGTAGCGGAACTGCTACCCAAGGTGCGCCGCCCGGTCGTTTCCAGCCACGGCGGGGTCCAGGCGACCTGCAAGACCAACCGCAACCTCTCTGATGACGAGATCCGCGCCGTCGCCAAGACCGGCGGGATCATCGGTATTGGCTATTGGGACGGCGCAGTCTGTGAAACCAGCCCGCGGGCTGCAGCCAAGGCGATGAAGCACGTTCGCGACCTCGTCGGCATTAGCCACGTCGCGCTTGGCAGTGATTATGATGGGGCGACGACCGTACGCTTCGACACCAGCCAGCTCGAACAGGTGACCCAGGCGCTGCTTGATGAAGGGTTCACGCCCGACGAAATTCGCGCCGTCATGGGCGGCAATGCCTTGCGGGTGCTCCGCGCCGGAATGACGCCGTTGAACAAGGCAATGCTCCCTTAATGACCATTCCACGCCTTCTTGCCAGCGAGCCCATGCCCGAGGCCCTGCGCGGCGCGATCATCGCGTTGGGCAATTTCGATGGCTTCCACCTGGGCCATCAGGCCGTGGCGGGCGAGGCGATTGCCTGGGCCAGGGCAGAGGGCCGCCCGGCGATTATCGCCACGTTTGATCCGCACCCGGTGCGCTTCTTCAAGCCCGATGCCGATCCCTTCCGCCTGACCACGCTGGACCAGCGGCAGGAACTGTTTGCTGCCGCCGGGGCCGATGCCATGCTGGTCTTTGCCTTCGATGCCGAACTGGCAGCAACCACGGCAGAGGATTTCATGGGACCCTTGCTGGTCGAACGGCTGGGTGCAGCTGGCGTCGTGACTGGTGAGGACTTCACCTTTGGCAAGGGCCGCGGCGGCAATGTCGAACTGCTCAAGACCCGCGGGGCCGCGCTTGGCCTGTCGGCCCGCGCGGTTGGTCCGGTGCTGGAAAACGGCGAGGTTGTCTCTTCCAGCCGGATTCGCGAAGCGCTGAAAGCTGGCGACTGCGAGACCGCGACCCGCCTGCTCACGCGGCCCTTCGCGATCCGCGGCGTGGTCCAGCATGGTGACAAGGTTGGCCGCACGATCGGCTTCCCCACTGCTAACCTGCCGCTCGGCCACTATTTGCGCCCGCATTACGGGATCTATGCCGTCTCCTCGCAGCTTGCCGATGGCACGCGCCTCCACGGCGCCGCCAACCTGGGAATCCGTCCCAGCTTCGATCCGCCCAAGGAGCTGCTGGAACCGCACTTCTTTGACTGGTCGGGCGATCTTTACGGGCAGGAAATCGAAGTGGCCTTCCACCACTTCCTGCGGCCCGAGGCCAAGTTTGACAGCCTTGATGCCCTGACCCGGCAGATGCTGGTCGATTGCGACCAGGCGCGAAAGCTGCTGACTGCGGGTTGACCGAAGCGCACAGGCTTGTGCGCCGCACCACCAGAAAAATTGCGAAAGCCCGCGCCCCTCGCTAAGGCCCGCGAGTTATGACTGAAGCGCGCGATTATCGAGACACCGTCTTCCTGCCGAAGACCGATTTCCCCATGAAGGCGGGCCTTCCCCAGAAGGAGCCCGGCATTCTTGCGCGCTGGATCGAAGGCGGGCTGTACAAGCAGCTGCGCGAAGCACGCGCCGGGCGGGAGAAATTCATCCTCCACGATGGTCCGCCCTATGCCAATGGCGATATGCACATCGGCCATGCGCTGAACCATATCCTGAAGGACATGGTGGTGCGCACGCAGAGCCTGCTGGGCAAGGACGCGCCCTATGTGCCCGGCTGGGACTGCCACGGCCTGCCGATCGAGTGGAAGGTCGAGGAACAGTACCGCAAGAAGAAGCTCAACAAGGACGAGGTTCCGGCGGAGGAATTCCGCGCCGAATGCCGCGCCTATGCCCAGCACTGGGTCGATACCCAGCGCGAACAGCTCAAGCGCCTGGGCATCAATGGCGATTGGGACAATCCCTACCTGACGATGGACTTCCAGGCCGAGGCGACGATCGTTTCGGAACTGCTGAAGTTCGCGGAAAGCGGCCAGCTCTATCGCGGGGCCAAGCCGGTGATGTGGTCGCCGGTCGAAAAGACTGCCCTCGCCGAAGCCGAGGTCGAATACGAGGACATCGTCTCGACCCAGATCGACGTGGCTTTCGAGATCACGGAATCGCCGATCGCCGAACTGGTCGGCGCCCACGCGGTGATCTGGACCACCACACCCTGGACCATCCCGACCAACCAGGCGATCGCCTATGGTCCGGAAGTTCTTTATGCCCTTTATGAACATGAAGACGGCAAGCGTTACCTCTGCGCCGTCGATCTGAAAAATCAGGCCTCCGAACGCTGGCTCAAGGATTCAGGTGAGATCGCGAGCTGGCGCGGGGCAGACCTTGCCGGCACCGTGGTCCGCCACCCGATGCACCACCTCGGCGGGTTCTTCGCCAAGCCGCGGCCGATGCTGCCGGGTGATTTCGTCACCACCGACAGTGGCACGGGCCTGGTTCACATGGCCCCGGACCACGGCGAGGATGACTTCCTGCTGTGCAAATCGGCAGGGATCGAGCCGGTCTTTGCGGTTGAAGGCGATGGCAAGTACCGGACTGACTGGGGCTGGCTGGGTGGCCAGGGCAGCGTCATCAACCCCAAGTTCAACGCGCCCGACGGGCCGATCTGTTCGGACCTTACGGATAGCGGTGCGCTGCTCGCCGCGAGCGCCGACTACAAGCATTCCTACCCGCATTCGTGGCGGTCGAAAGCCAAGGTGATCTTCCGCTGCACCCCGCAGTGGTTCGTGCCGATGGACCAGGCGCGTGAGGACGGGACCCTGCGCGACAAGGCCATGGCCGCGATCGAGGCGACGCGCTTCGTCCCCGAAAAGGGCCGCAACCGGATCGGTTCGATGGTCGAAGGCCGCCCGGACTGGGTGCTCAGCCGCCAGCGTGCCTGGGGCGTGCCGATCACGCTGTTCGTCCACCGCCAGTCGGGCCAGTACCTGGTCGATGCGGCGGTCAACGCCCGGATCGTCGCCGCGGTGAAGGAGGCGGGCGTTGATGCCTGGTCCGCCGCTCGCGCGCAGGAATACCTGGGGCCGGACTACAAGGCCGAAGACTACGAGCAGGTCACCGATATCCTCGACGTCTGGTTCGATTCGGGCTGCACCCATGTCTTTACGCTGGAAAGCGGCCGCTGGCCCGAACTGCGCTGGCCGGCCGATCTCTACCTGGAAGGCAGCGACCAGCATCGCGGCTGGTTCCAGTCGAGCCTGTTGCAGAGCTGCGCCACCCGCGGCCGCGCGCCCTATGATGCGGTGCTGACCCACGGCTTCACCATGGACCAGAAGGGCATGAAAATGTCCAAGTCGGTCGGCAACACGGTTGATCCGCTGAAGGTGATGGAAACCTATGGCGCGGATATCATCCGGCTGTGGGCGCTGTCGGTCGATTTCACCGAAGACCACCGCATCGGCGATGAAATCCTGAAGGGCGTGGCGGACCAGTATCGCAAGCTGCGCAATAGCTTCCGCTATCTGCTGGGCGCGCTGGATGGCTATGACCATGCCGCCGAAGCGGTCGACGTGGCGCAAATGCCCGAGCTTGAACGGTACATGCTCGGCCAGCTCAAGCGGCTGGACAACACGCTGCGCCAGGCCATCGCAGACTTCGACTTCAACGAATATACCCGCGCGCTGAGCGATTTCTGCAACGAAGACCTTTCGGCCTTCTTCTTCGATATCCGCAAGGACCGGCTCTATTGCGACGATCCGGCCGGGGCCGAGCGCCGCGCCTATCGCACCGTGCTGGATATCCTGTTCCAGGCGCTGGTCCGCTATGCCGCGCCGGTGCTGGTCTTTACCGCAGAGGAAGTCTGGACCACCCGCTTCCCCGATCGCGGCAGTGTCCACCTGCAGGAACTGCATGACCTGCCCGAAGCCTGGCTGGATGATGCCCTGGCCGAACGCTTCGCCACCCTCAGGGCCCTGCGCAGCCAGGTGCTGGAAGCGATCGAGCCACTGCGCCGGGAAAAGGTGCTGGGCTCTGGCCTAGAGGCCGAAGTCACCGTTCCCGCCGATGCGCCGGAAGCCGATCTGGCCGAGCTGTTCATCACCGCGAAAGTCATGCGCGGGCAGGGCGACGGCGTGACTGTAACGCGAACCTCTGACCACAAGTGCGGCCGCTGCTGGCGCCATCTGCCCGAAGTGGCCGAAGACGGCGATCTGTGCGGACGCTGCGATAGCGTGGTGGGCGCATGAGCAATCCCTTCACCCGCAACCGGTTGATTGGCTTGGCCCTGGCCGCGGTGATCTATGCCGTTGACCAGTGGATCAAGGGCTATGTTACCTGGACCCTCAAACTGCCCGAAAAAGGCAAGATCGACCTGCTGCCGTTCTTCGATCTGACATGGGTCGAAAACTATGGCGTATCGCTGGGTATGCTGACCGCGCGGTCGATGGAAATGCGCTGGGGGCTGGTCGCACTTACCGCGATGATCGCGCTGGTTGTCTTCATCTGGATCATGCGCGAAAAGCTGCTAGCCGACATCCTAGGCCTGTCGATGGTACTGGGCGGGGCTGCCGGCAATATCGATGACCGGGTGGTCTATGGCTTCGTGGTTGACTATGCCGATTTCCATATCGGCAACTTCCGCCCCTTCCTGGTCTTCAACCTTGCTGATGCGGCGATCACCATTGGTGTCCTGATTATCCTTGCCCGTTCCTTCCTTTCGGGCGAAAAGCCCCAGGCGAAGGCACAAGCAGGCGAAGCGGCCTGACCGGGCCTGAAACGGAGATTTGATATAATGCGCAAGTTCTTGGCTATTGCCGCGATCGGCTCTGCCACGCTCCTTTCGGGTTGCGGCAGCACCGGCCTGTTCAATCGCGACCGGCCCGATGAATTCGCCGTGCAGCGCCAGGCACCGCTGGTGATTCCGCCCGATTTCGCGCTGACCCCGCCGGCCCCCGGTGCGCCGCGCCCTTCGGACCGCAGTGCTGCCCAGCAGGCCCAGGATGCGCTGTTTGGCCCGCCTGCGCCGCGCAGCGAGGTTGAGCGCGCCGCCGGCAACCGCGCCGGCACCGCCGCGGCATCGATCCGTTCAACCGTGGGTGACCCGAAGACCAATACTGTCGCCAAGGGTGACGTGACCCGCGACATCATCGCCGCACCGCAAGGCGACGGGCGAGAGGCACAGGCCGCGATCAGCGGCTGACCTTAACGACTTCGATGGAAACAGATGGGCTCGTCCGCATGGACGGGCCCTTTTCGTTGCGGCTAGTCCGCGGCCTCGCTCACCAGCAGCTTGTCGATCTTGCGTCCATCCATATCGACCACTTCGAAGCGCCAACCTTGTTCGTGGAAGTGCTCTCCCTCTTGCGGGAGTTTCTTCATCACCCACAGTGCGAAACCGGCTGCAGTGGCAAAGTCACGGTCGTCCGGCAGATCGATCCCCAGCCGATCTGCCAGGGCATCAGCTGGAAGTGCGCCAGCTACCAGCAACGATCCATCCTCACGGACAACCACGAGGGGGGCATCGCCTTCGTCGACATGGCTGGCAAAGTTGCCGACAATAGCAGTCAACAGGTCAGCTGGGGTCACGACCCCTTCAAGATGGCCATACTCGTCGTGGACCAGCGCCATCGAAACGCCCGACTGCTGCAGAATCCGCAGCGCGTCCATCGCATCAAGCTGGTCGGGAATGATCTCAGCCTTTTTCATCACCCGCGCGATCTGAACCCGCTTGCCGCCCAGCAGCAGCGCCTGGATATCGCGGACCTTGACCACACCGACGATATTATCGGGCGAGCCATCGGCCACCGGCAGGAGCGAATGCGGGCTATCCTTGATCGCGGCGCGAATCTCCGCCTCGGTCGCGCGCCGCTCAATCGTGTCGAGTTCGGTTCGCGGGGTCATCAATTCGCGCACCGGGCGATCGGCCAGCTTCATGATCCCGGTCATGATCTGGCGCTCGTCCTCTTCGATTGCGCCCGAACGGGTGGCCTCGGCGAAGATCATGTGCAGTTCTTCGGCAGTGACGCCCGCTTCACCGCCGTGGCGTACGCCCATCAAGCGCAAAAGCAGCGCAGACGATCGATCGAGCAACCAGACGAACGGCGCGGTGAACCGGGCGACGATCGCCATTGGCAAGGCCGCAGCCATCGCGATGGGTTCAGCAGCGCGGAGCGCTAACTGCTTTGGTACCAGTTCACCTACCACCAGACTGAAATAGGTTGTCAGCACGATCACAAGGGTGAAGCCGGCGACATCGGCATAGTCTGCCGGCACGCCAAGGAGCGCCAGCCGCTCACCGGTCGGTCCGCCCAGGCTGGCGCCCGAGTAGGCACCAGCGATGATGCCCACCAGAGTAATGCCGATTTGCACGGTCGAAAGAAACTTGCCCGGATCTGTGGCCAGGGCGAGTGCCATCTTCGCCCCCTTATGACCGCGTTCGGCCTGAACCTTGAGCCGGGCCGGGCGCGCCGAAACAATCGCCAGCTCGGACATCGAGAACAGGCCATTGAGCAGGATCAGGCCCGCAATGATTGCCACGTCGCTAAGGGGAAACGGAGTCACGCTGTAAGCGATAACAGGAATCGGCTCAGCCGCGAAGGGGCAAGCCGCAAATCATTGACAATGCAACCATCCACCTTCCATTCAGGTTATATCGGTCAGTGCTGACACACTGATCGCGCTTATCAAGGGGATAGAGCCATGAAGAAGTCCCGCCTGCTGGTTTCCACATTCGCCGCATTCTCGCTGGTCACGGTTTCGGGCTGCGTCACCGATCCCAATACTGGCGAAAAGAAAATCTCGCGCACCGCCATCGGCGGGGTTGGCGGGGCCGTTGCCGGGATGCTGCTGGGCGGCTTGATCGGCGGCAAGACCGGCCGGATCATCGGCGCCGGGATCGGCGGCGTGGCCGGAGCCGCGGTTGGCTATACCATGGACAAGCAGATCAAGGAGCTGAAGGAGCAAACTGCTGGATCTGGCATCGACGTGACCGAAGCCGACAACGGATCGGCAATCCTGGTCAACCTGCCTGATGGCGTGACCTTCGATGTTGCCAGCTATTCGCTTAAGCCTGGCTTCCGCGCAACGCTGGACCAGGTTGCTGACAGTCTGATCAAGTACCCCAACAGCCTGATCGATGTTTACGGCCACACCGATTCAACCGGATCGGACGCCTACAACCAGACCCTGTCTGAAAATCGCGCCCGCACGGTTGCCGCTTACTTGCAATCTCGTGGGGTCCCGGCGGCCCGGATTCGCAGTCAGGGCTTTGGCGAGACAATGCCTGTGGCGGATAACACGACTGAGGCCGGACGGATGAAGAACCGCCGGGTTGAAATCAAGATCGTGCCGGTCACTCAGGAAGACGTTCAGGCCGCTCGGTCGGGACGGTAAGGGTTTAGCCTATCCGGCGAGCGCCCTGGCCCGCTCGGCCAGGCGCTCGACCGCGGCGGCATGGATGCCGGGTGCTGAAACCAGCACACCAAAATCACGCGGGTCACGCTTGTTGTAATTGAGCGGTTGGCCGAAGGCATCACTTACGGCCGCCCCGGCCTCGCGGGCGATCAGCGCAGCCGCACCGATATCCCATTCAAAGCCCCAGCGCAGCGTGGCGACCAGGTCCGCCTCATCCGCGGCCACCATGGCAATCCGCAATGCGATCGAATTGGGTCGCGCAACCGGCACCAGATCGAGATCGCTTTTCGGCAAGGTATCGGCAGGAACCCGTGCGCCGGAAAAATCGGCGCGGCGGCTGGCGGCCAGTTTCACCCCGTTGCGCCAGCTGCCCTGCCCGGCCTCGGCCGACCACAGCTCGTCCCGCGCTGGCGCGCAGAGCAGCCCCAGCAGCGGGCGGCCAGAACTGACCAGCGCCACCGAAACGGCCCAACCCGGGCGTCCGCGGATAAAATCACGCGTGCCGTCGATCGGATCGACCAGCCACAGCAGGCCGCCCTCAAGCCGTTCGGGCGCATCGATCGTTTCTTCCGAAAGCCAACCGGCGGCGGGCAGGAGGGCAGCCAGTTCGCGCTTCAGGAACAGGTCCACCGCCAGGTCCGCCTCGCTAACCGGGCTGCCCGGATCTTTTTCCCAGCTTTCCAGCACATGGCCATGGCCCGGCCAGCGCCCCAGCGCGATCCGTCCGGCTTCTCGGACTATCTCTTCAAGGCGCACGCGATCGATCATCGGTCCGATTTGTGCGCCGGCCCCGGGCTTGGCAAGGCGGCCTTCGTCAAAATCCGCATTTAACCGGGCGATTAAGGGCCTTTTCAAGCGGCGCTCACTGTGCTTAGGGCCATGACACTTTCCGGCCCAACTGCGGCCAATCCCCAGCGCAGGAAATCCCAGATGAACATTCACGAATACCAGGCCAAGGAACTGCTCGCGAAGTTCGGCGTCGCCGTGCCCAAGGGCATCCCTGCGATGTCGGTCGAGGAGGCGGTCGCCGCCGCCAAGCAGTTGCCCGGGCCGCTCTACGTCGTGAAGGCCCAGATTCACGCCGGCGGGCGCGGCAAGGGCAAGTTCAAGGAACTCGGCCCCGATGCCAAGGGCGGCGTGCGGCTGGCCAAGAGCCTTGAGGAAGTGGAAGCCCACGCCAGGGAAATGCTGGGCAACACCCTGGTCACCGTGCAGACCGGCGAAGCCGGCAAGCAGGTCAACCGTCTCTACATCACCGACGGCGTCGATATCGGCAAGGAATTCTACCTTGCGCTGCTGGTCGATCGCGCCACCAGCCGGATTGCGGTTGTTGCCTCAACCGAAGGCGGCATGGACATTGAAACCGTGGCCCATGACAGCCCGGAAAAGATCCACACTGTCACGATCGATCCGGCCACCGGCCTGATGCCGCACCACGGCCGCGCCGTTGCCAAGGCGCTGGGCCTGACGGGTGACCTGGCCAAGCAGGCCGCGCAGATCCTCGCCGGTCTCTATGCCGCGTTCCTCGGCACCGACGCTGAACAGATCGAAATCAACCCTCTGGCGGTCTGCCCGACGGCAGAAGGTGACAAGCTCTATGTGCTCGATGCCAAGGTCGGTTTCGATGGCAATGCCATGTTCCGCCACAAGGACCTGATGGAGCTGCGCGACACCACGGAAGAAGATCCGGCCGAACTCGAAGCCAGTGAATATGACCTGGCCTATATCAAGCTGGACGGGAACATCGGCTGCATGGTCAACGGCGCAGGCCTGGCCATGGCAACGATGGACATCATCAAGCTGAACGGCGAATTCCCCGCCAACTTCCTCGACGTAGGCGGTGGCGCCTCGAAGGAAAAGGTCACCGCGGCCTTCAAGATCATCCTCAAGGACCCGGCGGTAAAGGGCATTCTCGTCAACATCTTCGGCGGGATCATGAAGTGCGACATTATCGCCGAAGGGATCGTTGCAGCGGCCAAGGAAGTGAACCTCTCGGTTCCGTTGGTGGTCCGTCTTGAAGGCACCAATGTCCAGCAGGGCAAGGATATCCTGGCCAATTCCGGCCTGCCGATTGTCCCCGCCAACGATCTGGGCGATGCCGCCAAGAAGATTGTCGCCGAAGTCCGTGCAGTCGCCTAAGGCGACTGATCGGAGTTGACGTTTACGTAAACGGCAGTATTGCCGCAATGCAACATGGCAAAGCGAAAGGCTTGAACCGATGAAGGCCCTGGTCTGCGTGAAGCGCGTGATCGACTACAACGTGAAGCCGCGGGTAAAGTCCGACGGCACCGGCGTTGATCTCGCCAATGTTAAGATGAGCATGAACCCATTCGACGAAATCGCAGTCGAAGAAGCCATCCGCCTGAAGGAAAAGGGCGTGGTTTCGGAAATCGTGGCGGTTTCGGTCGGTCCGGCCAAGGCCCAGGAAACGCTGCGCACGGCGCTGGCGATGGGTGCTGATCGGGCGGTACTCGTCCAGGTTGATGATGGCGTGGACGTTGAGCCGCTGGCCGTTGCCAAGATCATCAAGGGCGTGGCCGAGGAAGAGCAGCCCGGCCTGATCATCACTGGCAAGCAGGCGATCGACGACGATTCGAACCAGGTTGGCCAGATGATCGGCGCGCTCATGGGCCGCCCGCAGGGCACCTTCGCCAACGAAGTCACCGTTGAAGGTGACAGCGTGGTCGTGAAGCGCGAAATCGACGGCGGTCTGGAAACCGTGAAGCTGGCCCTGCCGGCCGTGGTCACCACCGACCTGCGCCTCAACGAACCGCGCTATGCCTCGTTGCCTAACATCATGAAGGCCAAGTCGAAGCCGCTCGCCACCAAGGCCCCGGCTGACTACGGCGTGGACATCGCGCCGCGCCTCAAGACCCTCAAGGTCAGCGAACCGCCGGTGCGCAGCGCCGGCATCAAGGTGGCAGACGTGGATGCCCTCGTCGCCAAGCTCAAGGAAATGGGAGTCGCCTGATGGCCAAGACGCTCGTTTGGGTCGAACACGACAACGCCTCGGTCAAGGATGCTACCTTGGCTGTGGTCACCGCCGCTGCCCAGTTGGGTGAAGTCCACCTGCTGGTGGCCGGGCACAACTGCGCCGCTGCCGGTGCCGCTGCCGCGCAGATCGCCGGCGTGGCCAAGGTCCACGTCGCTGACGATGCGGCCTATGCCAATGCCCTGGCCGAGAACGTCGCGCCGCTGATCGCCAGCCTGATGGCCGGTCACGACGCCTTCCTCGCGCCGGCCACCACCACCGGCAAGAACATCGCCCCGCGCGTCGCCGCGCTGCTCGACGTGATGCAGATCTCGGACATCCTTTCGGTCGAAGGCCCCAAGACCTTCACCCGTCCGATCTATGCCGGCAATGCCATCGCCACGGTCGAATCGAGCGATGCCAAGCTGGTGATCACCGTGCGCGGCACGGCCTTTGCCAAGGCGGCTGCCACCGGCGGTTCGGCCCCGGTCGAAGCCGTCTCGGGGCCCGGCGCCGCTGGCACCAGCAGCTATGTCGGCTCGGAAATCGCCAAGAGCGAGCGCCCCGAACTGACCAGCGCCAAGATCATCGTCTCGGGCGGCCGCGCGCTGAAGGATGCGGATACGTTCAAGGCCACCATCTTCCCGCTGGCTGACAAGCTGGGTGCGGGCGTCGGCGCCAGCCGCGCGGCGGTCGATGCGGGCTATGTCCCCAACGACTACCAGGTTGGCCAGACCGGCAAGATCGTTGCTCCTGAAGTTTATGTCGCCGTCGGCATCTCGGGCGCGATCCAGCACCTTGCGGGCATGAAGGATTCGAAGACCATCATCGCCATCAACAAGGACGAGGACGCCCCGATCTTCCAGGTCGCGGATATCGGCCTGGTCGGCGATCTGTTCACGGTCGTGCCGGAACTGACCGGCAAGCTCTGATCAGCTTCACCACTCGCGAAACACGGAAAGGCCCTGCGCAAGCGGGGCCTTTTCTTTTAAGGGCTAAACCCGCTCCCAGAGACCGAGCGGCGCACCCTCATCGGGCACCTGCTGGCCATAACGCACGAAGCCCAGCTTCATCGCAATCGCCTCACTCGCTGCGTGGCCCTGCTCGATCATGCAGGCGACGCGCTGGCGGCCGTGGGTGCTATCGAACCAGGCCAGCGCGGCGCTCATGACCTCGCTGGCCAGGCCCTGCCCCCAGACATCGCGGTGGACGATCCAGCCGGCTTCGGGGACATTGTCGAGGCCCTGTTCCGTGCCAAAGCCGCGGTGGCTGCGAAAAACGCCGCAGTTGGCCACGATCCGCCCATTGCCCTTCGCCCGGACCATGAAGGTGCCATAGCCCCACAGCGCCCAGGACCCGGCGTTGCGGGTCAGGCGCGTGAAGCTGTCCATTTCCGTGGGTACGAAGTTGCCCAGGAAGCGCCGGGTCTCCTCATCGCGGGTCAGCTCGAACAGATCGGCCAGGTCACCGACCTGTGGCTGCCACAGTTCGTAACGCGCGGTGGTGAGAAGCGGGCCGTTCACAGCAGCTGGTCCACCGCGTGGATGATCACGCCGACCAGCCCGCCCACCATGGTCCCGTTGATGCGGATGAACTGCAGGTCGCGGCCCACGGCACCTTCGATCCGGTCGGTAACGGTGCTGGCATCCCAACGCTTCACCGTCTCAGACACCAGGCGGACGATCTGATCGCCATAGCGCACCGATGCCCCCACCAGGGTGCGCCGGGCAAAGCGGTTGATCTGGGCCTGCAATTCGGGATCGTCGCGCAGGTGGCGGCCCAGTTCGGCCAGCGCCTCGGCCGCCTGACTGCCGATCTGTCCTTCGGGCTGGCGCAGCCGTTCCAGCATCTTGAGCCGCAACCGCTCCCACACCCCCTGCCACCAGATTGAGACCGCCGGATTGGCGATCAGATCGCCCTTCATCCGCTCAATCTTGGCGCGCAGCTCGGCGTCATGCTGAAGGTCATCGGCCAGCTTGGCGAGGCCTTCCTCGATCTTGCCGCGCAGGGGGTGGTCGGGATCGACAATAACTTCCGCCAGCAGCTTGTAGAGCCCATCGAGCACCGAATTGGCGAGGCGCTCATCCAGGCCCGTCCAGCGCAGGATCGCATTGGCGCGGGTGTGGATCAGTTCCCGCACCAGCGGTTCATTATCCTCCAGCGTCAGTCCGGCCCACCGGACCAGCGATTCGATCACCGGCATGTGGCGCTTGTCGACAATGGCGGTGCCGAGCATCTGGCCCACCAGCGGCGACACCTCCAGCCTGTCGAGCTGCTTGAACAGACCGCTGCGCACCTGGTTGCCAAGCCGGTCAGGATCGAGGGATTCGAGCACATGGGCCAGCATTTCAGCCGCCCCGGCGCGCAAGCGGCTGGAGCCGCCGGTTTGCGGATCGGCCAGCCAGCTGCCCACGGCCGCGGCCAGGTTCATCCCGCTCATTCGCCGCGCAACGACCTGGGGGGTCAGGAAATTGGTGCGGAGAAATGCCGCCATCGTATCGGCGATGCGATCCTTATTCTCCGGCACAATCGCCGTGTGCGGGATTGGCAGTCCAAGCGGGCGACGAAACAGCGCGGTTACCGCGAACCAATCTGCGAGACCGCCCACCATCGCCGCTTCGGCGAAGGCCAGCACATAGCCCATGAGCGGATGCAGGCCCTGATAATGCCGCGTTGCCAGATAGAGCGCGGCCATGACCAAGAGCAGGCCGGTGGCAATCTGCCGCATACGCCGCGCGCGGTCGACCGGCTGGCTACCACGCGCTTTTGAGAGGGCGAGCGGTTCGCTCACTCGGCCGGAAGTGCCCCGCCGTGGAGGCTGTCGCTGGGGCTGTGTTCATCACCCGGCTGATAGCTGAGCAGCCGCTTGCGCAGCCACGGGCCGGCCCGCTTCTCAAAACCGTCAGCCAGACTGAAGCCAGCCGGCACGATCAATAGGGTCAGCAGGGTCGAAAGGATCAGGCCACCGATAACCACCGTACCCATCGGTGCACGCCAGGCCCCGTCGCCCGAGCCGATCCAGCCCGAAATCGCAGTTGGCACCATGCCCGCAGTCATCGCCACGGTGGTCATGATGATTGGCTGCGCGCGCTTGTGCCCGGCTTCGACAATGGCCTCAAACTTGTCGACCCCGCGCTGCATTTCCTCGATCGCGAAATCGACGAGCAGGATCGAGTTCTTGGCGACGATCCCGAACAGCATCAGAATGCCGATGAACACCGGCATCGACATCGGCTGACCGACGAGCAGCAGAGCAATCAGCCCGCCCAGCGGGGCCAGGAACAGCGAGCTCATGTTGACGAGTGGCGAAACGAAACGGTGGTAAAGCAGAACCAGCACGGCGAAGACCAGCAACACGCCGGAAACCAGCGCAATGCCAAAATTGCGGACCATTTCCGCCTGCCATTCATCCTCGCCAAACGGTGCGTTGGACACGCCGACCGGCAAATTCTTCATGATTGGCAGCGCGTTCACCTTCTCCGTCGCGGTCCCCTTGACCACACCGGGGGCAAGGTCGGCGCCAACAAATACGCGACGGTTCTGATTATAGCGCTGGATCGAAACCGGACCCGATCCGAAGCCAATTTCCGCCACGCGCGACAAGGGCACCGATCCGCCTGCGGTGGTTGGCACGGGCAGGTTCTGGATCGTCGCAAGGTCCTGGCGCGCCTCGATCGGCAAGCGAACGCGAATTGGCACCTGACGGTCGGTCAACGAGAACTTGGCTGCATTCTGGTCAATATCGCCGATCGTCGCGATACGGATCGTCTGGCTAAGCGCAGAAGTGGTAACCCCCATGCTGGCAGCAAGGTCCAACCGTGGTTTAATCACCACTTCCGGGCGGCGCATATCGGCTGCAATACGCGGCGCGACCAGTTCCTTCACGCCCTTCATTTCCTCGACAAGCCGTGCGGCAGTCTGATCCAGAAGCTTGGAGTCCGAACCGGACAACATGACCGAAATCGGCCGGCCTGTGCCGCCGCCGGGCCCGCCAAAGCTTTGGATCGTAACCCGTGCGTCCGCAATCTTCTGCAGCACGGGGGTCAGCTCGCGCTCGATCACCATGCTGCTCTTTTCGCGGTCATCCCTTAGCGTGATGAACAGGCGGCCATTGCCCTCACTGAAGCGGGCCAGCACGGTATTGGTCTCCGGGCGAGCCTTGGCGATGGCCACGGCCTGATCGATCACTGCCTCGGTCTGCTTGAGTGTGGTCCCAGGAACCATCTCGACGCGGACCTGGATGAAATCACTATCGGAAGTCGGGAAGAACTGTGTCGGAATATTGGTGAACAGGATGCCGGTCAGGCCCAATGCGCCCAAGCCGACACCCAGCATCCACACCCGGTGGTCGCGGCGGCGCGCGGCCCAGCGCAGATGCATGAAGCGATACCAGTTGGCGAAACCATGCGCCGTGAAGCTGCTGACCAGCAGCAGCAGGCGATAGACACCCCAGGCCAACCCGATGCCCAATCCCACGCCGATAAATGCGGAAACCCAGCCGGGCACCAGATCACGCAGAGCGTCAACCTTGCCGATCACCTGGCCCGGGATAATGGCGCCAGCAACGAAGCTGGCGAAAACCACCAGCGTGGCAAGGATCCACACCAAATAGTACCACCATCGCGATGGGGCCGGCGCCAGCGCGGCGCGCATGGCCTTGGCCTCACCCTGGTCAAGCGACCAGCGCAGCACATTGAGATACCGATCCATCCAGGTACCGCCACCATGCTCTTCCTCGCCGTGAGCTTTAAGGAAATAGGCTGCAACCATTGGTGTGATCATGCGGGCCACGGCCAGCGACATCAGGACAGAGACCACCACTGTCAGGCCGAAATTCTTGAAGAACTGGCCCGATACGCCGGGCATCAGGCCAACCGGAAGGAATACCGCAACAATCGAAAAGGTGGTGGCGACAACCGCAAGGCCGATCTCGTCGGCCGCATCGATGGACGCCTGGTAGGCGCTTTTGCCCATCCGCATATGACGCACGATGTTTTCAATCTCGACGATCGCGTCATCGACCAGCACGCCGGCCACCAGGCCCAGGGCCAGCAGCGAAAGTGTGTTAAGCGTAAAGCCCATCAGGTCCATGAACCAAAAGGTCGGGATCGCCGAAAGCGGTATCGCAAGGGCCGAAATGATCGTGGCGCGCCAGTCGCGCAAAAAGAAGAAGACGACGATAACGGCAAGCACCGCCCCTTCAACCATGGCCGCAATCGAGCTTTCGTACTGGGCCTTGGTATAGTCGACCGACGTGAACTGGCGGATGAATTTGATCCCCGGGTTCTCCTTTTCGATCTTCTGGATTTCGGCGAAGGCGCCATCGTAGACCGACACGTCCGAGGCACCGCGCGCGCGGGCAATGCCAAAGGTAACCACAGGCTTGCCATCGGCCTTGCCCATGCTGGTGACTTCGCCATAACTGTCTGAAACGCGGGCAAAATCACTTAGCTTGACTGTGCGTCCGTTGCCCAGCGGGATATCAGTCTGCGACAATTCGTAGGCCGTCTCGGCATTGCCGAGCACGCGCACCGACTGGCGGGACCCGGCGATTTCAGCGCGTCCACCTGCGGCGTTAATGTTAAGTTGGCGCAATTGGGCATTGATCTGGCTGGCGGTGACCCCAAGCGACTGCATCCGCGCCGGGTCTAGCGTCACGGTGATTTCGCGATTGACGCCACCGCCCCGGTTAACAGCAGCCATGCCCGGAATGTTGAGCAGCCGCTTGGTCACCGTATCGTCAATGAACCACGAGAGCTGCTCGATCGTCATGTCGTCGGCCTGGACCGCAAAATAGGCGATCGGATCGGACGAAGTCTGGGCCTTTACCACCTGTGGCTCAAGAATTCCGTCGGGCAGTTCTCCGCGCGCCTGGTCAACAGCGTTCTTGACCTCGTTGACCGCCTCATTGACGTCCTCGCCGATCTTGAACTCGATCATCGTCTGGCTGCGACCCTCGGATGCAGTCGAACTGATTGACTGCACCCCAGAAATGGTCCGCACGGCGGATTCAACACGCTGGGTGATCTGGGTTTCGATCTCGGTCGGTGCCGCACCGGGCTGGGCAATCGTGACGATTACCATCGGGAACTCGACATCCGGATCGTTCTGAACCTCCATCATTCGGAAGCTCATGATCCCAGCCAGCATCAGCCCGATGAAAAGCACGATCGGCACCACCGGATTGCGGATCGACCAGGCCGAGATGTTGCGGAAGTTCATCGCCAAATCCTGTTTTCGGCCAGACGGCCGTTTACTGCTTTACGACCCTGGGGTTGATCGTTTCGCCCGGTGAAAGGAACCCGCCGGCCCGCAGCACAACCTGTTCGGTGCCGCTCAAGCCTTCGATCACGGCAATGCCATTGGCGGTAACGAGGCCGGTCTTCACATTACGCCGCTCGGCCTTGTTGCCCTTGCCAACGATGTAGACATAGCTGCCTTCGTTATCGGACAGGATCGCGGATTCAGGCAGCATCGGTGCAACCACGCTACCCGCCTTGATCACTGCCGTAGCAAAGCCGCCCGGGCGCAATTCTGGCGCATAGGGAAGCGCAATACGTGCAATGCCCTGGCGGCTCTGGGGATCGATCACCGGGGCGGTCTGCCAGACCTGGCCAGCAAAAACCTTCATCCCTCCAACTGGGGTCACTTCGGCGCGAACGCCATTGCCAACCTGCGCCAGTTCGGTTTCTCCAACCAGCGCACGCAGTTCCATCTCGCCACCTTTGGCCAGGCGGAACAGCACACCCGAACCCGCGCTGACGACCTGTCCGGGCTCAACCCGACGCTCCAGCACCAGACCGGCGGCCGGGGCAACCACGTTCAGGCGGCCAAGCTGGGCATTGATCACGCCAAGCTGGGCACCTGCGACGCGGACTTGGGCCGCAGCCGAATCGCGCTGGGCGGTCAGTCGATCGATATCGGCTTTCGAAACGAAGCCGCGCTCAACCAGTCTCAATGCACGGTCAAGGTTGGCCTGGGCCAATTGGGCATTGGCCCGGGCAACTTCGATCTGCGCAGCCTGGCTGGCGCGCTGCTGGACCTGGACCGAGCGGTCGATCACCGCCAGGACCTGGCCTGCACCAACCCACTGGCCGGGCTCAACCAGGACTGAGACAACTTGTCCGCCTTCGCCCGGAACACCGACCGGAAGCTCGCGGCGAGCGGCAAGGGTACCGGTCACATTGATTGCGCCTTCGATCGTGCCGCGCCCCGGCGCGACGACGGAAACGACGGCTGCCTGGGATTTCTTGTCGCCGGTGACCGCCTCATCACTGCTGTGGGTCAAGAACCAAACACCGATCAGGCCAGCGAGTACCGCCAGACCGATAAGCCACAACTTGCGCCGCGATTGCCGCTCTTCTTCGGCATCGCCCATCAGGACGGCCGCCGGATCGGTCGCTGCCAGGTCTTCTGCTGCAATCCGCGTATCGTAGTTCATGGCCGGACCTGCCCCATCTTGCATCACTGCCGGACCACAGCGCAGTCAGGGTGACTGCACCGGCCTCACGGCGCTGTATTACTCTGCTATATCACTTCGGGCAAGACCGCAGCGCGGCAGGCCGGACGAAGCGGTATTGTTTACCATGGAGCGTCATAGGCCCCGCCTGACTGCAACGCAACGCAATGGTCGGCAAACGGCCGATGCAGTCCGGCGAAATGCGCTGGGCAGAGCCAAAAACGAGCAGCCCCGAAGCCACCATTCTGGCCCGGAGCTGCAAGGGTCTTGCCGGCTGAGAACCTCAACCGCAGGACTATATGCTATTTTTCAATACTTAAGCTGGCGCTCATACAGATCGCGGTAATGCTGGATCCGGGTGACGCGCAGCCCCTGCATGCCCGATCGGTCGACCGCCCGCTGCCAGGAGGCAAACTCTTCGAGCGTCAGGTTATAACGCTCGCAGACCTCATCGATGGTCAGCAACCCGCCGTTCACAGCAGCGACGACTTCAGCCTTACGGCGCACGACCCACCGGGTGGTGCTCGGCAGCGGCAACGAATCGATCGTGAGCGGCTCGCCAAGCGGGCCAATTACCATCGCGGGTCGAATTTTCTGGTTCTCGATCATGTTCATCCTCGGCCGTCGCTTCGCTTGACCGCAACGACAGGGATGACAATGCCCGTGCGGGCTTTGCCATCTGCTGAATCACTTGGGTTAACATCACATGAGGCATGTCGGCCTTCCGCCGGCGCAACCGAGGATCGCGACCCGAACGATCCCCCCAGCAGCCGTAAATCATGGATTTCGGTGCGGATCATCTCAACCCGAGCAGCATGAGCCGCCTGTAACCGCGCGCTAAGGCTGTGCCAGTCACAGCGTCCGGAGACAGCACCTTCGTCAACGGGCAGCACCCGTTGGCGCAGGCCTGCGATGAGGTCCTTGCCGAATTCCATGAGCCGGGTTCTAGCGTTATAAGGTCAACAGCGCGTAAAGCCGCGGTTTACCGGATAGTCATGGACCTTACTGGAATTTGACCCGGCTAGCTGCGGCCCTTTTGCAAGCCGCGCACGAAGCGTGTAAGGCGCGCCGCCATGGTCCAGGCAGCCTCAGCAACCGATGATCCCGCAGCCCTGTTCCAGCTGGATGGGCCGGCCGCAGGCAAGCGGATCGTTGTGGCAATGTCCGGCGGGGTCGACAGCTCGGTCGTGGCGGCACTGGCTGCGCAAAGCGGCGCGGAAGTGATCGGTGTCACGCTTCAGCTTTATGATTCCGGCGCAGTGGCCGCCCGCAAGGGTGCATGTTGTGCGGGCGACGACATTCGCGACGCGCGCGCCGTGGCGGATCGGCTGGGTATCCAGCACTATGTGATCGACCACGAATCCGCCTTTCGCGAAGAAGTGGTAGAGCAGTTTGCCGACGAATACCTCGCCGGGCGCACCCCGATCCCCTGCATCCGCTGCAACATGGGGCCCAAGTTCACCGACCTGTTCCGCATGGCGCGGGAATTTGGCGCGGATTGCCTGGCGACCGGCCACTATGTCCGTCGGGTGATGGGTCCGGGCGGGCCGGAACTGCATCGCGCGCTCGATCCAGCACGCGACCAATCCTACTTCCTATACGCTACCACCGCAGCCCAACTTGATTACCTTCGCTTCCCGCTGGGCGGCCTTCCCAAACCGCAAGTTCGCGTCCTAGCCGAAGCGGCAGGACTGCGCACCGCTTCCAAGCCTGACAGCCAGGATATCTGCTTTGTTCCCGATGGGGACTATGCGCGGATCGTCAAGTCGGTTCGGCCGGATGGCGTCCGTCCCGGCGCGATCGTGCACGCCGAAAGCGGGGCCGTGCTGGGCCGGCACGAGGGCGTTATTCACTTTACCGTGGGGCAACGGCGGGGGCTGGAAATCGGCGGCCAGCCTGAACCGCTCTATGTTGTTGGGATCGATGCAGCGGCAGCGGAGGTTCGGGTTGGCCCACGCCGCCTTCTTGCGGTCAGCGCCGCGCGCGTAATCGAAACCAACCGCATAGGCCCAATGACCGATACGCCACTGCTGGCCAAGGTCCGCTCGCTGGCCAAGCCGGTGCCCGTCACGCTCGATGGCCCACTGGGCGATAACGCGGGAACGACAATCCGCTTTGCGAACCCCGAATACGGCGTTGCTCCGGGCCAGGCCGCGGTCCTTTATGCCGGTGACCGGGTAGTCGGCGGCGGCTGGATTGCTGGAACTGAGCCCTAGCCCAAGCCGGCGCCCGGCCTAGACCGGCTGCGCGATCAGGCTCAAGCCCGTGGCAGGAAAGGTGATTGCCGCCAGGCTATCAGCGAGCGCGCACTGGCCGGGGGCGATGGTTGAACCGGCCAGGGTCAGGTGGCAATCAAGCGGCACGACCAGCAGCGGCCCGGCATAGCGCGTCGCCACTGCCGGATCCGGCGCGCCATCCAGCCGGTCGAGCCGAAAGTGCGGACCATCCACCAGCTGCGCCGAGCCGGTGGCAGTCAGGCGCTGGTGATGGTGCGCGGGATAGGGCTTGCGAAGCGCCACCGCGGCGCCCTGCTCAAAGTGCAGCGCGCGGGGGCGGCCGTAATCATAGAGGCGATAGGTAATGTCAGAGTTCTGCTGAACTTCGACCAGAGTGATCCCGGCGCCAATCGCATGAACCGTATTGGCCGGAATATAGAAAAAGTCGCCAGCGCTGACGGGATGCCAGGACAAAAGCCGCTCAATTGATCCGTCCTGCATGGCCGCGCGCATCGCTTCGTCATCGATTTCGCGCTCGAAGCCGATCGCCAGCTGGGCACCAGGCTGGGCATCCAGCACCAGCCAACATTCATCCTTGCCCTGCTTCCCCAAACCCATCGCCAAAGTCTGGTCACTGGACGGATGGCATTGCACGGACAGCTTTTCGCTGGTGAAGATGTACTTGATCAGCAGAGCATCGAATTCAGAGGGCGGTTCGAACCAGACCTCGCCAATGGCCTTGGCTACCCTTCCGCCGAAGATCTGCGGTAAATCGGTCCGGCCCCAGGGCTTTGCCACTGACCGGGTCGAAAGCAGGATCACTGATTTGCGGCTCCATGAAGGTTGCCGACGCGCTGCGTGCCAGCGTGGCTCGTCACCAGGACTTCATCGCCATCAACAACGATCACGACATCCTCAAGCCCGATCACCGAAACACGGGGGCCATCGCTTGTGACCAAGACATTACGGCAGTCCACCAGCTCGGCGCGCCCCTGGATACTATTACCAGCTTCATCGCGATCGAGTGCCATGTGGAGCGCATCCCAGCTGCCTATATCCGACCAGCCCATGTCGACCGGCACCATGGCCGCACGGTCGGTATTTTCCATCACCGCATAGTCAACCGATTCCGGGACAAAACTCTCGAATTCGGCTGCACCCGGATGGAACTGGCGGCCATGCTGGCCACCGGCTGCATCAGCCGCCCGAACCGCTTCAAAAATGGTAGGGCGGTGAGCGGCCAGTTCATCCAGAAAGGTACCAACCCGAAAAGCGAATACACCGCCGTTCCAGGCATAGGTTCCCGCGGCAATAAATGCTTCGGCCCGCTGACGGTCGGGCTTTTCGACAAACCGGGCAACCCGGAAACCACCCTGTGGCAGCGGGTCACCGCGCTCAAGATAGCCAAATCCCGTTTCGGGGCTGCGCGCCTCGATCCCGAACGAAACCAGGTAACCCTCTGCCGCCAGCGCAGCTGCCTGTTGCGCAGCAGCGCGAAAGGCGTTGTCGTCGATAATGTGGTGATCGCTGGGGCAAACCAGCATGATCGAGTCCGGATCGAGCCGCAGGGCCGCAAGCGCAATCGCTGCCGCCGTATTACGGGCGCGCGGTTCAACCACGATTGTCGAATCCATATCACCCAGTTGCGCTTCAACATGTTCAACATGTCGCACACCGGTCACAACCAAGGGAGGCGCAAAGCCATACTTTGGTGCTGCGCGGCCGAGCGCGGCCTGGAACAGGGTTGTTTCGCCCAGCATAGGCAAGAATGGCTTGGGCTTGGCTGCGCGGCTTCTTGGCCACAGCCGCGTGCCGCTGCCGCCACAGAGAATCACGGGATGGATGGAAAGTGGCGCCATGATCGTTTCTTTAAACTGGGGTTCCGGGGAGAGCATAGTGCGCCGAGGACTAGCGCGCCCACGGCTCAAGCCGGCAACCCTGACCTTTATAGTAAGTGGCAGTTTGAGTCGCGAGCAACGGAAATCGAGCTGTCACACTTTTTGCTTCGACATCCGAACTCAGGATCACAAGTTCCATTCCAGGTTCGAAATCCTTGCGACAATCTTCAAGGCTGCGCCCCCCCAGATAATGACACGAACAGGCAACGCGAGCGCCATAGGCCGCGCCGGTAATCGCATAGCCGTTAAGTGGCGCCCAGAACCAGGTTAACAAGCCGGCAAGCGCCAGCAGCGCCAGCCATGTCCATCGCCGGCGCGGCGAACGCATTGACGAAACAGGGATAACGGTTGCCATCGGCCAGCCTTTGCGCAAGGAATGCACGTCATGCCGACGCGTCGCCTGCCCCTTATCCTGCCCTTGCTAGCCCTGCCAAGTCTGATCGCATGCGGATCAGAACAGGTCGTGCCTGACCGCCCCCTGCCCGCAGCAGCAATGAGCGCAGTGGCAAAAAATCCAGGCGTCGAGCGAGAGGCGCTTGCCCGCAGAGTCGACCGGTTGTTCGACGCGCCGGAAACCGCGGAAACCCGGGCCATCGTGGTCTTGCGTGATGGCCGGATCATCGCCGAACGCTATGCCCCTGGCTATCATGAGAACACCCGCTTCATCAGCTGGTCGATGGCCAAGACAGTAACAGGAGTGCTGATCGGGCTGCTGGTCGCCGACGGCCGGCTGCAATTGGATGAACCGGCACCCGTCCCGGCTTGGCAACGGCCAGGCGATCCACGGGGCGAGATAACGTTGCGGCATCTGTTGCAAATGCGTTCCGGGCTCCGCCATACCGAAGCTGGCGATCCAATCTATGAATCCGATGAAGTACGGATGCTATTTCTTGATGGGCGCGATGCGATGGCCGCCCATGCCGAAGCCCAGCCGCTCGAAGCGGAGCCAGGCAGAAAATGGGAATATTCTAGCGCCACCTCGGTCATCCTGTCCGATATTGCCAGCCGCGCACTTACGGACAGCGCTGAACCTGCCGAGCGGCGTAAGGCCATAAGCGACTATCTTCGCAGTCGGCTGTTCGAACCTCTGGGGATGAAGAGCATGGCCCCTGAATTTGATGCATCAGGCACGCTCATTGGCGGGAGTCTCATGCATGCAACGGCCCGGGACTGGGCCAAGTTTGGAGAATTCCTGCGCAACAAGGGCAGCGTCAACGGTTCCCAGCTGGTTCCTCCGGCATGGATCGAATTCTTGACCACGGCCAATCCGCGCAACCCCGGCTATGGGGCCCAGACCTGGCTTAACCGACCGCAACCGGGCGAGCAGGACGTGCCCTTCCCTGGCGCACCACGCTCGGCATTTTCAATGAATGGCCATCTTGGACAATTCGTGCTGATTTCGCCCGCACAGGGCCTCACGGTGGTGCGCCTGGGGCACACACTCGATGGTAACCTTCAGCCAGTACGCAGGGCAATGGGGCGAATAGCCTCATTATTTCCGCGAAAGGCTGCGAATTGACAGGCAAGACGGCGCTTATCACTGGGGTAACAGGGCAGGATGGGGCCTATTTGGCCAGACTTCTGCTTTCCAAGGGATACCGGGTCCATGGCATCAAGCGACGCACGTCATCTTTTAATACCGGACGGATCGACGATATATATGAGGATCCACACGTCGCTGATCCATGCCTGACCTTGCATTATGGTGACCTTACGGATGCAACCAACCTGATCCGCATAGTCCAGGAAACACAGCCGGATGAAATCTATAACCTGGCGGCGCAAAGCCATGTCCAGGTGAGCTTCGAAACGCCGGAATACACTGCCAATGCCGATGCCGTTGGCACCTTGCGACTGCTGGAGGCAATCCGCATCCTCGGCCTGGAACGAAAGACCCGCTTCTATCAGGCTTCGACCAGCGAACTTTACGGGTTGGTCCAGGAAGTGCCGCAGCGCGAGACTACACCGTTTTATCCGCGCAGCCCTTATGCTGTGGCCAAGCTCTATGCCTACTGGATCACGGTCAATTACCGCGAAGCCTATGGCATCCATGCCTCGAACGGGGTCTTGTTCAACCACGAAAGCCCATTGCGCGGGGAAACCTTTGTGACCCGCAAGATCACCCGTGGCGCAGCGGCGATCGCCCTCGGACGACAAGACATACTCTACCTTGGCAATCTCGATGCACGGCGCGACTGGGGACATGCCGCCGAATATGTTCGCGGCATGTGGCTGATGGTTCAACAGGACAATGCGGACGACTATGTTCTCGCGACGGGTGAGACCACCAGCGTCCGACAATTTGTCGAATGGGCCTTCGCTGATGCGGGAATCCCGCTGGAATGGCGCGGCGCAGGGGTTGAGGAAAAGGGCTTCTGTGCCAAGACTGGCGCGTTGCGTGTGGCTGTTGATCCGCGGTACTTCCGCCCCACAGAGGTCGACCTGTTGATTGGCGATCCAACCAAGGCAAACCAAAAACTTGGCTGGAAGCACGAAACCCCAGTGCGCGAACTGGTCCGCGAAATGGTTGCGGCGGACCTTGAAGTCATGAAGTTGGCCCGCATTGGACGAGGGGGGTGATGCCGGGATGACCTTTGATCTTTCCGGCAAGCGGATCTGGGTGGCCGGCCATAAGGGTATGGTCGGCAGCGCCATCATGAGACGACTGGCTGGTGAACAATGTGAGGTCCTGACGGTCGATCGCGCAACACTTGACCTGACCGACCAGCGCGCTGTGCTTGACTGGATTCAGCGCGCGCGACCCGATGCAGTGTTCATGGCGGCGGCTCAGGTGGGCGGCATTCTGGCCAATGCGACTTACCCAGTCGACTTTCTGCGCGACAATCTGCTGATCGAAACTGCGGTCATGGGCGCCGCCCAATCCGCAGGCGTCGGCAAGCTGCTGTTCCTTGGCTCTTCCTGCATCTACCCCAAGCATGCCTCGCAACCGATCCGCGAGGATGCGCTGATGACCGGCCCACTTGAGCCGACCAACCAGTGGTACGCAGTCGCAAAGATCGCAGGGATCATGCTGGCGCAGGCCTATCGCCAGCAGCATGGTTGCAATTTCATCAGCGCCATGCCGACTAATCTTTATGGCCCCGGCGATAATTTCGATCCGCAGGGCAGCCATGTAGTCCCCGCACTGATCCGAAAAGCGCACGAGGCAAAGGCAAAAGGCACCCCGGTGACACTGTGGGGCACCGGAACGCCCTTGCGCGAGTTCATGTACGTCGATGATTGCGCCGATGCGTGCGTCTTCCTGATGAAGACCTATTCGGACGCAGAGCATATCAACATAGGCACCGGAAGCGAGATTTCGATCCTCGACCTAGCCAGGACGGTCATGCAGGTTGTCGGTTACGATGGAGAGATCGTGACCGATGCCACCAAGCCCGATGGCACACCCCGCAAGCTGATGGACAATACCAAGCTTCACCAGCTTGGATGGCGCCCCCGTACAGATCTGCGCGAAGGGATTGCCAAGGCCTATGCCGCCTTCCTTGCCGGTGAGGGCCGCGGGCTTCAGGGGTAAAGCAAACCAGACGTCCAGGTGCCGTCGGCGCCCAGCTCGAACCGGCGTCGTTCGTGCAGGCGGAAAGGCCGGTCCATCCAGAATTCGAACGCCTGGGGCACCAGGCAAAAGCCGGTCCAGTGCGGTGGGCGCGGCACACGCCCGACCAGATGCTGCGCGGTAACCTTGGCGATTCGGCCGAGGAATTCGGCACGCGAGGCCAATGGGCGCGACTGGTCCGAAGCCAGCGCCCCCAGTTGAGAATCGCGGCTCCGGCTGCCGAAATAGGCATCTGCCGTGGCAGGATCGACTTCCTCGATCCGCCCTTCAATCCGGATCTGACGGCGCAGACTTTTCCAGTGGAACAGCATCGCCGCCTGCGGATTGGCGAGCAGCTCGCCACCCTTGCGGCTTTGCGCATTGGTGTAGAACACGAAGCCTTCGGGGCCGAAATCCTTCAACAGTACCATCCGCACTGACGGGGCCGCATCTGGTGTAGCCGTGGCGAGCGCGACGGCATCGGGGTCGTTGGGCTCACCCTCCTTGGCCAGGGCGAACCACTCCGCAAATAGCTTGAGCGGCGGGGCGACCGGGATCGCGTCGGCGGATTGCTGTTCATCCATGCGGCAAGGCATAGCCTCAAGTGTGGCTCCGCGAAAGCGCTGCGCACCGGAACGCCTTGCCGTATTGCCTTGGCGCACCTAGCTAAGGCAAATGGCCGATCCGTATTCGATCCTGGGGGTAGCGCGCGGCGCGGGCGAGAAGGACATCAAGTCCGCCTATCGCAAGCTGGCCAAGGAGCTGCACCCCGACCGCAACAAGGACAACCCCAAGGCGGCGGAGCGCTTTTCCGAAGTGACCCGTGCCTATGACCTGTTGTCCGACAAGGACAAGCGCGCCCGGTTCGACCGCGGTGAAATTGACATCGATGGCAATCCCACCGGCTATGGTTTCGGCGGTCCGGGCGGCGGCTTTGGCGGGGCTGGCGGCCAGCGCGGGTTTCGTGCCGATGGTTTCGAAGGCTTTGGCGGCAGTGATGCCGGCATCGACCTTGGCGATATCTTCGAAGGCCTGTTCGGCGGGCGCGGAGGCTTCGGCGGGGCTGGCGGTGGGCGCGCGCGCCCGGCCCCCAAGGGGGCAAACGTTTCCTACCAGCTCGGCGTCTCGCTGCCCGATGCCGCGGCGCGGGCCACGCAGCGGATCACGCTGGCCGATGGCAAGACCATTGACCTCAAGCTTCCGGCCGGGGTTGAAGATGGCACCCAGATGCGGCTTGCGGGCAAAGGCGAACCAGGCCCCGGCGGCGCGGGCGATGCAATCGTCACGATCCGCACCCAGCCGCATCCGTTCTTCCGCCGCGATGGCGATAACCTGCGGCTCGATTTGCCGATCAGCCTTGATGAGGCGCTCAACGGAGCCAAGGTCAAGGTGCCAACCGCAGAAGGTGCGGTGATGCTGACTGTCGCGCCAGGTTCCAGTTCTGGCAAGACCCTGCGAATTCCCGGCAAGGGCTTCAGTCGCAAGGACGGCAGCCGCGGTGACCAGTTGGTGACACTAGAAATCCAGCTACCTGAGGACGATGCCGATCTGGCCCGGCGCCTGGAGGGCTGGACCGATCCGCGCAACCTGCGCGGACGGCTGGGAATCTAATCGCCTCGTGGAGGAAATACCCCTCGAACAAGCGCGCGCTGAGGCGCACCTCGCTCCCGACCTCAGCCCAGAAGGTCGGCGTCGGCGCGCACTGCGATGGCGGGCCGGACTGGAAGAGCAGGTTGGCGAAGAGACCTGGCTTCGAATCGCCCGGTTCAAGCGGATAGCTCAACGAGTCTGGTTGGGGGCCTGGCATGACGGCTTCATCCACGCCGGAAACCTGGCCTATATGGCGATCCTTGCCATTTTTCCCTTCTTCGTAACCGTCGCCGCCATCTTTGCTTTGGTCGGCGAGGAAGCTCAGCGCGCGGCCTCGGTCAGTGCCTTTTTGCTGGCCGTGCCACCCATGGTGCGCCAGGTGCTCGAGCCGGTCGCACAAGATGTGGTTCAAGCGCGCTCGGGCTGGCTGCTGTGGGCGGGCGGGATCGTCGGCCTGTGGACCGTGGGCAGCCTGATCGAAACAATTCGCGACATCCTGCGCCGCGCCTATGGTACCGGGCCCACTGCGGCGTTCTGGCGGCACCGGCTGATCTCAACCGGGGTGATTTTTGCCGCCGTGGTTGGCTTGCTGCTCGCGCTGTTCGTGCAGGTTGCCATCGGTACGGCAGAACAGGTGATCAATGCCTGGTTCCCACGGCTCGCCGATTGGACCAGCACGCTTGCGACCTCACGCTTGATCCCGGCAGTGATCCTGTTCCTCTCGCTTCACGCGCTGTTTTATACGCTTACCCCCAGTGCCTATCGCGCACGCCGTTATCCGAAATGGCCAGGTGCCCTGTTGGTGACGGTTTGGTGGGCTGCGGTAACGATCGCTCTGCCCTGGGTGCTGGCACGGTTCTTCACCTATGACCTGACCTACGGCAGCCTGGCCGGGGTGATGATCGCGCTTTTCTTTTTCTGGCTGGTTGGCTTAGGGATGGTCGTCGGAGCCGAACTCAACGCTGCCCTTGCCGTGACGCCCGAAGAAGGCGAAATGATTGGCGAGGCCGTGGCGGAAAGCGGGCGGCGCAAGGATGGTGGATCGTAACGCATGACGGGATTGATGCAGGGTAAGCGCGGGCTGATCATGGGGCTCGCCAATGACAAGTCGCTTGCCTGGGGGATCGCACAGAAGCTTCACGAAGCCGGGGCTGAACTGGCCTTTTCCTATCAAGGCGAAGCGCTGGAAAAGCGGGTCCGCCCGCTCGCCGCGTCGCTTGGCAGCGATTTCCTGATCGATTGCGACGTGTCCAGCATGGATGCCCTCGATACCGCCTTTGAACAGCTCGCAGCCCGCTGGCCGTCGATCGATTTCGTCGTCCACGCGATCGGCTTTTCCGACAAGAACGAGCTGCGCGGGAAATATGTCGACACCAGCCTCGACAACTTCCTGATGACGATGAACATCTCGGCCTACAGCCTGGTCGCGGTGACCAAGCGGGCAGCGGCGATGATGCCGGATGGCGGCTCGATCCTGACGCTCAGCTATTACGGCGCGGAAAAGGTTGTGCCGCACTACAACGTGATGGGCGTGGCCAAGGCCGCGCTGGAGACCAGCGTGAAGTACCTGGCCAATGACCTCGGCCCGGCCGGCATCCGCATCAATGCGATCTCCGCCGGGCCGATCAAGACCCTGGCCGCCAGCGGAATTGGCGACTTCCGCTATATCCTCAAGTGGAACGAACTGAACTCGCCGCTGCGCCGCAACGTGACGATCGAGGATGTCGGGGGATCGGCCCTCTACTTCCTTTCCAACCTCTCCAGCGGGGTCACGGGCGAGACGCACCACGTCGACGCCGGCTACCACCTGGTCGGCATGAAGCAGGAAGACGCGCCGGATATTGCGCTGGGTTGACCATCCGATGCGAGGTATTGCCGCGGGATTGCGCGGGCCCAGGCATTGGCCTAGGTAGCCGGATAAGCTTTAGAATTTGGCGGGATCGGCTTGCTATGCAATTTCTGGTTACTGGCGGCGCAGGGATGCTGGGCCGCGCATTTTCGCGCCTGACGCCACAACTGTCCGGATCAACTGTTTACGCACCGGGCAAGGGCGAACTCGATGTACGTGATCCGAATGCCATGCTGGCTGCAGCTCGGCATGCGCAAGACGGCTGGGTGGTTCACTGTGCGGCAATGGTCAATGTTGAAGGTTGCGCGCGCGATCCCGATACGGCCCGGGACATAATCGTTGGCGGGACCAAGAACGCGATTGCACTAGCCCGCGCAGCGAATGCCAGGCTGTTTTATCCGCAAAGCTTTCTCGTCCACGATGGCCGGGAGAACCCGATCGCAGAAGACGAAGTACCCCGCCCACTCGCACTTTATGGTGAGCTTAAATACGAATGCCAGCGCCTTATCGAAGATGCCTTCGGTGACGCTTTGATCGTTACGATGGCTGGTTTCTTTGGGGGGGAAGAGGCCGATAAGAATTTCGTCGGCCGGATCATCCCGGCGATGCACGCTGCTATCCTGAGAGGCGAGACCCGCTTCACTGTGGGTGACCGGGTATGGCAACCGACCTGGACCGATGACCTGGCGTTTAACTCGCTCCACCTGATGCAGCAAGGCTGCTCTGGCCGCTATCAAATGGCCTGTCACGGCGAGGCAAGCTTCGCAGAGCTTGCGGCAGAAATCGTGCTTGCCCTAGGCTGGGCAAACCGGTTGACGATAGAGCCTGTCAATGCGTCAGCTGTTGCCGCGAACGAACTCGGTCGTCGCCCTGATCGAGCGGTACTTTCATGCGAGCGATTGCGGGCCGAACGCTTCGATCTCCAACGCGATTGGCGCGCAACCTTGCACGCCTATTTGCGTCACCCATTCTTTAACCAGTACCGATTTGTCTGAAAGATATCACTATGACCAAGCTGTTTGAATCGCTTGAAAACCCTGCATTCATTCCGCTGCGCAACCGCACGGTAATGGCCGCAATGAGCCGCAGCTTTGCTGACGCTGCACGCTGCCCGACCGATGAAGTTGCAGCCTATTATGCGCGCAGGGCAGCTGGCGGAGCTGGTCTGATTTTGACTGAGGGCACCATTATTCACCCATCAGGGGATGGTTGGGTCAACGCGCCATACATAGCGGATTCCAAGCATGCCGCTGCCTGGCGCAAGGTCGTGGACAGCGTTCATGCTGAAGGCGGGGCAATCGCGTGCCAACTATGGCACATGGGCAGAATTAGCCACGAAGATTTTACTGGCGAGGCTCCAGTCAGTTCGACCAACCAACCAGCCGCCGGGATCAATCGCCAGAACAACAAGCCTTTTGGAACCCCGCGCGCGTTGGCGGCGGATGAGATGCAGACCATTTACGGCTATTTTGCGGATGCGGCTGAACGTGCGCTGGAGGCTGGGTTCGACGCTGTGGAGCTCCATATGGGGCACGGCTATCTGCCGGATCAGTTCATGGATGGTCAGGTTAACGATCGCACCGATGAATACGGTGGCACGGTAGAAAATCGCTGCCGGTTCGCACTTGAACTGGTCGACGCAGTGACCGCTCGCGTGCCAGCGAACAAAGTGATGGCCCGCATTTCACCTTCGCGCATGATGGGCGGCCTCTATGAATGGCCTGATCTTGATGCAATGATCGCCCATCTGATCCCTGCGCTCAATAGCATGGGTCTTGGCGCGCTCGACGTAAGCTGTGCCAATTCGCCATATTTTGAAACTGCGGCCCGGATGGTTCGGAAGATCCGGCCGCTTTTTGATGGCGTAATCATCGCCGGAGCATCGCTTACACCAGCCGAGGCCGAAGCCGAACTCGAGAGTGGTTTTGTTGATGCGATCACCTGGGGGCGGGCCTTTATTGCCAACCCCGACCTCGCCCGAAAGATTGAGCAGGAAGCTGAACTGGTCGCGTTTGACGATTCAATGCGGGCAACGCTGGTTTGATTCGGTTCGTTTGACGCCAAAGGTTGATACTATCGCCAAGTCAGGCGCCTTTGCCATGCGGTGGCCCTATCTGCTCCTGTCAGCCATCTTGGTATTGGCAGCGGGGCTCCGTTGGTATGGTGCCAGCTTCGGCCTGCCCGCGCTCAATGACCCCGATGAGTTGGTGTTTGAACTTGGCTCGGTCCGGATGGTCACGAGCGGCACTCTGAATCCGGGTTGGTTTGGGCACCCCGCCACAACAACCATGTATCTGCTGGCCGTGGTGAATGCATCGGTGTTTGTCGTGGGCTGGCTGACCGGAGCCTACGCTGGCCCTGCCGAATTCATGGCAGCAATCTACCATGATCCAAGTCTGGTGATCCTGCCCGGCCGAATGGCGATGGGCGCCTTCGGTTTGCTCGGGATCTGGCAAACTTGGCGGATCGGGAGACAGTTCAGCAAGGGACAGGCGGGATGGATTATCGGGCTGTTCTCAGCGCTGTTGTTGGCCTGCAGTCCAGTCTTCATCCAATACGCGCAGATCATCCGCTCGGACATGGTTGGCACGGCATTCATGCTACTGTGCCTTGGCGCAGCATTGCGGATTGCCGATGAAGGGCGACGGGCGGATTATGGCTGGGCGGCGCTTTGGCTAGCCTTGGCGGTAGCATCGAAATGGCCATTTGCGATCACCGCTTTTGCAGTGGCGGGAGCCAGCTCGCACTATATCAAATATGGTTCAGGCGAGCGATCGCAGCAACTGCGGCTTCTGGCAGCGTTCGCTTTGTTTGCGCCATTGCTGTTGGCGATGATCTCGCCGTATCTCGTCCTCGATTTCAAGACCGTGCTAGTCAACCTGAGCGGGGAGACGCGGACGTACCACCTTGGCGCCACCGGAGATGGATTCTTCGGAAACGCTCGCTGGTATACGGTCGGCCCACTGGCATCCGGGCTTGGCATCGGCGGACTGGTTCTGGCTGTTGGCGGGCTGGTGCTTATGGCGCGGGATGCCCGACTGCGGCTGGTGGTTCTGCCGGTGCTAGCGATCCATCTTTTGATTGTGTTCCAAGCCAATTTACGTTGGGAACGCTGGATGGTTCCCGCTCTGCCGATCTTGGCCCTGGCAGCGGGGGTGGCTGTGGCTTGGTTCGCCCAGAGAGCGCAGCGGCGGACAATCGGGTTAGCCCTTGGGCTTCTTCCTCTCGCTTTGATCGCACCGAGTATAACCGGCGCGCGCGCGCGCATGAACGACACCCGCCAACAGGCTACGCACTGGGTCGATGTCCATGCTTCTCAGAACGCAACGATTATGATCGAACACTTTGCCTTCGACATGATCAAACGGGCGGCGAATGTCAGTTTTCCACTTGGCGACGTTGGCTGCGTCAACACCCAGGCGATGCTAGATGGGCGGGTTGATCTTGCGCGCGTGGACCGGGCGACCAAGGGGCGCTCCAAAATTGATTATGGCACGATGAAACCTGCGGTGCGCGGCACTTGTGTCTCGGACTATTATGTCCTGACCGCCATGGATCGCTATCGGCATGAAAAGGCCGCATTTCCCGCCGAATTCGCAGCATACTCGGCACTACTGGCCGACAATAAAATTGTTGCAACCTTCTCCCCTGAGCCCGGCAAGAGCGCTGGCCCCGTGGTCTATGTGCTCGCCCGCAAATAGCTAGTTGGTACGGTCAACGGCAGATGGGATCGATCGATCGTCGCGACTATTTTAGAATTACAAGTGAGCCAGCAAAATCAGGCAGTGGTAGCGCTGCAACCCGAACCTTTTCGAGGAAAGCATCCACGGCGTGGCGCACTCCAGAATAGCGCTTGTTATTGTAATCGTGTACGAAAATGAATCCGCCCGGGGTAAGGCGTGGATAGAAATACTCAAGTCCCGCCAGAGTTGGCTCAAACAGGTCAACGTCAAGGCTAACGAACGCGAAGGTATCCTCAAGTCCGTCCGCAGTGTCTGGAAACATGCCTGGATGGACAAGGACTTGATCTGGATGCGGCATTCGCGCGAGGACCAATTCGACGCTTGTATCCTTGAAATCACCGATGGCTGCTCCCGAAAAACCCCGCGCAGCCTCAACACTTACGTCCGCCCCCGAAAAGCCTTCAAACGTATCAAACAAATGGATTTTGCGATCCGGGAATAGAGCGTTGAGGAGGGCGGCCTGTTCGCCCTGGTACACGCCTAATTCTGCTATGTTGCCTTTTAGATCGCGCAACTTCACCCATTCGGCAGCAAGTCGCATTGCGTGCCGCCGGACAAAATCTTCGCCAACATCGCTGACGGCGATGCCGCCTGCCTCTGGCCAAAGATACATAGTCGCAATACCGGCTAGTGGGATATTCGTGCTAAGTGCATGATTAATTTGAGTGATGTCCTCGTTGATCTGGTGGCCAAATTTTTGGCTATAGCTGGGATAGTAGGCAAGAATTTTTTCTGAAGGCATTCCTAGTTTTTCAAGTTGTTCTCGAATTTCGTCGACAGCTCGAGCTGCGATTATCACAAGTTCGGGATTTTTTTTAACAAGGTTGGTCGGCGAAACAACATCATGGCCTTCGATCTTTTGGCCTTGGCGTTCAGAATTATTGTCCGCAAGCGCCACAATGGTGTGATGGTGTGGTAGAATGCTGAGAAAATCTTTTAGTGCGCTTCCCGTTCCGAAAATCCCAATGTCCATGTGACCCGACCCTTAGCTAGTGTTTTTACTAGCATAATTACTTCGGTACCGAAAGCCAGCCCATATCGACAGCCATTCAATCAGGTCGCGGTTGCATGGTGCCGGCCATCCTGGCGATGCAAGCTTGGCGCGCAGGGTGAGCAGCGCGCTTCAACCGCTCTTGCGGTTGAGGGCGAACTCAGATGCGCAGCCTATTTCGTCTATGGGCGCGTATCCGCAGGATCATTCGCTGGCGGGATGGAAGACGCGGCAAGGGAGGGGCGCCGAAACGCCTCCATAAGAGTGGTCAATGAAATGGCCCAAGCCACCGTCATGATCATCAAGGGGCGTAAAAAGGGTCCAAGCACTACTTCACGAGGCATTATCCCCTCTGCCCCGGTGAAGTAAAAGTAAGTGACCATCTCAGGCAAGCGGTCGATCGCCAGATCGATCGGGATGGCGAGAACATAGCACATGACAATCGCCCATTTGCGACCAAACCCGCGCCACGGCTCCATCATAACGAACAGGAACACAAAGATCAGTGTGTAAATGCCCGACTCGGAGGAGCTCAGAGCCATCAGGATTGCCAGAAGTACAGCACGGCTCGGCGAGAACAGCCCTGGTTTAAGCCAAATTACAAATGCCGCTGCTGCAATTATCGCCATCGTAACAAGGCGCAGGGTCGGCAGCAGAATATCGAGCAGTTCGACCCACCGGGATCCGATGACACCCGACAGCGGGAAAGTCCCCAGTTCTACCACCGAAGCCAAAGGGATGTAGGTAAAGGCGCTCCACCCGTCGAGAATTTGAGATGCTCGGTTCTCACTGAAGGAGCTGATATTTGCGATTATCTGGGTGGGCGTACCATTGCCAAAGGCGGCAAGAGACAGCAGGTAGACAATAGCCGTGGCAAAGAGCGCCCCTTCGACCCACATCCAGCGCCGCTTTAACAGAAGTGCGGCAACTGCGCCGACAAGGTAGACCTTAAAATTGATCGCCATCGCTGCGAACACCCAACGGACTCGGGCCGAGGCAACAAGAGGTCCGAATGCCAACAACACGCAGGGATAGGCGACAATCAGCAGGTTACCACGTTCAAGCGCCATCAACATCGGCATCCCCGACGCCACCGCCAATGTCCGCATCGGAGCAGTGGCAGGATCAAGCTTTCGATAGGTCTTCCAAGTCAGCACGATATTGAGCACAAAGAATATGCCCATCATCGTCAGGCCAAGCCAATCGCAGCTCCGCGCATCATAACCCGGACTGCCCTCAAATTGACGCACTTCAGGGTAGCAGTAACCCAATGTGGTTAGCCGCAGAAAGACAAACGAAAGCGGCGGGTAAACTGCCCCCCACGTGTCATAGGCACCCTGCTGCCGCGACCAGAAGGCCGTGTTGAACCAGTCGGCAAAGGTATCCATCGGCTCGTAAAAGAACGGTGATGGTAGATAGCCAAAGCGGGCGAGATGGACTGCGCTGTAGGCGATCCCTGCTAGGATCAAGCCCATCAGTACAATTTCAACCTTATATCCGCGTTCGGCCGGTCGGGCTGTTGGCATGCCCATAATGAGTGCTAGGCCTCCGCGGCGGGGCTGAATACCCACTTTCGGAGCACAAGATAATTCACCAGCGAAACTGCAACGGTCACTACCAGGCCGGCAACATAGGGCGAGGTTAGCACACGCAGTGCCGCCCACAGGAAAATAAGACTGACCACGTAGTTGGCCAAATAGGAAGCCACGAACGAGGCCTTCCCCCCTCGCTGACCAGTAAATGCAATCCGGCTATAAGTGACGTAGTTGAACATTACGCCAAGCAAATAACCCACCGCTTGGGCCAGATAGACCTGGAGACCCAGCCAAATTAGCGCGGCAAACAACAGGTAGCCGAACGCCATATTGATGATACCGGCAATATAGTACCGCAGCAGTTGCAACAACTCGCGCCGAGGCGGAAAGCGCTTCACTGCTTGGCATCCTGCAGAAAGTTCACCCGTTCGCGCTCGAGGACCAGAGCCTGATTGCGAGTGCGCTCAGAAATCAACTTAATCTGGACGCCAAGCAGTCCAAGGAAGCCAAAGATGAGGCAGAACTGAGCCTCGAGCGCGGCCGCAAACAGCCACAATTGCACCGAACGGCCATAGGCCAGCGCAAAGGCCGCCCCGCCTAGGCAAAATAGGGTAAGAAGCGCCATGACAAAAGCCACGTACAGCGGCGCACGGAGCAATTTCTTCGACGATCCGGCCAGCCCATTGAGCGCAAAATCGAGCAAAGTGAAGAAGTTGTTGTTGGACTTTCCGCCAGTACGCAAAGGGCGCTCATAAGTGATGGTTTCGATGTCGAAACCGGTTTCGACCAACAGCCCGCGAAAGAACGGTTCGGGCTCGTTCATGGCCTTGATCGCCTCCACAACCTTGCGATCATAAAGGCCAAACCCCGTCGCATTGGGGATAGCCTGATAATCGCCAAAGCTTTTCTGGAGAAAATAGGAAAGTTCGCGGAAGGCCCTCAGGATAGGGCCGGTCTTTTCTGCTTTTCGCACGCCAAGGACAATTGGCGTTCCCGCTCGCCAACGCCTTATGAATTCTGGCAAAAGTGTCGGCGGATCCTGAAAGTCGGCACACATGCCGATGACTGCCTGCCCTGTCGCGGAATAGATCGCGTGGGTTGGAGAGCGCATTTGCCCAAAGTTACGGCTATTGACGATCAGCTTGATGCGCAGATCCCTCGCGCACATGGCGCGGATGACTTCCACGGTGCGATCGCTCGAAGCATTATCAATAAAGATAATTTCGAACGAAGATGTCACCGGTTCCAGCTGGTCGATAACAGCCTGGGCAATCAGCGGCGCATTGTCTTCTTCGTTGCGACAGGGAATGGCAACCGAGACTTCGGGCAAGGAGGTCGACTGCTGCTCAGGCATTGGCAGCATCCTCTTCCAACCGATAACCCGCTGGTCGCCGCAAACGAAACGCCTCGATCGCAACCCACAGCAACAGGATCGCAATGCTCAGGGCCAGCGCTGGCAGCCAGACCTGCCGCTTCGTCTCGACATGCGGGGTTTCCAGCACGCGCAAGTTGGCATCAGCAGTCAAATCTTCAACAGAGGTGCCGCGCAAATAGCGTAAATAGTTGTTATACAGAGCCTTGGCCGTCTCAAGGTCGCGCTCCAGCCGATAAAGCTTACTCGAGTTTTGGACCAGCTCGCCAACACCCTGCTCTTCATCAGGTGCGATCGATTTAGCTTCAACCAATTGGGTCCGCAGCGCTGATAGCTCGGCTTCCATCTGACGAACGGTCAGGTTTCGGTCCGTAAACACTTCACGAGCCCGGGCTAGATCGATCTGCTTACTGCGAATAACCGTTTCAAGAAAATTAACCCGATCGCCCAGCGAGTTAATCCGGCCACGAGGGTCAGTGTAGCGGTTTTTAAGCCGGAAAGTATCGTAGGCCTCTTCAGCAACAGCAAGCTCATTCGAAGCATCTTTGACAAGCTGCTTCAGGACTTCGCGCTTGTAGGCGGTCTGCCGTCGCGAAACCCGACCCAGCTCTTCCTGAATTGCCGTCTGATACGCGCCAACAATCTCAGTGGCCCGGTCTTGGTCGGTATCCTGCATTTCGATCAAGATGATCCCGCCTCGCAAGGCACGAATAATCACTTTACCACGCAAGTAGCGCTGCAATTCAAGGCGGCTTTTGCCGCCCATCTGCTCGGCCAAGTCCGCCTTGGCGATAACTACGTCTCGTACGGCATCGCTGTTGCCAATGCGAAGGGCAACTTCAACGGCGGCTTGGTTGCCGAAAACGCTGCCTACCGCACCCAACTGGCCGAGCGTGCCCGCTAAGCCCAGCGAATCCCTGTCGCTTGGTGTAAACGAACTGCTTGCGAGATGACGCTCGGGAAACAACGCCAGCAATGCCATCAGGGCCGCCGCCGAACCGAACAGAAACGCACGCCACCGGAACTCGGCCAACAGGCTCACATTGGCCAAGCTGCCCACCATGCCAAAACGAGGGGTCATTTCAGCGACCCAACCACGGCTGCACTCAGACCAAGCTGGAAGATAACCGACGAAACCTCGCGAAGCTTGGCCCAAATACTATTGGTACGCGTCCGAACCGGCACAAACACGACATCTCCTGGCAGTGCTGGAGCCTCCAACATGCCTTTCGCGCGCGTCAGTACCTGGCCATTCGCACGCACGACAAATGCCCGCGCACGATCCGCGGATCGCAGCGTCCCCCCGGCCTGATCGAGATATTCTTTCAGCTTGCGCCCACGCCCCTCAACAAGGAATGACGCTGGGCGATAGACTGCCCCGAAAACGCCGACCGTCGTCGGAATCGGCGGCACCACGAGGCGATCGTTCTGTTCGAGCAAAACGTTACCGGGCAGGGCCGTTGCCCCTGGAGCAACATCCATTACCACCCGTCCGTCTGGTTCGTGTTCAGCCAAGAGTTTGAGTACTTCGCGAGCGCTTTCAAGCTCTACCGCGCGGCGTGCCGCATTATCGTCCTGAGCACCTTCGAGCGGTGCTGCGGCCAATGCCATGCGGAACTGCTCGAGTGCTTCTTTATAGCTTTGGCGCTGTTGCTCGCGGACTGATACACGCTGAAACTGTGATCCAAACAGATAAGCCCGCTCGGTCGTGCCGCCCGCGAGCGCAAGAAGCTCTACCAGCGAAGAGTTGGGACGAACAAAATAGTTCCCGGGTCGGGCAACTTCGCCCTCAATCCGTACGACCACAGACTGGCGGGCAACCGGTTGGACGAGCGAGCCACGCGACAGGATCTCAATAATGTCACCGCCGCGCCCGAGGACCCCGGCTGCCGCCGTCATTGCGATTTCTGCGGGACCACGATCACTTGTGTCAGCGGTGCGATACAGGATCAGGCGGTCGGGTTCGCCAAGCACATTGGGGCCCCCCGCCAATCGCAACGCGTCCGCCAAGCTTTCTCCGGGAAGCAGCTCGTAAATCGCTTCTTCCTGAACGCTTCCCAAGACGGCAACTTCTTCGCCAGCTGGCGGGATGAATAGAACGTCCTCATTCTGAAGCACCACGTCCGCATCGCGATTGCCTGCGCGCAATAGACGATAAAGATCATAATCACCGATTTCGCGGCCATTGCGATAGACTTTGACCGAACGGAAACTGCCGCCCGAAGCGGGGCCACCAGCCTGGAGCACTGCATTGGTCACGGTCGCAAGACTGGTAAGAGTGAAGGCGCCCGGATTGTTGGCAAAGCCGGTCACGAAGACCCGAACGCCGCGCAACGCCTTGATCCCCACGCTGACATCGAAATAGCGATACTCACTGCCGATAGCTCGGGTGATTGTCGTCCTCAGGTCAGCATATCGAACCCCTGCCAGCTTTACGATGCCTACGCTTGGGAGGAAGATATTGCCGTCATTGTCAATTTCCCGCTCAACCGTGCCGCCAACCGAACCAGTCAGGTAGAGCACAACCGTGTCACCCACGTTAAGGCGGTATTCGGGTGGCACAGCAGCCGTTGCAGGAGCTGCAAAATCACGGCTCGCGGGGAGCAGGAGGCTTTGACCAAAGCGCTCTACCTTTCGGCCGACGACCTTTTCCAGATAGCTGGCAAATTCACCTGGCTTTGGGGGGGGGCGCAAGGCGACGTTGCGGCCAAGCAGATTTTCCTGCCGCCGTTCGCGCGATGCCATAGGATCGGCATCAACCGAATTGGGCCCCAGAGCAACCGGGTCAAAGACTGAAGGCCCCGATACATTGACGTCGCTCGCACGTGCGGCCTCGTCTTCGGATTCCTCGCGCGCATCGCGATTGTCCTTGCGCTCAGTACTGGCAACGTCGCTCGGCTGCAGCGGTTGAACCTGTGCCGCAAGCGGAAGGTGGGCAAGCAGAAGGGTCCCGCTCAGAATTATCGCTCTTGCGGTGTTTTTCATAAGTTCCGTCATGCTTTTCTTACTGAAGGTGGCTACGTCGAAACGCCGAACGCGAAATGCTGCGAGGCCCGCTTTTCGCTCGACTTCGGACTAACATGAAGCCCGGCATGGAACAAGCTGGCCTGCCGTCACCTGAGAGGCGCCACTCAACGAACCAGCAGTGGCGCGCGCGCGAGCAAAGCTCCCGCCAGATCGCCAAAATGGTCGTGAACGTCACACCCTTCAGGCTCCCATGCCGGATCGGCATAGCCATAAGTCAGGAAATGGAATGGCACCCCGCGCGCCGCGGCTGTCTGATGATCCAGCTCACTGTCACCGACATAGACGCAAGCTTCGGCAGGCACTTCAAGCAGGTCCAATGTACGGTCAAGCAGATCAGGTTCTGGCTTGGGTCTGAAGCCCGCCTGGCCGCCAACCACAACCTTGAAATGATCGGCAATTGCAGTGTCGTTCAGGACTTGCTCGCATAGCGCCTGCGGCTTGTTTGAACAGATCGCCAATATATAACCGCAATCTTCAAGCCGCCGCAGTCCGTCGCTTACACCTTCGAACAGTGCGTCCAGCCGCGTGGTGGTATGCGCATAAAGTTCACGGAATTCCTGCAGGTCTCGCGCAGGGTCTACCGCAGCGACACCCAACAGGCTTGCCACCATCATCTCTCCGCCCCGGCTCATGAAACTACGCGCGTGAACCGGATCAATCACGTGATCGAAGCCGCGCAGGGCGATCATTTGCTGGAGAATGTCGACACAGACACTGCAGCTATCGACGAGTGTACCGTCAAGATCGAAGATGATCGTGCTCTTCATCGCAGTGTACCGCACGGCTCCATCGCTGCTTCAAGTTCTGCGTCGCTGATGAACGGCACCAGATCCTCAAGTGGGGAGGACACCATCGAACCGTCCTCAAGCCGCCGCGAAGAGAGCTTGGGCGCGAATTGCTGGCGCTTGTCGATCATCACCTCGCAAAGGTGCGGGCCGTCACCAGCCAGCGCCGCGCGGATTGCACCAGCGAGATCTTTGTCATTCGCAGCATGGGATGCCGAAATGCCAAAGCCTGCCGCCAGGCGCTGGAAATCCGGGAACGTCAGCCCGCTATCCGGCCCGCACCCGACAATGTTATCCGCGAAGTGGTTCTGCTGTGCCTGCCGGATCGAATGATATCCATCGTTGTTCAGAACGAAAATCTTGATCGGAATGTCGAGCCCGACGATCGTCTGCAGTTCCTGCAGGTTCATCATGATCGAACCGTCGCCAGCGAGGCAAATGATACGCTTGGCACGGCCGCCAGCAGCATACCAAGCGCCAATCGCCCCTGGCAGGTCATAGCCCATCGAGGCGCAACCGGAATTGGTATAGAGGCGCTGACCACGCTTAATTCCAGCAACCTGGAAAACCGTGACACAGGCCGTGCCATCACCTGTTACGATGATGTCATCCTCGGCGAGCTCCTCAAACAAGACATGCCCAAAAGTATAAGGGTTGATCGGACCTTCTGGCGCCGCATACTCCGGCAAAAGTACGGGATACTGGGCGGCACGGGCCTTGCTGCGCGCCAGATAGGCTGCGCGGGCATCTGCACGGTCGCCAACCGGAAGGGCTGCCTGCTCGGCCGCCGTGAAGAAATCACGCAGGTCGGCATGGATTGGGCGATGCAGCGATAATGTGGGCTTGGCGAGTTCGGCACGATCGATATCGACCATGGCAACCCGGGCGTTCCGGGCAAAGCTTTGCCAGTTATAACTGACCTGCCGGATGTTGCAGCGACAGCCCAGGACTAGGACGTAATCTGCAGTTTGTACGGCAAAGTTGCCGCCGCGGTCCCCGACGGAACCAGGCCTGCCGACATAGCTGGAGTGCGCATTCGGCAGAACGTCATGCGCATTCCAGCCAGTGACGACCGGAATTCCGAGCCGCTCTATGAAAGCAAGAAATGCCGCGTGTGTGCCTGAAAGCCGGATCCCAGAACCCGCCAGGATAACGGGGCGCTCGGCTGTGCATAGCTCGTCGAGCAGTGCCCGAACTTCCGCATCGAGTGCGGCTCCTGTCAAAGCGCCAAGTTCAGCCTTGGTGTTGGGAGCTTCGCCCAAGTCGTCGTCCTCAGCCGGATTATAGGGTGCGAGTTCGTCCCATTCGACTGGAGCAGCCTGCACATCGATTGGAACATCGATCCAGACTGGCCCCGGCCGGCCGCGCAGCGCGAGCGCCAAGGCCTTCTCGGTGACTTTGCGGACATTGGCCGGATCGTCGAGCACGATGGCATATTTGGTAACCGGCTTCACCATCTCGACGATGTTGACTTCCTGGTCGCCCAGCTGACGCAGCGGCACGTCATAGCGAAAAGCACAAGTTTCGCGCTTCACCTGACCTGAAACCACCACCATCGGAATTGAATCGACGTAGGCGCCGTAGACTCCGTTGAGCGCATTGACGCCACCCGGTCCGGTGGTGACGTTCACCAGAGCCGGGCGGCCGCTCAACCGGGCAAAGCTCTCCGCAGCAATAGCAGCGGACTGCTCGTGATGCGTGAACACCTTGCGCATCCCGGCTTCGCGACCGAAAGCATCATTAAGATACATTGCTCCACCGCCAGTCAGCATGAAACAGGTATCCACCCCGCCTTGGGCGAGGATCCGGGCGATCACATCGGCGACACGCATCTTGGCCATTATCAGGCGGCCTTCACGCCCTGGCGCTTTTCCATCATCGCGATGCGCTGCTCGTCCTCGGCGGCGATGGTGCGATAATAGTCACGCTTGTTCTTGAGCCAGAGCAGTTCGAATTCAATGGCGAGCTCCATCCCGCGAGCGGCATCCTCGCCATCCAGGATGGCGGCATCGAAGATCACCTTGCGGGTCTCAAAGCGATCCAGGCGGATCTGGCGAACCTTGCGCAGCGGTGCGATCGAATCTGGGCTGACGCCACCGCCGACCACCAGGTCAAGATTATGCTTCTTCGCGACTTCGGCGACGCCGCAAACGTACGAAAGCATCTCGTCCGTGTTCACGAAATCGCGCTGGTGCCCCATTGAGCCAGCAAAGTCGACGCGGCCAAACACCATGCCAACTCCGCCCGCACTGGCGACGTTTCCAAGTTCTTCCAACTCGTCGTAAGTCTTCCGGGTTTCAACGTTGAACAGGAAGCCCACATCGCCTTGTTCATCCGCCGGGTAGAACTTGTTCTTGGCGGCAACATACTTGCCCAGCGCGTAAGGCGTTTCGACCATCGGAGCGATAATATAGTCGGCGCCGTACAGGCGGCACTCGATCAGGTCGCGAATTGCTTCGCACCCGCCAATCTTAATGCCGACCTTGACGCCGGCCTTGCGAGCGATTTCGAGCAAGCGCAGCAGCTCATCCACCCGGGTGCCCTCGGCTTCGAACTCAGCCTTGACAGCAACCACACCGTAGTCGGCCCGTGCGCGCGACAGGATGTCGAGCATCTGCTTTTCGTAAAGGTTCACCGTCTTTTTCTCCTCGGTTGTTCGTTGGGTGCGCAGCTATTCACCGCCTGCCGCCCTTGCTAATTCGCCCTGCGTGCCCAACGGCACAGCCATGGCTTTGATCCAACTAATCGTGTCCTGAACTTGCGACACCGTATCGGCCAGCACGTGATCCAGCTCCATGGCCAGAACCTGCGTCTCTTGAGAGCAGCCGAGATAGTCTGACCGCTTGGCAAAGCTCACATCGGCACGGCTGATTCTTACATCTCCGCCAACTTCGGCGGCGACCAACGCGGCAATATCCGCCATCTCAAGGATTGTGTTACCGCACAGATCAACCGGCTGGCTGCGGCCGTACCCCTTGCGCATTGCCCGCACGACGAGGCGGCACAAATCGGTAATATGCAGGTACGACCGAAAAACTGGCTGTTGCGCTTCAATCCGGATTTTGCCGCCTTCGATCGCCTGCACGGCAAAGTTTGAAACGGCATAGGCGTCTAGCTTGTTGATGTGCGGCCCAGCCACATTCCAGATGCGCCCACACAAAACCGGAACCCCATGGGCGGCTCCGAAATCAAGGAAGCGCGCCTCTTGCTCAAGCTTCATCAAGCCGTAAGGGTGTTGATCCAACCCCTGTTCGACAAGCCGCGCAGCGCCGGAAGATGCAACGAACAAGGCCGCAGGTGGTGCCTGTTCCATGGCGCGCAGCACGGTTGCATCGATTGAATTATTGCCATCCCGAAACGCAGGCTCACCAAGATCGACGACCTTGTCCTTCGTCAGATAGGCAAGATGGACCACCCATGCACCGGCAACATCGTCAGGGCTAAGTTCACTCAATGGACGCACGGGAACCGACTGACCCGAAGGCAGCCGCAAGGTAGCTGCGCGCGAGCCAAACAGCGCCAGCCCCTCACCCGGACGCAACGCATCGGCATCGCCCTCGCTTGCCAGCAGTGCCAGCAAGGCTTGGCCGATCCAGCCCGTTGGTCCGGTGATGACCCACCGCTTCATACCCGTATCCCGTGCGCCCCTTCGATCAGCGCCGCACGAACTTGGCGATGGTGTCGATCATGTAGCCGATCTCGCTTTCGCCCAAGCCCGGATAGACGCCAACCCAGAAGGTGCGCTCGGTGACAATGTCGGAGTTCGTCAGATCGCCGACCACGCGGAAGTTGCGGCCCTTCATGTAAGGCTGGCGGGTGATGTTGCCGCCGAACAGCAGGCGCGTGCCGATCTTCATGTCGTTCAGGTGTTTGACCAGGTCGTCGCGAGTGAAAGAGGCGCCTTCGCGCACCGTCAGCGGATAGCCAAACCAGCTCGGATCGCTGTTCGGGGTCGCCTCGGGGAGAATGAACACGTCCTCGAGCGGACGGAGCAATTCCGTCAGCAGCTTGAAATTGCGACGGCGGGCGGCAACGAAATCGTCAACGCGGTCCATCTGCGCCAGGCCAACGGCGGCCTGCATGTCGGTGATTTTGAGGTTATACCCGCAGTGGCTGTAGGTGTACTTGTGGTCATAGCCGAACGGCAGATCGCCGAGGCGACGGGCGAACCGCTTACCACAAGTGTTGTCCTGACCGGGCGCGCACCAGCAATCCCGGCCCCAGTCGCGCATCGATTCCATAACGCGACGCAGGCGCGGCTTATTGGTGAATACGGCTCCACCTTCGCCCATGGTGATATGGTGCGCCGGATAGAAGCTGAGCGTACCCATGTGGCCGAACGTTCCGACATGCTGACCATTGTAGGTTGCGCCCAGCGCGTCACAGCAGTCTTCAACCACAAACAGATTATACTTTTCCGCCACCCGCATCACTTCGGCGACATCGAAAGGATTGCCCAGGGTATGCGCGATCATGATCGCACGGGTCCGATCGGTTACCGCGGCTTCGATCATTTCGGGCTTGATGTTGTACGTCGGAATGTCGACATCGACCATTACCGGCACAATGCCATACTGCAGCGAAGGGTTGATCGTGGTCGGAAAGCCGGTGGCCACGGTTATCATTTCATCGCCGGGCTTGAGGGCTTCGTGGCGCAGATAATGGCTCGTCAGTGTCGAAAAGGCGACGAGGTTGGCCGAAGACCCGGAATTGACCGTCAAGGCATGATCGACCCCGATGAACTTCCCCAGGCGCTTTTCGAATTCGTCATTGAACCGGCCGGTGGTCAGCCAGAAGTCAAGGCAGCTTTCGGCCAGCAACTGCATGTCGCGGGCGCCATAAACCTTGCCGGATACCGGCACCGCACTCTGTCCCGGCACAAACGGAGCGGGCTGGTGATGGGCCTCTGCATATTGCCCGACGAGATCTACGATGAGCTTGCGAAACTCAGGCTCTCCGAGGTCGCGAAGCTCTTCCGGCGTGGTGGGGAGGGGGCGGTTCATGCAAAGTCACTTTCTGCTAGGGTCGCGTTCATGCGCGCGTGGTAATCTGACAATTGGCTGCGCGAAGTGGCCAGCGGATCAGCGCCATCGACATGGGCCTGATGCCAGTCGATGATCCGGTCGATGGTAGTGGCAAGATCAAAACTTGGCCTCCAGCCAAGCTCAGCCTGGGCCTTGGAGCAATCGAGCTTTAACAGGTTCGCTTCGTGCTTTCCGGCATTGTCGGTCAGCGCAAAGCTGCCTCGGCCCCATCGCGCAATCATGCGATCGACGATCCACGACACCGGCCGGGTGTCGGTAGGCGCCGGGCCGAAATTCCATGCCGTGGCAATGGCGCAATCGCCTGCCATCAGGCGCTGCGCAATCAGCAGATAACCGCCGAGCGCCTCGAAAACGTGCTGCCAGGGGCGCACCGCACCCGGTGAGCGGATCTGCACCGGCTGATTGGCCGCAACGGCCCGTACGATGTCGGGCACCAGACGATCTTTCGCCCAGTCCCCCCCACCGATAACATTGCCAGCCCGCACCGAGGCAAGCAAAGCGCCGGCCGGATCAGAAAAGAACGATTTCCGGTAGGAAGCGATCACAATCTCGGCAGCAGCCTTGCTCGCACTATAGGGATCGTGCCCGCCGAGGGGGTCAGTCTCGCGGTAGGGCCAGACCCACTCCCGGTTTTCGTAACACTTGTCGCTGGTGACTGCGACGATTGCCTTCAGCCCCGCAACCCGGCGGCAAGCGTCGAGCACGTGTGCGGTACCCTGAACATTGACCGCAAAGGTCTCGCGCGGCTCTTCATATGACAGTCGCACCAGCGGCTGCGCGGCAAGATGAAAAACCACCTCGGGTCGCGCTTCTGAAACCACGCGATCGACCAGGTCGGCATCGCGAATGTCACCCTCAATATGGGTGACAAGCTTGTCCAGCCCGATCTGGCCGAACAGGCTGGGCTCTTCGGGAGCGAGGGCAAGGCCGGTAACCTTTGCGCCAAGCTCGGTCAGCCAGAGCGCAAGCCAAGCCCCCTTGAACCCGGTATGCCCGGTCAGTAGAACCCGGCGACCATCCCAAAAATCTTTGTTTACCAGCATTTCCAGGGGGCGCCTTCGGTCCACAATTCCTCAAGGTGCATCTTGTCCCGGAGCGTATCCATCGGCTGCCAGAACCCATCGTGACGGAAACCATGGAGCTCGCCAGCATTGGCCAGGCCCTCCATCGGTTCGCGCTCCCAGATCGTGGCGGGCCCTTCGACGTAGTCATCAATGACCGACGGATCGGCCACAAAGAAACCGCCATTGATCAGACCGCCATCACCTGCCGGCTTTTCGCGGAATCCATCCACCCGGTCACCGTTGAACTCGACGGCGCCAAAGCGGCCCGGGGGCGCCACAGCAGTCACCGTCGCCCGCTTGCCATGAGCAAGATGAAATTCATAAAGTCGGCCGATATCAATATCGGCAACGCCGTCGCCATAGGTGAAGAAAAACGGCTGTCCATCAGGCAGAAACTGCCGCACCGCCTTAAGCCGGCCGCCAGTCATCGAATCCGCGCCAGTATCTACCAGCGTAATTCGCCAACCCTCGTTGCGATTGCGATGAACTTCAGTCGTGTTGGCTGATAAATCGATCGTGACATCGGCTGAATGAAGAAAGTAGTTAGCAAAGTATTCTTTGATAACGTACCCTTTATAGCCCAAGCAAATCACAAAGTTCTTCACGCCGTAATGGGAGTAGATCTTCATGATGTGCCAAATGATCGGCATCCCACCAATTTCGACCATCGGCTTTGGCCGGACGCTCGTTTCTTCGCCCAAACGGGTGCCCAGCCCACCGGCCAGAATCACAGCACAAGAGGTATCGGGAATCATTCTAGAAACTGCGCCTTGTAGAAGCCTGCACGTCGCACGGGCACGGGCTTAGCTTAGCGGCCAGCACCCTTTTGCCAGCGGATGGCTCTAATCGGTGTTAGCAACGTTTACAAGTACTACTTGGTACAGATTTTCCGCATGTTGCCGCCGTTGTCCGTTGAAATTTCATTAGCTTATCATGTTTTTATAAGTACTGTGCTCGCAACGATTCGGCAGCATAACCGGCGAAATTATCACGTGTGCTCCACAGGTTTGGCAGGTGCGGGCCCATCCCGGTCTGGACGGTAATTTCGCCAAGGTCGACGGCTGGCTCGCAAGGCTCTAGACAGGGCGAATGAGCGAGCCGCTGCCCTTCCATTCGATTCACCGCCACGGCCTTGTCCGGCTGGCGGCGGCCACGCCTGCGGTCTTCGTAGCCGATCCTGCAGCCAATGCCCGGGCAGTGCTGGAACTGGCCCAGCAAGCTGAGCGCGAGGGCATAGACCTGGTGCTCTTTCCAGAGCTGTGCCTTACCGCCTATGCCATCGATGACCTGCTGACCCAACAGGCCCTGCTCGATGCGGCCCGCACCGCCTTGGCCACTATCGTCACCGCCAGCGAACGGCTGCGCGCCGTGCTGGTGGTCGGCCTGCCGCTGGTGCGCAACGGCCGGCTCTACAACTGCGCGGCCGCGATCACCCAAGGCCGCGTGCTGGGCGTGGTGCCCAAGAGCTTCCTGCCCAATTACCGCGAGTATTACGAAAAGCGCTGGTTCGCCCAGGGCGTAGGGATAACCGACGAGTCAATCGAGCTGGGCGGGGTGGAGGTGCCGTTTGGCACGGACCTGCTGTTCCGCGCCGCCAATCTGCCAGACTTCACCTTCCACCTTGAGATTTGCGAGGACATGTGGGTGCCGCAGCCGCCCGCTGTTCGCGGCGCGCTGGCGGGCGCGACGGTGCTGTGCAACCTCTCGGCCTCGAACATCACCGTCGGCAAGGCGGACGATCGCACCACGCTCTGCGCGGCCCAATCGATGCGCTGCATCGCGGCCTATGTCTATGCCGCCGCCGGAGCGGGTGAGAGCACGACCGACCTGGCCTGGGATGGCCAGGGTTCGATCTTTGAACTGGGCGAGGAACTGGCCCGATCTGAACGGTTCAGCCGCCAGCCGCAACTGGCGATTGCCGATGTTGATGTGCAGCGCTTGCGGCTCGAACGGATGCGGACGGGATCGTTCAACGATGCTGCCGTTGCCGCCGGGCACCCGGAGCGGGAATTCCGGCGGATCGATTTCACCCTGCCGCTACACGAAAAGGACATGGGCCTTAAGCGCGCATTGCGCCGCTTCCCTTATGTCCCCCACCGCGCAGAGCGGCTGGCCCAGGACTGCTACGAAGCCTTCAACATCCAGGTCGACGGTCTGATCCGGCGCATGGAAGCCACCAAGGCAAAGTGCCTGGTAATCGGCATTTCGGGCGGGCTCGATTCGACTCACGCGCTGATCGTCGCGGCGAAGGCCTGTGACCGCCTTGGCCTGCCGCGCACCACGATCCGCGGCTATACCATGCCTGGTTTCGCCACCAGCGAAGGCACCAAGGCCAATGCCTGGAAGCTGATGCAGGCGCTGGGCATCACCGCGGAAGAGATCGATATCCGTCCGGCGGCCGAACAGCTGCTTAATGACATCAAGCACCCCTATGCGGGGGGCGAGAAGGTCTATGACGTGACCTTCGAGAATGTGCAGGCGGGCCTGCGCACCGATTACCTGTTCCGCCTGGCCAATCACCACCACGGCTTCGTGGTCGGCACGGGCGATCTTTCCGAGCTGGCGCTGGGCTGGTGCACCTATGGCGTGGGCGACCACATGAGCCATTATGCCGTCAACTGCGGCGTGCCCAAGACGCTGATCCAGTATCTGATCCGCTGGTCGGTGGAGAGCGAGCAGTTCGATGCCGCAACCGATGCAGTGCTGACCGCCATCCTCGCTCAGGAAATCTCGCCCGAGCTGGTCCCGGCCGATGCTGCCGGCGCGATCCAGAGCACCGAGGCCGCGGTCGGACCTTATGCGCTCAACGATTTCTTCCTGTTCTACACCCTGCGCCAAGCGCTGACGCCGGCCAAGATTGCCTTCCTGGCCTGGCACGCCTGGCGCAAGGACGGCACGGGCCGCTGGCCGTTCGGGTTCCCGGAGGAGCGCAAGGAAGACTACACGCTGGCTGAAATCCGCCGCTGGCTGGAAAACTTCGTGCGGCGCTTCTTTGCCACCAGCCAGTTCAAGCGCAGCGCGATTCCCAACGGACCCAAGGTCTCATCGGGCGGCAGCCTGAGCCCGCGCGGTGACTGGCGCGCCCCAAGCGATGGGCTGGCCGAGGTCTGGCTGGCCGAAGTGGCGCAGGTGCCGCGCAAATAGCGCCGGATCAGTTGCCGCCTTCGGGCTTCTTGTCTGCTTCAGCCTTTGCTTCGGCTTCGGCTTCGGCCTTGCGGCGTGCTTCCATCTGGTCCTCAAGCTTCTCGACGTCGGTCTGGGTCTTGGCCGCGTCCTTGTCGATCGTCGAAAGCCGCTTGGCGCGCTCGTCGGCAATCAGCTGGCCAAAGCGGATGCTCTCGTCGCTCTGCTTCTCGGCATAGGCGGCGTTGATCAGCTGACCCGAACAGCCCGTCCAGCCGCCTGCGCCAACCGGCGAGCAGCTCATCGTCCCGGTCTTGCCGACGCGTTCGTAAGCCAGGACCTTGTTGTTCCAGGCCTCGTTCTGCGGCGAGCTGGACTTGCGCAGTATCTGCGGAATGCGGAAGCGTTCGGCCTCAGCCTTGCGGGCGCAGACGGTGATCGTATCGTCGCCGGAAACCGGGCATTCATCATTGCCATAGACGATCAGCTGGTTGACCTTTGGCTCAGGCGCGTCTTGCGCCAGTGCCGGGGCGGCGGTGAACAGCAGTAGAGCGGCGATAAGCAGGCGGCGCATGGGTACTCTCCTTGGCGCGGTTGCCCGATATAGGGACCTTGCGCGCTGAATGACAGCTTAAGCAGGGCGGTTCCTTGCGCCCGATCAAGTCCGGGTCGTCAGATCCGTTCGGACAAGCGTATGGCCAGGCGGCAACCCAACCGGATAGCGCCCGAAAGCAGCGGATAGGCTGGGGCCTGCTCGGCCCCGGCAGCGATCGCGGCTTCCTTGTGAGCGCGCTCATCATCGCGAAACTCGCGGATCATGTCCGCCAGTTCGGGATCGGTATCGCCCAGTTCTTCAAGCTGCTGGGTATAGTGGCGGTCAATCTCGGTCTCGATCGCGGCAGTGCAGGCCATGGCCGCTTTGGGCCCGATCAAAGCCGTCGCCGCACCCAGGGCATAGCCGGCCACGCCCCAGACCGGCTGCAATGCCGTCGGGCGAACGCCGCGCTGCGCGATCAGGGCATCGAACTTGGCGCGGTGCTCGGCTTCCTGCTCGGCCATGTGGGCGATCTCCCCGGCATGCGGAGCCCGGTCCCCCATGACGGCAAGCTGCCCGGCATAGATCCGGGTTGCGCCGTATTCGCCGGCCTGATCAACGCGCAGCATGCGGGCGGTGTCGCTCATGCCTTGGCTCTTTCGCGGCGCAGCAGGGCAAGGATCGCCAAGGCACCCGCAGTCGAGATCAGGAAATTGAACCCTGCGAGCGAAATGCCAAACAGGGTCCAGGCCGGGACATCGCAGCGCACGATCGGCGCGTTGAGAATCGCCGCGAGCGGATCACCACCGGCTTGGGCGGTGGTCGCACAGCCGGTAATGCCTTCCCACCAGTGGTATTCAACCCCGGCATGGAAGGCCCCGATCAGTCCCGAGGTCAGGATCGCAAGCGCGGCCAGCATCGGCCAAAGCTTCTGGCGGGGTTGCACCACGGCAGCTAGGGCGAAGACCAGGGCAGCAAAATGCGGATAGCGTTGCCACCAGCACATCTCGCACGGGTAGAGCCCGAACACATATTGCGAAATGTAGGCGCCGCCCAATAGGCCGAGCGGCAAAGCCAGCGCCAGGCCCCGTGCCGTAACCTTCATCGCCTTACTTCCCCTTCAGCGCCATGGCCGCCCGACCGCCCCGGCGCAGGGTTTCCAGCGCGTAATAGAGCTGGAAGTCGGTAATGCCCTTGGCCTTCAATTCCTCGGCGCTCGCCTTGAAGCGCGGATCGTCCTGGCGATCGGTCTCCAGCTGCTTGTCAGCCACGCCAAGTTCGTTGACGAGGTGGCGACGCAGGTCGCTTTCGCGCATGGTCAGCTCGGCCCGGCGGCGGGCATCGGGATCGGATAGCTGGGGGACGCGGATGTCGGGATCGATCCCGCCTTCCTGCACTGAGCGGCCTGAAGGCGTGTAATAGCGGGCCGTGGTCAGCTTGATGGCGCGGGTCTTGTCGAGTTCGAACAACGACTGGACGCTGCCCTTGCCAAAGCTGCGCTCACCCATGATCAGCGCGCGCTTCTGATCCTGCAGCGCGCCAGCGACGATCTCCGAGGCCGAAGCCGAACCGGCATCGATCAGCACGATCACCGGCAGGCCCTTGGCGGCATCGCCGGGGATCATCTCTTCGGCGCGGTAGAATTCGTTATCGCGCGGATTGCGGCCCCGCTGCGACACGATATCGCCCTTGGTCAGGAACAGGTCGGATAGGGCCACGGCTTCATCCAGTGAGCCGCCCGGGTTCTGCCGCAGGTCGAGCACCAACCCTGCCAGCCTGCCACCCGCCTGCTTCTTGAGATCGGTGATTGCGGCGCCGACATCGACGCCGACATCGCGCGAGAACTCGTTGACCGAAATGACGCCCACGTCCTTCTCAAGCTGCCAGGTCACAGGCTCAAGATCGATGACGCCGCGAGTCACGGTGACATCGAAAGTGCCATCGCGCCCTTCACGGAACAGGGTCAGGCGGATCGTGGTGCCGGCCTCGCCGCGCATCCGGGCCACGGCTTCATCCAGGTCGATGCCATAGATCAGCTTGCCATCAAGGTGGGTGATATAGTCCCCGGCCTTGACCCCGGCCTTCTCCGCCGGGCTGCCCTTCATCGGGGCGATGACACGGACGGCATCGTCATCCATGCCGACACTCAGACCGAGGCCGGAATAATTGCCGTCTATCATGTTGGTGAGGCGCTGGAACGAAGCCCCTTCGACATAACTTGAGTGCGGATCGAGCGAGGCCAGCATGCCATCGATCGCGCCAGCGATCAGCTTGTCATCGTCGACCGATTCGACATATTGCGCCTTGACGATCTGGTAGACCGTAAACAGGCGGTTGAACTGGGCAGTGGAGCGCCCCTCCACCGCGGCAAGACCCGCCGTGGTTGCCGGCAGCAAGGCAACAGCGCTGACCAGCAGCACGGCGCGGGCAAGGTTGGCAAACTTCATTCGCATCACGGCCTTTCGCCAATCGATTGGTGATGATCCTATCCTCTGCCGCGCCTTAACGCCAGATGGCCCGAAGCAGGGATCGTTTATCGACCCAACTGGTCAAGCGGATTGACCGGTTTGCCATCCTTGCGCAGTTCCAGCGTGACCAGCGGCTGGCCCGGCCCGGTTATCCCAAGCGGCGAGCCATTGACGAGCCGGTCACCCACTTCGACACCAAGCGATGACAGGCCCGTTACCAGCGAGGTCCAGCCGCCGCCGTGTTCGATGATCACGATCTGCCCATACCCCCGATAGACCCCGGCAAAAACGACGCGGCCGGCAGCCGGCGCAATAGCCTGGGCCGCCGGCCGCGCCAGCAGGGTAATCCCGCGTGAGCGCGGCTGGCCCAGTCGCTCGGTCCCGAAGCCGACGACAACACGGCCAGCCAAAGGCAAGGCATAGCCCGGCAGGCGCAGCGCTGGGGCAGCGCTGACCCGCGCCTCGGCCGTTACGACTGCGGCACCTGGGACTGCCGGGCGCATGATTGGTCCGGGCAATACAGCAAGTGCGGCGCGGAGGCGGCTGGCTTCATCAAGCTGGCCAACCAGCCCGTTCAGGTCACGCGCCTGCTCGGCCAGCGCCAGGGCACGTTCCGATTCGCGCGCGGCGAGCCCTCCGGCACTGCGCGCTTCCAGCCGCTGCCGGCTCTCCAGCGCGGCCAATGACTGGCGGCGGGCCGCCAAATCGCGCTGAGCCTGACGCAGGCTATTGGCATTCGCTCGCGCCTGCGCCTGGAGCGACCGACTGCGATCCAGTTCGGCGCGAAGGTCGGCCGTACGCCGCTCAACCTCGGGCAGCATCGCTTCCAGCGAGGCGCGCAAGTAAACCGTATCGTGCAGCGATCCCGGGCGCAGCAGGGCAAGTCCGGCCGGCCGCCGGGCCAGCCGCTGAAGCGCTGCGGTCAGGCGGACGAGCGGCTGCTGGCGCTGGGCCAGCCTGGCGCGGAGCTGGGCACGATCGCGTTCGATCAGGGCGGCACGCGCCTCATTGGCGGCGATCCCCGCTTCGGCCTGCTGGATTCTGGCGGCAATCCCGGCTGCTTCGCGGGCGGTGCGCTCAACCGTGGCATTGGCCGTGGCAGCCTGCGCTTCGAGTTCTGCCGCACGCCGACCCGCAGCCGCCCCGGCGGCCCGGGCTTCAGCCAGTGCGCGCTGCAATTCGACGGGATCGCTGGGCGGGACCTGCGCCGCGGCGCTGCCCAGAGCAGTCAGCGCGAGGAGCGGCATCAGACGAAGCAGGGCGGCGGCAGACGACATCGCACGCCTTATCCCGAACGGTGATAAGGATGACCAGCTAGAATACTGGTAGCACGCCATAATTGTTCGGCCAGCATGGCCCGCACCAGCAAGTGAGGCCAGGTCATCGGACCAAAGCCGAGCAGCAGATCTGCCCTGTTGCGCGCAGCATCGCCATGACCGTCAGCGGCGCCAATCAGGAAGCGGGCCTCGCGCACACCGTCATCGCGCCAACGCCCCAGCAGCGCAGCGAAGTCTTCTGACGAGACTTGCTTGCCGCGTTCATCGAGCAGGATTTCACGCGCGGGCGTTAAGGGGGCGGGAATCACACCGCCACTATCAGGAAGCTCGGTCTGGACCACCGGCCAGGTGATCCGCTTCATATAACGCGCGACCAGCTCAGCCTCGGGCGAGCGGGCGATCTTGCCGCGGGCAATGACGTGCAACCGCATCGAGGAAGGTTCAGGCTGCGCCCGAATCCCCGAAGGCCCACATCCGCTCAAGGTTGTAGAAGCTGCGCACTTCCGGGCGGAACAGGTGAACGACCACGTCACCGGCATCGATCAGCACCCAGTCAGCCGCCGGGAGGCCTTCAATCCGGACATGGCCAAAGCCGCCCTGCTTGACGCGCTCAGCCAGCTTCTGCGCCATGGCCGCGACCTGGCGGGTGGAGCGCCCGCTGGCGATCACCATGTGATCGGCGATCGAGCTTTTGCCTTCGAGCGGGATCGAGACGATTTCCAGCGCCTGGTCATCGTCCAGCGACTGGAGCACCAGGGCGTGGAGCGAACCCGGTTCGGACGGGGGCAGCGGGGCGGGCGTTCCGGCAGCGGCCGGGGCGTTCGTGGCAGGTGTCATGTAGCGGGCGAGTGCTCCTTGGGGCGGGCGGCGCACGACGGCGCAGGGACAAGGCCCAGCCCGTTCATGGCGTGTCGAGATTGACCGGATGGTGCGTCAGCGGATCCCGGACTGTCCGGCCAGCGTAAAGCCGGGCCCAGTCTGGATCACCGCGCCGAATGGCTGTTGCCGAGCGCGGATCGGGATCGAATCGCAAGTGTATCAGCGCGGGAGCGCTCCATCCTGCCCGGTGTTTCAAACTGGCCGCGGACCGCCGGTATCGGCCGAGCCATGCCGCAGCGGGGCTCGCCGCAGCGGAGCCATCATAGCCGGGACGCGCAATTACCGCAATCGGCATGGTGCGGGCCAGCCTGCGCCAGTCGCGCCAGCGGTGCAGCTGGGCCAGATTGTCGCTCCCCATCAGCCAGACAAAGTCGATATTGGGATAGCGCCGATGCAGCGCGCGCAGGGTATCAACGGTGTAAACGGTGCCCAGCTCGCGCTCGATTGCGGTGGGGATGATCGGTGCGCGGCGGGCCAGCTGCATGGCCGAAGCCAGCCGCGCGGACAGCGGCGCCATGCCGGCCGCCGGCTTGAGCGGATTGCCGGGCGATACCAGCCACCACACCGCATCCAGGTTCAGCGCCGCGCGCGCGAACAGGCTGATCCGCCGGTGCCCGCCATGGGCCGGGTTGAAGCTGCCCCCAAGCAGCCCAACGCGCTGCGGGCGGCGGCTCAGGGCCGGACCTGCCCGGTGCCGCGCACGAGCCACTTGTAAGTGGTGAGCCCTTCCAGCGCGACCGGGCCGCGGGCGTGAAGGCGTCCCGTGGCAATGCCGATTTCGGCACCCAGGCCGAATTCGCCGCCATCGGCAAACTGGCTTGAGGCATTGTGCATCACGATCGCGCTATCGACTTCGCCAAGGAACCGTTCGGCCACGGCCTGATCCTCGGTGACGATGGCATCGGTGTGGTGCGAACCGTGGCGCGCAATATGGCCCATGGCCGCTTCCGGCCCGTCGACCACCGCGACCGAGAGGATCGCTTCAAGGTATTCGGTATCCCAGTCTGCATCGCTGGCCGGAGCGATGCGGTGATCAAGCGCACAGGCCCGCGAATCCCCGCGCAGTTCACAGCCCGCATCGATCAGGGCTGCAACCAGGCCGGCCGATTCGGGATAGAGCGCATCGATCAGCAGCGTTTCCATTGCCCCGCAGACGCCGGTGCGGCGCAGCTTGGCGTTGAGCGCGATTGCCTTGGCCTTGGCCGGATCGGCCGCGGCGTGAATGTAGGTATGGTTGATCCCGTCGAGGTGCGCGAGCACTGGAACCCGGGCATCGGCCTGGACCCGGGCGACCAGGCTTTTTCCGCCGCGCGGCACGATCATGTCGATCAACCCGGCGGCGGTGAGCATCGCGCCGACCGCGGCGCGGTCCTGCGTCGGCATCAATTGCACCGCTTCGGCCGGGATTCCGGCTTCGTCCAGCCCGCTCACCAGTGCGGCGTGGATCGCGCGATTGGAATGAACCGCCTCGCTCCCGCCGCGCAGCAGCACGGCATTGCCCGAACGCAGGCACAGTGCCGCAGCATCCGCGGTCACGTTGGGGCGGCTTTCATAAATGATCCCGATCAGCCCGATCGGCACCCGCACCTGCGACAGGATCAGCCCGTTGGGGCGGCTGGTCCGGTCAATTTCCTGGCCCACCGGATCGGGCAGATCCGCAATGGCGGCGACAGCATCGGCGATGCCGCTCAGCCGCTCCGGATCGAGTTTGAGCCGGTCTAGCATTGCACCGCTGAGACCGCGCGCTGCGCCCGCGGCCATGTCTTGCGCATTGGCGGCAAGGATTTCCGCCGCCTGGGCGCGAATCGCCTGCGCCGCCGCCCGCAACCCTTCCGCACGCTGCGCCGATGATAGCCTGGCAAGCTGCAATTGCGCCTGCCGCCCCGCCTGGGCGAGACTGGCCACCAGCGAATCGGGACCATCGGGAAGTGCTGCTGACGGGGCCACCATTATGGGCGTGCGCCTATCACTTGTGGAACGGTTCCGGCAACCCAATCGACTCGTCGCGCGAGTCTTTCGATTCAGCGACAAGGGTTTGGATGGGATTCGCCTGTCCTGGGGTTAACTGCTAGCGGGCCGCATCGGAAGTCATCAGGAACTTGGGGTCGTCTTGCAAAATCTGACCGTTAGCGGGGTAAGGGACCGCGTGCGGAGCTGGTTCCCGGATCGCGAGTTTTTCATGCGATCGCAGGGGCAAGTCCGTTTCATCAGGGTATCGGCAAGGATGCAGATGGTCGGCAGCGCCGTCCTGCTGGGCTTGCTGCTCGCCTGGCTGCTGTCGATGGCCGGAATGGCTGTTTCGCAATACCTCTCGACGCGTGACCGGCTGGACCTGCTGAACCGCGAGGCCAAGGTCGCGACGGCCGAAAGCCGCGTCGCCGAATACCGCGACGACCTGCAAAGCGTGGCCCAGGACCTCTCGCGCCGCCAGGACGCACTCGAAAAGATGACCGAGGTGCTGCCAGACGACATCAAGGCCGCCGATACCGTTTCCGATTCGCGCGGCGAGGCCGCCAAGACGATCGACAAGGTCAGCGCCGCCCTGCCCGAGGCCGCGGGCCTGGCCAGGATCGAGGCCCGCCAACTGGCGGTGGTTGAGCGGTTGACCCGCTTCGCCGATCGTCGCTCCGCCGCCGCCGCCCGCCGCATTCGGGCGCTGGGGCTGGATCCCAATGCCATGGTCGCGCGGCTCAATGACCGTTCGGCCCAGGGTGGTCCGCTGATAGAGCTGTTCGGCCCCCGCAAGCGCACGCTCGATCCGCGGTTTGAGCGGCTTGGCATCAGCCTGGCGCGGATGGATGCGCTGGAACGCGGCCTCGCCGGGATTCCGCAGCACACCCCAGCCAACCTTGATTACATCTCGTCGGGCTTTGGCTATCGCGCCGACCCATTCACCGGCGGCGCGGCTTTTCATGCCGGGCTGGATTTCAAGGGGCCGATCGGCGCGCCGATCTTTGCCGCGGCGCAGGGGAGGGTCGGTTTTGTCGGGGTCCAGCAGGGCTATGGCAACGTTGTTGAAATTGACCATGGCAATGGGCTGGTGACTCGCTATGCTCATATGTCAGGTTTCAGGGCACGGGTGGGTCAACCGGTCCTGGCAGGGCAAGTAATCGGATTGATCGGCAGCACCGGGCGTTCAACAGGTCCACACCTCCACTTCGAGGTCCGGATCAATGATCGGGCGGTAAACCCACGACCATTCCTTGAGGCGTCGTCTCATGTTCAATAAGAAAGCGGCGGCAGCAATGCCGTATCCAACAGGCGGAAATACAATGCGCGGATCGACCTTTTCGGTCCTTGGGGCCGATACGGCGATCAAGGGCAATGTCATGGCTTCGGCCGACCTGCACCTTGATGGCAAGGTTGACGGTGATGTCTCCTGCAGCGCGCTCGTTCAGGGCGAAACGGGTGAGATCGTCGGTGCGGTAAAGGCCGAAAGCGCCCGCCTGGCCGGGATCGTGCGCGGATCGATTTCGGCGCGGGAACTTGTGATCCTCAAGTCGGCCCGCATCCATGGCGACGTCCATTACGATGCGCTGACGATCGAACAGGGCGCCCAGGTTGACGGCCGCTTCGCGCCGCGCGGCGTGGGCCAGCCGGAAGAAACCCCGGCCGAAGGCGTCGAGAAGCTGTTGACCCTCGCCGGGTAACGGGGCGGGTTAAGCCAGGCCGACTTCGGCGCGCAGCGCCTTGCGATCAAGCTTGCCGATCATGGTCTTCGGCAAGCTGGCCCGCACCACCACGGCATCAACCCGTTCATGCTTGCCGAGCTGGCCATTGAGCCAGCCGGCCAGCGCTTCGCCGGTCTCGGCCGCGCCTTCGTGCAGGGTGACATAGGCACGGGGCGCTTCGCCGCGATAGGTATCGGGCACCCCGATCACGAGCGCTTCCCTGACCGCGGGATGGCGCAGCAGGACTGCTTCAACCTCGCTCGGGAAGACCTTGAACCCGCCGACCGCAATCATGTCCTTGATCCGGTCGACGATCCGCAGGTAGCCGCCCGCTTCCAGCACGGCCACGTCCCCGGTCCGCAACCAGCGCCCATCGGGCCGCTCGGCAAAGGCGGTCGCCGCGGCCTCTGGCCGGCGCCAGTAACCCCGCATCACCTGCGGGCCCTGGATCGCCAACTCTCCGGGTTGCCCGGCAGGCGCATCCTGGGCCGGATCATCCTTGTCGAGCAGGCGAATCCGCGTGCCAGGGATCGGTTGGCCGATCGTGCCGGGCCGCTCTTCGCCTTCATAGGGGTTGGCGGCAGCCACGCCTGCGGTCTCGGTCAGGCCATAGCCTTCGATCAGCCGCGCCCCGGTCACCGCCTCGAACCGCTGCTTGAGTGGCAGCGGCAAGGGGGCGCCGCCTGAAATGCAGACCCTGAGCGAGCCGAAATCGGTCTTCGCGCAGTCCGGGTGATCGAGCAGCGCCTGGTACATGGTTGGCACCCCCGGCATCGAAGTCGCCTTGACCCGCGCCAGCGTCTTCAGCGCCTGCCCGGCATCAAAGCGCGGCAACATGGCAATGCAGCCACCATGCGCGACCGTCCGGTTGAGCACGCAGATATTGGCGAAGACATGGAAGAACGGCAGGACCCCGACAATCACATCGCGGGCCTGCTGCTGCGGATCGATTGCCTCGACCTGGCGGGTATTGGCGGTGATGTTCTGGTGCGTCAGCATCGCCCCCTTGGGGGTGCCGGTGGTGCCGCCGGTATACTGGAGCAGCGCGAGGTCTTCCTCGGGATCGAGCGGCACCGGCTGCGGGGCGGAATCGGCCAGGACATCGTCCCAGTGCAGCGCCGAGGGCGGGACCGGGCTGAGCGATTTGCGCCCAAACAGGCGCAGGGCCAGACCCTTGATCCACGGCAACTGCGCGGCAAGCGAGCCGACCACCAGCCACTCCAGCGCCGACTGTTCCTTGACCGTCACGGCCGTGGGCAGGAGCGCGGATGAATCGATCGTCACCAACAGCCGCGTCCCCGAATCCGCGACCTGCGCGGCCAGTTCGTCAGCGGTGTAGAGTGGCGAGAAATTGACGACCGTCGCCCCGGCGATCATCGCGCCGTAATAGGCCGCAAGGTAGATCGGCACATTGGGCAGGAACAGCCCGACCCGGTCCCCCTTGGTGATGCCAAGCTGCTGCAGGCCGGCCGCGAAAGCGCGCGCCTCGGCATGCAGATCGGCATAGCTGAAAGTCCGGCCCAGGAAATCAACCAGCGGCCGATCGGCAAACCGCGCAGCGCTATCCGCAAACATTTGCGGGACCGAGAGCGGCGGAAAGTCGGTGTCCCACGGCGTCGGGTGCGCATAATGCACCTGCCAGGGCTGGGATGGCGGGGCGGCGACCGTGCTGACACTCATATCAGCTTAAGTGGTGCCACGAGGTGCCCGGCGCAAGCGCCGGGCTGAGTGAGATCTAGGGCTTAGCCTTCATCTGCCGCTTCTGCGGCACGCTTGGCCTCTAGCCAGGCTGCCGCTTCGGCTTCCTGGGCTGCTTCCGAAGCGGCCTTGGTCTGGGCCTCACGCTCAGCCCGCAGCTCTTCGATCAAGGCCTCGCGGTCATCGCCGAGGCGGGCATCGTCACCAGCTTCGTCGGTGAGGCCGGCCTTCTTGGCGGCCTTGGCGACGATGGCATCGAGCTCGCGCTGGCTGCACAGGCCCAGGGTCACCGGATCCTTCGGCTGGATGTTGGCAATATTCCAGTGGCTGCGATCACGGATCGCGGCGATGGTGTTGCGGGTCGTACCGATCAGCTTGCCGATCTGCGCATCTGAAATTTCCGGGTGCGCGCGCAGGATCCAGGCAATGCCATCGGGCTTGTCCTGGCGCTTCGACACCGGGGTATAGCGCGGGCCCTTGGTGCGGCTGACCGTTACCGGTGCCTTCTGCATCTTCAGCGCATAGTTGGGATCGGCCTGACCCTTTTCGATCTCAGCCATGTTGAGTTCACCCGCGCGCACCGGATCGCGGCCGGTATACTTGGAGCTGGCGAGGTCATCGGCCATGGCCTGGACTTCAAGGATGTGCAGCCCGCAGAACTCGGCGATCTGTTCGAACGACAGCGCGGTGTTATCGACCAGCCACGAAGCAGTGGCATGCGGCATCAGCGGGGTGGGCTGGGTCACGGGTAGTCTCCGCCAGAAATCAGGTTCAAAATAATAGGGCCGCCCCTTACCGGAGCGGCCGTTCGGCGGATCATCTAGGTGATAATGGCGGATTCGGCAAGGATTGAGTCAGGATCGCTCAGACCCGCAGCACGATCTTGCCAATATGTGCGCCCGCTTCCATCCGGGCATGGGCCGCCGCGGCCTCTGCCAGCGGGAAAGCCTGGTCCATGATTGGGCGCAGCTGGCCGCTGGTGAACAGGGGCCACGCCGTCCTGGCGATTTCCTGGGCCAGCAGTGCCTTGAACTGGTTGGAGCGCGGGCGCAGCGTTGAACCGGTCAGGGTGTAACGCCGGCTCATGATCACGGCCATATTGAGTTCGGCCTGCATCCCGCCCTGGACGGCGATGGTCACATGGCGGCCATCTTCCTTCATGCAGCGCAGATTGCGGGCGACATAGTCCCCGGCCACCATATCGAGCACCAGTTCAACGCCCTGGCCCCCGGTGATCCGGCCAACCTCTTCGACGAAGTCGCTGGCCTTATAGTCGATCGCGTGGTCAGCCCCGATCTTCAATGCGGCGGCGCACTTTTCGGCATCGCCGCAGGTGACGATCACCGTCAGCCCGAACGCCTTGCCCAGCATGATCGCCATGGTCCCGATCCCGCTGGTGCCGCCATGGACCAGGATCGTCTCACCCTCTTTCGCCCAGCCGCGTTCGAACACGTTGTGCCAGACAGTAAACAGCGTTTCAGGCAGGGCCGCGGCCTGATCCAGCGGCATGTCGGCAGGGACCGGCAGGCAATGCTCGGCCGCGGCCAGGCAATATTCGGCATAGCCGCCGCCCGAAACCAGCGCGCAGACCTGCTGCCCCAGCATGACGTCATCGACGCCAGCGCCCAACGCAACGATCTCGCCCGCGATTTCCAGCCCCGGGATCGGCGAAGCGCCGGGCGGGGGCGGATAGAGCCCGCGGCGCTGGATCACGTCGGGCCGGTTGACCCCGGCATAGGCAACCCTGATCAGCACCTGGCCTGCGCCGGGATCCGGAACCGGCAAGGTCTGCGGTTGCAGGACGTCCGGGCCACCGGGCGCGTCAAATCCGATCGCGGTCATCGTTTCGGGAAGATTTCCGGCCATTTGCGCTTTTCCTGTTGGCATTCCAGCACCGGGGCACGGGCCTAGCCTTAGGCCGTGTTGACAGCAAGCGCAGGAAGTCCGATTTTGCGATCCGGATGGACGAAGACGATCGCCCCCGCGCGCGCAGCGACGCCGCCAGCCAACTGGCGCTGGAACCGCTTGACCGCCTCTCGCAAGACGAGCTGGCCGAGCGGATTGCCCTGCTCGAATCCGAAATTGCGCGAATCAAGGCGCACCGTGACAAGGTTTCAGCCCACCGCGCCGCGGCCGACGCCTTGTTCAAGCCGCGATCGACATGATTTTTCGGGTGCCCCTTCGCAGTGGCGATAGGGCTTCCCATATAGGTCTGGCCATATAGGTCTGGTTAAACATCCGTGTTCATACTCTTCGGCTATCGAAGGGTCACTCCATCTGTGGGAAGGCTTCACAATGCCAAGTTTCGCCCAGAGCCTTGAAAAGACGCTGCACAGCGCGCTCGCCAACGCATCAGAGCGCAGCCATGAGTATGCGACTCTGGAACACCTGCTGCTGGCCCTGATCGACGATCCGGACGCAGCCCAGGTGATGCAGGCCTGCGGCGTCGAGCTGGCAGAGCTGGGCGAGGTGGTGCGCCAGTACCTTGACCAGGAATACCAGAGCCTCAAGACCGAGGAAAAGGGCGATCCCGCCCCGACTGCGGGGTTCCAGCGGGTGATCCAGCGCGCGATCCTGCACGTGCAATCAAGCGGCAAGGACACGGTGACCGGCGCCAACGTGCTGGTTGCGCTGTTTTCCGAACGCGACAGCTATGCCGTCTATTTCCTGCAGCAGCAGGACATGAGCCGGCTCGACGCCGTGAGCTTCATCAGCCACGGCATCGGCAAGGGCGGCAAGCGGATCGAGGACAAGAGCCCCAAGGGCAGCGAAAGCGAGAGCCCGGCCCAGGAAGAAAAGGCCCAGGGCAAGGACGCCAAGAAGGAAAGCGCACTCGACCAGTTCTGCGTCAACCTCAACGAGAAGGCGCTGGCCGGCAAGGTCGATCCGCTGATCGGCCGCGGCCCCGAAGTCGATCGGACGATCCAGATCCTGTGCCGACGTTCCAAGAACAACCCGCTCTATGTCGGCGATCCCGGCGTGGGCAAGACCGCCATCGCCGAAGGCCTGGCGCGCAAGATCGTTGAGGGCGAGGTGCCCGAAGTGCTTTCGGAAGCGGTGATCTATAGCCTCGACATGGGGGCGCTGCTGGCGGGAACCCGCTATCGCGGCGATTTTGAGGAGCGGCTCAAGCAGGTTGTCTCCGAACTCGAAAAGATGCCGCACGCGGTGCTGTTCATTGACGAAATCCACACCGTGATCGGTGCCGGGGCAACCAGCGGCGGGGCCATGGATGCCTCGAACCTGCTCAAGCCGGCGCTTTCGGGCGGGACGATCCGCTGCATCGGCTCGACCACCTACAAGGAATTCCGCAACCACTTCGAAAAGGACCGCGCGCTGCTGCGCCGGTTCCAGAAGATCGACGTGAACGAGCCGACGGTTGAGGACACGATCAAGATCCTGAAAGGTCTGCGCACCGC